>LNFM01010284.1_pt1 | contig 13235 bp, 14 predicted proteins | sample 596031 | NCBI WGS metagenome assembly LNFM01 (sample SAMN04254537, study PRJNA301005) | activated carbon metagenome | isolation source: dual media filters at the Ann Arbor, Michigan drinking water treatment plant | place: USA: Ann Arbor
TGGCGAACCACAGCGCGATACCGGTGCCGATGATGAAGGCCGCGTCGATCAGGCCGGCCAGCAGGAACATCTTGGTCTGCAGTTCGCCCATCAGCTCGGGCTGGCGAGCGGCCGATTCCAGGTACTTGCTGCCCATGATGCCGATACCGATACAAGCACCAACAGCGCCCAGACCAATGATCAGGCCGGCGGCGAGGGCAACAAAGCTGATGACTTCCATTTTTAGCTCCAGAGGGAAAGTGAGAGGGAAAGGAAAAAAGACAAAGAGAAAAGAAAAACCGGACCGCCTCGGTGCGCGCGGTCTGTTCGCGCGGTCAGTGCGCGTCGTGGGCCTGGCCCACGTACACCAGCGTCAACATCATGAAGACGAATGCCTGCAGGGTGATGATCAGGATGTGGAAGATCGCCCACACCGTGCCGGCGATGACGTGGCCGAGGGCCAGGCTGATGCCGGTGGCCGAAAGCGACCAGGCGCCACCCATCAAGGCGATCAGCATGAAGATCAGTTCGCCGGCGTACATGTTGCCGAACAGCCGCATGCCATGCGAGACGGTCTTCGCGACGAACTCGATCATCTGCATCGCGAAGTTCACCGGGTACAGGTAGAACTTGTCGCCGAACGGGGCCGAGAAAAGCTCGTGCGTCCAGCCGCCGATGCCCTTGACCTTGATGTTGTAGAAGATGCAGATCAGCAGCACGCTCACGGACAGGCCCATGGTCACCGAGAGGTCGGCCGTGGGCACGACACGCTGGTAGTCAGGGGCGCCCATCGCCGGGCCGGCGACGTGCCAGATGGCAGGCAGCAAGTCGACGGGCAAGAGGTCCATCGCGTTCATCAGGAAGATCCAGACGAACACGGTCAGCGCCAGCGGGGCCACGAGCTTGCGGCTGGTCGCGTTGTGCACGATGCCCTTGGCCTGGCTGTCGACCATCTCGACCAGCATCTCCACCGCCGCCTGGAAGCGACCCGGCACGCCGGAGGTGGCCTTGGACGCCGCGCGCCACAGGAAGAAGCAGCCCAGGATGCCCAGCAGCGTGGCCCAGAAGATGGAGTCCAGGTTGTAGACAGAGAAATCCACCACCGCCGTCTGCTTCTGGTTCTGCAGATGCTGCAAGTGGTGGACGATGTACTCGCCTGCGGTCGGCGCTTTGCCTTCGGCTGCCATGTTTTTTGATCGTCCCGTGTGCTTAGCGACTGACTTTGCGGCCGCGCCACGACAGCGCCAGCCAATAAACCTTCATGCACAGCACCAGAGCCACCAGCAAAGCTGGCCAGCTCAGGGGCTGCACGAGCTTCGGGGCCAGCGCAAGCATGGCCAACGAAACCAGAATTTTCACCGCTTCCCAAAACATGAAGCTGACGGCGCTTGCCGCCGGCGACACACTGGAAAGCCTGCTGGTCATGCCGCGCGCCATCAAGGCACCCGGAATCACCACCGTCGCAGCGCCATACAGCGCCGACCAACCCACCTCTTGCCGACCCGTGAGCAGCAGCGCCACCAGCGCCACCACCCCGCCCAGCACCGCCTGCACAACAACGACTCGCCACGGTGACAGCGGCGGGTCCTGGGCGCGCAGGATTTCAGCTTCCTCCCTGGTCAGCGCCTTGAACTTCTCAGCCCCAGGCGCTGCGTTCGCTGCCTCGTTCTTGTCGTCGTCCCAGCGGTCGTTTCGGTGGTTCCGTTCGATCGCCATGGTCGGGTGAGGTCAGCAAAGCCTCGGAATTATACGAAGAAACCCGCAGACTTCCGAATGGGTCTGAGATCTTGCGTCCGAAGCCGCGCTTCCCACCCGCTCCTGTGCCCTCGGATCGGGCCGCCCGGGCCGTGAGCCTCAGCGCCGCAAACGCGGCTCCAGGCGCCGTCAGATGCACGCGCCTCAATCCGACTTCGATGTCACGGCCATCGGCCAGACCCTGCGCCTGCCACGCCGGCGCGGCGGACAATCAGCAGCCGCGACGGAACCCGGCCTGCCCAGCAACGTCATACCCCAGCCGCCGACCCCCGGCAGCCTCGACCAGCCCGCCCGATGAAGACCTCCAAGCCCAGTTTCCCGCCCAACCCGGGGCGGGCTCTCGCCTTGGCCGCGAGCCTCTTGCCGGCAGCCGCGCTGGCTTTTTGGCTGACCTGGGCCCTGCTGGCGCCTGCGCCGGCCCGGGCGCAGGCCGCCCTGGCCACGGGCAGCGTGGTCACCACGCCGCAGGTGAAGGCCGAACTGCTGGCCCACGCGCCCGAGGGCGTGGCCGCCGGCAAGCCGCTGTGGCTGGGCTTGAAGATCCAGCACGCGCCGCATTGGCACACCTACTGGAAGAACCCCGGCGATTCCGGCCTGCCCACCACGATGGAATGGCAGCTGCCCGCCGGCGTGCAGGCCGGTGAAATCGAATGGCCCACACCCGCCAAGCTGCCCTTGGGCCCGCTGCTGAACTTCGGCTACGAAGGCACGCTGCTGCTGCCGGTGGCCATCACCGTGCCCGCCGGCTTCACGGGCGACACGCTCGACGTGAAACTGCGCGCCGACTGGCTGGTGTGCAAGGACGTATGCATCCCCGAAGGCGGTGACTTCAGCCTGCGCGTGCCCGTGCAGGCGGCCACGGCCGCCCATGGCGCGCTGTTCGCGGCGGCGCGCGCCGCCATGCCGCAGCCTGCCGCTGGCAGCCAGGCCAGCGCCACGATCGAAAATGGTTCGCTAGTGCTGAAGGTCAGCGGCCTGCCCGCAGACTGGCAGGGCAAGGCGCTGAGCTATTTCCCCGAAACCACCGGCGTCATTCACAACGCCGCCAAGCCCGAAACCCGCTGGGAAGGCGGCGTGTGGACCGCCCGTGTGCCGCTGGACCCGCAGCGCAGCGCTTCGCCCAGCGCCCTGCCCAGCGTTCTGGTGGCCGAAGGCGTGCCTGCCGGCGCGCTGGTGCAGGTGGCGGTGCAGGGCCCCTGGCCGGCCGCAGCGCCGGTGGCCACGAGCCTGCCGCCGCTGACCGAAGGCGCGGCCACGGCCCCGATGGCAGCGCCTGTCACCAGCCTGGGCTGGGCCTTGCTGGCGGCGCTGGTCGGTGGCGCGCTGCTGAACCTGATGCCCTGCGTGTTCCCGGTGCTGTCACTCAAAGTGATGGGCTTCGCCAGCCACGCGCAAGACCGCCGTGCACTGCTGGCCGGCGGCCTGGCCTACACCGCCGGCGTGGTGCTGTCCTTCGTCGCCCTGGCCGGCCTGCTGCTGGCCTTGCGCGCCGGGGGTGAACAGCTCGGCTGGGGCTTCCAGCTGCAGTCGCCCGTGGTGGTGGCCGGCCTGGCGGCGCTGTTCACGCTGATCGGCCTGAACCTGGCCGGTGTCTTCGAGCTGGGCTCGGTGCTGCCCAGTTCGCTGGCCGCCGCGCGGGCGCGCCACCCCGTCGTCGATTCGGCGCTGACCGGCGTGCTGGCCGTGGCCGTGGCGTCGCCCTGCACGGCGCCTTTCATGGGCGCGTCCCTGGGCCTGGCGGTCACGCTGCCCACGGCCGCAGCGCTGAGCGTCTTTGCCGCACTCGGCCTGGGCATGGCCCTGCCCTACCTGGCCGCCAGCGCCTGGCCGCGTGTGGCGCAGGCCCTGCCGCGCCCGGGGGTGTGGATGTCGCACTTCAAGACGCTGATGGCCTTCCCGATGTTCGCGACGGTGGTCTGGCTGGTGTGGGTGCTGGGCCAGCAGACGGGCATAGACGGCGCTGCGGCGCTGCTGCTCGTGCTGGTGGCGCTGGCCTTCGCGGCCTGGGCCCTGGGCTCACCCGGCCTGGGCCGCCGGGCGCGGCGCGGCTTCGGCACCGCGGCGCTGGTGCTGATGGCCGCGGCGCTGTTCTGGGCCGGCCCCAGCCTGCGCCAGGAGGCCGTGGCCATGCCTGGCGCCGCCGGCGCGGTGGGTGCCGGCGAAGCCTGGCAGCCCTGGTCGGCAGAGCGCGTGGCGCAAGCGCGCGCCGAGGGCCGGCCGGTGTTCGTCGACTTCACTGCCGCCTGGTGCGTGAGCTGCCAGTTCAACAAGCGCGCCACGCTGTCCCGCGCGGAAGTGATGCAGGCCTTCGATGCGCGCAAGGTGCTGCTGCTGCGCGCCGACTGGACGCGCCGCGACGCCGCCATCACCGCCGAGCTGGCCCGCCTGGGCCGCAGCGGCGTGCCGGTGTATGCGCTGTATGCCCCCGGCAACGCAGGGCCGCAGCTGCTGAGCGAAATTCTGTCCGTCGACGAGGTGCAGACCGCACTCTCATCCCTGCCCACCCCCTGACCAGGAGCCCCGACATGCTGAATCTCAAACCCACGCTCGCCGCACTGGCCGTGTTCACCGCCCTCGGCGGGGCCGCCACCGGCGCTGCGGCCGTGGCCACCGTGGGCCAGCCCGCGCCCGCCTTCACCGTGAGCGACGCCACCGGCAAGGCCGTCTCGCTGAGCGACTTCAAGGGCAAACACGTGGTGCTGGAGTGGGTCAACCCCGGCTGCCCCTTTGTCGTGAAGCACTACAGCAGCGCCAACATGCAAGGCACGCAGAAGGAAGCCACGGCCAAGGGCGTGGTGTGGCTCACGGTCAGCTCGACCGCGCCCGATGCGTCCGACTACAAGAAGCCGGCCGAACTGGCGGGCTGGATGCAGGCCCAGAAGGCCGCCGCCACCGCCACGCTGATGGACGACGACGGCAAGCTGGGCCGGGCCTACGGCGCGCGCACCACGCCGCACATGTACATCGTCGACCCGGCCGGCACGCTGGTCTACGCCGGCGGCATCGACGACAAGCCCAGCTCCAGGGCCTCGGACATTCCGACCTCGAAGAACTACGTCAAGGCGGCGCTGGCCGAAACCCTGGCCGGGAAACCGGTCAGCATGGCTTCCACCAAGCCCTACGGCTGCTCGGTGAAATACAGCGGGGTCTGAGGCCTCCGCGGCCTCAGGGCAGGCGCTGGTACTGAGCGGCCAGCGCCTGGAAGTCCGTGACGTCGGCCGGCCGGCCGTGGCCGAGTTCTTCGGCCACGATGGCGGCGACGGGCTCGGCCAGGCGCGCGGCCTCGGCGGCATCCAGGAACAGCACGCGGCAGCGCCGCGCCAGCACGTCCTCGACGCTGCGCGCCATCTCGAAGCGCACCGCGAAGCGCACCATCGCCTCGCTCAAGGCGCCGCGGCCGCTCTCGGCATCGCGCCACAGCCAGTTCGTCGCCCCCGGCAGCTGGCGCAGCGCGGCGGCCTCGCTGCCGTAGAGGTGTTCACCCGGCGGCTCGCTCAGCGGCCGGCCCGGGGCCGAACCCAGCAGCGCCAACTGGGCCGTCACACCACCGGGCTTGTGCGGCAGCAGGCCACGCGCCATCGCGCGCGCCAGCACGTCTTCGGCCATCGAGCGGTAGGTCGTCCACTTGCCGCCGGTGACCGTGACCAGGCCCGACGGCGCCACCAGCACGGTGTGTTCACGCGACAAGGCCTTGGTGTCGGAGCTGTCGCCCTGGGGCCTGACCAGCGGGCGCAGGCCCACCCACACCGAGCGCACGTCGCTGCGCTGCGGCGCGCGCGCCAGGTAGCGTGCCGACTCTCCCAGGATGAAGGCCACTTCCTCGGCGAAGGGCGCGGGTTCGCGGGCCAGGTCCTGGCGCGGCGTGTCGGTGGTGCCGAGGATGGTCTTGCCCAGCCAGGGCACGGCGAAGAGCACGCGGCCGTCGGTGGTCTTGGGCACCAGCAGCGCATGGTCGCCGGGCAGGAAGGCCCGGTCGACGACGAGGTGCACACCCTGGCTGGGCGCCACCATCGGCGGTGGCGCGGCCGCTTCGGCCACGCGGTCCATCGCGCGCACCGCGTCCACCCACACGCCGGCGGCGTTCACCACGCAGCGCGCACGCAGGCTCGCCGCAGCGCCGGTTTCCCGGTCCTGCACCTGAACGCCGCGCACCTGGCCGTTTTCATGCAGCAGGCCGGTGGCGGCGCAGTGGTTCAGCACCAGCGCGCCGCGCGCCAGGGCCGTGCGGGCCAGCAGCAGCGCCAGCCGCGCATCGTCGAACTGGCCGTCCCAATAGCGCACGCCGCCATGCAGCCGGCCGTGCACGCCGCCGGGGCCGTGCATGTTCACGCCGGGCAGCAAGGTCTGCGTGCGCGCCGCACCCAGCCACTCGGTGCCGCCCAGGCCCTGGCGGCCGGCCAGGGCGTCGTACATCTTCAGGCCGGCCCCGTAGAAGCCGCGTTCCCACCACTGGTAGGCCGGCATCACGAAGGGCAGGCGCTGGGCCACGTGCGGCGCGTTGTGCAGCAGCGCCGTGCGCTCGTGCAGGGCCTCGCGCACGAGACCGATGTCGCCCTGCGCCAGGTAGCGCACGCCGCCATGCGCCAGCTTGGTGGCGCGCGAAGACGTGCCCTGCGCGAAGTCGTGGCTTTCCACCAGCGCCACGCTGAAGCCGCGCACCGCGGCGTCCAGCGCCACGCCCAGGCCGACGGCGCCGCCGCCGATGACGGCCAGGTCCCAGTCGCGGCCTTCCTGCAGGCGGGCCAGGAGTGTGGCGCGGTCGCTCATCGCCACCTCAGGCCCGCGCGAAGTGCACCGGCAGCCCGGGCACTTCCACACGCAGGGTCAGCACGCAGCCGGCCAAGGGCTGTGCCGCCAGTTCCTCTGCAGCGCGGCCCAGCTTCGCGGTGGTGACGTACAGGGTGTGCAGATCGGGCCCGCCGAAGCAGGGCATGGTGGGGCAGCGTGCGGGCAGGGGCAGCTCGGCCAGCAGTTCGCCTTCGGGCGAAAAGCGCAGCAGGCGCTGGCCCTCGAACATCGCGCACCAGTAGGCGCCCTCGGCGTCCACCGCCGCGCCGTCGGGCCGGCCGCCGTAGGTGGCCAGGTCCTGCCCCGGCAGCTTGGCCGGGAATTCGGCAAACACACGTTCACGCGACAGGCTGCCATCGTGGCCGTCGAAATCACAGGCCAGGACGCGGCCGCTGGCGGTGTCGCTGCGGTACATCGTGCGGCCGTCCGGGCTGAAGGCCAGGCCGTTGCTGACGGTGATGCCCCGCACCATGGGCGTCAGCCGCCCGCCGGCCCAGCGGTAGAGCGCGCCGTTGGCGGGCTTGCGCGGCTCGTAGATGGTGCCCACCCACAGGCGGCCCTGCGGGTCGGCCTTGCCGTCGTTGAAGCGTTCGGTGGCGGTGTCGTAGGGCGGGGCCACGAGACCCTGGCGCTCACCAGTGGCCGGGCTGAAACGCCACAGGCCGTCACGGCAGGCCAGCAGCACGTCGCCGCCGGGCAGCGGCGCGCAGCAGCCGGGTTCGCTGGGCAGGGACCAGGCCGTGTGGACGCCGCCCTGCGCGCCCGCGCCGGGCACCCAGCGGTTGAGCTGCTTGCCGGGAATGTCGCACCAGTACAGCGCCGCCTCGTCGGGGTGCCAGAAGGGCGATTCACCCAGCAGTGAAGGCGGCACCGGCAGCGCCGCCCAGTCGGCCGCGGCGCTCATGCGCGCGCCACTTCCAGCTTCATCCAGCCCGCGGCGCTGGCCTGCGGCGCCACGCTCTGCAGGCCGTGCGCCGCAGGGTCGGCCATCTGGATGGCGTTGCTGACGTGGCTCACCGGCTCCACGCAGTAGTAGGGCTTGGTGTCGGGCGTGAAGACCACCAGGTAGGGCAGGTTCGAGCTCAGGCGCATCGTGAAGTGTTCGTCGCGGATCAGCGCCGGCCCTTGCCAGCCCTGGAAGCAGTGGTCGTGGCCGAGCTGGGCGACATCGGCATCGATGTCGGCCTGCGCCACCGGCTGCGTGGACAGGCCGCTGGCGTCGCTGTTCCAGCGTTCGCGCACCGCGATCTGCAGATGGCTGCCCTGCCGCTTCGGGAAATAGGGGTGCCAGCCCAGCCCCACCGGCTGCGGGTGCGCGGCGTCGTTGGTGACGTGGCAGTGCACTTCCAGCGCCCCGGGCGTGAGCACGAAGCGCTGGCGCACGGTGAAGGCGAAAGGCCAGTCGGCGTCGGGCGTGTGCACATAGGCCAGTTCGGCCTCGGTGGCGCTGCTGCGCACCTCGGCCCAGGGCCGCTGCCAGGCCACGCCGTGCACCGAATGCGGGTTGTCATCGAAGTTCGCGGCCGTGCGGTGTGTGTGCCCCAACCACGAAAACTGCCGGTGGCCGAGGCGTCCGCTGTAGGGCACCAGCGGGTAGCAGCCCGACAGGCGCGAGCTGCCCAGATCGGCCGGCTCGGTGCTGCGCAGCACGGGCACGCCGGCCAGCCACAGGCCGGCGATGCAGCCGCCCAGGTCGGGCCGCAGGGCCAGGCGCAGTTCGCCGGCATGCAGTTCTAGCAAGGTGGTGATGGCGGCCTCCGTCGGCGCTGTGGGGCAAAAGGCGATGATGCCCGAGGCCCGCCCACCCCGCGGCCGCGCGGCGCCGGCCTCACCAGCGCGTGCCGGGCGCGTCGAGCACCACCTTCAGGTAGTGCGCCCCGGGCAGCGGGTTGAAGTAGTAGGGCGGTATCTCTTCGAAACCCAGGCTGGCGTAGAGGCCGCGCGCGGCTTCCATGTCGTCCAGCGTGTCCAGCAGCAGCGTGCTGTAGCCGGCCCCGGTGGCCAGGTCCAGCAACTGCTGCGCCAGCAGCCGGCCCAGGCCGAAGCGGCGAAAGGCACGGCGCACGAAGAGGCGCTTCATCTCGCAGGCATTCGCGTAGTCGGCGTCGGGCAGCGGCCGCATCGCGCCGCAGCCCGCCGGCTGGCCGTCCACCAGCGCCACCAGCAGCGCGCCGCCGGGTTCGGCATAGGGTCCGGGCAGGGCCGCCAGCTCCTGCTCGAAGTTCTGGAAACACAGGTCCACGCCCAGGCCTTCGGCGTATTCGCGGAAGAGCAGGCGCGCGGTGGCCAGCAATTCCGGCGTGTCGGCCTGCAGCAGCTGGATCTGGGGGCCTTCGCTCATGACGCTAGAAGCCGGCCTGGGTGGACACCCACCAGGCAGCGCCCAGGCACAGCGCCAGCAGCACCAGGGCCAGCAGCCGCTGGTGCGTGCCGTCGGCGCTGGCCGGCGTGCCTGGGGGCAGCTGTTTGTCGCCGCTGAGCATGGGCCGCACGAGGTTCACGCGCTTCTTCACCAGGTAGAAGACGATGGCCACGATGTGCAGCGCCACCAGGCCCAGCACCAGCCACTGGCCCCAGGTCTTGTGCCAGCTCGTGGCCAGCAGCGCGTGGTCGCTGCTGACATAGCGGATCAGCGGGCCCTGGTGGGCGATCTCGTCGTCGGCCACCAGGCCCGTGCCCAGCTGCACCGCCACGATGGCCAGCAAGGCAAACACCGACAAAGCGCCGGTGGGGCTGTGACCGACCTCCAGCCCCGGCTGCGCGGCGACCTGCCCGCGCAGGTAACGCCACAGCGTGGCCGGCGGGTAGATGAAGCTGGCGAAACGCGACCAGCGCCCGCCCACCAGGCCCCAGAGCACACGGAAGCCGACGAGGATGAGCACCGCGTAGCCGAAGCGGAAGTGCCAGACCATCGCGACGCCGCCGATCTTGGCGCTGACCACCGAGCCCGCCACGGCCAGCGCCAGCAACCAGTGGAAGAGGCGCGTCGGCAAGTCCCAGACGCGCACGGGCGTGAGGGCGGCAGCGGCGGCGGGTTCGGGCATCGGGTAGGCCTCGGGGGCAGTGGCTTGTGGGCGCGCGGCCCTGCGGGGGCGGGCCGTCGAGGGCCCAACCATATCAAGGCCTGGCGCACAGGGGAACGTGGACGACCCCGTCGGCGCGCGGCACCGCCCGCCAGGGCCCGCCGGGAATGGCTGCAGCAGACGTCTGCAGCCGACGCCTGCAGCCGACGCCTGCGGCCAGCGCCAGCCTGAGCGCGCCGCGCTGCTTACACTGCGCGCCAGCAGCAGCCTGCGGGCCTACTGGCCGCGGCGGCCGCCAAGACCGTACCGAAGCCATCGCAACCCACGCACGGAGCCTCACCGCATGCAACGTCTTCTTCTCACCGTCGCCGCCCTCGCCGGCCTGGCCACCGCCCTGCCTGCCGCCGCACAGTTCCAGAAGCCCGAAGACGCGGTGAAGTACCGCAAGGGCGCCTTCACGGTGATGGCCGCCCACTTCGGCCGCCTCGGCGCCATGGCCCAGGGCCGGGTGCCTTTCGACGCCGCGGCCGCCAGCATGAACGCCGACATCGTGGCCGACCTGTCCAAGCTGCCTTTCGCCGGGTTTGTCGAAGGCACCTCGGGCACCGAAAAGGGCACGCCCAAGGCCAATGTCTGGACCGACCGCGCCAAGTTCGACGCCGGCGCCAAGAAGCTGCAGGAAGAGGCCACCAAGCTCGCGGCCGGCGCCAAGACGCTGGACGGCCTGAAAGCCGCCTTCACCGCCACCGCCGGCACCTGCAAGGCCTGCCACGACGACTTCCGCAACCCCTGAAGGACTCGGTCCGCGGGCTCGCTAGCGCTCGCTGGCGAAGCCCAGCACCACCCGGCGCGTCATCGCGCTCTTCTTTTCGATCTTCGTCACGATGACGGCGCCCACTTCAGCGGTGTTGCTGACGTGGGTGCCGCCGCAGGGCTGCAGGTCCACGCCCTCGATGTTCAGCACACGCACGCGGCCCAGGCCGCGCGGCGGTTGCACGCTCATGCTGCGCACCAGCTGCGGGTTGGCATCGAGCTCGGCCTCGCTGATCCAGCGGTGGTTCACGGCATGCGCGCCAGCCACCAGGCGCGCGATGCCGGCGGTCAGCACCTCCTTGTCCAGCGGCTCGGCGGTGTGGAAGTCGAGCCGGGCGTAGCTGTCGGTGATGCTGCAGCCGTCCACCGGGTGCGGCACCAAGGCGCACAAGAGGTGCGTGGCGGTGTGGAAACGCCGGTGCGCCAGGCGCCGCGCCGCGTTGACTTCGGCCGTCACCACGGTGCCGGGCGTGAACGGCGAGAGGTCCGCGCCCGGCGCCGGCACGTGGGCGATGCCACCGGGCCAGGCCTTGTGCTTGCGGGTGTCGGTGATGTTCAGCACAGCGCCCGGCCCCGCGCCGCCGGCGGTGCGCAAGGTGCCGCTGTCGCCGGCCTGGCCTCCGCCCAGCGGGTAGAAGACCGTGCGGTCCAGCACCAGGCCCCACTCGTCCACCGCCAGCACCGTGGCCGTGCAGTGCAGCAGCGTGGCGTCTTCGCGGAAGAGTTCTTCGGTGGCCGGGGTCGGGGTGTTCATGCGGCGCTCTCCAGCACGACTTCGCCCTTGGGCGTGGCCAGCACGGCGCGCAGCGCCGGGCCGCTGTTGACGTCACCGTGCACCACGCCGCGCAGGCGCAGCACCTCGCGCGCGCGCGGCGGCACGCCGCGCAGCTGCAGGCTCTGCAGGGCCAGGCCGGCGCCGGGCATGTGCTGCGCCGGGTGCACGCCCGCCCACTGGATGAGCGTGGGCAGCGCGCCGCCGCACAGCAGCGCGCCGTCGCTGCGCAGCAGGATCTGCCACTCCAGCCGGCCGGCCGGCGTGTCGCGGCCGGCCTTCACCGGCTCGCCGGGCTGATGGCCGACGGTGATCAGCCCCCAGCGGTGCATGTCCAGCATGGCGCTGCGTGCCACCACGTGCACGAGCTGCGGTGTCTGCGCGATGCGCGCCTGCAGCCTGGCGTCGTCCAGCCCGAACCAGCGCGTGCGGCCGGGCGGCGGCGCCTGCGGGTCGATGGCGATGATTTCCAGATAGCTGTGCGGAAAGGCCGCGCTGCTGATGCAGAGCAGCCGGTTGTGGGTGCCCATCAGCGCATGCTGGCCGCCCGGCCCGGGCGTGACACCCAGGGTGGCCTCGCACCAGGCCACGCCTTGCGCCAGCGTGGCGGCCGCCACGACCAGGTGGTCCACCGCCGTCGCCGCGCCGCTGATGACCGGTGCGCTTGCGCTGGCGACGCCGCTCACAGACGCACCTCGCCCGCGATGCAGGGCGCGACGTCGCCGCCCACCCAGATGTCGCCGGCTTCGTCACGCTGCACATGCACGCGCCCGTCGCGGCCCAGCACCGTGCCCTGCACCGCGACATAGGCCGGCGGCGCCAGGCCGGCGCCGATGAGCCACTGCGCCAGGCCCGCGTTCAGGCTGCCGGTGACGGGGTCTTCCGGCACACCCAGCGTGGGCACGAAGGCGCGCACCTCGAACAGGGCTTCGTGCCCGGCCGGCTGCGCGCCCACCAGGCCCAGTTTCACATCGCCCAGCACGGCCCAGTCCGGCCGCACGGCCAGCACCTGCGCGGCCGAGCGCAGCATCACCGCGCACCAGCCCGGGCCGTTGTCCACCCACTGGTGGTGCAGCACATCGGCAGGCGCCAGGCCCAGACCGGCGGTGATGCGCTGCAGCAGCCCGGCCTCCAGCGGCCCGCTGCGGCGCAGGGGCGGTGCGGCGAAGGCCAGGCGCTGCGGGTGCGCGGTGTCGCGCTTCACACGCACCAGGCCCACGCCGCATTCCTGCACCACCACGCCCGCCTGCCGCGGCGCGCCACCGGCCGCCAGCCAGGCCCAGCAACTGCCCAGCGTGGGGTGGCCGGCAAAGGGCAGCTCGCCGCCGGGCGTGAAGATGCGCACGCGGTAGTCGGCCTCCGGGTGCTGCGGCGGCAGCAGGAAGGTGGTTTCCGAGAGGTTGGTCCAGCGCGCGAAGGCCGCCATCGCGGCCTCGCTCAAGCCCGCGGCGGCGTGCACCACGGCCAGGGGGTTGCCCTTCAGCGGCACGGCCGTGAAGACGTCGAGCTGGTGAAAGCGGCGGGGCGTGGCCATCACAGCCCCCTCTCAGGCCGCCGCCAGCGCGCTGCCCATCACGCGGCCCATCACCTGGCCGAGTGCCGCCACGGCCACGGCAATCTGCTCGGGCGTGGCCGTCACGAAGCTCAGGCGCAGCGTGTTGGCGTGGCCGCCGTGCGGGAAGAAGGTGCTGCCCGGCACGAAGGCCATGCCGGCGTCCACCGCCTGCGGCAGCAGCGCGGTGGCGTCGATGTGCGCCGGCAGCTGCAGCCAGAAGAACATGCCGCCCACCGGCACCTGCCACTTCGTGCCTGCGGGCATGTGTGCGCTGAGCGCGGCGCTCATCGCGTCACGCTGCTGCTTGTAGCGCGCACGGATGGTGGGCACGTGTTCACGCAGGAAGCCGTCCTTGATGACCTCGTAGACGACACGCTGGTTGAAGCCCGGCGTGTGCAGGTCGGCGGCCTGCTTGGCCTGCAGCAGCTTGGGGTAGAGGGCCTTGGGCGCCACCAGGTAGCCCAGGCGCAGGCCCGGGGCCAGCACCTTGGAGAACGAACCCAGGTAGACGGCACCACCGCCCTCGCCGACACCGGCGCGGGCGCTCAAG
>LNFM01010286.1_pt1 | contig 13233 bp, 13 predicted proteins | sample 596031 | NCBI WGS metagenome assembly LNFM01 (sample SAMN04254537, study PRJNA301005) | activated carbon metagenome | isolation source: dual media filters at the Ann Arbor, Michigan drinking water treatment plant | place: USA: Ann Arbor
CGTTCATCGGGATCGAGAACATCGAGCCCTTCTGCCATTCGAAGACGTGCTTCTTGGTGTCGCCTTCCTGCCAGACCTCGGTGGTGCCGCGGCCCTCCACCACGAGGTAGATCTCTTCATACATGTGCTTCTGCGCGTGCAGCGCGCCTGCCGGCGGCACCTCGACGACGAAGCAGCCCCACTTGGTCTCGGTGCCCAGCAGCTGGATGTAGTGGCCCTTGCCGCCGGTGCGCTTCCACGGGAAGAGCGGCAGGTTCTGCACCTTGGAAATGCCGATGTCGCGAAACACCGGAATGCCCTCGCTTTCCATGAAGGCGTCGTAGGGCGTGGGCTGCTTCTTGAAGGTGCCGAAGCCCGCCTTCTTGTTGCCGCTGGGCTCGTGCCAATGGGTCAGGTCTTTGTCGTGGGGCATGCTGTCTCCGAGGATGGCAATCGTTCCAGATGAAGGAACGCAGTTCTTTTATTTGAACCGCAGCCGATTTGAGCATAGACTTTTCCCCAGGTCAAAGTGCTTGCTCAACTGGCGCTTTGCCGCCGCAGCCGGCACCACAGACCGGCATGTTCCCCTGATCAACCCGCAGCCCCAAGGAGACCTCTGGTGCGTGCAAATCTGGCCTTGTTCCTGGCCGCCACGGTGGCGGTCTTCAGCTCACTCTCGCAGGCGCAATCGCCGCCGCCCAGCCCGCATGCCGCGATCTACGGCTACAAGGGTGCCGACCGCAATGCGCGCCTGCTGGAACGTGCCAAGCAGGAGGGCAGCGTCACCGTCTACACCTCGCTGGCGCCCACCGAGGCCACGCCGCTGGTGGAGGCCTTCGAGAAGAAGACCGGCATCAAGGTGAACCTGTGGCGTGCGCTCAGCGACAGCGTGGTGAAGCGCGCGGTGAGCGAAGCGCAGGCCCGGCGCCATGCCGTCGACGTGGTGGAGACCAACGGCCCCGAGATGGAATCGCTGGCGCGCGAACAGGTGCTGGCCGAGTTCTTCAGCCCGCACCTGGCCGACCTGCCCGCCGACATCATCCCCAAGCACGGCCTGTGGGTGCCTGACAGGCTGACTTTTTTCGTCGTGGCCTACAACACGAGCAAGGTCAAGGCCAGCGAGCTGCCCAAGACCTACGAAGGTTTTCTCGACCCGAAGTGGAAGGGCCGCATCGCGCTGGAGGCCACCGACGCCGAGTGGATGGCCGGCGTGGTGAAGACCTGGGGCGAGGCACGCGGCATGGACTTCATGCGCAAGCTCGGCGCCACCAAGCCCGACATGCGCAAGGGCCACGTGCTGCTGGCGCAGCTGATCTCCGCCGGCGAGGTGGAAGTGGGCCTGACGGCCTACCACGCCAACGCGCAGAGCTTCAAGAAGCGCGGCGCGCCGGTGGACTGGGCGCCGGTGGAGCCCGTCATCGCGCGGCCGCAGGGCATCGGCGTGGCGCGCCATGCGCCGCGCCCGCACGCCGCCTTGCTGTTTGTCGACTTCATGCTCGGCCCCGAGGGCCAGGAGATGCTGAACGCGATGGGCCGCACGCCTTCCAGCACCAAGGTGAAGACCGACACCAGCGGCATGCCCTTCGTGATGAGCGACCCTGCGGTGACGCTGGACGAGGCCGACAAGTGGCAGCAGCTGTGGGACCGGCTTTTCATGTCCAAGTGAGCGGTGCGGGTTCGTGGCGAACGTCCACAATCGCCGCATGAACGAACCCGCCGACTACACCCCGCCCCAGGTCTGGACGCCGCCGCCCGCGAGCGGCGGCCGCTTCGCCCACATCAACCGTCCCGTGGCCGGCGCCACGCACGAGCGGCCGCTGCCGGTGGGCAAGCACCCGCTGCAGCTGTATTCGCTGGGCACGCCCAACGGCGTGAAGGTGACGGTGATGCTGGAAGAGCTGCTGGCCCTGGGCCACAGCGGCGCCGAGTACGACGCCTGGCTGGTGAACATCCAGGAAGGTGAACAGTTCGGCAGCGGCTTCGTCGGCGCCAACCCCAACTCCAAGATCCCGGCGCTGGTGGACCACAGCGGCGGCCATGAAGGCAAGGCGCCGGTGCGCGTGTTCGAGTCGGGCGCCATCCTCGTGTACCTGGCCGAGAAGTTCGGTGCCTTCCTGCCCACCGAGCCGGCGCAGCGCGCCGAGTGCCTGTCGTGGCTGTTCTGGCAGATGGGCAGCGCGCCTTTCCTGGGCGGTGGCTTCGGCCATTTCTATGCCTATGCGCCGCACAAGATCCGGTACGCCATCGACCGCTATGCGATGGAGGTCAAGCGCCAGATGGACGTGCTCGACCGCCGCCTCGCCGAGAGCGCCTTCGTCGCCGGCGACGCCTACACCATCGCCGACATGGCCATCTGGCCCTGGTACGGCGCGCTGGCCAAGGGCCAGCTCTACGAGGCCGGTGAATTTCTGCAGGCCGGCAGCTACAGCCACGTGCTGCGCTGGGCCGAGATGCTGGCGCAGCGCCCGGCCGTGCGGCGCGGCCGCATGGTGAACCGCCGCTTCGGCGACCCGGCCAGCCAGCTGCATGAGCGCCACGACGCCAGCGACTTCGAGCTGCGCACGCAGGACAAGGTGGCGCCAGCGCCCGACAAGACCTGAGGAGACACACGATGGCACTGGTGCTCTACGACTGCGCCACGGCGCCCAGCCCGCGCCGCGCGCGCATCCTGCTGGCCGAAAAGGGCCTGGCGCACGAGACCGTGCAGGTCGACCTGCGCAGCGGCGAACAGCTGGGCGAGGCCTACCGCCAGATCAACCCGCAATGCACGGTGCCCGCGCTGCGCACCGAAGACGGCCTGCTGTTGACCGACAACGCCGCGATTGCGGCCTATGTGGAGGCGCGTTACCCCGAGCCGCCACTGCTGGGCCGCACCCCGGCGCAGAAGGCCGAGATCGCCAGCTGGCAGTGGCGTGCGGAATTCGAGGGCCTGCTGCCGGTGGCCGAGGCGCTGCGCAACGGCAGCCCGGCGATGGCCAACCGCGCGCTGCCGGGCCCGGTGAACTATGCGCAGATCCCCGAGCTGGCGGCGCGCGGGCAGTTGCGCGTGCAGCACTTCTTCACGGTGCTGGAAGAGCGCCTGTCCACGCACGCTTTCGTGGGCGGCGAGGCATTCAGCATCGCCGACATCACCGCCGTGGTGGCGGTGGACTTTGCGCGTGTGGTGAAGCAGAAGCCGGGCGACGCCCACCCGCATTTGCAGCGCTGGCGCGCGGCGATGGCGCTGCGGCCTTCGATGCAGCTCTAGCGCGCTTCGTGCGCCGGCGCTGATGCCGGCACTGGCGCCAGCGCCGCCGGCAACTTCAAGGTCACCGTCGTGCCCTGGCCTTCCAGGCTGGCCAGCTCGATGTCGCCGCCCATGCGTTGCACCAGCCATCGCGTCAGCACCAGGCCTATGCCCACGCCGTCCTCGGCGGCAGCACCGTCGGCGCTTCGGGCGCCCCGGCCCAGGCGGTTGAAGGGTTCGAAGAGATGGCCCATCTGGGCCGCCGCAATGCCCAGCCCGGTGTCGTGCAACTGCAGCTGCCAACGGGGCCGGCCATCTGTGCCGGTCACGGCCTCGCCCACCAGCCGCACGCTGCCATCGGGGCGGTTGTACTTGATGGCGTTGCTGAGCAGGTTGCTCAGCACCTGCTTCAGGCGCACCGGGTCGGCCAGCACCGCGGCGGCGGGCGGCAGCGCCGCCGCCTTCACGTGCACACCCCGTGCCGCGGCCAGTGGTGCCAGCAGGGCCACGGCGGCCTCCCAGCTGGTTTCCACAGCCACGGGCTCGATGTGCATGGCCAGCTGCCCGCTCTCCACGCGCGAGAGATCGAGCACGTCATTGATCATGGCCAGCAGGTGCCAGCCGGCCTGTTCGATGTGTCCCACGTAGCGGCGCTGCGCGGCGGTGTCGCCGTTGCCCAGGTGCTGCTGCAGCAGCTGCGCAAACCCCAGCACGGCATTCAGCGGCGTGCGCAGCTCATGGCTCATGCGGGAAAGGAACTCGGTTTTCGCCAGGTTGGCCGCTGCGGCGCGGTCGCGCTCGGCACGAAGGGCCTGCAGTTCGTGGCGGTCGCTCAGGTCGGTGAGCGTGCCCACCACGCGCTGGGCGCGGCCGTCGGCGCCGCGCGCCACCACGCGTCCGCGCGACAGCACCCAGCGGTAGCCGCCATCGGCTGCGCGCAGGCGGAACTCGAAGACATAGTTCTCGGCGCGCCCGTCGATGTGGGCATCCAGCGCAGCCTTCATGCCTTCCAGATCATCGGGGTGCACACGGGCACGCCACACCTCGGTGGCCTCGGCCTCGTCGCTGTGGGCGTAACCCAGCGTCGCCTTCCATTCGGGCGAGTAATGCACGCGGTGCGAGATCGGGTCGAGGTCCCAGACGCCGAAAGAGGCGCTCTGCAAGGCCAGGCCCCAGCGTTGTTCGAGCGCCTTGAGGTCGTTCTGCATGGCTATGGGTTCAGCCCGGGCGCTCTCCGCACGGACGCTGCTGTGGGAAGTATCGGCACGCGGCGCGCGGAATCAAGGACCGCGCGCGGGCGCAGGTGCCAAGGGTAAGCCCCAAGGGCCGCACGGCGCCAGCGCCTTAATATCCGTAAAGCTGCATATTTAGATGCAAAGGGCCATCCCTCCGGGTCGTGGCCTGACCAGCGGCTCCGGCCGCGCAAGGAAACCTGACGTGACGTTGCTCGCTCCCCCGTCTGGCCGCCTGCTGAAGGCGCCTGAGAACTTCATCGATGGTGAGGGCACCCGGGCCGTGTTCCGGGAAGGCCGGGCGGGCCGCCGCGATTTCGTGCGCAGCGCGTTTGCCGCGGCAATGGCCGCCAGTGTCGCGTCCACGGCCCAAGCCCAGGCCCAGGCGCAGATGGCGCCGGCTGCGGGCGGTGGCGGCGACCCCCGCATCCTGGAACTGCCAGCCCACACACGTGGCCTGGGCCAGCCGGTGGTGACCGACGGCTACGGCAAGCCTTCGCAGTACGAAGCCAATGTGCAGCGCCGCCAGAGCCCCGGCCTGACCCAGACCACGCAGGGCAGCGTGAGCTTCGCGCCGCTGCAAAGCCTGTTCGGCATCGTCACCCCCAACGGCCTGCACTTCGAGCGCCACCACCAGGGCTGGTGGGACATCGACCCCAGCCAGCATCGCCTGATGCTCAACGGCAGCGACGAGAAGATGCTGAAGAAGCCCATGGTCTTCAGCGTCGACGAGATCATGCGGCTGCCCTCGGTGAGCCGCTTCCACTTCATCGAATGTGGCGCCAACACCGGCATGGAATGGGGCAACGTGGCGGTGCCCACCTGCCAGTACACGCACGGCATGCTCAGCTGCTGCGAATTCACCGGCGTGCCGCTGAAGATCCTGCTCGACATGGCCGGCTGCGACTACAAGCGCGGCCGCTACCTGCTGGCCGAAGGCGCCGACGGGTCCAGCATGACGCGCACCATTCCCATGGAGCTGGTGGAAAGCGGCGAGGTGTTCGTCGCCTACGGCCAGAACGGCGAGATGCTGCGCCCGGAAAACGGTTACCCGCTGCGCCTGGTGGTGCCGGGCGTGCAGGGTGTGAGCTGGGTGAAGTATCTGCGCCGCATCGAGGTGGGCGACCAGCCCTACGGCGCCAAGGACGAGGTCATGCACTACATCGACCTCATGCCCGACGGCCGCCACCGCCAGTACAGCAGCACGCAAGAGGTCAAGAGCGTGGTCACCACGCCCTCGGGCGGGCAGGTGCTGCTGGACAAGGGCTACTACCAGATCAGCGGCCTGGCCTGGAGCGGGCGCGGCAAGGTCAAGCAGGTGGATGTGTCGGTGGACGGTGGCCGCAACTGGAAGACGGCGCGGCTGCAGGGCCCGGTGATGGACAAGTGCCTGACGCGCTTTTCGCTCGACTGGGCCTGGGACGGCAAACCCGCCATCGTGATGAGCCGTGCCACCGACAGCAGCGGCCACGTGCAGCCCAGCTACCGGCAGCTGCGCGCGGTGCGCGGTTCGCGTTCGATCTATCACAACAACGCGATCCAGAGCTGGCTGGTGCAAGAGAGTGGCGAGGTGAAGAATGTCCAGCTCTCCTGAGCGCATGCGGGCGCGCGTCGGCGCAGCGCTGCTGTGGCTGGCGGTGCTGGGCTGTGGTGCCCAGGCCTTGGCGCAAGGCGCTGCGAAGCCGGCCACCCAGCCCGCCACCCAGCCCGCCATCGGCGCGGCCGCCTACGCCGGCATCGGGCGTGCTGCCACGCCGCGCGAAGTGGCGGCCTGGGACATCGACGTGCGCCCCGACTTCAAGGGCTTGCCCGCGGGCGCCGGGTCGGTGGTCAAGGGCATGGAGGTGTGGGAAGGCAAGTGCGCGTCCTGCCACGGCATCTTCGGTGAAAGCAACGAGGTGTTTTCGCCGCTGGTGGGCGGCACCACGGCCAAGGACATCGCGACAGGCCGCGTGGCGCGCCTCACCGACAGCGGCTTTCCCGGGCGCACCACGCTGATGAAGGTGTCCAGCCTGTCCACGCTGTGGGACTACATCAACCGCGCCATGCCTTGGAACGCGCCCAAGTCGCTGACGGTGGAAGAGGTGTACGCCGTCACGGCCTACCTGCTGAACATGGGCGGTGTGCTGCCCGACAGCTTTGTGCTCAGTGACCGCAACATGGCCGATGTGCAGGCCCGCCTGCCCAACCGACATGGCATGAACACCACGCACGGCCTGTGGCCCGGCAAGGGCATGGGCAACGGCGGCAAGCCCGATGTACAGGGTGTGGCCTGCATGGCGAATTGCGAGGCCGAGACCAGGGTCGCGTCCTTCCTGCCCGACTTTGCGCGCAACAACCACGGCAATCTGTCCGAGCAGCAGCGCCGGGTCGGGCCGCAGCGCGGCGCCGACACCACGCGCCCGGCACCCGCCAGCGCGGCGGCTGTGGTGGCTGCTGCCGCAGCCACGGCGACCCCTGTGGCGCTTGCACCCGGCAGCAGCGGTGCCGCCGCCCTGGCTCTGGCCAGCAAACACACCTGCACCGCCTGTCACGGCGCCGAAAGCAAGATCGTCGGCCCCGGCTTCAAGCAGATTGCCAGCCGATACGCCGGCCGCGCTGATGCGCAGGCTTATCTGGCCGACAAGATCAAGGGTGGCGGGCAAGGGGTTTGGGGGCCGATCCCCATGCCGCCGCAAAGCCTGCCCGACAATGATGTCAAGGCCCTGGCCGCGTGGCTGGCCTCTGGTGCCAAGAAGTAGTTTCCCGCTTGGGGTTCGCCCGCTTTGGCGTCAGGGCCCTGTTCATTACTCTATGCTGATAAAAGGAGTTCCCCATGCTCAAACGCCGTGATGTGCTGGCCCGCTCGGGCCAGTTGGCCGCGCTGATGGCCGGCGCCGGGTTGCTGCCACTGCCGGCGCAGGCCGCCTGGAACGCTGCCGCCTTCGAAATCAAGACCATGGCCGAGCTCGCCAAGGCGCTGGGCGGCAGTGCGCCGGTGGAAAGCAAGGACGTCGTCGTCACCGGGCCGGACATCGCCGAGAACGGCGCCGTGGTGCCGGTGGGTGTGAGCACCACGCTGGCGGGCGTGAAGAAGCTGCTGTTGCTGGTGGAGAAGAACCCCAGCGTGCTTTCGGCCAGCTTCGATGTCAGCGACGCCGTCGAGCCGGCCTTCACCACGCGCGTGAAGATGGGCCAGTCGTCCAACGTCATGGCCGTGGCGCTGATGAACGACAACCGGGTGCTGTTCGCGCAGAAGGAAGTCAAGGTCACCCTCGGTGGCTGCGGCGGCTGATTTCAACGACTCGAGGAGATAGACATGGCAGACCCGATGCGCATTCGCGCCCAAGCCGCCGGCGACAAGACCACCGTTCGTGTGCTGATGAGCCACGAGATGGAAACCGGCCAACGCAAAGACACCGCCGGCAAGACCATACCGGCCTGGTTCATCCAGGAGGTCACCGCCCGCCACAACGGCAAGCAGGTGATGGCCGCCGAGTGGGGCCCGTCCGTGGCCAAGAACCCCTTCCTGCAGTTCACGGTCAAGGGTGCCAAGGCGGGCGACAAGATCGCCATCACCTGGAAGGACAACAAGGGCGAGACGCGCACCGACGAAGCCACGGTGTCCTGAAGCCGCAAAGCCCGGACCCGCGCCCCTCACCGACCCGCAACCCGAGAGCCCGATGAAGACCATCCCCGTTGTTGCCGCCCTGCTGGCGCTGACTGTCGCCGCTGGCGCGCAGGCGCAGAAATCTGCCGCTGACGGCATTGCCGAGTACCGCAAGATGCTGGAAGACGGCAACCCGGCCGATCTTTTCGAGGCCAAGGGCGAAGAGCTGTGGAAGACCCCGCGCGGCCCGAACAAGGTCTCGCTGGAGAAGTGCGATCTCGGCCTCGGCCCCGGCGTGGTCAAGGGCGCCTGGGTGCAGATGCCGCGCTACTTTGCCGACACGCAGAAGGTTCAGGACGTGGAGTCGCGCCTGGTCAGCTGCATGGCCATGCTGCAGGGCTTCAACGCCGAGGAAGTGGCCAAGACGCCTTTCGGTCGTGGCGAGATGGCCAACGTCACGGCGCTGGCGACGTGGATCGCCGCTTCGTCGCGAGGCCAGAAGTTCGCACTGCCGCAATCGCACCCTGAAGAGCAGCGCTTCTTCGAGCTGGGCAAGCGCGCCTTCTTCTTCCGCGGCGGGCCGATGGACTTTTCCTGCGCCAGCTGCCACGGCGTGGATGGCCAGCGCATCCGCCTGCAGGACCTGCCCAACCTGACCAAGAACCCCGGCGACGGTGTCGGCTTCGCGGCCTGGCCGGCCTACCGCGTGAGCAACGGCCAGATGTGGGGCATGCAACTGCGCCTGAACGATTGCTACCGCCAGCAGCGCTTCCCCTACCCCGGCTTTGCCTCCGACGTGACGGTGGCCTTGGGGGTCTACATGGGCGTGAATGCCAAGGGTGCCGAGTCCATCGCGCCGGCCATCAAGCGCTGAACATCAGATCCAAGGCTGCACCCCATGAAAAAACTCTCTCACCTCACCGCCGTCGGCACCACCGTCATGCTGCTGGCCGGCTGCGCCACCGCGCCCAGCCCGGCCGAGCTGGATCAGCAGGCCGCCGCCATGATGAAGGCCAGCTTTCGCGACCAGGGCATCGCCAAGATCGACCGCATCCAGCAAGACCTGGGGCAGAGCGCCTGCTCGTCCGCAACAGCGCCCAGCGAAGCCGTGGCCAAGCAGGTGGAGGCCGAGGCCCTGGCCAGCATCAAGTGGCCCGCGGGCGGCCAGTACATCGGCGACTGGCGCAAGGGCGAAAGCCTGGCCCAGAACGGCCGCGGCATGACCTGGACCGACGGCTCCGCCGACCCCAAGGGCAACGGCGCACAGTGCTACAACTGCCATCAGATCGACAAGAAGGAGATCTCCTTCGGCACCATCGGCCCCAGCCTGTGGAACTACGGCAAGCTGCGCGGCGTGAAGGACCCGGCCGACCCCGCCGCCGCGCCCATCGTGCAGTACACCTGGGGCAAGCTGTGGAACAGCAAGGCCTATGCGGCGTGCTCGAACATGCCGCGTTTCGGGCATGCGAAGCTGCTGGACGAAAGCCAGATCCGCGACATCATGGCCCTGCTGCTGGACCCGAAGTCGCCGGTCAACCAGTAGGCGGCCGGCCTGCCCTGAGGCCCGAACCCGCCGCGAGCGGGTTCTTTCACTGCCCGCATATCACTGATTGCTGAACAATGAATCTATCCAAGCGCGATTTCCTCCAGGTCATGACCGCAGCTTCGGCCGCCGGTCTGGCACTGGGCCGCTACGCCGATGCCGACGCCGCGACCGCGCAGCAGGGCCTGTACGAGCTGCCGCCCTTCGGCAATGTGTCCCTGCTGCACATGACCGACTGCCACGCGCAGCTCAAACCCATCCACTTCCGCGAGCCCAGCGTGAACCTGGGCGTGGGCGCGATGCAGGGCCAGTTGCCGCACCTGGTGGGTGAACACCTGCTCAGGAAGGCCGGCGTGCGGCCGGGCACGGCGGCGGCGCACGCCTACACCTTCATCGACTTCGAGAAGGCTGCGCGCCGCTACGGCAAGGTGGGCGGCTTTGCACACCTGGCCACGCTGGTGAAGATGCTCAAGGCCAGCCGCCCTGGCGCGCTGCTGCTCGACGGCGGCGACACCTGGCAGGGCAGCGCCACCAGCCTGTGGACGAACGCGCAGGACATGGTGGACGCGAGCAAGCTGCTCGGCGTGGACGTGATGACCGGCCACTGGGAGTTCACCTACGGCATGCAGCGCGTGAAGGAAATCGTCGAGAAGGACTTCGCCGGCAGGATCGACTTCGTCGCCCAGAACGTGAAGACCAACGACTTCGGCGACCCGGTGTTCAAGCCCTACACGCTGCGCAGCATCAACGGCGTGCAGGTCGCCATCGTCGGCCAGGCCTTCCCGTACACGCCGATCGCCAACCCTCGCTATCTGGTGGCCGATTGGGGTTTCGGCATCCAGGAAGAAGGCATGCAGGCCACGGTGGACGAGGCACGGGCCAAGGGCGCACAACTGGTGGTGCTGCTGTCGCACAACGGCATGGATGTGGACCTGAAGATGGCCAGCCGCGTGCGCGGCATCGACGCCATCCTGGGCGGCCACACCCACGACGGTGTGCCGGTGGCCATCCCGGTGAAGAACCCCGGCGGCACCACGCTGGTCACCAATGCCGGCAGCAACAGCAAGTTCCTGGGTGTGATGGATTTCGACCTGAAAGGCGGCAGGCTGGTGGACTACCGCTACCGCCTGGTGCCGGTGTTTGCCGGGCAGCTGAAGCCCGACGCCGAGATGGACGCCCTGATCACCAAGGTGCGCGCGCCCTATCTCGACAAGCTGAATGAAAAGCTGGCCGTCACCGACGGTCTGCTCTACCGCCGTGGCAACTTCAATGGCAGCTGGGACCAGCTGCTGTGCGACGCGCTGATGGACGTGCAGGGCGCCGACCTTGCCTTCAGCCCGGGTTTCCGCTGGGGCACCAGCCTGCTGCCGGGCGACGTGATCACGCGCGAACTGATGATGGACCAGTTGGCCATCACCTACCCCTACGCCACCGTGACCGAGATGCGTGGTGAGACGCTCAAGACCATCCTCGAAGATGTGGCCGACAACCTCTTCAACCCCGACCCCTACTACCAGCAGGGCGGCGACATGGTGCGTGTGGGCGGCCTGAGCTACACCATGACGCCAGGCGAAAAGATGGGTGGCCGCATCACCGAGATGCGGCTGCGCGGCAAGCCCATCGACGCCGACAAGACCTACAAGGTGGCAGGTTGGGCGCCGGTGGCCGAAGAAGCCCGGAACGCACCCGGCGTGAAGCCGGTGTGGGACGTGGTGGAGACCTGGCTCAAGGCCCAGGGCGGGCGCGTCAAGCCGCGCCGCATCAACACGCCGCGCCTGGTGGGCACGCAGGGCAACCCGGGTCTGGCTGCGGCTTGAAGCAGCAGGCCCGCCGCCGTTCAACGACAATCCCGGAGAAAGCGATGCGATTGAACCGATTCATCACTGTGGCCGCGCTGGCGCTGGCCACCGCCGGCGCCTGGGCGCAAGAGCGCGTGGTCTACCACTTCGACAACGCCGCCATCCAGGGCCTGAAGGGACTGCGCAACATGCGCAACCACCTCGATGTGGAGCCGGCCGTCAAGCTGGTGGCCGTGGCCCACGCCGAGGGCGTGGACATGCTGATGGAAGGGGCCAAGGCGGCCAACGGCACCGAATATGCAGCGCTGATCTCGGCGCTGGCGGCGCGCGGGGTGGTGTTCGAGGTCTGCGAAATCACCTTGAAGAATCGCAGCCTGAAGAAGGAGTCCTTCATTCAGGAGGCCGGTTTCACCCCTTCGGGCGTGGCCAAGGTGGCGCGCCTGCAGTTCCAGGGTGCGGCCTACATCAAGCCCTGATGCTGTTGAAGACCGGTACGGCCACGCCGCGCGCGACCGTTCCGATGCGGCGGCGGACGCGCGGGCTGCTTGCCCTGGCTGCCACCGCTGCAGCGCTGCCGCTGCTGGCGCAGAGCCCGACCGCGGCAGCGTCGACGGCCGCCGCCGCGCGCGCCGAAGAGATCGTGCAAGGCCAGTGCTTGGTCTGCCACGGCGCCGAGGGCGAAAGCTCCAGCCCGGCCTTCCCGCGCCTGGCCGGGCAGAACGCCGGCTACCTGGCGCGGCAGCTGGCCGACTACCAGTCAGGCAAGCGCAAGAGCAGCACCATGCAGCCCATGGTCAAGGCGCTGCGCGCCGAAGACTTCATGGCCCTGGGCGAGTACTTCGCCACCCGCCCGACCCACGCCCACGAGATGCAGGAGCCACAACTGGCCCAGGCTGGCCGCGACGTCTACGTGCGCGGCAATCCCTCATCGGGTGTGGCGGCCTGCGCCACCTGCCACGGCGCCGAAGGCCACGGCAGCGCCTCGCTGCCGCGGCTGGCCGGTCAGCATGCGCAGTACACGGAGCGGCAGCTGCGCCAGTTCCACCAGCGCGAGCGCACCAACGACAACGCGGTGATGCAGGCCGTCGCGAGCAGGATGACCGACCAGGAGATGAAGGCCGTGGCGGCCTACCTCAGCGGCTTGAAGTAGGGCCGCCGGGCTGGCGGGCGCGCCTGGTGGCGCTGATGGCGTGTCACGCCAGCATGTCGTCCCAGATGTTGTCGGCCCAGCTCAAGGCATAGCGACCTTCGATCTGGTTGGCAGCGGCCGAGACACCGCCGGACCCCGGCACGGCCTTGAAGGTCTTGTCCTTGGTGTCGTACTGGTGAACCGAGGCGACGTGGATCACGTCCTTGGCCGTCACGAAGCTGTAGCAGGTGTTCATCACCACCGGCGTGGCGTTCACGGGCTCACCCTTGAGCATCTGGATGATGGCCGCTGCCGCCACCTTGGCATGCTGGTTGGCCATGTGGCCGCTCTTGGGCATGGCCGGCGCCGAGAACGTGGCGTCGCCCAGCACGTGGATGCCGGGCGCGGCGGTGGCTTCCAAGGTCAGCCAGTCCGTGCCGACCCAGCGGTTGTTCACGTTCACCAGGCCGGCCGTGCGTGCGATGTCGCCGGCACGCTGCGGCGGTATGACGTTCAGCACATCGGCCTTCACGTCCTCGAACTCGAACCTGGCCACGTTGCCCGCCACTTCCTTCAGCTCGGCATTGGCGCGGTACTCGATGATGCCGGCGTAATGCTGCGCAAAGGCGCGCTCGAACAGACCTTTCTTCGAGGTGATCTCGGGGTTGGCGTCGAGCACCAGCACCTTGCTCCTGGGCTTGGCCGTCTTCAGGTAGCTGGCCACCATGCAGGCGCG
>LNFM01010287.1_pt1 | contig 13232 bp, 8 predicted proteins | sample 596031 | NCBI WGS metagenome assembly LNFM01 (sample SAMN04254537, study PRJNA301005) | activated carbon metagenome | isolation source: dual media filters at the Ann Arbor, Michigan drinking water treatment plant | place: USA: Ann Arbor
TGCGTTTCCCGAGACGGATGGTGCCCAGCTGCGTGAGCGAGCCCACTGGGGCGCCGAGGTCCTTCTTCACTGCTTCGACGCCGGCCATAAACGTCGTGGAGACCGCACCCATGCCGGGGGTGAGGATGCCGAGTTTGCCCTTTGCGGGGGCGATCTTGGGATTCATAGTGCCTCTCCAGCGTAGGGTCCGGCCGACGCGCCGGACAAGGAATCCGGCCGGGGAATCGCGGGCAGATCGTCTTGAGGAATGTAGTCTCATTTTCGTAAAATGACATTGCATGCTTCAAAGGGCGCTCGCCATCCCACTCCATCGCGCGGCGCAGTTGGCTGAGCCCGTGCTGGTGCAGGGTCCGCGCTCGGCCGGCAAGACCACCCTGCTGCGCCGCGAGTTTCCGGCCCACACCTACCTTCCGCTCGACGACCCGGAGTTCCGCGCCCGCGCCCGCCAGGACCCAGCGAGTTTTCTCGCCCGTTTGCGGGGCCCCGCCTTCATCGACGACCTCCACCGTGCCCCCGAACTCATCGGCCACCTCGCCACCGGGTCCGCGGCTGGCCGCTTGGTCCTGGCCAGCTCCCGCCGTCTCACCCTTCCCGTCACGACCTTCGAACTCTATCTCCCCACCCGCGCGGAACTCGAACGCCGCACCCCCCTCTCGCTCGCCATGCTCGGCCACTTCGTTCCCGCCCCGGCAGCCCCGGCCCCGGCCTTTCCCCCGTGGCCTCCCGTCCGCTCGTACCTCGACCATGACCTGCCCGATCTGGTCCAAGTCCGCGACCGCGACCGCTTCGAACGCTTCGCGGAGGTAGCCGCCGCCTGGTCCGGCCAGATCCTCGATCAGCAGGCCCTCGCCCGTGCCTGCGACGTCTCCCATCGCACGGCCGTTCGCTGGCTGGCGGTGCTCGAAACCTGCTTTCAAACGTTGCGGATTCCTCCCGCGCCCTTCGCCTTCGGCCGCCGCCTGGTCCGCGCCCCCAAGCTCCACTTCCTCGCGAGCGAATCCTTCGAGAGCCAGGTGGTCAGCGCGCTGTATTGCAATGCCCGCCATGCCGGACTGGCTCCGGAGTTCTTCTATTGGCGCGACTCGAACGGCCTCGAAGTGCCCTTAGTGGTGATCTCGGATTTGGCTCCGCCGCTGCCGGTGGTTGCTGTGCCGGAGCCACACCCGGTGGTCGAGGCCCGTCTCCGCCGCTGGATGCAGCTCGCCCGCGTTACCCACGGCGCACTGATTACGAACAGTTCCGGCCCCTCGCGCCGGGGTGGCGTTCTTCGTTACTCCGTCAACCAGCTATGAGCTCGGCCTCCGGCGCGCGGTCCAGTACGCCAACAGGCCAACGGCGCCGATACCCAAGAGGCCTCCAAGCTGGAAGGTCTCCTCGTACTCGCGGACAAATTCCGCTACGCCCGGCGAATGGAAGCGCAGCCCTTGCTCTACCATCCACCCGGGTACCCGCGCCGCCGGGGTGGTCGCAACTGCGCCGCTCGCCGCCTTGTTCACTCGCCAAAGACGCGTATCGCCCCCATTGTTCGCCGCCGAAATGAGGTGCTCCGGGCCGCAGAAGAGCCGATTGACCGCCGTCACATGCGCTCGAAACGTGGCGGTCACCTGCCCACTCGTCACCGATTGTGCCATCACCTCTCCCGTCTGAGCACCGACGTAGACCGAATCGCCGCAGGAACAGGCGCTCACAGGCTCACCGGCCACGCGAACCCGTCCCACCTCCTTTCCTCGATCGATATTCCATGCGATCACCGCTTGCCCATCCGGCACCAGAACCAATCGCGCATCTGCCGAGATACCCAACGGTTCGGCCATCCCAGGCATGGGCGCAGTCCGCTCTAGCCGCCCATTCCGCCACCAGCGCCCCTCCCGGCGCGACACCGTCAGCAGGTCGCCGTTCGGGGCGAAACGCACCATCGTCACCTCGGGGTGCGGCAACGCCGTCGTCCGCCGATCGGCCATATTCACCAGCACTGCCTCGTCCCGGTCCTGCACCGAATGCACCAAGGCCGCCAGCGATCCCTGCGTGGTCAAGCCCTCGTACCCGTCGCCCGGCAGCACCAGGGGCGGCGCGGCCGGCTCGCCAAAGGTCTGCAACGAGTGTGGCCCATTAGTCAATGCCACTATCCGTCGTCCCCCATCCAGCAGTCCAGCTGAAAGAAAGCCGAATCCGTACTTGGTTGGCTCCTCCGCCCGGTTTCTCTTCCTTCCTCCATACTGCGCCAGTAAGGCGCCGGTATCTAACGACCACCGCGACACTTGAATCCCGTCCGCGGTGACGGCCTCGGCGCCGTCGGCGGTGAAGTCCGCCGAATGGACTGGCGCCGGGCCGCTGGCCACCCGCAACTGCGAAACGAACCCATGCTTGCGCTGCTCCGCCTCCACCTCGGCTATCGCCTCCGGACGCCGCCACCCGCCTGGCCAAGCCTCCAGATACTCCACGGCGTCCCTGCGGCCGCGCCAGGCCCGCTCGTCTTCCACGCTCTGCAAGAAACTCGGGGCCATCGCTGACACCAAAAACAGTGGAACTCCGAGTATCAATATAAGAACGGCCTGCCGCATCGCGCTTCATAACCTAGCACAACCCGTCCGGCCCCTAATCAACTCGGAACACCAGCAATGCGCCACCCCATTCTCAGCTACGGCCTACTCCTGTTCGGTGGCGGCATTCTTGTCTGGAACGAGATCCGTTCTGCTCTCGCCGCCGCCAACTTGAACAACGAGCCGCCCCAGATCATCACCGTCGATCCCTCCCGGCCCGATCCCGCCCATGAGGGCCGCGTTGTTCACGTCAGCGGCGAAGTCGCCGCCCAACATTTCGCCACCGACCCGCGCTTTCTCCTGCCCGGTCGCCATCTTATCCTTCGCCGGATCGTCGAAATGCAGCAGTGGCGCAAACAGCCTACCCGCGGCGGAACCACGCCCACGGGATTCTCGGCCAACGGGTTCGACCTTTTCTGGTCCGGCGAAGAAATCGACACCCGCGCGGATGACGCGCCCCCCGAACAGCAAAACGCCCCGATGCCTCTCAAGAGTGAAAGCTTCCTCGCTGAAGGTCTGCACCTTGGCGGCTTCACCCTTCCTCCGGATGTAATCTCCGTTCTCGACAAGCCCCAGCCGCTCAAACCTGACCGGCAAATGGCCGCCACTCTGGCCGCCGCCGTTCCGGGCGCGGAGGGGATTCTGGACGGTCAGTGGATCATCCTGGCCACCGAACCGGCGCGCCGCCCGCCGCTGCGGCCCAGCGCCAAGGCGGTCTGGCCGCCCGGAACTCTGCGGGTTCGCTTTGAAGAGGTATCGGCCGGCCCCTACTCGCTGATTGCCCGCCAAACGCAGAACGCGCTGTTCCCGTTCCCAACCCCCAGCGGCGGCGCCCATTTCCTGGCGCGCGCGGGTACCCATCCCCCGGCGGAGATCTACCGCGAAGCCCGCAGCCGGAACAACTTCATGACTTGGGCCATTCGGATCCTCGGCATCGGCGCTACGGTCTTTGGCTTGCTCGGCGTCCTCCGGCTGCGCTCCCGGATTTACCGCTAGCGCTGCAACTCGCGGATGTACTGCACCAGGAGCTTCACCTGCTCCGCCGAGACCCCTTTCCGCTCGTAGGCGTGCGCAGAACTTTTCTTCTTGCCGCCAGTGGCAATGGCTTCCGTCATCTCCGCATCGGTCCTCTGCTTAGCCTCCGCAGTCAGCAAACTGCTGTCCTTGATCGCCGCTCGGCCCTCCCCCTTTGCGCCATGACAATTGGCGCACTTGGTTCGATATAACGAAGCTCCGGTCTGGCCCCAGGCCGTCGCCGCCATCAGTCCGGCGAGCATCGTCCATTTCGCAATCCGCATTGTTCCTCCTATGCCCCTCGTGTGATCAGGGCGAAAAGTAAGCAAAGAATCAGAATCGTGCAACTCATCAGTCCAACCGTCCGGTTGATAATCTGCCGCCTCATCGCTACACCACCACAAACCGTTCCGTGTGTATCCGGTCCACGGGAACCCCCAATTCGACCAACAGCGGCTCCACGGCATCCATCATCGCCTCCGGCCCGCAAACGAAATACTGGAAGCGCCGGTACTGAGCGGGTAGATAGCGCCGCAGGATATCCGCCGTCAAATAGCCTCGCTCTCCGGACCACTCCGCTGGAGCCTGCTCCAATACTGGAATCACCCGCAAGTTCATCTTTTCGTCCAACCCCTCCAAAGGCCCCCGCAACGCCATCCGGCTCTGATCCCGGGCTCCATAGAACAGCAGCACCGGGCGGCCATCGCCCCGCAAGGCCATCGTCGCGCAGATCGAAACCAGGGGACAGATCCCGGAGCCACCGCCGATCAATACGTACCCAGGCCCCTGCTCGCGGTCGGAGGTGAACACCCCGTGGGGTCCATCCACCCACACCCGGTACCCCGGTTCCAGCTTCGGAACCACTTGGCTGGACCAGTCACCCAACTCCTTAATCGTGAATGCCACGTCCTGCCCCGGCTCGTCGCTGGCGGCCGAGGACATCGAAATCGGATGCCGGTCCCAGTGGAATGGCGTCTTGCCCGTGTTCAGCCAAGCGAACTGTCCTGGCTCGAACTGGAAACCTGCGTGGCCCACCGGCCGCAAAACCAGCGTATGGGTATCCCGGTTCTCCGCCACGTTCCGCACCAACTCCCACGGCTGCGCCCACAGGCGGAACGGCCGCACGAGCTTGAACCAGATCCGCAGCGCCGCGGCGCAGCAGCCATAGGCCACCAACACCGCCAGCATCGGCCGCTCCGCCGAAAACCCACTGAACAGAACGATGTGCGCCAAGCCTCCCGCGATCGCCACATCCGCCATCAGCCCATGCGTGAACTGCCACCATTCGTAGGCCAACCCAAGCCGGCGCCGCCCCACGGAAAGCACCACCAGCAGCCCGATCGCCACCATCGCCGTCACACCCCACCGCATCGCCCACGGGCTGTCCGCCGAAAACGGATTCAGCCACTCGAGTGGGTACGAACCCCGCATCACAAGAACCGCGTGAAGAACGAGGAGCATGGTCCCCGCCATGCCCATCTGTTTGTGAAACTGCAGCAGCGCGTCCTGGCCGAAAACGCTCGAAACCGCCTGAATCTCCGAGATTAGGGCTAGTTCCAGAATGAGAATGGTGAGGCCCGCGAAACCGCACGCCACCCCGAACTGCGTCTCGAACGCTCGCCCGCCCATCGACCCGGGCCAAATTGCTCCCACCAGCAGCGGCAGCGCAACCAACCAGACATACAGTCCTAGCCAAAGCGAGCCACGTGCCATGCCTCTCACCGATGGGCCTCGGCGTCGGCGATCACGGCCGCGGTCCGAATCGCTGTATCCGGATTCAGCGAAATAGAATGGATTCCGATCGAGACCAGCCACGCCGCGAAGTCCGGGTAGTCCGACGGCGCCTGGCCGCAGATCCCAATCGGCTTGCCGGCCCGGTGCGCCGCCTCCACCGCCTGCCGGATCATCGCTTTCACCGCGCCGTTCCGTTCCTCAAACAGATGGGCGATGGTTCCGGAATCCCGGTCGATCCCCAATACCAGTTGGGTCAGGTCGTTCGAGCCAATCGAGTAGCCATCGAATAGCCGCAGGAATTCGTCCGCCAGGACAACGTTCGCCGGAATCTCGCACATGGCATAGACTTCCAGTCCGTTTTCGCCCTGCCGCAAGCCATTCTCCCCCATCACCCGCAACACCTGTTCGGCCTCGCGCACGGTGCGGCAGAACGGGATCATCACCTTTACATTGGTCAGCCCCATCGCATCCCGCACCCGCTGCAGCGCTTTGCATTCCAGGGCGAACCCTTCGGCGTAGCGCGGATCATAGTAACGCGAGGCGCCGCGGAAACCCAACATCGGGTTCTCTTCGGCGGGCTCAAACTCGCTGCCGCCCAGCAATTGGGCGTATTCGTTCGTTTTGAAGTCGCTCGTCCGGACAATCACCGGCTTCGGGTAGAACGCCGCCGCAATCCGGCCTACCCCTTCGCTCAATCGGCTGACGAAATACTCCCGCGGGTCCTCTCCGCCCAGCAACGCTTCGATCTTTGCCACCGCCGTCGAGTCCGCGAGTGCGGGGTATCGCACCAGCGCCATCGGATGCACCCCGATCGAATTCGTAATAACGAATTCGATCCGCGCCAGCCCGACCCCGGCATTTGGGATGGCGGCCAAGCGAAACGCCTGCGCCGGATCGGCCACGTTCAGCATCACGTGTGTCCGCGTGGGCGCCGCCGCCTGGGCGCTGACCTCCTTCTTTTCAAACGGAACCAGCCCCGCGTAGACATGCCCCTCGGAACCCTCGGAGCAACACACCGTAACGTCCTGGCCATCCTGCAGAGCGGCGCTTGCATTCCCGGCGCCGACGATACACGGCAGGCCCAGCTCCCGGGAAACAATCGCGGCGTGAGCGGTCCGCCCGCCTTGGTCGGTGACGATGGCGGCAATTCGCTTCATCACGGGTTCCCAATCGGGGTCCGTCATTTTCGTTACCAGCACGTCACCCGGCCGCACGGCGCCCAGTTGGGCCGCCGTCTGCACCACGCGCACCTTCCCCGATCCAATCCGGTCGCCCACCGCCTGCCCGGTGGCAAGAACCTCGCCGGGTTTGCCGGTTAGCCGGTAAATCGACAGCGTCGCCGTCCGGCTCTTGCTGGAATGCACCGTCTCCGGCCGGGCCTGCAAAATGAATAACTCGCCCGTGATGCCGTCTTTCGCCCATTCAATGTCCATCGGCTGCGCACGGCCCAACAGGCTCGAATAGTGCGCCTCAATGGCGCATCCCCAGCGCGCTAGTTGGAGAACGTCTTCATCGGTCACGCAGTATCGACGTCGATCCCCCTCCGCGGTCGCTTCGCTCCGCGTCGCCCGTGCCCCGCCCGCATAGACCAGCTTCACTTCTTTACTGCCCTTCTGCCGGCTTACAATTGGCCGCTTTCCTTCGGCCAGGGTAGGCTTAAACACCACCCATTCATCCGGGGTTACCACGCCCTGCACCACATACTCGCCTAAACCGTATGAGCCCGTCACATAGACCACATCGCGGAAGCCGGACTCGGTATCCAGCGTGAAAATCACCCCCGCGCTGCCCACATCACTGCGCACCATGGGCTGTACGCCGACCGACAGCGCCACCGCCATATGGTCGTAGCCGCGCTTGGCCCGGTAGCTGATGGCGCGGTCCGTGAATAGCGACGCGTAGCAGGCATGAACGGCCTGCAGCAGCCCCTCGCGCCCACGGACATTCAGGAAGGTCTCCTGCTGCCCGGCGAAGGAGGCATCCGGCAGGTCTTCTGCGGTTGCTGACGATCGCACGGCCAGTTCCGGCTCCCGTCCCAGCCGCTCGCAGAGCCGCTCCCACGCCCGCGTCACCGCCGCGCGGATCTCGCCCGGCAGCGGCGTCGACAGAATGGTGTCCCGCGCCGCCTCGCCGCAGCGCCGGAGCTGGGCGACATCTTCGACGTCCAACCCGGCCAGCACCCCTTCGAGCCGTTCGCGGAGGCCAAACTCACCGAGCAGCAGGCGGTACGCCGCCGCCGTCGTGGCGAAACCGTCCAGCACGCTGACGCCCTCGCTGCGCAGACTGTTAAACATCTGCCCCAGCGAAGCGTTCTTTCCGCCCACTTTGCCGACGTCGCCAATCCCAATCTCCGCGAAATCCAAAGTCCATTCGGGAGCCATCAGCCCCCCGGTTGCTTCCGGCTGCTGCTGCTCAAGATGCATAACTCTTACCCCTTGGAATCAAATCCATCCAGATTGTATAGAAAACCTGGACGGGTGTCTGCCCGTTAGCCGTTGCACCCGTGCGCGCCCTTGGCCGCTCCCCGCCAAAAAAAGAAACGCTAACGTCTCAATTCGTAGTGCACGTTGAATACCACCGCATACCGGGCCTTTTCCGGCCCCAAACCGGGGTGCGATCACCCACCCTGAGCGATCCCACGCAGCCAACCCCCAGCTCTAGTAGATCCGGATTCGGTGGTCGGTGAAGCGCAGGTTCGGCAGGGGGTTGGTCGCCCGCATATGACAACCCAGGCAATTTTCGCCCCGGTTGCGTCCGCAGGCGGAACTCGTCGCCGCAGGGTCCGTCCGGTGGCAGCCCTGGCAAACGGCCCGGTAGTGGTCCGCGTCCCGGCGCGCATTCTCGTGCGGATCGTGGCAGGTGACGCAGGTCATCGTCCCGCTGCGGGTGAAGCACCGGCTCACCCGCAAGCCCATGGGCTGAAACCGCACCGACGCCGGGTCACTCCGCTCCGGCGTTGCCCCGGCGCTGTCTTGTTGCCGGTGGCACTCCGCACAAAGTTCCATTGCCGCCGTGCGCCTGATGTTGTGCGTCCCCGGCCGCGCCACATGCTCCTGTCCTGGGCCATGGCACCGTTCGCACCGCACGCCCGGCTCCATCGCCCCCTGCTCCGGCCGTGCGTTCGTCGCATGGCACCCAAAGCACCGCCCAATCGTCGCCGCGTCCTGCTTCACACCCAGCGCCGCCAACGGATCCTTCGCCGCCGCTCCCTCATGGCCGATCGTCCGTCCCGGATGATCGGTCGCCCGGTAGTACGAAATCCGGTGTTCAAAGTACTCGCCCTGGTATCGGCCAACGGGCGTCATCGCCTGTGCCCCGCTGCCGAACGCCCATTCGAACAGCGCCTCCAGCGTGCGCGGGCCTTGCGCAATGGTGACCCGGAGCCCTTCGCGCACCCGGGCGTAGCGATACGCAATTCCGGAGCGCTCCCGCAGGTCCGCAGCGGCAAAGCGCTCCGGCCAGTCCGTGGCGGCCATCGGCCGCAGCGCTCCCGCGTGGTGGGAGGACTCCTGCTGCTCCGCGATTTCGGCGTGGCAGCTCTTGCAGGCGGCGCTGCCCACGTATCCCGGCGCGCCCCACGCACTCGCCGCGCAAATCGTAAACAGCAGAACACGCCGCATCGCCGTACTAGAATATAGCCGATGTTCCTGGTGCTGCTGTTCGCCGTCATCGACTGGGCCGCCGTCGAGCAACTCGTCGCCCAAGGCCGGTACGCGGACGCGCATAAGCAGTTGGCCGAACTCCCGTCCGGCACTCTCCGTTGGCAGCTGCTCGCCTCGAAGATCTTCGACGGCCTCGGCGACCCGGCCTCCGCCGTCCAACACGCCGAGCGGGCCCTCGCCCTCGATCCCCGCGCGGAATCCGCCCACGTCCAATTGGGAACCATCTTCCTCTCGCACCACACGCCGGAAGCCGCGCTCGAGGTCTTCTCGGAAGCCCGGCAGATCCTGCCTGCCTCTCTTATGATTCGGCTGGGCCGCGGCTTGGCGCTGCAGGAGTTGCAGCGCTGGGCCGAGGCCGAAGCCGATCTCGCCGGATGCCTCCCTCACCCGCTGGCCTTCGATGCGCTCGCCACTATTCTCTTGCAGCGCGGACGCTTTCCGGAACTCGCCCAACTCGCCGGTCGCTTTCGCCAATCCGCCCCCCGCGACCACCGGCCGTGGTACTTTCTTGCCGCCGCCAAAGAATCCCAGGACCTTCCCGGGGTCGATGCCGACCTGCGCGAGTCTCTCAGCCGGAACCCTCGCTTCGCTGCCTCCCACGCCCTGCTTGGAAAATGGCTTCTGAAGCAGGGTCGCGCCGAAGAGGCGGTTCCCGCTCTTAAGCAAGCCACGCAGCTTCGTCCCGATCTCGTCCAAGCCCATCTCCATCTGGCTCAATCCCTCCACAAACTCAATCGCCGAGACGAGGCCGCCCGTGCCTTTGCCACCGTTCGCGAGCTGAAGGAAAAAGAAAAGGCGCCGCGGCAGAAGTTGCTCTTCCACCGCGGCGCCCCCAAATAGGCGGTTAGTGCCTAAAACACTACCTTCATCGCCATCTGCATCAGCCGGGGCGAATTCCCTACCGCCGTTACCCGGCCGAAGGTTCCCGCCCCGAACGTCGTGTTCGGATTGGCAAAGTACGGCGAGTTCGTCAGGTTATAAGCCTCGGCCCGGAACTGCACCCGGATCCGCTCGTTCACATTGAAGAACTTGCTCACCGTCAGGTCCATGCTCCGCAGCGCCGGGCCCCAAATCATTCCCCGGCCCGCGTTGCCTACCGTAAACTGCGCCGGCGCGGAGAAGGCCGACGTGTCAAACCACCGGTTCACCGTCCGCTCGGAGTCGGGCAGGTTCGGGTTACGCAGCACGTTCGCGGTGTTAAAGTTGTTCCCGCAAACGCAACTATCGATCGCATAGCCCGGCGTCAAGGGGAAGCCGCCCTGCGCCGTCAGAATGGCGCTCGCCTCCCATCCGCCCAACGCCAGATCCACCGCCCGGCTCTGGTTCAGCCACTTCCGGCCTCTCCCAAACGGCAGCTCGTAAATCGGCGCCAGCGTGAACCGGTACGGCGTGCTGTCCGGGCCAATGCCGCGGTCCAGATCGCGGTTGTTCAACGGATCCCGATACCCCGCCTGGCCCACATCGATGAGCTTCGAGAACGTAAACGCCCCCACCCAGCCCAAGCCGGTGGCAAACCGCCGCTCCGTCTTGATCTGCAGAGAGTGATAGGAGGAAGAACCAATCCACGAGTTGCTCGTCACCCCGTTCGGATAACGGGGAAACTGCACGAATGGTGCAATTCGCCGCCCGCGGGCCTCCGGCGCCAGATCCACCGGAATCGCGTTCCGGTTGTAAGCCCCGTAGTGCAAGTGCGAGCCCTTGCTGCCGGAATAGCCGATCTCTACCAGCATTGAGCCAATCTCCTTCTGCACGTTCAGGTTCCACTGCTGCATGTAGGACATCGGGTTGTCTTCCGGGAACGTCGAGACGGAAGCCGCATTCCGGCCCGTCTTGTCGGCCTGCGTATACGGAATCCGGTCGAGCGTCGTCAACCAGTTCACGTTGTCCGTGGTTGCGTAACGGCCCACATCGGCGTCCGCGAAGATGGGGTCGGAAAGCAGAAAGCCAAACGCCCCGGAAGACATTGTGCCGACCGTGGAAATCCCGTAGCCGCCGCGAATAATCAGCCCCCTCGTGGGGTTGTAGGCAAAGCCCAGCCGGGGGTTGAAGTTGTTGTAGTCGTTTCTCCAGGGCGTGCGGCGGAATCCGTTCTGGCCAAACTGCTGGTATTCGCCTCGGTCGAGGTCAAATACGCCGGAGCGGTCCTGCGCCTCCGCGTACCAGAGCGGGGCGTCCCAACGGAGCCCCAGGTTCAAGGTCAACTTCCGGTTAACCCGCCAATCGTCCTGCACAAACAGGGCGTACACCGGCGCCCGCGACTTGAAAAAGTCGGGGAAGATCCGGTACTGGAAGTTCTGCGGCAAGCCGAGCAGAAAGCTGGCGTAGTCGAACCCACTGTTTGAGATGCCGGGTTGGTTTGTAAACAGCGGCTGGAACTGCCAGCGCGTCGTTCCTGGATTCGGTTGGAAGTTGTCGGTGCGGACAAACCGCATCTCACCGCCAAACTTGATGGTGTGACTCGCCTTCACCCAGGAGGTGACGTTTACCATTGAGTTGCTGTTCTGCAGCTCGAACAAAATCGTGTCGCCGGAAGATCCTAACGGTGCGAAGTTCGTGAACTGCACGTCCGGGGTGCCGAGTTTGTCATCCCCGTTCGGCAATCCCATAATCCCGAGCGAATTCGTCGAAACCCGGCCATAACCGGCCACCGTACGTTTCGGATACACCTGGAACCATCCCAAATGGAGGTCGTTCGTTAACCGGGACGTGAACGTGCGCACATAGTTCACCACGGCCTGCCGGCCCGGAGCTCGCGTGCTGCCGAATCCCAACTGGCCCGGGTTGCGGCCTCCGGCGTCCGGATTCGGAAACGCGCTGGCCGGGTCGGAGTTCGATTGCCGTCCGGAATACCGGGCAAAAAATTTGTCCCGGTCCGAAAAATTGTGGTCGATCTTAATGTCGTACTCGTAGTTGTTCACCTGGTTCGACCCGAAATACGTGAAATTTGCAAAAGCGGTATTCACCTGTGGTAACGGGTACAGCGCCTGCAGATTCTTCGCCGCATTGCTGATGCGATTGGCCGGAATCGTGTTGCCGCCAAAGGGGTCGCGCACCACGGCTCCATTCACCGTCCGGCTGGAGGCGGGGTCGAAAATGATGTTTGGCAACGAGGAGAAGTTCCCGTTCCGGAAATCCTGCGTCGGAACAGTCAAGTTCGTGAACGCCAGCGTGCCGCGCTGCTTGGTGTATTGAATGTCGAAGAAAAAGAAGGTCTTGTTCTTAATCACCGGTCCGCCAATCGTGCCGCCATATTGATTCCGGCGCAGGATCGGACGGGTCTGGGTGTAGTAGTTGCCCGCGTTCAGCTTGTCGTTCTGCAGAAAGTTGAACAGCGAGCCGTGGATCTCGTTCGTGCCGCTTTTGGTCGTTGACTGCATCACAGCGCCTGAAGTCTGTCCATACTCGGCGGAAAATGAATTCGTCAAAACCTTGAACTCACCAATCACGTCCGGATTCGGATTGACGGGGTTACCGGACCAAACGTGGTTCGAAGAGTGGGCCCCGTCGATGTAGTAGGGATCCTTCCGGACAAGGCCGCCCTGCGTAACGGGATTGCCGTCACGGTTCAAGGCCACCCCGGGGACGAGCAGGCGGAAATCCTGCGGATTCCGCCCAATTGTGGGCAAACTGACAACCTGCCGGTTCTCGAGTGTCGTCGAGAGCGAGCCGGTTTCCGTTTCCAGCAGCGGTGTTGTCGACGTGACGCTCACCGACTCGGTGATCTGGCCGGTCTGGAGCCCGATATCAATACGCAGTTGGCGGTTCATTTCGAGCGACAGGTTGTCGCGCACAAACCGTTTAAAACCGCTCACTTCAGCCTCAACCCGGTACTGGCCAGGTTGCAGGAAATTAAACAGGTAGCTTCCGCTGCCGTCAGAGGAGGCCTCTGCGGTAACGCCTGTTCGGGTGTTGGTAATGGTGATCTTCGCGTTGGGGACAACTGCCGATGATGGGTCCGTTACGGTGCCCAGAATCGAACCAGTGTTTCCTTGTCCAAACGCGGGAAGTGCGCTGAGCAATACGGCGGCTGCAGCGAGCAGTGGGAAAAATGAGGGGGTTCGCATGGTAGATCAGGGTTTCCTCGCGGCCCGACTATATCAGAAGCATCGTCCGCGTCAAACGGTGTCATACCGCGGCCGGACAGGCCGGAAAATAAAATGGAAACAGTCGAAAAAAAGTTTTGCCAAATCGAAAACAAGCTGGTACTCTGGGAGAGTTGCAGTAACGAAATGCGCCGCGACGAGCGAAGCAATCGGCAACCAGGGAGCGAAAGCGACCTGAA
>LNFM01010288.1_pt1 | contig 13231 bp, 12 predicted proteins | sample 596031 | NCBI WGS metagenome assembly LNFM01 (sample SAMN04254537, study PRJNA301005) | activated carbon metagenome | isolation source: dual media filters at the Ann Arbor, Michigan drinking water treatment plant | place: USA: Ann Arbor
GCGATGCTGCAGACGCGGCTGATGGATGTCGCCGGCGAGGCGCAGACGCTGGCCGCGGCGCTCAACCACTCCGCCTTCAACACGGCGAACGCGCTCGGCCCCTGGCTCGGTGGCCTCGCCATCGCCGCCGGATATGGCTGGACCTCGACCGGCTGGGTCGGCACCGGCCTCGCGCTCGCCGGCTTCCTGATCTGGGTCGTCGCGCTGCTGGACCAGCGCGCCCGGGCCGCGCGCTGACGGCCGGATTTCGGTCCGCCACGCCCCTCCTTGGCCCTGCCGCATAAATCGGCGCGCGGGCCCAGAAAAGCTGCGTGCGCCCACTTGCGGCCGGGCCTCGCTATCGCCCAATCTGTGGGCAGAGCCGGCAACGGGCCCGCGAAAGCCCGGCTGGCCGAACCCAGTGGGAGGTACCATGAAAGGTTTCGCACGAGTCATCGCCGCCGTGTTGCTGACGGCCGTCGGAGCCAGCGGCGCCCTGGCGCAGGCCAAGGAGTGGAAGGAAGTCCGGATCGGCACCGAAGGCGCCTATCCTCCCTTCAACAACCTCAACGCCAAGAAGGAGCTCGAGGGCTTCGAGATCGACTACGGCAACCTGCTCTGCGAGCGGATGAAGGTGAAGTGCACCTGGGTCGTGCAGGACTGGGACGGCATCATCCCGGCGCTGCTCTCCAACAAGTACGACATCATCATCGCCGGCATGAACGCCACCGACGAGCGCAAGAAGCGCGTCGACTTCACGGCGGTCTATACCAAGACGCCGATCTGGATCATCGGCCCGAAGACGACGACCTCGACAGATTTCTCGCCCGCTGCCCTAAAGGGCAAGGCGATCGGCGTCCAGGGCTCGACCATCCACACCAACTACGCCGAGAAATACTACAAGGACTCCACCATCCGTCCGTATCCGACCCAGGAAGAGGCCAATCTCGACCTGATCAACGGCCGCCTCGACTATGTCATCGCGGATTCGCTGGCGCTGGAGGATTTCCTCGCCGGCAAGGGCAAGGACTGCTGCAAGAAGATCGGCGAGATCACCCGCGATCCCACGATCCACGGCCCCGGCGTCGGTGGCGCCGTCCGCAAGGAGGACACCGCTCTGAAGGCGCTGTTCGACAAGGCCATCGCCGAGACCATCGCCGACGGCTCGCACAAGAAGATCGCCGACAAGTACTTCAAGATCCCGATCCTCTGATCGGTCCTGCATTCGCGGCCGGCGCGGCTCCCCCGCGCCGGCGCACGCTTCAAAGGCCCGGCACCCCTCATCGATGTTCGACAAGTTCGCCCTGCTCGGTTTCGGCGATGGCGGCTGGGGCCTCGCCCTGCTGCAGGGCGCGGGCATCACCATCTCGATCGCGCTCGCGACCCTGCCCTTCGGCCTCGCGCTCGGGCTCGTCGTGGCGCTCGGGGCCCGCTCGCAGCGCGCCGTCCCCCGGATGCTGGCCACGGCCTACACCACCGTCTTCCGCGGCGTCCCCGAGCTGCTGACGCTCTACATCATCTATTTCGGCGTCCAGGTCCTGCTGCAGGAGGCCTGGCGCTGGCTCGGCCTGCCGGGCTCCTTCTCGATGCCGCCCTTCGTCGCCGGCATGGTCGCGCTCGGCGTGGTGCTGTCGGCCTTCTCCAGCGAGGTCTGGGTCGGCGCGCTCAATTCGATCCCGAAGGGCCAGCGCGAGGCCGCCGCGGCGCTGGGTCTGACGAAGGGCCAGGCCTTCCGCCTCGTCGTGTTCCCGCAATTGATCCGCGTCGCGCTGCCGGGGCTGGGCAACAACTGGATGGTGCTGCTGAAGGAGACCTCGCTGGTCTCGGTCATCACCCTGCCGGACATCATGTTCATCACCACCCGCGCCAATGTCGCGACCAAGGAGCCGTTCCTGTTCTTCGGTGCGGCGATGGCGCTCTACCTCTTCTTCTCGATGATCTCGGCCTGGGGCATCGGCCGGATGGAGGCCCGCGCCAACCGCGGCATCGCCGCCTTCGGGGGCGCGACGCGATGACCTGGTGCGAATACCCGGGCTGGATGGTCGGTAGCGAGGTCCTGCAGCACTACGGCTGCCGGATGGCCACCGGTGTCGGGCTGACGCTGCAGCTCGTCGCGATCTCGGTGTCGCTGGGCTTTGTGCTCGCGATCGGGCTCGCCGTGGCGCGGCTCTACGGGCCGCGCTGGGCGCAGGTCCTGATCAACGGCTACACCACCTTCTTCCGCGGCACGCCGCTGCTCTGCCAGCTTTTCCTGGTCTATTACGGGCTCGGCCAGTTCCGCCTGTTCTGGACCGATCTCGGCCTCTGGTGGTTCTTCCGCGAGCCCTTCTACTGCGCGCTCCTGACCTTCGTGATCAACACCGCCGCCTATCAGGCCGAAATCCTGCGTGGCGCCATCCAGTCGATCCCGCGCGGCCAGTTCGAGGGCGCGCTGGCGCTCGGTCTGCATCGCTGGTCGAGCCTGCGCCACGTCATCCTGCCGCAGGCGATGATCCTGGCGCTGCGCCCGCTCGGCAACGAGCTGATCGTGATGATCAAGTCGAGCGCGCTGGCCTCGCTGGTGACGCTCTACGACCTGATGGGTGCGACGAGACTCGCCTTCTCGCGCTCCTTCGACCTGTCGATCTACCTCTACGCAGCGCTGATCTATCTGCTGCTGGTCGAGATCGTCCGGCGCGTCTGGGACCGGCTGGAGCTGCGGCTGACACGGCACATGGCGCTGCGCTGATCGCCGGCCGCGCGACCGCGATCAGGCCGCCAGCGTCAGCACCGTCGCGCCGTTGGCGGTGGCGACCAGCGTGTGCTCGTACTGCACGGTCGGTGCGCGCGGCTCGCCATAGAGCGTCCAGGGATCCTCGCCGTTCTCGGCCCAGTTCGCGCCCAGTGAGAGGAAGGGCTCGATGGTGAAGACCTGGCCCTTCTGCATCACCCGGCGCTCGGACCGGTCCGGCCAGGTGGCGAGCTCGGTCGGCTCCTCATGGAGCGAGCGCCCGACGCCGTGGCTCGCGAGATTGCGCACCAGCGTATAGCCGTTCTTCTCGGCGAAGCGGCCGATCGCATGGCCGATCCCGGAGAGCGGTTTTCCGGCACCGACCTGCCCGATCCCGACCCAGAGCGCGCGCCGCCCGTCGCGGCAGAGCCGCTCCGTCCTGCGGGCCACGGGCGGCACGGCGAAGGAGGCGCCGGTATCCGAATAGAAGCCAGCCTTCTCGGCGGAGACGTCGATGTTGACGAGGTCGCCGGCCTCGATCCGCCGCGCGCCGGGGATGCCATGCGCGATTTCGTCATTGACGCTGATGCAGGTCGCGCCGGGGAAGTCGTAGTCCAGTTCCGGCGCCGAGCGCGCGCCCTCCCGTTCCAGCAGGGCCCGTCCGATCCGGTCGAGCTCCGCGGTCGTCATGCCCGGTTCGATTGCCCGGCCCATGGCGGCCAGCGTCTGCGCGACGATGCGGCCGATGTCCTGCAGGCTCTTGAGGTCGTCGTCATTGGAGATCGTCATGGCCGGCTGCCTAGCCGCATCCCGGGCCGCTCACAACCGACACCGCGTCATCGCGCATATGCGGCAGCACAGCCGCGCGCCTTTGCAGAGGGGCAGCCGCAGGCTAAAGCCCATGGCGAAATCAAAAACAGTCAAGCGGAGCGAAACATGGCCAAAGTCGCGTTCATCGGTCTCGGCGTCATGGGCTATCCCATGGCGGGTCACCTCAGGGCCAAGGGCCATGAGGTCACCGTCTACAACCGCAACCCGACGAAGGCCCAGGCCTGGGTCTCGCAGCATGCCGGCGTCTCGGCGCCGACGCCCGCCGATGCCGCCAAGGGCCAGGAGATCGTCTTCGCCTGCGTCGGCAACGATGACGATCTGCGCTCGGTGACGCTGGGCGAGCAGGGCGCCTTCGCCGGCATGGAGAAGGGCGCGATCTTCGTCGACCACACCACCGCCTCGGCCAATGTCGCGCGCGAACTCGCCGCGGCGGCCCAGGCCGGGGGCTTCGGCTTTGTCGATGCGCCGGTCTCCGGCGGCCAGGCGGGGGCCGAGAACGGCGTGCTGACGGTGATGTGTGGTGGCGAGCCCGAGGCCTATGCCCGCGCCGAGCCGGTGATCGCGGCCTACGCCCGCATGTGCAAGCTGATGGGCCCTGCCGGCTCCGGCCAGCTCACCAAGATGGTCAACCAGATCTGCATCGCCGGCCTCGTCCAGGCCCTCTCCGAGGGCGTCCATTTCGCCAAGCGCGCCGGCCTCGACGTCGAGGCCATGCTGGAGGTGATTTCGAAGGGCGCCGCCGGCTCCTGGCAGATGGAGAACCGCGGCAAGACCATGAATGCCGGCAAGTTCGATTTCGGCTTCGCCGTCGACTGGATGCGCAAGGATCTCGGCATCGTGCTCGAGGAGGCCCGCCGCAACGGGGCGCAGCTTCCCGTCACCGCGCTGGTCGACCAGTTCTACGCCGAGGTCCAGAAGCTCGGTGGCCGCCGCTGGGATACCTCCAGCCTGATCGCCCGCCTCGAGGAGTGAGGACAGGCCTGCGGCGTCGCGGCGGCCTCAGCCCCGCGCCGCCGCCCCGCGCCGGCCGAAATGGATCGCGATCATCCCGATGATGGTCAGCAGCCACATCAGCACGACGAGCGAGGGCGGCCAGATCGTCACGACGAGGCTGATCGCCACGGTCATCAGCGCGCTGAAGCCGAGTTGCAGCGCCCCCATCAGCCCGGCGGCCGAGCCGGCGAGGTCGGGCCGGGCCGAGAGCGCCTCGGCGGTCGAGCCCGGGATCGTCATGCCGTTGCCGATGGCATTCAGCGCCAGCGGCAGGAACAGCATGATCGGCGACCAGTCCGCCCTCAGCGAGAGCGGCACGGCCACCGTCATCGCGATGGAGGAGATGACCAGCCCGAGATGGACCATGCGCGGCGCGCCGATCTTCATGACCAGCCGCGCCATCGCATAGTTGCCGACCATGTAGCCGGCGGCGTTCAGGATGAAATAGGCGCCATAGGTGTCGCTGCCGCGCCCCATCGTTTCGACGACGATATAGGGTGCCGCCGCGATGAAGGCGAAGAAGGCGGCCGAGCTGGTCGAGACCGCGATCACATTGAGTACGAAGACGCGGTTGACGATCAGCGTCGGGAAGGCCCGGAAGACGCCGAGCAGCGGCGTGCGCTCTCCCAGGTTCGGCGCCGTTTCGGGCAGCTTCACCAGGGTCAGCAAGAGCACGATCACGCCGCTGACGGTCATGAACCAGAGGATCATCCGCCAGCCGAAGGCGGTTTCGATCTGCCCGCCGAGCCAGGGCGCGATCATCGGCGCGATGACCATCACCATCGTCACGGTGGCGATCTGGCTGGCGGCCTCGTCCCGGTTGGCCGTGTCGCGGATGATCGCGCGCGAGAGCGCAAAGACGGAGCCCGAGCCGGCCCCCTCCAGGATGCGCGCCAGCAGCAGGATCTCGATCGATGGTGCGAGCGCTCCCAGCGCCGAGCCGGCGATGAACAGCGCGATGCCGGCATTGACGCAGGGACGGCGTCCGAAGCGGTCGGAGAGCGGCCCGCTGACGAGCTGGGTCAGCGCGACCGCGACCAGGAACAGCGTCAGCGCGAGCTGGATCGTGGCATAGCTCGAGCCGAAATGGCGCGAGAGCGCCGGCGCCGCCGGCGCGAGCAGGTTGAGCGCGATCGGCTGCAGGGCCGACATCGCGACCAGCACCGTCAGGCTCGGCTTCAGGGTGCTGGCGCTCATGTCGGGGGCGTGCTCGGCAGCTTGAGCTGCGACTGCGGCACCACCTGCTGGCGGTGCATGGTGTAGAGCCCGCTCGCCACGATCATCGCGATGCCGAGCCCGGCGATCGGGTCGGGCACCTCACCCCAGACCAGATAGCCCATGATCACCGCGAGGATGACGACCGAATAGCGATAGCCGGAGACCACGCCGACATCCGTGTTTCGATAGGCGCTGATGATGCAGATGCTGCCGGCTGCCATCAGCGCGGCCGCGGCGGCGACATAGGACGTCTCGCGCCGCCAGACCGGTTGCCAGACCTCCAGCAGCCCGTAGCCGCAGGCCACGACCCCGACGATGGCCGTCGTCATCAGCGCGATCACGGTGGAGGGGATCTCGTTGCCGATCTTGCGCGTCAGCAGGTCGCGGCCGGCGGCGAGGCAGGCACTCGCCAGCGCGACCAGGGCCGCGGCGTTGAAGGAATCGGTGGCCGGCCGCAGCACGACCAGCACCCCGCAGAACCCGATGAAGACCGCGGCGGTGCGGCGCCAGCCGACGCGCTCGATCCGCAGCACCACCGCGAGCACGACGATGATGATCGGCGAGGCCAGCAGGATGGCGGTGACGTCGGCCAGCGGCATCTCGGCCAGCGCCCAGATGAAGGTCAGCGTCACCCCGGCATCGATCAGCCCGCGCAGCAGCACGATCGGCCGCAGCGCGAGGCGCAGCTTGCCGCCCTCCCGGAAGGCGAGGACCAGGCCGAGCGCGATGATCAGGGCGAAGCCCGTCCGCAGCGTGATCGCCTGGCCCGCCGGATAGACCTCGCGGGCGAGCTTCATCAGCGCGTCGTTGCAGACGAACAGCGCCATCGCAGCCAGCATGGCGATGATTCCGCGTCGGTTCTGCTCGGGGCTGGCCACGCGGCTGGTTTCTTTCGTCTCAGGCCGCGAAGCGCGCTAGCGAGAAGGGCGCGAGGTCGAAGCGCGAGCGGCCGCTGTCGGAGAGATCGGCCAGGATCTCGCCGATCGCGCTGGCGAATTTGAAGCCATGCCCGGAGCAGCAGGAGGCGAAGACCGCCTGCGGCACGCCCGGCACGCTGTCGATGATGAAATCCTCGTCCGGCGTCACGCTGTAGACGCAGCCCTTCAGCGTCAGCGGCTCGCCCGCCGCATCCGGCAGGTAGCGGGCGAGGCAGGCGCGGATCAGCTCGACCTGCCGGGGGCTCGGCGTGCGGTCGTCCTCGCGCGGGTCCATCGGCTCGCGCCCGAAATGCGGCCCGCCCAGCTTGAAGCCGGGATGCTCGTAGAGCGGGAAGCCGTAGAAGTGGCCTTCCTCGACCGTGAGGATGAACACCGGGAAGACGCCCTCGCGGTAGAGTTCGGGCTTTCGCGTGGTGAACCAGCCGATCGCCTGGCGCACCGTCGTCACCGTCCGGGCCAGCGAAGGCACCGCGTCGGCGATCCAGCCGCCCGAGGTGATGACGAGCCGCCCGGCGCTATAGGTGCCGCGCGCCGTCCTGACCGTCACCCCGCCATCGGCGGTCGGCGCCCAGTCGAGCATCGGCTCGTTGGTGCGGATCTCGGCGCCGCGCGACTGGGCGAGCCCGACATGGGCGAAGATCGCCTTCTCGGAGGCGACGAAGCCGCCGCCGGGCTGCCACAGCCCGATATGGCCAGACGGGAGCGAGAAGCCCGGGAACCGCCGCGCGATCTCCTGGCCGTCGAGTTGCTCGTGCTCGAGCCCATGGTCCAGGCAGGATTGCAGCGAGGCTTCGACCTCGCCGGAGCCTGCCGGCGCGAGATCAAGCGACCCCGTGACGTGCAGCAGCTTCAGCCCGGCCTCGTCGCCTGTCTTCTGCCAGAGCTCATGCGCGCGCTGCACGATAGGCACATATTTCGAGCCCTCGAAATAGGCCAGCCGGATGATCCGCGTCAGCCCGTGCGAGGAGCCCATGGTGTGGCCGAGGTCGAAGCGCTCCAGCCCCAGCACGCGCAGGCCACGCTGCGCCAGATGCCAGCAGGCGGCTGAGCCCATGGCGCCGACACCCGCGACGATCACGTCATAGCTGTTGCTGTTCATCTCGGCGCTCGTGGGAAAGCGGGAAAGAGGAGGAGGGGACCGGTACGCGGACGAAGCGCCGATTCCGGAGGCTTACAGGCACAGGCCGGGGCGGTCCATGCTCGCCAGCGCGTCCGGGCACCGACTCCAACACAATGGTCAGTCTTTCTTAACGTTGATGAACCATAAGGAACTGCGGCGCGAAGGGACTGGATGGGCTGATGCAGGGCAGGGTTCGACGCTGGCTGAGCCGTCGAAGCCAGGCGAGCACCGCTGGGCCTGCGGCGGCCATGGAGGCATTGGCCGCATCCGCGCCGCCCCCCGCCGAAATCGTCACCCTCGCCGATCGCGAAGCCGTCTCCGTGCTCGAGCAGGATGTCGTGGCGGCAATGCGGCGGCTGGCCACCGATCTCGGCCGCGCCGAACAGTTCTCGACACAGTCCGAGACGCGCTCCGGCGCGATTCACGACAGCGTCCTGGCGATGCGGGAGGCCACCGCCACCGCCAGCGCCAACTCCGCCGCGCTGGTGACCGCCTCGCAGCAGGTCTCGGAATCCGCCGAAGAGATCGGCTGCTCGATGAGCCATGCGCGCGAGCGCCTCGATGCCGCCGCGATCCGTGCCGGTGAGGCGACGGAGATGATGACGGGCCTCGCCAAGGCGACGGCCGAGATCCGCGGCATCGTCGATTCGATTGCCGAGATCGCCCGCCAGACCAATCTGCTCGCCCTGAACGCGTCGATCGAGGCCGCCCGGGCGGGGGAGGCCGGCCGCGGCTTCGGCGTCGTCGCGCAGGAGGTCAAGGTCCTCTCCGTCGAGGTGCGCGAGGCCGTCGACCATATCCGCAACCGCGTCGACCGGCTGACCCAGGCGGCGCACGGGTCGGCCGCGATCGTGACCGATGCGCTGCAGATGGTGCGTGACGTCAATCCCGTCATCGCCGCCATCGGCCATGCCTCGCAGGAGCAGGCGGCGGCCACCGCCGAACTGTCGCGCAATGCCGGCGAGACGGCCCGTTTCGTCGAGACCGTTGCCGAGCGCGTGGCGGAGATCGACCGCGTCGCCCTGTCGGCCGCGACCGAGAGCGCCAGCGCCCGCAAGGCGACGGCCCGGGGCGCCAGTCTGGCCGGCGGGATGCTGCGTCGCTTCATCCCGACCTTGCGGCACTCCTCCTTCGCCGATCGTCGCCAGCATGACCGCTTTCCCGCCGAGCATCCGGTCGAGGTCCGGCTCGGCGCCCGTCACTTCGGCAGCCGGACGATCGATATCGGCCGTGGCGGCGCGTTGATCGCCCGCCCCGAGCAGGACGAACTCGCGCCCGGCCTCTGTGGCAGTCTCGCCATCGCCGATCTGCCGCCGATGCCCTGCCGGCTGGCGGCGGTCAGCGATCTCGGCCTGCACATGGCGTTCGACGACCAGAGCTTCGAGCATGCCCGGCTGCTCGACGAACTGCTCGAGCGGACCGAGAGCGGCTATCGGCCGCTCATCGAACGCACCCATGCCTTCGCCGCCGCCGTCGAGGCCCTGTTCTCGGAGGCCCTGGCGCGCGCCCGACTGACCGAGGGCGACCTGTTCGATGTCGACTATGTCGCCATCGCCGAGACGGACCCCCAGCAACACCGCAACCGCGCCCTGGCGGTGCTGGAGGAGATCCTGCCGCCGCTGCTGGCGCGCTCCATCGCGTCCGACCCTCGGCTGCTCTTTACCGTTGCGATCGACCGCAACGGCTACATTCCCGTCCACAATGCGGCCTATGCGCTGCCGCAGCGGCCGGGCGATCCGGTCTGGAACGCGGCGCATTCCCGCAACCGGCGCATCTTCGACGATCGCGCCGGCATCGCGGCGGCGCGTTCCGTGCGCCCCTTCCTCGTCCAGTCCTATCTGCGCGACATGGGCGGCGGGGTCCACGAGATGGTGCGCGAGGTCGATGCTCCCGTGCGCATCAACGGCCGCCACTGGGGCGGCGTGCGGATGGCCTACGGCATGTAGCGGGCGCTCGGGCCGCCTCGGCTCAGAGCCGCTCCCAGACGACGGCAACGCCGGCGCCGCGCAAGGCCTGCTGCCAGAGCGTGCTCGCCTGTTCGAGCCGCGTCGGATCATAGACGCCCTGAACCTGGTGGACCTGCAGCTTCCAGTCCCGCGCCCCTGACTCCTGCCAGACCTTGGTGACGAGGCGCTTGAGGCGTTCGGGATCGCGCGTCGCCGGGTTGCTGCCGAAGACCGAGAACTGCCCCGAGTTCTGCAGCATGTCCGAGACCAGGACGAGCGACTTGTCGCCCTCGCGGACCCGGGTCTCGGGGCGCGACACCACGTCGCCGACCGCCTCCACGATCGGCGAGAGATTGCCCTTCGCCGGCTGCGTCAGCACCGCCAGCGCCTCGTCGAGCGGCCGCCCGAACTTCTCCACCCAGCGGATGTAGTCGCGCCGCGGATTGCCGATCAGCTCGCTCGCCGTGCGCCCGGGGTTGCACAGCGACAGCAGGGGCGGAAAACCGGGCTCGAAGGCGTCGTTGAAGACGTAAATCGAGAGCATCCGGTCCGCGGGCAGGCCGTCGCCGATCTGCTTGACCAACCGCTTCAGGCGCCCGGCCTGGACCTCGCTCCACGGATCGCTCTTGTCGACGAGGACCAGCGTGTGGCCGACGGCCCCGGATTTGAGGCACAGCGAGTCGGGGTCGCGCGGCGGGCCCTTCAGCAGCGATGGCGCGGCGAAGAAGCCGACCAGCGCGACGCCCGCCAGGATGGAGGCGACGATCGCCCAGCTTTCGCTCTTCATGGCTTCTGTCTCAGTCCTTCGATCCTCGGAAACACCGGGCGTCATCCCGGGCTTGCCCCGGGATCCATCAGGGAGCGCAGGGTCCTAAGACGGATCCCGGAGCTCCGCTTCGCTGCGTCCGGGATGACGGTGTGGTTCGGATACCTGACGAGAATTGTCGCGAGCAATGGCGGCGAAATCCGCATGGATCTGTCGCCGCTTCGCCTCGTCCTGCTCGAACGCGTCGCGTCCGGCCTCGGCGGCCCGCGCCTTCAGTCGCTCGATCTCGCCGGCGAGATCGAGCCCCCGGACCAGCGCAAGCTGTTCGCGCAGCTTCGCCTCCACCAGCGCCGGCATCGTGGCGAGTTGCCGCTCGAAATCGTCGATCAGACCCCGCAGCGCCACATACTCCGCCAGCGGCGTCGGCTGGTCGATGTCGGCGACGTTCAGGGTCTGCGAAAAATAGGCGGGCGGCATGTCGGTCCGCACCCGCAGATTGGCCTCGCGATACTGCATGAGGGCGGCATCCTTGGCCGCGCGCAACTGGCCGAGCCGCGCCGCGTAGAGGTCGCGGGCTTCTTCGGCCGCCGCCCTGGTGGCCTGGAGGCGGCTGCTCTCGCGGGCGCAATCCTCCTTGAAGCCGTCGATGCGCGAGCGCAGGGCTTCCAGCTCGGGCAGAAGTGCGACATCGAGACGGCGCCGCTCCTCCTCGACCGCCTCCCAGCGCTGCCGCCAGCGCTTGTAGGCGCTGCCATGGCCCGGATAGCTGCCGAAGGCGGAATGGCCCTTCACCGCGGCGGCGAAGGCGACGATGCAGCCGATGATGACGAGCGCGGCCGATTTCAGCTCGGCGATGGCGAAGGGGCTCTCCAGCAACCGCGGCAGCACCTGGAGCGAGCGCGCATCGGGCGTCGCGATCAGCATCTCCCGGTAGTGCCCGACGGCGAGGTTGAACATCACGATCAGGATGATCAGGCCGACATAGGCGGGCAGGGCCCAGAACAGATGCGTGGCGCGCACATGCTGGCAGTAGCGCGCCGGCCCGAGGCCTACGAGGAAGCCGAGCGCGATGTTGAGCGCCGAGATGATGACGGCGGTCGCCGCCCCGCCGACCAGGCCGAACTCGCTCGCCTCCGCGAAGAAATTGCCGTTGAGCAGGCTTTCCAGCGTCAGCGGCACGATCAGGAACAGCAGGATGAACTGCCATTTGTCGACCTTGGGGTCGGCCGTGCGCTTGTGAATGTAGTTGAAGTACTCGTATTCACGCTTGGCCTTCAGCGCATCGTAGACACGCTGTTCCAGCTCCCCGCCATGGCGGTTGAGCAAGGCGCGCATCGAGGCCTCGATCGAGCGGATGCGGCCCTCATGACGCTCCTGCGTGAAGGCTTCCCGCCGGGCGGCGATCTCGGCCTGGAGGCCGTTCAGGGTCGCCGAGGCCTCCTGGCGGATCGCCGTGAACAGCTCGATCACCCGCGCCAGCAGCGTCATTTCCGTCTGCGAGGGCACGGCGGAGGAGGGCGCGGGCTGGTTTTCCAGCGCGTCGGTGGCGCCGTGGCGCCCGGCCTCGACCACCTCCGCCAGATGGTGGGCCGTGATTGGCGGCAGCGCCCCGCCTGCGCTGCGCTCAGAGGCCATGGGCGCCTCGGCGGATGAAGCGCCGCGCCTCGACGACGTCGACATGGAAATCGCGGAATCCCGGGCGGGCCGGGTTGCGATAGCAGCGCTCGAACCAGATCGTCAGCGCCAGCAGCAGCGCGGTGATGGCGAAGACCGCCAGGCCATCGGCCCGCAGCGCGGCGTCGTCGCGCAGCAGGGCGATCGCGGTGGCCACGGCCAGGATGGTCGAGAACGCGAGCAGCACGGCGCTGCGGTGGCGGCCGACCTCGCGGGCGACCTGAAGCAGCGCCGCGAGGGCGGCCGTCGCAGCGAAGGCGGCGAGTTCGAGGACGAGCACCCCGGCCAGGGTGGCCCCGATCGCCGCGCCGAGTCCGCTGGGAGAGGCCGGCGACAGGGCGAGATGCACGCTACGGGCGCAGAGGCCCGCCAGGACAAAGCAGAGGCCGCACAGCAGGCCGACCACGACGGCGAGCAGCGCCAGGCGTGGCCACAGGCGCAGCGCCATGATCGCCAGATGCGCGATCTGCAGGTCGAGCACGAAGCCCCGGACGGATCGTCCGATCGCCCCCAGCCGGAACAGCAGTCTCCTGATCATCAAACGCTCGCAACCTCCACGCTCCCGCAACCGTCGGACCTTTGGCGAGGGGCGTCAAGGCGCCGTTGCGCGCGAAAAGATGCGCCAAACCTGCCCTTGGGGAAGCAAAATGGCCTTACGGCGTCAGCCGCCGGTGACGCTCATATGGCGCCCGACGGCGGGTTTCGCGCGGCGGCGGTCGATGACGAAGTCGTGGCCCTTGGGCTTGCGCGAGATCGCCTCTTCCATCGCCTTGTGCAGCAGCGCGTCGTCTGCGGAGGCGCGCAGCGGTGCGCGCAGATCGGCGGCGTCCTCCTGGCCGAGGCACATATAGAGCGTGCCCGTGCAGGTCAGCCGCACGCGGTTGCAGCTCTCGCAGAAGTTGTGCGTCAACGGCGTGATGAACCCGATCAGCCCACCGGTCTCCTGCACCCGGACATAGCGCGCCGGCCCGCCCGTCCGGTAGGGATCCTCGACCAGGTTGTAGCGGTCCATCAGCCGGGCCCGCACCACCGAGAGCGGCAGGAACTGGTCGATCC
>LNFM01010289.1_pt1 | contig 13231 bp, 11 predicted proteins | sample 596031 | NCBI WGS metagenome assembly LNFM01 (sample SAMN04254537, study PRJNA301005) | activated carbon metagenome | isolation source: dual media filters at the Ann Arbor, Michigan drinking water treatment plant | place: USA: Ann Arbor
CTGTCGAACGCCTGATTGGTCACACGTTGGGTGGACCGGATGGCCTGATCAGCCGACTGGGCGGCCTGATCGACGAGGCGGTTGCTGGTTGCGGGAGGAAGTGTGGTGGCGACCATGGCGAAGTCCTTCAATGTGAGTGAACGTGCAAGCCGGTCGCATCGATTGCTTCCGGGTCGGGCAAGCTGTCCGTGACTAGCCGCTGCGGCGAAGCCCGAAAACGAAGCTGACCAAAGCGAGGATCAGAAATACGAAGAACAAGATCTTGGCGATCCCGGCGGCGCTGGCAGCAATGCCGCCGAAGCCGAGAAATGCTGCGATCAGCGCGATGACCAAGAAGACGACGGCGTAGCGGAGCATCGCGAAACCTCCTGGTGAGTCGAGCGACAAATCGCTCGTGGCAAAACCGGACCCGCCTGAGTCGCATCTCGGCGGCGTGCGTATCGATCAGGATGAAGGCTAGGCGCGCTCCGCCGCGCCGTCTGTTCGCAAGCGCACGAATGGGGCAGGGAACATGCACCCCTTTGCCACCATCGGCGTTGCGACGACACGCGTGGAGGCGTTCCAGGCTAGCCCGCAGACGCAGCCAGCCCGGACACGACATGGAATCGGGTGCGTGGCAAGACGGTATGCCGGTCCGTTAGCCGATTGGGGGCGGGAGGACCAAAGCGGCCCGATAGCGGGGCTCGGGTTACCAGGATTTCATACTCGGTTACTGGGATTCGGTGGGAACAACAGCCATTGATTCAAAAGTACTTCTTAACTCCGTTGATTAGTTGACATAATATGCATTATGAGTAGTGCTTGAAACACAAAGATCGGTTGGCAATCGCCTCCAGTCGCATTTGGCAGTAGACACATCGGGACGCGACGTGGCGTCGGTCACCGGATACCTGATCACTTCGAACCCACCGATGTCATCGTCGACGCTTAAGCCGCTATCGGCGCCGTGCGCACGCGTGAACTTCTCGAGTGCCGGCTTGCCAGCCTGTCATTGCATCGTCAGCCATTGCGATGCAGGCGTCGGCATCGATGAGAAACACCCGGTCGGCGCCCAGGCTGCGCAACACGTCGATCTCGCGTCGGCGTACTGCGTCGGCAGGTCGGATGCGTATTGGGCGGGCAGATAGCAATATCTTTCCTATAATTCACATTAATAATGTTTAACATCTATCTGTTTTAACAAGAGTAAATGTGAATACACCGGCTTTGGACGAGGCGCTCCATAGAAGCCTTCCAATGCCTTGCCGGGGCGCGGGGCAGTCCGCGCTGCATTACAAGGAGTGATCCAAGCTCACGGCATCACGATGAGTTCACCCGGGTCACACCTGCATCCCACCGACCTGATCGCCACCCAGCGACTGGTGATCGACGCTGTCGCCGGCATCACGCGGCTGGTGGAATCCATGCACCACACCATCGTCCAAGTGCCGGCGCCGCTGGGTGCCGCGCTGTCGGGTCGCCCTGCGGGCATCACCGGGTTCGTCTATCGCTGCATCCATGGCACCACACGGTTGGTGGGCGATGCGCTCGATTTGGCACTGGCCGGACTGCTGCCGCTGCTGGAGGCGAAAGCGGCCGCTGCACCCTCAGTGCAGCGCGAAACCGTGCTGGCCGCGCTCAACGGCGTGCTCGGTGATTACCTGGCGCGCAGCGGCAATCCCCTGGCGACACAGATGTCTATCCGGCATGCAGGTCGCCCGATGGTGCTGACGCCCGAGGCGCTGAGGGCGGCCATATCGACCCCGCGCCCGCGCATCCTGCTGCTGGTGCACGGCCTGTGCATGAATGAACGGTCGTGGCGGCGTCGCCGGCCGCGGTCGGATGCAGCCGCTGCGGCTGAAGGCGCCCCACCCCGCGCGAACGATCCGTGGCAAGCGGTCGCCCGTCGTCTCGGCTGCACCCTGCTCCACGTGCGTTACAACAGCGGCCTGCACATCTCGATCAACGGCCGCGAACTGGCGGCGCAGTTGCAGGCGCTGACCGCCCACTGGCCAGTGCCGGTCGAATCGCTGTCGATCGTCGGTCACAGCATGGGTGGGCTGGTGGCGCGCAGTGCGTGCCATTACGCCGCGCTCGAGCGTCACGGCTGGCCCGCGCACCTGCGCCACCTGGTGTTCCTCGGGTCGCCGCACCACGGCGCGCCGCTGGAGCGCGGCGGTCATGGCATCGACCGACTGCTGGCCTCGAGCCCGTACACGGCGCCGTTTGCCCGCCTGGGGCAGATCCGCAGCGCCGGCATCACCGACCTGCGCCACGGCAACCTGCTCGACGATGACTGGCAGGGACACGACCGCTTTGCCGCCGGCCCCGATGGCCGCCGCCCGATCCCGCTCCCGGCCGGCGTCGGCTGCTATGCAATTGCCGCCAGCACCGGCCGGGCCGCCGGCACGCTGGCCGACCGCCTGCTGGGCGACGGGCTGGTCACGGTGGACAGCGCGCTCGGCTGGCACGACGAGCAGGCGACGCGCCGCCTGCCGCTTGCGCAGGACGCCACCTGGATCGCCTACGGCCGCGGTCATCTCGATCTGCTGAGCGATTCGGCGATACGAGCCAAGCTGGCCGGCTGGCTGGCCGACTGAGCACGCCGCTGCCGAGGCTGCCGCGCTCACCAGCGGCGGACACGTCCGGTGTCGATATGGACGAACTGCTGCGCCGGATAAAACCCCACCCCGCCCGCCTGCATTGATACGGCGGCATCGCGCAGGTCGGCCAACGCCACCCCCGGTAGCCGCACGTCGATGGCGCGCCCCTGCACATGCAGGCTGTTCTGCGCGACGCCGCCGCCGCGCGTGTGCCGCAAATGGGCGTTGGTGGCGGGCGCGCGGTAGCCGGAGATCACGTCGAACGGCCTGGCGGCGGCCAGCAGCCGGTGTACCTGGTGCAACAGGTCGTACAGACGCGGATCCATCTCGCCCACCTCGCCCGAGTAGTGATCGCGCAGGAAGTAGTTGAGCGAACCAAGTGCCGCCGGAAGGTAGCCCTGTGCCGCCGCGTACACCACGGCGATGCGCTCGTGCGTGTGGGTGTGGGCCAGCGCCAGGTCGCGCTCGGTGGCCAGGCTCGCCTGCGCGGTTCGAGGCACGGGGAGCAGCCCCGCCGCCGCGACCCCGGTGGAACGCAGCAGGAAATGACGTCGAGGCAGGACACGGACGGGTTTCATCGCGTACTCCGTTCAAATCCAAGGTCAGGGCGACAGCGGTGGACGGGGCTGGCGCAGTTGCGTAGCGAGCTGGCGGTCATGGCCGTAGATGTCATCGAAGAAGTGGATGCGTCCCTGCTTGACCAGCGCCGTGCCATAGGTGATCAGCACCGGCAGCGGTTGCGCCAGCCGCACGGTGCTCGCGACGCCGCTGTCCATCGCCTGCCGGATGCGGGCCTCGGTCCATTGCGGCATGCCATGAAGCACGAACGTCGCAAGCGCCAGCGGCCGCTCGACGCGGATGCAGCCGTGGCTGAAGTCGCGTCGGTCGCGCTCGAACAGTTTCACCGCCGGCGTGTGATGCAGATAGATGTGGTCTCGATTCGGAAACACGAACTTGATTGCGCCCAAGGCGTTACGCGGCCCGGGCCGCTGGCGGATACGCGCGCTGCCGGCGAGCACCTCATCCAGCATCTCGGCGGACAGTTGCGTGACCACGGTGCCCTGCCCGCTCACGAACTCGAAGCCCTCGCGGTTGAAGTACGCCGGGTCGCGCCGAAGCTGCGGCACCACTTCGTTGCGTGCGATCGACGGCGGCACGTTCCAGAACGGGCTGAACTCCACCAAGCGCATCTGCTCGCCGAACAGCGGGGTACGCGTGTCCATCGCCTTGCCGACGATGACCTTCATCGTCTCGCGGACGGTGATTTCTCCTTCGTGTGTCTCATACGCGCGCAGCACGAACTCAGGGAGATTGATGACGATCATGCGCGGGGCTTGCAGCAGCGGCGTCCAGCGCAGCCGCTCCAGAGTCAACGCGATCTGCCGCTGACGCGCTGCGGGCGGGACGTCCAGTTGCGTCAGCGTGGCCTTGCCGATCACGCCATCGTCGGTCAGACCATGCCGGGCCTGGAACGAGCGCAACGCATCGACGATCGCCCCGTCGTAGGTCAGCGGCGTGAGTACGGCAGGCGAGAGGTCGCCGAGGGCGACCAGCCGCTCGCGCAACAGCGGCAAACCGTCGTACGTTTGACCGGCCTCGAGTTTCGGCGGTGCGCCCTTCTTGCCGAGCGGCAATGGCGGCAGCGCGCCGAGCCAGGCGCTGTGATCGGCGAGTGCGCCGTACTGTGCCAACGCCGTCCTCAGCTGCTCGTACTGAGCAAAGCGCGGGGCCGCCGCCTGCGCGGCAGCGCGCAGCCGACCCGCCGTCAGGGCGGCGCCCAGGTAGGCGGCAGCATCGAACGGCTCGCGCAGCGGCGCAGCGCTGTTCTGTGCCAGCCGTGGCGGCCCGACGCGTCCGTCATGCAGGTCGGTCAGGTAGCGCAGCATCGCGGCGGTCAGGCGATGGTTCACGCGGGCGAGCGCGGCGGTGTCGGTCAGTTCGCCGCGCGTCGCGCGGCGCAGCTCGGCGGCCAGACCCGATGCGTCGTAGTCAGACGGACTCAGGCCGTGGCTGTTGGCGGCTGCCAGCAGTTCGACGGCATCTTGCGCCTGCGCCGTGGGTCGCGTCCCATCGAACCAGGACACAAGTTCAGCACATCGCGCAGCAAGGGGAAGCAAGAGCGCGACGAAGCAGGCCAGCAGGATGCGACGTCTCACGTACCCATTGTGATGCGCGCCGGGGCGGCGTTGATGACCTGGGGCATGACGCGCACCCGCCGGGCGTGTCTGCGCCACCGAATCAACACGTCTAGCCCGCCGGGCGCTCCTCGCGACCGTCGGGATGACGCGCAAACCGTGCGGGATCACGGCCATGCACGGGCGCCTCATCCGGCCAGGGCCAACCGCCGAACTGCGTGCGCTGGTAATCAGCGAAGGTCTGCACGATCTGCGCCTGCGTGTTCATCACGAACGGACCGTGCTGCACCACCGGCTCGCCGATCGGGCGGCCCTGCAGCAGCAGACATTGCGCCGGCACATCGCCGTTGATCAAATCCACCGGCGCATCGCCGCGCAGCTCGACCGCAGCGTGGCCGTCGACGCGGCGTCCAGCCACCTGCAGCGATCGACCTTCGAACAGATACAGGCAGCGTTGCGTAGCGGCGCTGCGTGCAGTCGGCAAGGTCCAGCGCGCCCCGGGCGCCATCCGCAGCGTCCAGATCGCCACGTCGGCTTCCTCGCGTGCGGCCCAGGAGTCCGGCGGCGGTGACAGCGGTTCGTCCGCAGCCGCGGAATCGGCCAGGCGGCCGGCGATCACACAGACCTCGGTGGTGCGGCCCTGCGCGTCGGTCACCGTGCGGCGCGGGATGGCGTCTGCCCAGAACATCGTGAAGTGCGGGGTCGACATCTTCGACGCCGCCGGCAGGTTGAGCCAGATCTGGAACAGCTCCAGCGGATTGTCGGCATCGCTCGACAGCAGCGGGAACATCTCGGCGTGCACCACACCGCGGCCGGTGGTCAGCCACTGCACGTCGCCCCGCCCATAGCGGGCAGCGGCACCGAGCGAGTCCGCATGATCGACGAGCCCGCGACGCACGATCGTCACCGTCTCGAAGCCGCGGTGCGGATGCGCCGGAAACCCGGGCGCCCGCAGGCCGTGGTACATGCTCCAGCCGTCCTTGCGGCTGAAGTCCTGACCCAGTGCGCGGCCGGTCAGCGGCGCATCAGGCCCGAACTGCGCATTGCCACGCGGATAGGCGTCGTCGTGGTGAACGCAGAATAGGAACGGGTCCAGCGTCGGCCAGGGGAAGCCGAGCGGCCTGACTTGAACGATCGGGTGGGACGCCATGAGGCACTTCTCTGTGGGGACGATGGGCGGACCGCGCCGCGTGCTGAAACCGTACCGTCGACGACGCGCGCGCGATCCATCTGCCCAAAGATTCTGCCACTCGCGACCAACCCACAGTGCGGGGGGCGCGATCGCAGTGGGCACGCGTGGCAAGCTCCGCGATGTGCTTGGGTGCCACTGGCGGAACTCCCGGCAGATGAGGGTTTCCAATCCGCTCCTCTGACTGCGAGACCTGCTGCCGATGCGCCCGCCTTGCCCCATCACCCGCCGCCGTTGGCTGCTTGCCACCGGCGCGCTTGCAACTGCTCCGGCTGCACTGACCGCCCGCCCTGCCGTCGCGGCCGATGCGCCGCTGAGCCGACGCATCCCGTCCACCGGAGAAGCGATGCCGGTGGTTGGCCTGGGCAGCTGGATCACCTTCAACGTCGGTACCGATCGCGCCGCGCGCGACGCCTGCACCGATGTCGTCCGCGCCTTCTTCGACGCCGGCGGCCGCATGATCGATTCCTCTCCCATGTACGGGTCGGCACAGGCGACCATCGGCCATGCGCTGACACGGATCGGCCGACCGGCGACGCTGTTCTCGGCGGAAAAGGTGTGGATCGGCGACGGTGCGCGCGGTCCGGCGCAGATGGATGCCTCGCGCGCGTTCTGGGGCGTGGCGCGCTTCGACCTGATGCAGGTCCACAACCTGCTGTCCTGGCAGGCCCATTTGCCGCGGTTGTTCGACATGAAGGCCGCTGGCCAGCTGCGCTACGTGGGCATCACGACGTCGGAAGGGCGGCGACACGCCGAAATCGAGCAGCTGATGCGCAGCCAGCCGCTCGACTTCGTTCAGGTGAGTTACAACCTGCTCGACCGCGAGATCGAGCAGCGCATCCTGCCGCTGGCACAGGAGCGTGGCATCGCCGTCATCATCAATCGGCCGTTCCGCGAAGGCGCGCTGCTGCGCCAGTTGGCGCGCCATCCGCTGCCTGCCTGGGCGGCCGAGATCGACTGCGCGCATTGGGCGCAGGTGGCGCTCAAGTTCATCGTTACCCATCCGGCCGTGACCTGCGCGATCCCGGCCACCAGTCAGGTCGCGCACCTGCGGCAGAACATGGCAGCCGCGCGCGGGCGCATGCCCGATGCCACGCTGCGCGCACGCATGGCGCGCGACGTCGCCGCGCTGTGACGCTGCGTCCTTCCACGTGAGGCGCCATTGAGCGAGTGGTGGACGTACCGGCCGTCGGACTTCCTGATGTTCTCGCCGCGCATCTACTGGCGGCTGTTCGCCTCGCTCAACGAAGCCTGGTGGCCAGCGCAGGTGCTGCTGGTGGGCGCACCGGTCGCGTGGCTGATGCGCAGCGTCGGCCGCACCGCCGCGAGCGACACTGGCCTGCGCGCTGCCGCGGTCTTCCTCGCACTGTGCTGGCTGCTGACCGCCACCGGCTTCCTGCATCAGCGCTTCGCACCGATCAACTGGGTAGCGAGCGGTTACGCGGTGGTCTTCGCGGTGCAGGCGTTCGGCCTGCTGGCGCTCGCCGCGGTGGGCGGTGTGCGCTCCGAGGCATCGACGCCGCGCCGCGTTGTCGGCCTCGCACTCGGCGCTTGCGCCCTGCTCGCCTATCCGTTGCTCGCGCTCGCGTCCGGGCGACCGTGGCAGCAGGCCGAGGTGTTCGGCCTGGCGCCGGACCCGACCGCGATCGGCACTCTCGCCTTCCTGCTCCTGGTAAACGCAAGGGCGCCGGCAGCGCGCTGGCTGATCCGGCTGCTCGCGTCGATTGCCGTTCTGTGGTGCGGCGTCAGCGCCGCCACCCTGGCCACGATGGGCTCGTACCAGGCGTGGCTGCTGGTAGTGGCACTGCTAATGGCGATGCTGGCGGCACGTGACGCCGCGACAGTGCGCAGCGCGCACTAGCGACTGTACGCATCAGCGCCTGGCTTGGCGCGCTTTCGGCCTGTTAGCGCGAGCGGGCTTGGCCTGCGCGAACGCGGTGATCTCCTCTTCCAGGATCGGCACCGCCAGGTTGCACGCATGGATTCCGAGTACCGTCGTCAGCTGGATCGTCTCCAGCACCTCGGCGCGCGTGGCGCCGTGTTCAAGTGCGTTGCGGATGTGTCGGCGAACGCCCGGCGCGTACAGGTGCGTGGTGGCCGCGTTGATCGCCACGAGGATCAGCTCCTTGACCTTCATCGGTAGCGGCCCGCGGGCGATCGGCACGCTGCGCAACTGCAAGTAGGCCTCCAGGAAGTCCGCATCCGCGCTCTCCAGCGTGTCCCACATCGGATTCCAGTCTCCGGACGCCTTCTGCGACGCGATCATCGGTCGCTTCTGCGTGGTTGGCTTCTTCATTGGTGACTCCTCATCGTCTGGCATCGGACAGCAGCAGGTCGGCGGCCTTTTCGCCGAGCATCATCGCGGGCGCGTTGGTATTGGAGGAGACGATGCGGGGGAAGATCGACAGATCGACCACCCGCAGGCCATGAACGCCGCGCACGCGCAGGCGGTCGTCGACAACGGCGCCCGCGTCGTGTCCCATGCGGCACGTACCCACCGCATGCCACGCGGTCTGGCCGGTCTCCTTGGCATAGCCGATGAGTTCGTCATCGGTGGCGATGCCGGCACCGGGCCGATGCTCGGCTACGATGACCTTCTGTAGCGCAGGCAGCGCTGCGATGCGCCGTATCAGCTTCAGCAGGTCGATCGCGGTCCGGCGATCTGCCTCTTCGACCAGGTAGTTGGGCTGGATGGTCGGCGGCTGCAGTGGATCACGCGCAACGATGTGCGTGAAGCCGCGCGACTCGGGATACAGCTTGAAGCCGCCGATCGAAAAGCCCGAGTACGCGTCCATGCCCTGGCCAGCGGAGCGCGAATAGCGATCCTTGCCGCTGTAGTGATAGATGCGGATCATGACGTCGGGCCGCTCGAGTTCGCCGCGACTGCGCGTGATTGCGTGCGCTGTAGACGATGTCCCTGCCATCAGGCCACGTCGCGTCAACAGGTACTGCAGCCCGACGCGCCATCGATGCCAGCGGCTGCGCATCACGTCGTTGATCGTGATCGGCAGCATGGTCTCGTAGGTGCAGCGCACCTGCAGGTGCTCGACCAGGTTGCGGCCGACCTCGGGGCTGTGCACGACCACCGGGATGCCGAGCGCTTGCAGGCGCTGGCCATCGCCGATGCCCGACAGTCCCAGCAGCTGAGGTGAAGCGATCGTGCCGCAGCACAAGACCACCTCGCGCGCTGCCCGTGCCTGCAGCAAGATGCCATCATGGGCGTACTCGACGCCGGTCGCACGTCTGCCGTCGAAGACGACGCGCGACACCACCGCTCGGGTCTGCACCGTCAGATTGGCTCGCCGGCGAGCCGGACGCAGGTAGGCCGACGCCGCGCTCCAGCGACGCCCCCGATGCGCGCTTTGCTCCAGGTACCGCACGCCTTCATAGCTGACCGCGTTGTAGTCGTCAGTCGGCGCAATACCGCTGTCGACGCAGGCGTTGACGAAGGCATCTGACAGCGGATCGGTACCGCCTTGCTGGCGGTCGGTGACCTGCACCGGCCCGGTCCTGCCGCGCATCGGTGATGTGGCCGTCGCGATTGACTCCATCCGATGAAAGTACGGCACCAGGTCAGCATGACCCCAGCCCCTGCAGCCTGCGTCACGCAGCCGATCGAATTCGCGCGGGTCGCCCCACACGTAGGCCATGCCGTTGATCGAGCTGGAGCCGCCCAAGACTTTGCCGCGCGGCCAGTAGATGCGCTGGCCGCACAGACCCGCCTGCGGCTCGGTCTGGTACTTCCAGACATAGCGTTCATCGTTGAGCAGCTTGCCCACGCCCAGCGGCACATGAATCCACGGATTGCGATCCGGACCGCCGGCTTCGAGCAGCAGCACCGTGTGCCGGCCGGACTCGCTCAGCCGACTCGCCAGCGCCGCACCTGCCGAGCCGGCGCCGACGATGATGAAGTCAAACGCTGCGCTGCTCATTTGCGACGCTGCGTCACAGATCCATATCGTCCATCGCCGCCGTTCACTTGGCTGCCTTGTCGCGATGCCTGAAGGAATCGCGCCGGAAGCTGTACAGCGCGTTCGGATCAACGTGAACATCGACGATCGCCGGCTTGCCGCAGTTGACCGCGGCGCTGACCATCGGACCGATGTCTTGCACCTTATCGACACGAAAGCCGCGCGCGCCATAGAGTTCGGCCAGCTTGTCGTAGGGCGGATTCGGCACGTCGGCGCCGATGTAGCGACCCTCGAAGAAGTCGCGCTGATAGGCCTTTTCGGCTCCCCAGCAGCCGTTGTTCATGACGATGCACACGGTGTTGATGCCGTGCGCGACCGCGGTGCCGATCTCGCTCACCGTCATGCCGAAGCCGCCGTCGCCCATCAGGCTGATCACCGTTCGCTCCGGGCACGCGAGCTTCACGCCCAAACCCGCTGCGTAGGAAAACCCCACCAAACCGAAGTCCAGCGGGGTGAACAGCGCCGGCGGCTGCCGGTAGAGCATCTGGTCGGTCGCCTGCAGGCACAAGGTGCCGGCATCCATCGTGAACATCGCATCGCGCGGCAACGCGTCACGCAGTGCGCCGTACAGCGCGGCGGGCTGGATCGGATGAGCCGGGCGGGCGGCCACCTCGTTGCGCTCGGCCAGCAACGCCGCACGCTTGGCGCCGAAGTCGCGCGCCCATTCGATCGCAGCAGCCGTGGCCCGATGTCCGCCCAGCGCTTCGATCAAGGCGACGGCGACCTGGCCGGCGTCCCCTTCGATGCCCAGTTCGACCGGAAAGAAGCGCCCGACGGCCGCTGCGTCTGCATCCACCTGAATGATGCGCGCGGTGCGACTGAGGTTGTCGTAGTTGTAGAACGTGGTGTTGAATCCGAGCCGCGTGCCGATGGCGAGAATGACATCGGCGTCGCGCGCCAGTGCCGAGGCAACCACGTTGCCGCGCGGTCCGACCTGCCCTGCGTACAGCGGATGGTCGCAGCTGATCGCGTCACCGTGGCCGGGTGACAGCGCGACCGGAGCGTGCAGCAACTCGGCCAGCGCCGACACCTGCGCCGCGCAGCGGCCATTCTTGACTCCGCCACCGGCAATGATCAGTGGCCGCGCGGCGCCAACCAGTAGCTTCGCTGCGGCGTCCAGCAACTGCGCGTCACCGCCGACGCGCCCCATCGACTGCCGCCCGTGCGGGCGGATCGCCTCGGGCATCTCCGTCACGTCGGCGAGCAGATCGCGTGGCAGGTTGAGCGCGACCGGCCCCCGGCGCGGAGTCAACGCGGTGCGGAACGCCTCGCGCATCATTTCTGGAATGCGCGCCGTCTGCGTCAGCGTCCAGGTCTTCTTCGTCACCGACCTGAACAGCGCCTGCTGGTCGACCTCCTGGAATGCGTCGCGATACACGTGGGCCGACGACAGCGAACCCGCCAGCGCGACCACCGGTGAGAACGCCGCATAAGCCTGCGCCAGCCCGGTCACGAGGTTGGTCGCCCCGGGGCCGTTCTGGCCGGCGATGACCACGCCCGGGCCGCCCGAGGCGCGCGCATAGCCATCGGCCATGTGGGTGCCGGTGCGCTCGTCGCGCACGCCGATGAACTTGATCTGCGGCTGGTCGTACAAGGCGTCGAACACCTCCATGCCGGCCGAGCCGATCAGCGCGAAGACGTGTCGAACGTCTTCGGCGCTCAGTGCCTGAACCACCGCCTGCCCCCCGGAGATGACCGGCATGGCTGCTGCTCCTTGATATCCGCCGAAATGGGACTTTTGCAGTGATATTGCCCGAATGTCGACATTCGAGCAAAACATGACCAACCTTCACCCCACATGGCACGGTTAACATCTGCTCGACATGGACGCCATCACCATCGGATCAGCGCTCACCCGCACCCTGCCGCTGCAGCTGGCCGACAGGCTGGCCGCCGCCATCATCGAGGAGCAGCTCGCGCCCGGCGAACGGCTCAAGGAAGTCGATCTCGGTCGCAGTTTCGGTGTGAGCCGGGCCACCGTCCGCGAGGCGCTGCGGCTGCTCGAGCAGCGTTGCCTCGTGACGATCGTTCCCCAGCGCGGCGCCCAGGTCACGAAGCTCGAGCGCCGCGAGCTGGAAGACCTGTTCGAGATCCGTGCGGTCCTGCTCGGCCTGGCGTCCAAGCGTGTCGCACGCATCCACTCACCCGCTACCGGCGCAGTGCTGAGTGCGGGCCTGGCCAAACTGAAGGCAGCGGTCGACGATGGCACCACCTACGCCCGGGCGAGTGCCGACCTGGTAGCCGAGGTGGCGCGGCTGTCCGGCAACCTTCAGCTTGCTGCCTATGTGGCCGACTTCGCGCTGCGCATCGGCCGCTATGCGCGACTGGGCTTGGCCACGCCCGAGCGGCGCGCGCGATCGCTTGCGACCTGGGGTCGTCTGGTGCGGGCGATTGCGGCGGGTGATGAAGAGAAGGCCGAGGCGCTGCACCGGCAGCTGTCGACCGAGAATCTGGTCGCAGCCCTCGCCGAACTCAAGCGTCGCGAGCGGCTGGCGCACGCTGGGCGCCCGCCCGGCCGAGGTCGCAGTCCAGCCAGAGCCGTGCGACCCGAAGCACCCTGACGTTCTTCGGCACGGCGCTGCCGGCGCGAGCCATGCAGGTGGACGTGGCGCGCGTTTGCAGGGCGGCTGTCAGCCCATCAGCACATTGACGATCGCATTGCCGATTCCCATCAATGCCGCTCCGGAGATAAGTCCGGCACAGATCGGCTCCAGGCCATCCACCCACAGCGCGTGTCCGGCACCTCCCTGCTTGCTGTGTCGCCGTCCCATCACCCAGAACAGCATCGCGCCGACCCACATGGCGAAGGTCGCTTCCGGCGGCAGCACCACGCCCAGACCGATCGAAACCGCCGACAGGCCGAACCGCCCCTTGGTTGCGATGCGCGCCAGTTCGATCGCCGCCGCGCTCACGGCCGCCACGATCATCGACACGATGGCCGAGGTCGGCAGCGCGCTCAAGCCCTTGGCGATGATCTCCGCCACGCCCTTCCATTGCAGCGCGGCCGGGAACGCGAACTGTTCGGACACCATCGCCGACGCATTGCGCACACCGTTGGCATCCGCCGGCAGGAACAGCAGGAAGAACAGCGGCACGCAGGAGATGGCGCCGGCGAAGATGCCGATCACATGGCCGATCGCCTGCTGGCGCGGCTTGCCGCCCAGCATGTAGCCGGGCTTGATGTCCGACAGCAGGTTGGCCGAGTTGGACGCAATCTCCGCCGTCATTGCCGCCGGGATCAGGTTGCTGGCCGGATTGGTGCGATCGATCGCGCCCATCGTGAACTGCGTGATCTTCGACAGCGAGCCAGTGGGCGTCCACGAGGTCAGCGCCATCGAGTTGGTGCAGATCACC
>LNFM01010290.1_pt1 | contig 13230 bp, 13 predicted proteins | sample 596031 | NCBI WGS metagenome assembly LNFM01 (sample SAMN04254537, study PRJNA301005) | activated carbon metagenome | isolation source: dual media filters at the Ann Arbor, Michigan drinking water treatment plant | place: USA: Ann Arbor
GGGACACGCAGGTCGATGAGGCCGCCAATGGAGGAGAACAAGCCACTGTCCTCCAGGGGCCCTCGGCAGCAAGCCTCACACACCGCGCGCGGGACGCCGCGAGAGCGCCGTCCCCGAGGTAAGTACACAAGGTGTTGGCTTTATCTTTCGCCAACGCCGCCGCGGGAGCGGTCAATCTCCCGGCGTCCCGCGCGCCCCCTCCAGAGGGGTGTCACGTTGGATCGCAGAGCTTCCAGAGACGGGAGCGGATTTCGCACGCCTGCCCCTCTCTCCCGCCTGCGGGAGAGAGCCGACTCGCCGAAGGCGAGCGGTGAGAGGGGGCCGCACATTCCCCTCTCCCGGTGCGCTTCGCGCACTCGACCTCTTCCGCAAGCGGGAGAGGTGGGATCAGAGCTTGCCGAGAGCATCGGCGATAACGGTCAGCACGCCTTCGCGGTTCTGGCTGAGATCGCTGTTCCAGAAGCGCAGCACGCGCCAGCCCCGTTCGTCCAGATATTGCGTGCGAACCCGATCATAGTCGCTGTCGAGATGCTGGCTGCCGTCGAGCTCGATGATAAGCCTCTGCTGGACGCATGCGAAATCCGCGACATACGGCCCGACCGGCACCTGCCGCTTGAACTTCACGCCGGCAAGGCGCTTGGCGCGCAAGAGCCGCCACAGCCTTGTTTCCGCGTCGGTCTGATTCCGCCGGAGGTTCCGTGCCGCGCCGAGCTTCTGCTCTTCACGCATGTCACCTCAAATAAACGCCGTCACCAGCCCGGCGAAGGCGCAGCAGAGCGACAGGCCGAGGGCCGACACCAGCATGCAGACTTCGAAATCGTTCGACATCGCGCAATTCCCCAGGGGCCCGTCTGCGCGGGTCCTCCCGAGGCGAAGGCTAGCGCGATTCCCGCATCGGGCAAGCTCGGGCGTTGACAGGGCTGCCATGCCGGGCGAGAGACGCCACCAAATAATTTGGACACATTGAGGAAACCGATGACCGATGCCGCGCTGGAAACCGCCGTCGAAGCCGCCTGGGAGCGCCGCGAAAGCCTGAACGCTGCCACGAAGGGCGCCGACCGGGAGGCGGTCGAGACCGCGCTCGATCTGCTGGACAGCGGCAAGGCGCGCGTTGCCGAGCCGAAGGGCGGCCAGTGGGTCGTCCACCAGTGGCTGAAGAAGGCGGTGCTGCTGTCCTTCCGCCTCAACGACATGGAGGCGATCCCCGGCGCGCCCGGCGGCGCCAGCTGGTGGGACAAGGTGCCGTCGAAATTCGACGGCTGGGGCGAGGCCGAGTTCAAGGCGGCGGGCTTCCGCGCCGTGCCGGGCGCCATCGTCCGCCGCTCGGCCTATATCGCCCCCTCGGTCGTGCTGATGCCGAGCTTCGTCAATCTCGGCGCCCATGTCGGCGAAGGCTCGATGGTCGATACCTGGGCCACGGTCGGCTCCTGCGCGCAGATCGGCAAGCATGTCCACCTCTCGGGCGGCGTCGGCATCGGCGGCGTTCTGGAGCCGCTGCAGGCCAATCCGACCATCATCGAGGACAATTGCTTCATCGGCGCGCGCTCCGAGGTCGTCGAGGGCGTCGTCGTCCGCAAGGGCAGCGTGCTGTCGATGGGCGTGTTCATCTCCGCCACCACCAAGATCGTCGATCGCGCGACCGGCGAGGTCTTTGTCGGCGAGGTTCCGGCCTATTCGGTGGTCGTGCCCGGCTCGCTGCCCGGCAAGCCGCTGCCGGACGGTTCGCCCGGCCCCTCGCTCTATTGCGCCGTCATCGTGAAGCGGGTGGACGAGCAGACCCGCTCAAAGACCTCGATCAACGATCTTTTGCGGGATTGACGCGCCGGGGAGGGGATTCCACCCTGCGCCGCGACATCTGAGGCCATAAGTGACCGATCCCAAGAATCCCGTCGAACTGGCGCAGGCGCTCATCCGCTGCAGGAGCATCACGCCCGAAGAGGGCGGGGCGCTCACGCTGCTGCGCGACGTGCTGAAGGAAGCGGGCTTCGAGACCTTCATCGAGACCTTTTCCGAGCCCGGCACGCCCGACGTCGCCAATCTTTACGCGCGCATCGGCACTACCGGCCCGGTTCTGCTGCTGGCCGGGCATACCGATGTCGTGCCGCCCGGCGATGTCGCGGCCTGGAGCGTTCCGCCGTTCGCCGGCGAGGTGAAGGGCGACAGCCTGTACGGACGCGGCGCGGTCGACATGAAGGGCGGCCTCGCCGCCATGATTTCCGCCGCGGTGCGCTATCTGTCCGAGGGCGGCGGCACCACGAAGGGCTCCATCGCCTTTCTCGTCACCGGCGACGAGGAGGGGCCGTCGGTCAACGGCACGCCGAAGATCCTGAAATGGGCGCTCGCGCGCGGCGAGACGTTCGACCACTGCCTGCTCGCCGAGCCGTCGAGCGTCGAGCGCGTCGGCGACGAGATCAAGATCGGCCGCCGCGGCTCCGTTTCCGGCATTCTCACCGTCCACGGCACGCAGGGCCATGTCGCCTATCCGAAGCAGGCCGACAATCCGATCCGCCGCCTGCTGCCGCTGCTCAACGCGCTCGGCCAGCCGCTCGACTACGGCACGGCGAATTTCGAGCGCACCAATCTCGAGATCACCAGCGTCGATACCGGCAACGAGACGGTGAACATCATCCCGTCCAAGGTCACGGCGCGGTTCAATGTCCGCTACAGCGACGCGCATACGCTCGACAGTCTCAAGACCCTGATTGCCGAGCGCCTGGAGCGCGCCGCCGGCGATACCCGTTACGATCTGGAGTTTCTGCCCGGCGCGTCGTCGAGCTTCGTTGCCGAGCCGGGGCCGTTCGTCGACATGGTGGTTTCTGTCATTCGCGAGGAAACCGGCGCGCGGCCGAAACTCTCCACCGGCGGCGGCACCTCGGACGCGCGCTATATCAAGGACGCGTGCCCGGTCGTGGAGTTCGGCCTGCGCAACGCCACCATGCATCAGGTGGACGAGCGGGTTTCTCTTTCTGATCTTGAAACCGCGACGCGTATTTACCAGCGCCTTCTCGCCCGCTATTTCGGCGCGCAGATAAAACTCGAACCCGCGGATCTGGTAGCGGCGGTCAGCGCCGCGGTGGTCGAGCCTCCGGTACAGGAGCCCGCGCAACTCGAATCATTGCAGGCGGATTTTCCCGAACCTCCCGCCAACGCCATCAGCGTCGAAAGCGATCTTGAGGCGTTGCTCGAGGCGGAGCTCAATCTGACGGGAACTGAAGCCCAGGAAGAAGCGGCGTCCGACTCAAAAACAGCCGACGTTGAGGAGCCGGCAGGCGATCTGGTCAATACACCGGAACAAAGGCGGTGATGAAGCCCGACTGCTGCAGATATTCGATCCCCTCCATTACGGGATAGGCCAGAAGCAGCGGTAGTGCATCAGCAACCGTTCGCATCAGACGGCGTGGACTGATCTCTAGGCTTTCGCTGTCCTACCAATTGGCAAAGCTCGGTCCGAAGCGTGGCACATGCGTGCAATAGCGGGCGTAATCCTCTCCGAATATTCCAAACAGCACGTGCTCTTCGCGGATCACGACCGGCCGGAAGACCATGATCGTCGCTGCCGCCAGAAAGAGGCCGGGCGTTACCGCGCCTGTCTGCAGGCCGATGCCGGCGACGCCAAGGAACGTAAAAAGATAAAGCGGGTTCCGGCTGACCGAGTAGGGGCCGGTGGTGACGAGCGATGCCAGCTTCCGCCCGCCGATATACAGCGTGCACCATGCCCGTCCCGCGATCGCAACGATCAGAACCCAGATTCCGGCGCTCTCGATAATTTCGTGAGCGCCCTTCGGCCATGCCGAATGTACGAATGCGAGCACGCAGACGGCCGTAATGCCTAGTGCCAGAAGCGCGGCCTTCCGCAGGCGCTGGATTTGGCCGAGATTCAGGTTGGTCGCTTGCTCGCTCATGTCTCCCCCGGTCAGGGATAATCAACGCGCACCAGATAAAGGCCGCAAGATGGCGCCAGTGCGCCGCAGCGGGTGCGTTCCTTCGCGTCGAGCGCGGCTTGCAGGGCGTCCGGTGTCCATTTGCCTTCGCCGACGAGTTTCAGCGAGCCGGCCATCGAGCGCACCTGATGGTGCAGGAAGCTCCGCGCGGACGCGCGGATCACGACCGCTTCTCCCGCGCGCGACACATCCAGCCGATCGAGCGTTTTCTCAGGTGACTTTGCCTGGCATTCCGTAGCGCGGAACGTCGTGAAGTCATGCTTGCCGACAAGATGCTGCGCCGCGATGTGCATTGTCTCGACGTCGAGCCGCCGTGGCACCTGCCACGCACGGGCGAACTCCAGCGTAAGCGGCGGCCGCCGGTCGATAATGACATACTCGTAATGACGCTTCATCGCGGAGAAACGTGCGTCGAATTCCGCCGACACGCGCTCCGCCATCAGCACGGCGACTGGATGCGGGCGCGCCTGCGCGTTGATTGCGTCGCGCACGGTATCGATTGGCCAATCCCTGGACAGTTCGACATGCGCCACCTGTCCGCGTGCATGGACGCCGGCGTCGGTGCGTCCCGCGCCGCCGACGCGCACCTCTTCGCCGGAGAAGGCAAACACGGCATCTTCCAGAACCTGCTGGACCGACAGTCCGTTGTCCTGCCGCTGCCAGCCGACGAAGGATGTGCCATCATATTCGATGGTGAGTTTGTAGCGTGGCATCAGGTGAATGCTGCGCCGCGTTCCAGCCGCGCGCCGCGCGCAAAATCGCTGAACGCCATCGGCCCTTTGCCGGCACGCTGTACGGTCACGAGCCGTACCGCGTTCGCTCCGCATGCGATCAGTCCCATGTCGTCGAGCAGCACTCCGGCTGTCCCGTTGCCGTCCGCAACTTCGCTGCGCAGGGGCTTCAGGCGCTCCGGTCCCTTGGCGGTTTCAAACTCCGTCCATGCACCCGGAAAAGGCGACAGACCACGAATATGATTGTGAACCTCGGCGGCGGACCTGGACCAGTCCACGCGGGTTTCGGCATTGCTAAGCTTGGATGCGTATTCGACGCCGGCACTAGGCTGAGGCGTGAAAGTCAGTTGGCCGGACTCCAGCGCAAGCAGCGCTTTGACCATCAGGGGCGCGCCAAGGCGGGACAGCCTTCCGTGCAGCTCACCGGCAGTTTCGTTTTGTGAGATGGCGGTGCGTTCGACCAACGCCACCGGACCCGTGTCCAGCCCCTCGTCCATCTTCATGACGGCAACGCCGGTCTCGGAATCGCCCGCCATGATGGCACGGTTGATCGGTGCCGCGCCACGCCAGCGCGGTAGCAGAGATGCGTGAAGATTGAAGCAGCCTTCGCGCGGCGCTTCGAGAACGGCTTTCGGCAGCAGCAGGCCGTAAGCGACCACCACGGCGGCGTCGGCGCGATGGCCGCGGAATGTCTCCGTCGCATCCTCGCTCTTGAGCGAGGCCGGTGTCAGAACTGGAAGGTCGAACAGATCGGCGGCCGTATGGACGGGCGTGCGGGTTTCGGCCATGCCGCGTCCGGCGCGCTTGGGTGCGCGAGTATAGACCGCAACCACCTCATGGCCCGCCTCCTTGATCGCTGCCAGCGTCGGCACGGCGAAATCCGGAGTCCCCATGAAGACGATGCGCAGGCTCACAGCTCGCCTACATTCTCGATGTCGTCGCCGTCGTCCGGTGGCGGGGTTTTTGGCCCGGGCTTGGGCGTATAGGTCTGCGGGCCTTCGCGCTTGAAAAGCTTCACGGCCTTTTTCCAAACCATGTCGCGTTTCAGTTTCGAGATGTGGTCGATAAAGAGCACGCCGTCGAGATGGTCGATCTCGTGCTGGATGCAGGTAGCCAGCACCCCTTCCGCTTCGATTTCCCGCGCCTCGCCTTCGCGGGTGGTGAAACTCACCCGCACTTTGGCCGGCCGCTCAACCTCTTCGTAGTAATCGGGGATGGAAAGACAGCCTTCCTCATAGACGGACAGGTCTTCCGATTCCCAGGTGATCTCGGGATTGATGAGCGCGAGCGGCACTTGTTCGTCGTCACGCTTCGACACGTCCACGACCGCAAGCCGCTTCATGACGCCGATCTGCGGCGCCGCGAGGCCGATTCCCGGCGCGGCATACATGGTCTCGAACATGTCGTCGATCAGCGTCTGAAGCTCGGCGTCTATCGTCTCGATGCGCTCAGTCTTCTGCCGGAGCTTCTCGTCGGGAATCACAAGGATGGGGCGGATGGTCATGTCGTGCGCGAGATAAGACGCCTGTCGGAAGGCGTCAAACGTTCATGCTCTGTTCCTGCCGTCGGATTCTGGTATAAGAGCTCGATGGATGCGATTCTCTTCAATCTCGGCGATTACCCCGTTTCCCTGTTGCAGACCGGGGCCGCCGTCTCCGCCCTCGTCGTTGCCCTTCTTCTTTTTCTCTCGATTCTTCTTTTCCGGCAGAGCAGCGAGCGTGGACTCGAGGCACGGGCTCAGCTTGAACGCCAATCGCGGACGGAAGAGCAGGTCGACGCCTTGCTCCGCTCCCAGATGGAGTTGTTCGGACGGCTTCAGGGCGTAGGCGAGGTTCTGTCCAACAAGCAGTCGGAGCTGGCCAAGGCCGTGTCCGAACGGCTCGACAATGTCACGCAGCGCGTTGGCGAAAATCTTGTGACGGGTGCAAAGGCCACAGCCGAGCAGCTCAGCAAGCTGGAAGCGCGCCTCGCCGTTATCGACGCCGCGCAGCAGAATATCGGCTCTCTCTCGGATCAGGTGACGAACCTCACCAGCATTCTTTCGAACAAGCAGGCGCGCGGTGCGTTCGGCCAGGGGCAGATGGAAGCCATCATCAAGGATGCCCTGCCAGCCAATGCTTACACCTTTCAGGCCACGCTTTCGACACGCGCGCGGCCCGACTGCCTGATCTGGCTCCCGGGAGACACTCGCGGTCTTGTCGTCGATGCCAAGTTTCCGCTCGAGGCGTTCGAGGAGCTTCGGCGGGCCGAGGACGAAGCTGCCGAGCGCGCCGCCGCTCAGAAGATGCGGGCGGACATGATCACGCACATCCAGGCCGTGCGGCAGTATCTGATCCCCGAGGAAACGCAGGAGATGGCGCTGCTGTTTGTGCCGTCGGAGGCGTTGCATGCCGAACTGCACGAACGGTTCGAGGATATCGTGCAGCGTGCCCACAAGGCTCGGGTTCTGATCGTTTCGCCTTCTCTCCTGATGCTGTCGATCCATGTGGTGAAAGGATTGATGCGCGACGCCGCGATGCGCGAGCAGGCGCATGTCATTCAGAGAGAGGTCGGCTTTCTTCTGGAAGATGTCGGACGGCTTGTGGATCGCGCCGGCAACCTCAAGCGCCATATGGCGCTCACCGAAAAGGATCTGCGCGAGATAGAGACATCGGCAGAAAAAATCGCCCGGCGCGGCACCGCCATCGACAAGATGGATTTCGACGGCCCGACCCCACAAGGGCAGGGGCTTGTATCGCAAGCACAAGGCGAAATCGTATTGCCCAATCCGATCACGTCGCGCGAGGCGGCTGAGTAGGCGTTCTCTGCGCCACCATCAGCGTAAGTACAATGGCGGCAATGCCGATCAGCGTCGAATAGACAAAGAACGTCACGTAGCCGGCGCCGAGTGCCGCCGGTGCAACGCCGGTTTTTTGCGCGCCTGCAACGTATGCATCCGGTGTCGTTTTCGACAGAAACGGCATGAACATGGAAAACAGGCCCCCCTCGTTTGCGGATATGGCTGCGCCTTCGATGATGCGCCCCGACTGCGAAGCGATCAGTTTACCTGGCAGCGCATACAACGACGAGAACAGCGCATATTGCGTCGCCGTGAAGCCAGCAGACGTCAGGCTGGACATGTAGGCGATGAGGCAGGTGCCTGCAAAACCGCTGGCGACATTGTCGATCCCGATGGCGGTATACAGCGCCGGCATGGAATGCCCGACGCCTGCCAGCGCAATGAAAACAAGATTTGAGATTGGCCCCGCAAGAGCGCCGATAACCAACGCCCGCATAAGTCCCAGCTTCACAACGGCCCATCCGCCGACGAACACCCCTGCCATCGAGGCGACGACGCCAAAGACCTTTCGCACTTCGGCAATTTCGACCAGCGAGAATCCGAGATCGAGATAGAACGGGTTCATCACGTTAAGCACGAAATCCGACACGCGGTACAGACAGATGAGCGCGAGGATCAGGCTCGCGGTTCCGGCATAACGTTCAAAAAAATCGCGCAGCGGATCTCCGAAGGATGCCGCCAGATAAATGCCGGGCCGCGTGCGCATTCCCGGAATTGGAGAGCAGGCGAGGGCTACGATTCCAAGCCCGAGCACGACCGCGCCCACTTGAAGGAAGACGCTGTAGGACGTTCCACGCCAAAGCGGGCCGAGGCCGAACACACTCTCTCCCGCGATAAGTGCGAGGGGTGCGGCGTTTCCGGACAAGCCGGCGCCCGCGATCAGCGCGCCAAGCACCAGAACCGCGCCGCGCGCGATCCATTCCAGAATTTCGGCGAGCGGCCGCGACGGCACGTCTTCCGCATGAATCGGCCGTACAGCGTGGCTTCTCTCGCGCGGCGCAAACAGCGCGGCGAGAATGCCAATGCCCATAAGCCCGGCCATCGTCGCGTAGGAGAAGTTCCAGTTGAAGCTCTGGGCGAGGATCAGCGGCAGCGCGCCGGCGACAATCATCGCGACGCGGTAACCCCACTGATAGGCCGCCGCCATCACGCCCTGCTGGCGGTCGTCCGCCACTTCGATGCGCCATGCATCGATGACGATGTCCTGTGTGGCGCCGGCGAAGCCGACAAAGACGGCGAATGCCGCCATCGCGCCGAGGCTCGTCGCCGGGTCTTGTCCCGAGATCAGCCAGAGACCGGCCATCACGGCGATCTGGGCAACCAGCATCCACGACCGGCGGTGGCCGACCCAAAGCGTCAGTCCCGGTATGCGGGTGCGATCGACAAGCGGTGCCCAGATGAACTTCGCGGAATAGGCAAGTGTCGCAAGGCTGAAGAAACCGATGACCGCGAGCGATACGCCGCCGTCGCGCAGCCAGGCCGAGAGCGTGTCGAAGATCAGAAGATTGGGCAAACCGGCTGAGAAGCCCAGTGCCAGCATGACCAGCACGCGCCGCTGAAGGAACGCACCGATTCCCGTCGGCTGTTCCGTGGTTTCAACCTGCGTCATTCGCGCCCCCGAATCCGACGCAGACCTTGGCTGTCCCGGACGCAAATGAAAAGGGCGGCCGGAGGCCGCCCTTTCCGTAAATTCAAATCGCGTCAGACCGTAATGATCGTGACGACCTCGTAGCTATCCGGCTCGATGATCACGACGCGGCCGTCCGCGAGAACGATGAACGAGAACCCGCGATAGGCAGGCACGATCTCGACCAGCCAGACTGGTACTGGGCGGATATATGTGCGGACCCGGTCGACGGGCAGCCTCGCACCGACGTTGATATCGATGTCGATATTGACGCGCTCGACGTCAGCCGACCGAATCCTTTCGCGGATGCGGGTTCTCTGCTCCGACTTGAGTTCGACAGAAGCCGCAGCGCGGCCTTCGGTCATCTTCCCGTCCTTGCCGTCCTTCTCCGCGGTCGATCCGGACTTGGTATCGGACTTCTGACCCTGGGCGCTCGTGCCGGATTTCTCATCCTTCATTTTTTCGCCTTGGGCGCTCGTGCCGGACTTTTCGTCCTTCATCTTTTCACCCTGCGCGGACGTTCCGGACTTTTCGCCCTTCAACTTCTCGCCCTGTGCGCTCGCTCCACCGCCGGCTCCCGCGCCGCAGTTCGGGGCGCCCGGAGGACATTCGGCACCAACGCCGCCTTGGGCGCCGGCACCAGCACGATTCTGCAGCGATTCGCCCGAGGGTGCGGACATGCCGCCCGATGCGCCTCCGGATGCGCCACCCGAAGCCGCCGGAGGCTGCATGGCGCCGCCACCGCCAGCAGGCGCCTGGGCATAGGCGGCCGATATACCGACGGCAAGTGCGGCCGCAGCCGCAGTGTTCAGAAGAATGGATTTCATTGTGTCTCTCCCTGCGTCATTACATGACCGCCGGAGATACTCGCGGACGGTCCGAGGATTCAACGTGCGAACAAATTACACGTTCCACCTTCCTCGTAACGTCATGCTGCTTTAGAAGGGCGTCCGGCTCCGGATGGCGGCGGAAAGGGTGCCTTCGTCGAGATAATCGAGTTCACCGCCGACGGGAACGCCGTGCGCAAGGCGTGTTACCTTGACGCCGGACTTCGCAAGGGTGTCAGTGATGTAGTGAGCCGTCGTCTGTCCGTCGACGGTTGCGTTGAGGGCGAGGATGACTTCGGTGATCAGCCCATCCGACGCACGTTCCACGAGCTTGGCAAGATTGAGATCTTCAGGTCCGCGTCCGTCGAGTGCGGACAGTGTGCCGCCCAGTACGTGGTAGCGCGCGTTCACGGCTCCGGCACGCTCAAGCGCCCAGAGATCCGCGACGTCTTCCACGACCACGAGCACGGACGGATCGCGCGTCGCGTCGGCGCAGATGGCGCAGGGATCGGACGTATCGACACTTCCGCAATTCGAGCAGACCTTCACGCTGTCGCGCGCCTCGGCGAAAGCATCGGCGAGCGGTGCGAGCAGAGCCTCCTTCTTGCGGATAAGATGCAGCGCCGCGCGCCGCGCAGAGCGCGGCCCCAGCCCCGGAAGGCGGGCAAGCAGCTGGATCAGCCGTTCGATCTCGGGTCCGGCGACGGAGCGGGGCATGTCAGAACGGCAGCTTCATCCCCGGCGGAATGGGCAGGCCGGCCGTCGCGTCCTGCATCATCGAGGCTGCGATATCGGCCGCCTTTTTCCGTGCATCGGCATGCGCGGTGAGGATGAGGTCCTGCACCATTTCCTTCTCTTCGGGCGTTAGCAGGTCTTCGGCGATCTCGATATTGGTGAGGTCACCCTTCGCGGTGAGCTGAATGCGCACGGCGCCGTCGCCGGCCTCGCCTTCCACCAGCGTATTTTCCAGCGCCGTCTGCATCTCCGCCATGGCGGCCTGCAGCGCCTGCGCCTTCTTCATCATGCCAAGAATGTCCATCAGCTAATCCTCATCCTCCGGCTCCGGCGGCGGCTCCGTCGCGGATGTGTCGGGTGTTTCGGCGGTGCGTACATTGATGATCTCGGCGCCGGGAAACCGTTCCAGAACCTTCTGCACATCCGGATGAGCGGCAACGCCGCGCCGTTTGGAGTCGCGTTCCTCATCCGCACGCTCGCGCAGGGTGGGATCGCCCTCTTGCGAAGATATAGCAACGACCCAGCGCTTGCCGGTCCATGCCGTCAGCTTGCGACCGATATCCGCGGCAAGGCCCGCAGGGGCGCCGGCGGAAGGTGCAAATTCCATGCGGCCGTCCTCGAAGGAGACAAGACGTACATCGCGCTCAAGCGCGATCTTCAGCGTGATGTCGCGGTTCTTCTCGGCAAGGGCGATTGCGTCCTGCAGCGTTTCCAGCCGAATGACGGGCTGCGTTTCGGCGGACGCGCGCGGCGCCGCCGAGGGAACAGGATCGTTGGTGCGCGTTGCGACCGCAAAGGCCGCCGAACCCTGCGACGACGGTGCGCCGCCACCACGCGGAGGCGGGGGAGGAGGGCTCTGTAGGGGCGCTCCATCTTTCAAGGCACGGAGCGCCTCGTCCGGCGTCGGCAGATCGGCGGCATAGGCCAGGCGCACCAGAACCATGTCGGCAGCCTGGGAAGGCTTGGGCGATGCCTGGACTTCGGTGATTCCCTTGGTAAGCACCTGCCAGGCACGCGCCAGAATTTTCTGGGAAAGCCGCGCCGCGAAATCCTTGCCGCGCAGGCGTTCGACTTCGGTGATCGAGGGATCGTCGAGAGCCGCGGGAGACAGCTTCACGCGCGTGACGAAATGCACGAACTCGCCGAGATCGGCGAGAACGACGGCCGCATCCGCGCCGCCGTCATAAAGCTCGCGAAAAATGTCGAGCGAGGATTTGGCCTCGCCGTTCATCACCGCTTCGAACAGATCGACGATGCGGCCGCGATCGGACAGGCCGAGCATCTGGCTGACGGCTCCAGCTTCGACCTTCGAACCGCCATGCGCGATCGCCTGATCGAGTATTGACAGCGAGTCGCGCACCGAGCCTTCGGCGGCGCGGGCGATCAGCGCCAGCGCCTCGTCGTCGGCGGTGAGGCCTTCCTTCGTGATGATGTTCTTGAGGTGGTCGGCGAGAAGCGCGGAATCGACGCGACGCAGCGAAAAGCGCTGGCAGCGCGACAGCACCGTCACCGGTACTTTTCGCACTTCGGTCGTGGCGAAGATGAATTTCACATGCGGCGGCGGCTCTTCGAGCGTTTTGAGAAAGGCGTTGAACGCCTTGTCCGACAGCATGTGGACTTCGTCGATGATGTAGACCTTGTAGCGCGCCGAGGCCGGGGCGTAGCGCACGCCGTCGAGAATTTCGCGGACATCGTCGATGCCGGTATGGGAGGCGGCGTCCATTTCGAGGACGTCGACATGGCGCGATTCCATGATCGCCTGGCAGTGGACGCCGGTTTCCGTGAGATCCACTGTCGGTCCGCCGGAACCGTCGGCGCGTTCGAAATTGAGGGCGCGGGCGAGAATGCGCGCGGTCGTCGTCTTGCCGACGCCGCGGACGCCGGTCAGCATCCAGGCTTGGGCGACGCGGCCGGTTGTAAACGCGTTGGTGAGGGTTTTCACCATCGCGTCCTGGCCGATCAGATCGGCAAAGTTCCAGGGGCGGTATTTTCGGGCGAGAACGCGATACGCGCCCGGACCGGAATCGTGCTCTGCCATCGGCTGATTTGACAGGTCTCGGAGAGGGTGCGCAAGGCGCGGAGTGGGAGGTCGGACAACGACCCGAGACGGGCTCGTTAGGGCTGCTTCCTTCCGGATCTGACCCGGTTGGCGAGTGGCTCGTCCATCGCCAACCTCCCGCGCCCTATATCGGGGGTTCCGGCGGCTCATGCAACCCTCATCGTTCCCCGGACAAGCCGCGCACAGCGCGGCGCGATCCGGGATCCAGCATACAGGGGCGGCGCAGCCGCTCATTGAGCGCGCCTTCGGCGCGAGTCACTCCTGGGTCCCGGATCGGCGCTCGGCTGCGCCTCGCTTGTCCGGGACACGCGCTGGGATGCAGGCGCGCGAAATCCGCTCCCGTGTCTGGGAGCTCTACGGCCCAACTGACAGCCCCTGGAGGGGCGCGCGGGACGCCGGGAGATTGGCCGCTCCCGCGGCGGCGCTGGCAGTGTTTGAGAACACCAGCACCAGTTTTTCATTCACCTCGGG
>LNFM01010292.1_pt1 | contig 13228 bp, 10 predicted proteins | sample 596031 | NCBI WGS metagenome assembly LNFM01 (sample SAMN04254537, study PRJNA301005) | activated carbon metagenome | isolation source: dual media filters at the Ann Arbor, Michigan drinking water treatment plant | place: USA: Ann Arbor
TTATCCGTTTCAGTAAATTGTTATAAATACATTGAGATGAAAATTGAAACTATAGAACAACTAAAAGAGGAAGCAAATAGCTGGAATGATGATTTTCAACATTTTTACATTGTCTTGGCAGGCGGCCTTGCAAAATCCAGTAAGAGGATAGTTTACTATCCAAGCGACAAACTATTCGGAATCATTAATGAATTTGATGAATCCCATCTAGAAGTGAGTGAACAAGAACTTAGATTAAAAACTAATATTCCGGAAGCTATCGAAAAGGGATGCTTTTATAAATCTAGCTTTTAGACTGGAGAATAAATTACTTCAATTACATTCTTATTTTATCCGACTGCCATCTTCGCGGAAACTTTCCATAAATAAGGAGGTATTGGCTCATTTAACTGCCACTTTATACTCATTGGCTTTGACCCATAGTGGTCCATCATGGTTGCATCTCCAAGGTAAACATATCCCATAGTATTTTTATACTCATCTTCATTCTGTTCTCTGACAAATAGTAAAATTATCTTATCAGCACTTTTGTGATTTATGTAAGAAAGCCCCTTACCTTTTTCAGGACTGGTTGCATTTTGGGTTTGCCAATGAAATACAGTTTCGCTTATAGCATAGTCTTGATATAATGTTGATGGCGAAAAATCCTTTTCAGACTTAATCAAATCTATGAATAGCAATTCCGTATTAAGCTTCTTATTTTCAGCGACACCTTCTCTATTAGATGATTTTTTATCGAAAGTACTTAATCCAAAAGCCGCAAGAATCTGATCTCGTGAGTAACGACTATGCAATTTCAGTGGTTGATTGTATGGAAGAGAAATCGACCTTTCCATAAAGTCAATTCTATCAATTAACAATTCAAGGACTTCAACTATTTCTGACGCAAGAACTTTATTTTTTCCAATTTCTCTTATACTTTCTTCAAGCGATGGAAAGCCACCCTCGGTTTGCCAAACATCATAATGAAGCATTAAGCACAGAGATTTTCCTTCTTCGTCAAGTTCATCCATCCGAACAACGAAATCGTTCTTTGCTAGTCCCAATACAAATTGAAAGTATGAATAGGAATTACATGAAAACCATTTCTTGCTTATTGCCCTAAAGATTTCTTTTTCATTAAGTATTGGATAATCTTCAATTTGCTGCGCCAGAACACATAATCTTTTCCAGTTGTACTTTTTATAGATCGATTGAATTGGAATATGATTAAATGTTGAGAAATTCTTTAAGGTGAGAGGTAATGTAGTCTGATACTTATAATTACTAATTTTATTTAACAATTGATTCGTATTCAGCGAGGTAGCATTTTTAATATTGTCAAGAATAACATCCTTTGCCTTCTTTTCTAAAACAATTGTACAGCCTAAGGGAAGATGAGGAAAATCGTCTTCTATTTCTTTCCGGATTGAAGAGTTTGTCTTACCAACCAATGCCCTAAACTTTCCCTCAAAATCATACTCAGGCCTTGAGTTTCCAACAAAATCCAAAACGGTTAGACAATCTTTATTATCAGCTAATCTCAACCCTCTACCGAGCTGCTGAAGAAAAACTGTTAAGCTCTCGGTCGGTCTCAAAAACAATACCGTATCAATTTCAGGAATATCAATGCCCTCATTAAAAATATCAACAACAAATAGATAATTGATTTCGCCTCTCTGAAAACCTTTCCTTAAATCATCTCTTAACTCATTTCTAGAACTCACTAAGTAGTTTGCTTTTAAACCGGCAAGAGAGAATTTTTCCGCCATAAACTGGGCATGCTCCTGCGTTACGCAAAAGCCTAAAGCTTTGACTTCATTAATATCTCTTAAGTACTTGCTTAAATTATATATTATCTCACCGACTCTTCGATCATTTTCTGTATAGACTCGAGACAGTTCACTGGGTAAATACCTTCCATTTTTCCATTCAATATTCGACAAGTCTATGCTATCTGTAATTCCAAAGTATTGGAATGGGCAAAGTAGTTTTCTATTTAAAGCTTCTGGTAATCTAATCTCAGCCGCTATAACATTAGAAAAATCTTTGAGAATATCTTCACCATCCATTCTTTCCGGTGTAGCCGTTAATCCTAACAGAATTTTCGGCTTAAAGTAATTTAATATTGGTCGGTAGCTTGAAGCTGATATGTGATGAACCTCATCGATAATTATAAAGTCATAAAACGATTCTGAAAGACTTAAGGAGTGAATTCTATTATTCAATGTCTGAACAGACGCAAAAACGCATTCATATCTTTCCGGCTCCATTCCATCAACCCATAACCCGCCAAAATTATTGTCTCGTAAGATTCCTTGAAAAGTCGTTTGAGCTTGTTGTAGAATTTCCTTTCGATGTGCAATAAATAAAAGCCTTGCATTTATTTCATTTTTCTTGAAGTTCTTAAAGTCAAATGCTGAAATAACAGTTTTACCTGTACCCGTAGCTGCAACAATTAGATTTTTGAATCGCTTATGAACTACTCTCTCCGTTTCGAGTTTCTCCAATATCTCTTCTTGAAAAGGGAAAGGTCTAAAATCAAAATAAGAAGCGTAATCATTCTTAACTCCAGAGTGCTCTCTCTTTAGAGCCAGTCTTAATTTCTCAGAATGCTTTAATTTATCAAAAGATTCAAATTCTTTATCCTGCCAATAAGTATCAAATGTCTTTTGAAACTTATCAATGATATGACCAACTTCTTTGGTTGTTACTTTTATGTTCCACTCTAATCCATTGGTCAAGGCAGACCTTGATAAATTTGAAGATCCAATATATCCTGTGTGGAAACCCGTATTTCTAAAAAACAAATAAGCCTTCGCATGAAGGCGTTCATTATCCGTATTATAGGATATTTTAATTTCAGTGTTCTTCAGTGAGGATAAATACTCAACAGCTTTCAAATCAGTGGCTCCCATATAAGAAGTTGTGATTACCCTTAACTCTCCGCCCCGCTCTGTAAACTCGACTAATTCCTTTTCAAATATTCTTATACCAGTCCACTTAATAAAAGAAACAAGAAAATTAACTCTATCAGAAGAAAGTATTTCTTTCTTTATCTCACTCTCCAGCGAGATCCCCGCATTGTTTCCAGTAAACAATTCACTCTGTGATAATCTAGTGTATGGGGTTATCTCCTTTAGATACTTTTCGAAATCAGAAAATCTTGGGTCGATCTTAGAAAATACTGCATTTAGAATTTTTGCTTCAGTTACAATTATGTCCTCATCGAAAATCTGATTATCCAATTCATTACGCAATAGCAAGATGATCTTATTGGCAAGCTCAATCTGCTTTTCAATACTATTATCTCCGGAAAATAAACCCAACGCAAATTGTATCCTATCAGATAAATATCTAGAAAGAATTCGGGCAGCTTCTTGCTTATCAATTACAGACTCATTTATGAAGAATTTGTTTTTATCTAATTCATTAATCTTAGAAAAGATTACTTTATTAATTAGTTGTTCATAAAGCCCAAGTTCCATCATAATAATCTTTTAGAAATTCGTTCAAAATTGGAATGTCGGCAGGTGCCCAATCAAGACTTAAAAGATCTTTAGCCTCTATCCATTTAAAATCTTTATGTTCAGCTAATATTATTACCCCATTTTGATACTTGGCAATAAAGGGGATTAAATTTATTTTAAAAGTCCCGTAATCATATGGACTTGCACTAAGTCTCTTTAGGATTTCAATCTCTAAATTTAATTCCTCCTTTATTTCTCGAAGAATACACTCCTCCGCTGTTTCATTCTCTTCGATCTTTCCACCAGGAAATTCCCATTTTAATGGGAGTTTCATTTTTTCACTTCTTTGAGTGACTAGAATTTTATTTCCTTGAACAATTATCCCACAAGTAACTTCAAGCATTGAATTTCATATTCATAACTCAAATTACACATTAAACCATAATCTACTATAAATGTCCCATCTCGCGGCCGGGATGGAGCGGCCTGTCTGAGCCCGAAGTGGCATGTGCGTGAGATGGCGAGTAGCGACAGCCCGATTAGCCGCCCAAGCAATTCAAAATGATAATTACAGATTTAACCAGTAGGTAAACTTAAACACCAGTGCGCGGTTTTTGCTGGCCAGGGTTGCGGGCAGGTAGTTTTCGGTGTACACAATAAAGAAATCGCTGGCGGGCTGGTAGCGCCACTGAAACCGCATGTTCAGGTTCATGTTGTCGAGCAGGTTGTTGTACTGCACATAGGTGGTAAGAAATATTTTATCGGTAAACGTAAGATCGAGCCGCGGGCCAATGAGAAATAATTTTTCGGCTCCGTAGCCTTCGGCCAGCCGCACATCGTTGTAATCGACCCGCAACGCTATGTTGCCATAGGGTTGATAGCGCGCGCTGAGCTCGCCCCGCACATTCCAGTTGGTGCCATTATAAAAACCACCATAGCTGGTTTGGCCGGTGAAGTTTACGGTTTTGCGCGTGTCGGTTTGCACCGTGAGGTTTACAAATTGCCAGGAATATTCTTCGCCCGAAATAAAGTTGAGGTAGTCATCGGGGTTGATGGGGTTGAAGCTGTTGGTGAGTTTGCTGAACACATAATTGTAGGTAAACCTAAGTGTGGCGGTGTTGAGAAACTGGAAGCGGTAGCCGAGGGCATAGTTGCGATCGGTAAGTGTGCCGGTGGGCAAATAAGTTTGAGAGCCGGTGAACACGGGCCCCATCACCACAATGCCGGTATTGCGCGGATACATTTTATAGGCGAAGTCGGTAAAGATGTTTACCTGCCCGGGATAAACTCCATAGCTGGGAACGAAGCCGGCTTCGGCATTGAAGTTTTCGCCAATGTAGGTTGCCGCGCCTGACACATCCACATGGCGCACGGAGTAGCGCACGAAGCCACCACCGCTCAGTGTGTTATCGGTTTTGTATTGATCGAATGATTTGGCGAAGTAGGCGCTGCTATACCAACGGTTATCAACACTCAGCAACTCGAGGTCGGCACCGAGCACGCGGTTGTAGGTGTTGGGCACAGAGGTATTACCATTTGGTTTTAGAAAAATACTTTCGTGAAAGTATTTGAGTGAGTCGGCAGCCTGCACACGCAGCGATTGTTTATCTACATAGGTGACAGACACGCTGGATTGTTTCCAAAAATTATGTTGCACGGTAGCGGCCACGTAATTCTGTGCGGGCAACCCCGATGATAATTTTTCTTTTGTTTGCATTTCGAGCGCACTTACGCGCCACCGTTTGTTGATGGAGCCGCTTAGTCGCGCACCAAAGGCGATGGGCACGCGGCTGAACAACCCGGTGGTGTCCTGCACCAGTCCGATTCTGCGCGAGAAAAATAATCGTGATTCGGGAAAGCCGGCATTGGCGAGCAGGTCACTGTTTTCCAGGAAGAACTGCCTGCGCTCAGGAAATTGAAATTCGAAGCGGGTGAGGTTGATGACTTGTTGATCAACTTCTACCTGCGAGAAATCGGGATTGTAGGTAAGGTCGAGATTGAGCGAAGGTGTAATGCTTACTTTGGCATCGATGCCCGCGAGCAGTTCACCATCTTTTTCTTTGGGATCCACTTCATTGTTCTGCGTCATGCCTCCGGCTACATAAGGTATCAATGAAATATTGGTGTGTGGTTGTGGCACGGGGTCTTCCCACACGAGTTGGCCGGAGTAAGCGAAGGAACCGGTGTTGTATTGAATCGGTGTGTGGATCCAGGATGATTTTATGTTTCGTTTTTTATCGAGGTGGTCGAAGGTGATGTTCCATTCGGGCAGTGCTTTGTAGCGGAAGCTTTTGAAAGGGATGGCGAGTTCGCACACCCACTTATCGGGATAGCGCACCACGTGGCTGTACCATTTGTTGTCCCAGAAGATACTGAATGAACTTTCGGAGTTGCCGCCTCCGGAAACGGTGCCTTCCATTTGCACGCCAGCGGGTGTAAGCACAAAGAAGAAGCCGTTGATGCGGTCGTTGAACGGACCGATGTTTACGCCTACGTTGTCGTTGCGTTCGTAATCAAAGTCTCTGCGCAGCGAATTGATGAGGTCGGGGGTTTGGTCATCGTAGCATACGTAGGAGATATAGAGATAATGGTCGTTGAAGGTAAGGCGGGCTTCGGTTTGAAAAGGTGATTGCGCGGTATCGACCGGGTAGTTGAGAAACCAGTTTGATGCGGCATCGGCTGCGAGCCAGTCGGGTTCATCGAGTACACCATCGAGTTTTATTTCGCCTTTGGCTTTTTTGATGTGGACTTCCGCCCCGGGTTTATTTTGCGCTGCCGCGAGGGTGGTGAGCCCCGCGAATGCGGTGATGAAAAATATTTTTAGAAGCGAGTTTTTCACAGGGAGGCAAAGCTAGAGAAATGTGTGGTGGGTGTGGGTGGGGTTTGTCACGGTTTGTTGCCGGTGGTGTAATGGGGGGTGGTGGTCGGTGATAACACCGACCACAGGCAGGAAAGCTAAATAAATGTGTGGTGGTTGTGGGTGGGGTTTGTCACGTTATGGTGCCGGTGGTGTAATGGGGGGGGTGGTCGGTGATAACACCGACCACTGGCAAAAGGGCATGATATAGTAGGTGAGATTGCCTAAGGTCGGAGTTATCACCGATCTTCTTCATACTACATTTACATGCTTGCCTAAGGTCGGTGTTATCACCGACCTTCATACTTACCACATTTTTTTCTCTTATCTTCATTCTATGCAAAACGGTATTGAATTTTTCACAGCCACATGTTTAAAATGGCAACCCTTGCTGCAACCGGACGAGCATAAAGATATTATCATGAATAGTTTAAAGTTCCTGGTGGAAGATAAACGAATCTGGCTTTACGGTTATGTGATCATGCCTAATCACATTCATCTGATGTGGTGCAAGCAGGATGCATGGGTAGAAAAAAATGTACAGCAAATGTTTTTAAAGTATACTGCGCAGCAAATCAAATTCAGACTGGTTGAGCAAAATCCGAAAGAACTAGACAATTACATGAGCACGCAAAAGGATAGGGATTATCATTTCTGGGAACGCAGGCCTTACACAGCTACCATGTACAACCGAGTCGTAGCCAGCCAGAAAATTGATTATATGCATTACAATCCTGTGAAGGCGGGACTTTGTGAAGCACCTGAGCAATATTTATATTCTTCGTATCGGTTTTATGAACTCAATGAAAACACTTCGGAATTACTCACACACTATGCAGAGCATTTATGAAGGTGGTTGGTCGGTGATAACACCGACCAAGGGCAAAAATGAGACCCGCGATCCCGTTGAAGTGAAATGAGATTTATTTACGATCAAATTAAAGTCTAAAGCTTGGATTGGATTTGCTTTAAACTTTCACACTTTAAAGCTTTCAGCTTTTAAAATACCCACGAATAACCTGTGCCCAGCGAAGCGCCCACGCCTGCACCAATACCCGGAGTAACTACAATACCCGAGAATGAAAACTGTGGTGTATTGCTGGCATCGAGGGTTACATCATACACAATAGAAACCGACACGCCCACACCGGCACCGGCTTCAACATTAACAGCTACCGAGTTGCCACTTAATTTATCAGGCGGACTTTTCCAGATACCAAACTGACAACCAATGCCGAGACCATTTTGTATACCGAGGCTTCCATCGAGACCGGCATATCCTTTTACTTTGTTAGGTGCCGTCATGGCAATGCCATACCCATAACTACCTTCCATACCTATAACCGTGGAGGCGCCAGTAGTAAAGCCCACGCTCATCGATTTGAATTCGAGTGCTTTCTTTACTTCGTTCCACTCGGGGCGGTTAACGAGTTGCTTCATTACATCTTCGGCCATTTTAGGATCTTTGGATTTGGCCACGCGCAACAGGCCCATGATGAAAGCCTGGTCGGTAATTACTTTGGAGGCTGCGGTACTGAAATCGTCAATCACTTTCTTTTTCGTTTTAAGGTCGGCCTGCGCCAACAGCTTTACGGCCTGGTATTCTGCTTCCTGCAGGTTGTCTTCAAAAAACTTTCCGGCATCGTTAACCGCATTACCTATGTCTTTGGTAAAGAAGGAAGACACGCTGCCCACAATGTTGGTTGATTTTTTATCGACTTTATGTTTTGGCTCGAACACGGTGCCATATACTTTATACCATTTGTTGGGCGGGATGTTCATGTTGTCGCTGAAGATGCGCGGTCCGTTTTTATCATCTGCCAATGCATCGTACACCCAGGAAGTGATGGTGATGTCGGTAGCATCCTTGGGAAGGGCGAGGCGTTTTTCGTAGGTGAGTGCAACGCCTTTCTTTGTCCAGCTATCATTTTTGCCACCGGCTCTCCATGATACTTTGAAGTTGGCAACATAGCCGGCTTCGTTGGCGAGGCCTACAAAGTTGTTGTTGCTGCGTTCGGCCCACTCAAATCCTTTTTGTCCATCGCCTGCATAGGTGCGGGGTTGGGTGCCGGGCTTGATGTCTTCGCCCTGCACTTTGGTCATGTAGTATTCGTCCCAATAAAAATAGTAGGCTTTGTTATCGCCACTGTAGTCGACAGCTTTGATGGGACGCTCGGCAGCGAGGTTGACAAAGCCACCGGGTTCGTTTATTTTTTTAATGCGTTTGTCTACAGGCTCGCCCCGTTTTTTAGATACGAACTCATCACCTTTAAAAAAATAGTAAGTTTTTGTTTCGTTGTTGTAAGTGGCAGCATCGATGGAACTCCAGGGGATACCGGGAAAACCTTTTTCGGAATTGATCTTAACGGGCTTGCTGAGTTTTTGTGTTGGGATTTTTATAGGTGCACCCAACCCGTTTATTTTGGTAATTGTGGTTTCGGCAACTTCATCGCCTTTGAAGAAATAATATTTGTCGTTGTCGGCACTGTAGCAAACGGCATCGAGGTTGCCACCGCCCCACGATTTGGGAAAGCTCTCCCACTCTTCGGTGATGAGCAGGGGCAGGCCGTCTATGTATTGGCCGCGTTCTTTCATGACAAAGTATTTGCCGAAGAAGAAAAAATATTTGTCGGCCTTGTTGTTGTAGACTACGGCATCGAGCGCGGCCCAGTTTTGTGCTGTTGCGGATGTGGTGATGATTGCTGCCAATAGCAGCATGAAAATATTTTTGAGTGGTTTCATGGAGAGGAGCCAGGGTTTGGGTTAAGCCTGATGTTGAAGATAAGGATAATTTGAGTTTTGCAAAAATGAGACAAGAAGTGGAGGTACATCTCTAATGGGGGAATTTAAGACCGGGATGGTCGATGATAACACCGACCAGGGGCAAAGATGTAAGGGCACGCCAAGCGAGGTTAAAACACCAAAGCAGAACCTTGTAATTACATGTTTTTATTCTTTGGACTTAGTAGTTTTGATCTTAAATCCAATTTTTCGAATTGGTTCTGTGGCTGGGTTGAGTAGTTCTTTCAGATATTTAAAGATCAGCTTAAGATCATCGTCATGGCGAAAAGCCTTTTTCTCTAGTTGTTCAAGTTTTAGCAAAATATCTTTATGCGTGAGCAGCACCTCCCGTAGTTTTACAAAAATTTCAATGATGCGAATGCTCATGGTAATTGCTCGCTCGCTTTTTAAAACATTTGCTAACATCAATACGCCATGTTCTGTAAAGGCATAAGGAAGATAACCACCCAAATGCTGTTTGGAAGGTATCGCATTTTGCGATACCATTGTTTCCACTTCACTTTCGGTAAGCTGAAACATGAAGTTTCCCGGAAACCGATTTTGATTTCGTTTCACTTGCTCTCACAACCGGATTGGCTTTACTCCAAACAACACGGCAATATCCCTGTCTAACATTATCTTCTGGTTTCTAATCTGGTAAATTTTATTCATTACCACATCATCGTGAACTATTAGCCTTTTTGCTTCGGTCATTTAGTAATTGATCAGAGAAAATTATTGTCACCTATTTTGTGTAAGGTAAAGATAGGGAACAGGGAGTTAAACGTGTCTACCACATCTGAAATTTTGAATCAATCGGTTTATTACGTGATAACAACGACCAAGGGCAAAAAAAAGGGGATGGATTTTAGGGTTTATCGCTTTGCCCGGACATAATCCTGAGAATTTTTCCGCCATCAACACCCAGGTATAAATAACCATCGGGGCCTTGTTTTACGGAACGTACACGCATGTTTTTATCGGTAAGTAAACGTTCTTCTTTGATCACTTTATTGTTTTCAATCACCAGCCTGTTCAGGTGCCTCAGCACCATGGAGCCAATGAATAAATTTCCTTTCCACACAGTGATAACATCAGAAGTATAAAACTGCATGCCACTGGGGGCAATGGAAGGTTTGTAATAATACAGAGGTTGTTCCATTCCTTCTTTCGTGGTTATGCCTTCACCCACTTTTGTGCTGTCGTAGTTTAGTCCGTAGGTGATCACAGGCCAGCCATAATTCAAACCGGGTTTGATAATGTTTATTTCATCGCCACCCATGGGGCCGTGCTCGTGTTCCCACAATTCTCCGGTAAACGGATTTAATGTTAACCCGTTTGGATTGCGAAGTCCGTAACTCCAGACTTCTGGCTTGGTGTTAGGTTTACCGACATAGGGGTTATCCTCAGGCACTCGTCCATCTTCATAAATGCGCAGCACTTTGCCAAGATGATTGTTTAATGTTTGTGCGGAATCCTGCAGGTCTGTTTTTTCTCCCATGGCTATGTAGAGATAGCCATCGGTAAGCACGAGGCGCGAACCATGATGAAGGGGTTTCTTATAATAAGGTAAGGCTGTAAATAATCTTTCTCGGGCAACTAGTTTTAATCCGTCTAGCCTGGCGCGATCTACCACCATGGTATTAGCTGTGGTGTCGCCTTCGCTGTAAGAAAAATAAATCCAACCATTATTCTTGTAATCAGGATGAACCAGAATGTCAAGCAGGCCGCCATCGCCCTGGCCTATTACCGGAGGAACGCCTTGTAGTAATTCTTTCGCTCCGGTTTCTGTGTTCACGATCATCATGTTTCCAACGGCCCTGTCCGATACCAGCAATCTGCCGTCAGGCAAAAAGTCCATACCAAATGGAATAGTGATGCTGTCGGTAACGGTTTCTACTTTTAGTTGGGTGCCTTCACTTTCTATGACAAAGAATTCTTTCTGTGGGGTCTCTTTGGTTTTGCATGATGCGAGCAAACTGATCAGCAACATCATGACAAAGGTTGTTCTTATTGGGAGGAGGGTGTTCTTGATCATACAGCGTTACGATTAAATCTTGCTAAAGGTAACCGAAAAGGGTGGCACGTCACAGGGATTTTATTGGACTACGAGAGAATAAGAGAAGTTTATTGTAATGTTTTTTTTATTTGCCTGAGGTCCGTGTTATTACTGTGAGCACATAGACCGATGAAGTCGAAGGATTAAAATGAAAATGACTAAATTTGAACTATGGGACTAATTGAAACCTATAAGGATCAGATTCAAAGGCTTTGCGAAAACTACAAAGTAAAAAGTCTGTATTCATTCGGCTCAGTCAACACAACAAAATTCAATGAACAAAGTGACGTTGATCTGATGGTAGATTTTGAAACGACCGACCCTATAGAGTATACCGATAATTATTTCGACCTGAAATTTGAGTTGGAGAGAATACTAAACCGATCTATCGATCTATTGGAGCATAAAGCTATTAAAAATCCTTTCCTAAGGGAGAATATTGACAGATCAAAAATCCTCATCTATGGTCGTTGAGGTAAAGACGTGGCTCAAAGACATCGAACAAGCCATTATTGAAATCAAGTCGTTCATTCCGGATGTAAAGAATTTCAAAGATTTCCAAAAAGACTTAAAAACAAAGCGAGCCGTTGAACGAAATATTGAGATCATAGGAGAAGCTATGAGCAGGATTCTTACTCTTGAACCTGGTATTAAAATAAGTGATACTCGTAAAATCGTGGATACCCGAAACAGAATTATTCATGGATACGATTCGGTTTCAGAAGATATACTTTGGGGAATTATCATAAAGAATCTACCCACGCTGGAAAAGGAAGTCAAAGAACTTTTAGATTAGCCCTCTTACCACTTTTCTATTCATATAAATAAGGTTCGTTCGTATAAGCCATTTGCCTTATATTTTCCAACACTCTTTTCATATAAACTTTCCAAAAGGTTTTGGCAAACAGCCAGTTGAGTGGATACAACAATGCCACATCGGAATGCAAGGTATAAGTGTACTCTACTAAAATTTTATTGCTTTCAATTTCGGTTGTTTGCCATTCGCCCGTAAATTTTGAAAACCCCAGCATCCAAGCCTGAAATTCGCTGACTTCAATTTTCCAATATTTATTTTCAATTCGCGCCATTACTTTATCCATAGAAGCCCACCCGCCTTTATGAGTTAACGACTTAGCAACAAATACTTTTTTACTATAGCCGGGTTGTCCCCAATGTTCGTCTTCTGTGCAATGAGTTACCTTAGGCATGACACCATAGCCGGTGTGAACTTTTGAAACATCGCACAGCATGGGTGTTTTAAAGGCGCGTTGCAACGAGCAATGGTAGATCGTTGTTACTTTTACTTTTGTATCCATGTTCGCAACGTGAGTATATTTTTCATCAGGTTGTGAATGTAGTGGTTTTTAGATCTGTATCTTAATCTTTGGATTGTTGTGTTAGCAGCGTATAGTCCCAAGACTGCGAACGGCACGATAAATGCGCACGAAATAATATGAGCCAATATGAACAGGATGTATTACTGGAACTGACACGCTGGCAGAAGAAGATGAAACAGCGGCCTTCGCTGATCAACAAGCTATCGAAGGGCTTGCAAACGCGCGTGAATAAGATTATTCCGGAAAAAGTGCACGAGGTTTTTACTACGGCTATCAAGCAGATGGTGCGGGGTGTGCTGGCAGGGTCGGGGTTCACCAACCCCAAACCGCTGCACGCTGTAACTTTTTTGACCCGCGAAATGGCCGCGCGACAAAAAATAAAAGTGTATCGCAATACGGCTACTGCCGAAGGTGCGATAACAGGTGCCGGAGGAATTTTACTGGGCCTGGCAGATTTTCCGTTGTGGCTTACGGTGAAGATCAAGATGTTGTTCGAGATCGCGGCCGTGTATGGGTTTGATGTAAATGATTATAAAGAGCGGTTGTATATTCTGCACATCTTTCAACTTACGTTTAGTAGCCAGAAAGGACGACAGCAGACGTATGCTATTATTGAGGACTGGGATAAGTATGTGAATACCTTGCCGGCTACCATGCAGGAATTTGACTGGCGCAACTTTCAACAAGAGTACCGCGATTACATTGACCTCGCGAAGTTGTTACAGTTAGTACCGGGCATTGGTGC
>LNFM01010294.1_pt1 | contig 13228 bp, 12 predicted proteins | sample 596031 | NCBI WGS metagenome assembly LNFM01 (sample SAMN04254537, study PRJNA301005) | activated carbon metagenome | isolation source: dual media filters at the Ann Arbor, Michigan drinking water treatment plant | place: USA: Ann Arbor
ATGGCGGCGGGACGGCGCGCGGAGGCCAGAACTCACTAAGCGGCCCTGGTAGCCCTTGCGGGCTCGGCGACGTCTCGACCGGAACTGGTCGACGCGCGGCGCCTGGGGACGACGCCGTGACCTGACCGGGCACGGTGTCGGCGATACAATCCGCCGCATGCCCTGGCCACCCCCCGGACTCGCGCCGTTCGCCACGCTGCTGGCCCTCGTCGCTGCCGCGGCGCCGATGCCTCGGGATGTGGGCGTGCCGCGCGCGGCAGGCGCCCAGGACGACCGCCCGCTTCTGCCATATCTCGGCCAGACCCTGCCTGGCGACACGCCCGTCGTGTTCGCGCCAGGGCAGGTCTCGACCGAGGCGCGCGAGCTCGGGATCGTCTTCGGCCCCGGCGGGGACGAGCTCTACTACACCCGTGTGGTGGAGAAGGTACCGATGCTGTTTCGGCGTGGTCTCGTGGGGGACGCGTGGACGGCCGAGGAGCGGCTCAGACTCATCGCGGGACAGCCCGACGCGGATCACTCCGACCCGGCCATCTCGCGCGACGGCCAGCGGCTCTACTTCGTCAGCGCGGCGCGCACCGAGACGTTCGCGGCGGGCGGCAACATCTGGGTGAGTCGCCGTGAGGGAAGCGCATGGGCCCCTGCGGTGCTGCTGCCGGCGCCGGTGAACTCCGACGGCGGCGAACTGTATCCCATCGTCGTGGCCGACGGCAGTCTCTACTTCGCGTCCAACCGCGCCGGGGGCTTCGGCGACCAGGACATCTACCGGGCGCAGTACCGGGACGGCGCGTTCGTCGATGCGGTCAATCTGGGCCGCTCCGTCAATACGACCCTGACCGATGTCGACCCGTACGTCTCGCCCGACGAACGCCTGCTGATCGTGGCGGCGCGACGCGACGGCAATCGTGGCGCGCTCGATCTGTACGTGGCGCACCGTGACGCCGCCGGCGCCTGGGAGCCACTCGCCCCGATGGACGACGTCGTCAACACCGAGCTGACCGACTACTGCCCGATGCTGTCGCCCGACGGCGCCTACTTCTTCTTCTCGCGGCGGACCGCGCAGGGCGGCGACATCTACTGGGTGCGCGCGAGCGCCATCGACCGCTTGCGCGCGCGGCCCTGACCGTCCACGTGTGCCGACGTGCCTCGACGCCGGACGCGCCGCTGCACCCACGTGACGAGTCCGGAGCCGCTGAGCACAGCGAGTCCGAGCCCCGCCAGGATCGCCAGCGCCACGAGCAGCCAGGAGGGCCCGCTGCCGATGCGTGCGGCATGGATCGGGTAGAGCGCGTGGCCCAGTCGCGTGCCGGCGCCTTCTCGACGCGCGTCCATCGTCTGCAGGACGTCCCCCGTGTGCGGGTGCAGCACCACGATCGACCGGCCATTCGGGTGCCACTCGCCGGGCAGGCGCACACGAGCCACCATCGCCGTGCCGCTGACCCCTGGTGGCGTGATGAAGACGAGTTGCGCCTCGCCATCACGCCGAGACGTGTCGAGTGCGGCCATGGCCTCGTCGAAGCGCGCGAGCGCCACCGCCCAGGGGACGTGTCCGCGCCCATCGCTGGCCACCTGAGCCCGCACGACCGTCGGGGGCGCGGCGTCGAGCAGGCGACTCAGTGCCGGCATGACCGACGCCGAGAACGCCATCCCCGCCCCGGTGAGCAGGAACACGAGCAGCGGTCCTGCCGTGACGACGCCGACGGCGGCATGCGACCGCAGCAGCGCACCCGGCGCCCAGGACCGCGGCCACACCGCACGCAGCGGCATCGACGCGCGTCGTGGCCACCAGATCAGCGCGCCGCCGATGACGAGGAACGTGGTCGTCAGCAGCGCGATCGCGCCGTTGATCAGCTCGCCCCGTTCGCCAGCCATCAGATGGACGTGCAGATCGAACAGCAGCGCCGGCAGCCGGTCGGTGGGATGCCAGCGGTCCAGCAGCGTACCGGCGCGGGCGTCCACGAAAGCCTCGCTGCCATCGGCAAGCCACACCTGGAAGACGTGCATGCCAGGCTGCGGCACCTTGATCGTGCGTACCTCGTCGCCGAACCGTCTCGTGATGGCCTCGAGCACCGCAGGCCAGCCGGCGCGGTCCTGCGCCGCGATCGGCTGGCCGAACGACGGGTGCTGCCAGCGGTAGTACGGTCCCCTCGCCAGCAGCAGCACGCCGCTGAGCGCGACGACGAGCAACACGAGCGCAAGGGCGAGGCCCACCCAGCGGTGCAGGGCGGTCAGTACTGCGCGCATCAGAACCGCCGCTGCAACGAGACGCTCAGCGTGCGTCCGGGGCCGGCGAAGAAGGTGTCGTTGGCCTGTAGCGGATCGACCTGCGAGAAGTACGTCACGTACTGGCGGTCGAGCAGGTTCTCGATGCCGAGCCGCACGACGCCGAGCCGCGTGGTGATGCCGACGAGCGCGTCGGCCGTCGTGTAGCCGCCGAAGCGGGCGCGCGAGGCGGTCAGGCCGCTGAAGGTCCGTTCGCCCAGCGTGGACACCTGCAGCCGCGCGGAGACGTGGCGTGACAGCCTGGCGGTGCCGAAGAGATTGAGCCGGTTCGGCCCGATGTTCAGGCCGTCGAGGTCGGTGTCGTCGCGGCCATCCAGATCCGAGTCGAAGCGGCCGCGCTGCCAGGCAAAGGTGCCTCCGAGCGTGATGCGCTCGTGCAGGGTCGCCTCCATCGTGGCATCCACGCCAGACGTCGTCGTCGGCTGGCGTCGCACGTTGAACACCTGCTCGGGTGTTGCCACCAGGATGGCGCCGAGGTTGGAGTGCGACTGGTAGTAGGCGAGATGAGCGCGGACGCGGCCGCGCTGGTAGTCGACGCCGACTTCGCGGTTGTCCACCACGATGGGCTGCAGGTCGAGCAGCGAGTCGATGTCGCGCCCGGGGAGGCGGACGTCGCGGAGCACGCGCCCCGCATCAGGCATCGTGAAGCCCTGGGACAGCGACGTGTACGTGGACCACCCGGCACCGAGCGTGAGGACGGCGCCGACGTTGGGCAGCACGTTGGTGAAACTCGGGGCACCGCCACGCACGAGCACCGCGTTGTTGGACGGCAGGGTCGTGTAGTCGTCCACCACGAGTCGCGCGTACTCGAAGCGGGCCCCGCCGGTCAGCAGGAGCCGCGGGCCGATGGCACGCTGGGCCTGCACGAAGGGCGAGACCTCGTTGAGACGCGCTTCCGGCACCCAGGCGCGGTTGGTCCGCGCGAGGATCTGCGAGGTGGCGTCCTGCGTCACGTCGAGGCCCGTCGTGGTGCGGATGCCGAAGAGCCGCGCACCCGGGACCGTCCACGTCAGCTTCAGCCCCAGCTTGTCGGACTCGATGGCGCTCTGGTCGAGGAAGGCCGGGCCGCCCGTGGTGAGGGCGAACGTCGTGAAGGCGCCGCCTTCGAACAGGAACGAGGACTGCTGCCAGTACGCCTGTGCCACGGCCTCGCCGCCGGCCAGCTGCGTGTGGCGGTACTCCAGCGTGGCCATCGTCGTGTGGTTGCGGGCGGGATCGCCCACGAGCGGACGCGGATCGCCCGGCGCCGAGGTCCCGAGTCGGCCCGTGCTGCGCTGGCCGATCACGGGCAGGAAGTCGCCATCGCGCTCGAGCCGGAAGTCGTTGACGAGGAACTCGATCCGCTGCTGCCGACCCAGGTCGACGCCGACCTTGCCGTACACGCTGCGCGACGTGGAGTCCATGATGTCGCCCTGCGTCGGGTACAGCCCGACCGGCGTGCCACTCGCATCGTGGAACATGCCCCGCTTGTTGAACGCGATGCCTCCGACGACGTCGATCGTGCCGACGCGCTTGCCGAGCAGCCAGGACAGCTTGCTGCCCGACGTGTCGCCATCGAAGCTGTCGTGCATGCTCGTGCCCAGACGGACTTCGTTGAGCAGGGACCCATCGGCATTGGGGCCGCGGGTCACCATGTTCACCGTGCCGCCGGTGGCGCCGATGCCCTGCAACGCGTTCGAGCCGTGGACGACCTCGACGCGTTCGAGGAAGTCGATGTCGATCGAGTGGCCATCCCGCGACCCGTCCCGCAGCGGCGTGGCCTGAGAGACGCCGTTGACGGTGTAGAGCGGTTCGCGTCCCCGGAGCGACTCCGATCGCCCGGTCATCTTCTTGAGGCTGGGCGAGAAGCCGGGCACGGTCTGCTCGAGGAGGCTGGCCAGATCGTCGCTGGCGGCGATGCGGTCGTCGATGCGGGCACGGTCCACGATCGTGACGGTGTGGGGCAGCGACGAGGTCGGCGTGGCCACGCGCATGGCCGTCACCACGACGTCGTCTCGCACGCCGGCGGGCTGCAGGGTGAACACAAGGGTGGCCGCCTCCGCCGAGGGCAGGTCCACGCTGCGCGCATCGTCGGTGAAGCCGGGCGCCGAGGCGACGACGACGACCGTGCCTGGAGGCTGGTCGGCGAAGAGGAAGCGTCCCGCGCCGTCGGTGCGCAGACGAGCGCGACGGCCGTCGCGCTCGACCTCCACGGTGGCCGCGGCGATGACCGCCCCCGTGGGGTCGACCACGCGTCCGGCGAGGACGGGCCGGCTGTCGGCTGGCGTCGTGGCTGCCGCCGGTGGCTGGGGCTGGGCGTACGCCGGGGACCCGGCGAGGGCCAGCAGGACGAGACAGGGGCACATCGGGGCGGCCAGGCGAGTGGCCAGGCGAGCGGCACATCGAGACGGGGGCAGCACTGGGCGACGTCCTCGGGAGCGGGGGAGGGTGTTGAGTCGGCCAGAAGTGAAAGCGCGACTCATTCTCAAATGCACGCGCCGAGTCTATATCCGACTTGATTGGTCGTCAATAGGCTGTCGTTCTTACCGAGTGGGCGCCAGGCGGTGCGCCACCTCCAGCGCCGCGCGCTCCGCCGCACTGACGGCGCCCGCCAGATACCCCGGCTCCGTCGCGCTGGTCTCGCTGGCGCAGAGCGAGAGGCGTTCCTGCCAGACGCCGGTCACCCACGGTGCCGCCGATGGGTGCGGATGGCCGCTCGGGACGCGATCGCTGGCCACGGCGGTCAGGGGGTCGGTGCTCCAGTCCTTCACGAGGGTGGCGCGTGGCTGCAGGGCCTCCGGGCCGAAGAGCCGTGCGAACTGCTGCACGCAGGCGGCCACGAGGGCCGCCTCTCCGATGGCCGCTCGCGCGTCGGCGCCGACACTGACGAAACCGAACAGCGCCGCCTTGCCCGAGGCGGTCGTCGCATCGTGGATCTCGCCGAGCGGCCCCACGAAGCTCTGCGCCGTGCCCGAGAGCCCGGCATCACGCCAGAATGGCCGGTCGTACACGGCGAGGACCTTGGCGTGCGGCGCCATCCACGTCGCCGTCTCGGCCCATCGTCGCGCCGCGGTCTCGTCGACGGCTGGGGAGAAGGCCAGCTGCGTGAGGAGCCGCGGTGGCACCGCGGCCACCACCTGATCGGCCAGCAGATGGCCCATCGCTCCATCGTCACGGCTCGTCGTCAGCTCGACCTCCGAGTGGCCGAGCGCCATGTGGGTGACATGGGTGCCGGGCAGGACACGATCGGCGGGGAGCTGTGCGAGGAGGGCCGCGGTCAGCGCACTGGTGCCGCCGACGATCCGCATGGACTGCGGCTCCTGGTCGGAGGCCTGACACCGCAGTGGTGTCTCACGCGACATGCGCTCGAAGAGGACGTCGCCCCGGGTGTGCTGCGGGAAGAGGTCCAGCCCGAGTTCCTGCACCAACGCCGCGAGCTGTGGCTGGACGCGCGGCCAGCACCAGGACGGCCCGAGGTCGAAGCCGTCGTCCGAGGGGGCACCGTGCTCGTCGGTGGAGAGGATGCGTCCGCCGAGCCGCGGGCGCGCTTCGATGACCCTGACGTCGATGCCTGCCGCGTGCAGCCGTCGTGCGGCACAGAGTCCGGAGAGTCCCCCGCCGATGACGGCGACTGTCGTCTTCATCCGGCCATTGTCGCCCGCCGCGAGACAGCGACGTCCGTCGATCTCCCATGCCATCGGCGCCGACGAGCACAGGCGTGCCATTTCGACACCGCGCCGTCACATGCCCCGGCTAGCGTGGCGGGGCGTGAAGCGACTTCATGGGTAAGCCCCCCGTCGTCATCATCGGTGCCGGCATCATCGGTCTGGCCCATGCCATCACCGCCCGCGAGCATGGCCACGACGTCGTCGTCCTGGAGCGCGACGGCCGGGCCCTCGGCGCGTCGGTGCGCAACTTCGGCACCTTGTGGCCCATCGGGTGTGCGTCTGGCGCCGAACGGGAGCAGGCGCTGTTCGGCGTGCGACGCTGGGCCCAGCTGGCCACCGATGCCGGCTTCTGGTTCAGCCCGCAGGGTTCGTTGAGCCTGGCCTATCGCGACGAAGCGTGGGCCGTCCTGCAGGAGTTCACGTCATCTGTCGGTGACTGCGAACTGCTCGACGCCTCCGCGGTGCACCACCGATTCCCCGCGGCCAGGCCTGATGGACTCCAGGGGGCGGTCTACAGCCCCGCCGAGGCCGTCGTGCATCCACCGTCGACCCTCGCCGCCCTGGCCGACTACGCCAGATCTCTCGGCATCGTCCTCCATTTCGGCACGCCCGTCGTGAAGGTGCACGACGAGGCCGTCGAGACGAGCGACGGGCGATGCATCGCCTTCGACCGCCTCGTCATCGCGGCGGGCGAGGAGATGCGCCTGCTGTTCCCCGAGGCCCTGGCGGCCGCAGGCGTGCAGCGGTGCCGGCTGCAGATGATGCGTACGGTGCCACAGCCGGCGGGCTTCGCGTTGGGCGCCGTGTTCGTGAGTGATCTCACGCTGTGCCACTACCCGGCCTTCGCCACATGTCCCAGCACGCCGCGCCTGCGCGCGCGGCTCGCGGGCGAACTCCCCGACCACACCGACTGGGGGATCCACGTCATCGCCGCGCAGCACGATGACCACACGCTGACGCTCGGCGACTCGCACGAGTACGGGCTGGATTTCGATCCCGACAGCCACAGCGGCGTCGAACAGCTGATCCTCGACGCGCTGGACGAGTTCGTAACCGTGCCGGACTTGCGAGTCGCGTCGCGCTGGCATGGCGTGTACCTCAAGAGCACGCGAGGGGAAACCCAGGTGGTGCTGCACCCACGCGCGCGCGTGACGATGGTGACGGCCATGGGCGGCCTCGGGATGACCCTCAGCTGGGGGTTGGCCGCGCGCACGGTGGAATCGTGGCGGTCATGACCACCGCGCTGGTGGTGTTCGACTGGGCGGGCACCCTGATCGACTTCGGCTGCCGCGCGCCGCTCGTGGCCTTTCTCGAGGCCTTCGACGCTGTCGGCGTCCCGATCCGCGAGACCACGGCCCGCAAGCCGATGGGCGCGCACAAGCGCGACCACGTGCGCGAGATCCTCGAGGACCTCGAGGTGTCGGCCCGTGTGCGGGCGAGGCTGCAGCGCGAGCCTGACGAGGCCCTGGTCGACGCGATCTTCGAGGACTTCGCCAGGCGTCTGCCGGCGCATCTGCCAGCGCACGCGTCGCCGATCCCCGGTGCGGTGGACACCCTGACCTGGCTGCGCGAGCGTGGGGTGCGCATCGGCAGCACGACGGGCTACACGCGGTCGATGATGGACGCGCTCGAGCCCACCGCGCGCGCCGCCGGTGTATCGCCGGAGTTCGTGATCTGCGCCGACCAGGTGCCGATGGCGCGCCCGGCGCCGTGGGCGTGCCTGCGCATCGCCGAGCAGTGCGGCGTGTTCCCCCTGTCTCGCGCCGTCAAGGTCGGTGATACCCCGGCCGACATGGCCGAGGGCCGCAATGCCGGCATGCTGTGCGTTGGCATCACTGCGACAGGCAACGAAGTCGGGCTGGACGCCGCGGCCTTTGCCGCGCTCGAGGCCACCGATCGGACCGAGCGCCTCGCCAGCGCCGAGCGGCGGCTCCTCGAGGCCGGCGCCCACGCCGTCCTGCACAGCGTGGCCGACCTGCCGCGGTGGCTCGAGTCGCGCGCCTCGTGACGGCACGCATCGCGATCTTCGACGGCGCTGGTCGGCCTTTCCGGCTGGAGGAGCGTCCCTTGCCGGCGCAACTGGACCCTGGCGCCGTGCTCGTGCAGATCTCCGCGACGACGATCTGCGGATCCGATCTGCATACCCACGCCGGGCGCCGTGCCGAGCCGGCGCCGTCCGTGCTCGGCCACGAGGCGGTCGGACGTGTGGTGGCCACTGGCCCGGGCCGCGGTGCCTGGCTGCACCGACGTATCACGTGGGCCTCGACCGACAGCTGCGGTGCCTGCGCGGCCTGCCGCGAGTGGGACCTGCCACAGAAGTGCGCCAGCGTGTTCAAGTACGGCCACGCCCTCGTGTCCGAGTCGCAGGGACTGACGGGGAGCTATGCGACGCACCTCGTGCTGCGCCGCGGCACGCATCTCGTCGAGATCCCGCCCGAGATCCCCGACGTCGTCGCGGCCTCGGCCAACTGTTCGCTGGCCACGATGGTCCATGCCGTCGAGCAGCGACCGACGTCCTGCCGGGTGGCGCTGGTGATCGGCGCCGGGCTGCTCGGTCTGCACGGCTGTGCCCTGCTGCGCGCGTCTGGCGTGCCCCGCGTTCTGGTGGCCGAGAGCGATCTCCGGCGTCGGGCCCGCATTGCCGACTTCGGCGGTGTCGCCGTCGATCCTGCGGATCTGCACCCGCAGTCGATCGACGTCGTGGTCGACGCGACCGGGGATCCGGTGGCCATCGGTGCGAGCCTGGGGCTGCTGCGTCCAGGCGGCATGTGCACGCTGGTGGGGTCGGTGCATGCGCAAGCCCCGCTGCCCGTCACGGGCGAGGTGCTGGTGCGCGGCTGCGTGACCATGCGCGGCGTGCACAACTACGCGGCGCGACACCTCGACGCCGCCGTCGCCTTCCTGCGCGGGTCGTCGCTGCCGTGGCCCTCGATCGTCGGCCCCCCGCTGCCGCTCGATCGGATCGACGAGGCCTTCGCGCTGGCGGCGACGCGCCAGTGGGCGCGAGTGGCCGTCCGCACGTCGTCCTGACGTCACGCGATCGCGGCGCGGTCGTCATGGCTGCGCACTACAACGTCGAGGTGCCTCACACCTTCGACGACGTCGTGACCACGTATCGCAACCATGGCCATCGCCACTATGGCGAGGCGGTCACGGAGTTGCAGCATGCGCTCCAGTGCGCCACGTTCGCCCATCAGGCCGGCGAGTCCTCGCTGGTCGTGGCTGCGGCGCTGCTGCACGACTACGGGCACCTGTGTCACTCGCTGGGCGAGCAGATCGCCGACGAGGGCGTCGACGCCAGACACGAAGCGATCGGCCACGCCCTGCTGAAGGACCTCTTCGTCGAGGAGATTGCCGACGCAGCGCGCCTTCACGTCGCCGCGAAGCGCTACCTGTGCCTGCGGGAGCCCGACTACCACGCCAGCCTGTCCGAGGCCTCGCGCATCAGTCTGGATCTGCAGGGGGGCCCCATGTCGGACGACGAGGCACGTGCGTTCGAGCTGGAGCCTCACGTCGCGCTGGCCCTCCGCGTCCGTCGCTACGACGACATGGGCAAGGTGCCAGGGATGCGCACGCCGGACCTGGACGACTTCCTGCCACTGCTGCGGACCTTCGTGCGACCGGGGGCCTGATGGACGACGCGACCCTGCGGCGGTGGATGACACGCCGCTGGTTCTTCGGCACCTGGTGCGTGGTGGCCGCGTTCGGCACCTATGCGGCCATGTACGGCTTTCGCAAACCGTTCACGGTGGGGACGTACGGCGGTGCCGATGCCAAGGCGTGGCTGGTCACGGCGCAGGTCGTCGGCTACATGCTGTCCAAGGTCATCGGCATCAAGGTCATCGCCGAGATGCAGGCGACGCATCGGGCCGTCTCGCTGCTCGGGACCGTCGCCGTCGCCGAGCTGGCCTTGCTGCTCTTCGCGGTGACGCCGGCGCCGTTCCATGCCGTCTGGATGTTCGTCAACGGCCTGGCCCTCGGCCTGGTGTTCGGACTGGTGCTGGGGTTCGTCGAAGGGCGCTGCCAGACCGAGGTGTTCGTGGCTGGCCTGTGTGCGAGCTTCATCCTCGCCGACGGCGCGGCCAAGTCGGTCGGAGCGATGGTGCTGGCGCGGGGGATCTCCGAGCCCTGGATGCCCGGGGTGGCCGGGCTGATCTTCTCGGTGCCGCTGGTGGGGTTCGTCTGGATGCTGACGCGCATTCCTGCGCCGTCCGTCCGGGACGAGGCGGAACGTGCCCCACGCCAGCCGATGAGCGCGGCGCAGCGACTCGTCATGCGGCACGCGCTGGGCGCCGGCCTGGTGGGCATCGTGCTCGCCTACCTCCAGATCACCATGTTGCGCAGCCTGCGTGCCGACTTCGCGCCGGAGATCTGGGCTGGTCTGGGTCTGGCGGGGCAGCCGGCGCTCTTCACTGTGTCGGAACTCTGGGTGACTCTGGCGGTGGTGGCCGTCAACGGGTCCCTCGTGCTCGTGCGCGACAACCGACGCGCCTTCATCGGCGGCCTCGGTCTGTCGGTCGCCGGCCTGGGTCTCGCCCTCGCCGCGCTGGTCGGGCAGCGCCTGGGCCTGTTGCCGCCCTTCACGTTCATGGTGCTGCTGGGGGTGGGCATGTACGTGCCCTATGTCGCGGTGCACACCACGCTGTTCGAGCGACTCATCGCACTGACCCGCGAACGCGGCAACATCGGCTATCTGATGTATCTCGCCGATGCCGTCGGCTACCTTGGCTACGCCGCCATCATGGTGTCGAGGGCCTTGCTCCCGCAGCGCGACGAGTTCCTCGACTTCTTCACGCACCTGGCGGCCGGACTCCTGCTCGTCGCGTTGGTGGCCCTGCTGTTCGCCGGCGCGGCGTACGCCCAATCGACGACGTATCAGGTGTCGCGTTCGTCCTGACGGTCGCCACGGCTGCTCAGCCCGCCGCGGCAAGCCCGGCGCCAGGCTCCTGCCAGGACGCGCAGGCCGCCACGGTCTGGCTGGTGACCTGTCTCGTGTCGGGTCGGTACATGACCACCCCGACGTTGACGTTCTGGCGCAGGGCCAGCTGGATGCCTTCCCACGTGCGCGGCGCGCGCAGCAGTGTCTTCCATGAGTAGAGATGGCGCGGACGGTGGAAGTCGCTGTTGGCCACGTACGGATAGGGTGCGGCGCTGGTCACCGAGAAGAGGTCGTCGCGGTTGCCCGCTTCCCACGCATCGATCAGGTGCGCCAGTTCATGCCGGTGATCCCACAGGTAGCACGTGCTGATTTCGAGGCGGCGCGTAGTCCGGTGGAATGGATGACACGCGATGCTCAGGGCACCCTGCCGGCGAATCTCGGTGAGGATGGCTTCCGCACTCTGGTCGGCGCTGATCCAGTCGGTCAGGCCGAGTCCGATGATGTGGCTGTTGCGCGCCGCCCTGAGATGGTTCTGCGTGACCTCGGCGCCGGGCAGCACGAGCAACCCGTAGCGAGCGAGGGCACGCTGGGCCTCGTGCGCGATCTCGTCTCGATAGGCGCGGAAGTCGTCGGGCCCGACGGAGAAGCGGCGCCGCCCGAGCGCCGCCACGCGCCCCGCCCGCGCCAGCCAGTCCTTCTCCATCAGGATGTGGTCGGTGATGGCGATGACGTCGACGTGCCCCGTCTGTCCGTAGAGGTCGCACACCTCACGGATGGTCAGGGTGCCATCGCTCCAGCGGGTATGGATGTGGAAGTCGCACAACAGGAAGGGGTCGAATCCTGGCATGGGCTACGTCCTCACGTCGAGGTGCTCGGTGTCTGCCGGTTGGTGCCACAGGACTTCATGACAGAAGTTGCGCGCGTACAGGCGCAGGACCGCCAGCGTGCCCATGGCGGTGTAGCGTCGCGCCGAGGTGAACATGACGCAGCGACGCGACAGCACGACCCGGCCGACGCGGTGAAGACGGCGACCGAGGTTGGCGTCCTCGCCGTGGAACTCGATGCGGGTGTCGAAGCCACCGATGCGCTCGAGGGCGTCTCGCCTGACGGCGAAGTTGCCGCCATACAGGACGGCGCCCCAGTCGAGCACGTCGCGCACCAGGTGGTGCACCGCCGGCGCGATGACGGCGTCGTACGCCCGCAGCACGAGGCATCCCGTCCGTGTCCAGTCGTAGAAGCGGAAAGGGCCGGTGACGGCCACCACGCGCGGATCGGCCAACTGGCGCTCGATGCCGGCCAGCCAGCCGGCCGGCGCCCGGCAATCGGCGTCGAGGCAGGCGAGGATGTCGCCGGTGCTGGCGCGATGACCGGCGTCGCGCGCCCGGGTCAGCCCCTTGCGTGACTCCTCGATGACGCGGACGCCGGCGAAGCGTCTGGCGACGTCGCCCGTGCGGTCGGTACTCGCGTTGTCGACAACGATGATCTCGTCAGGGGCGCGGGTCTGGGCGAGCACGGAGCGCAGGCAGTCTGCCAGCGTGTCCTGTTCGTTCCATGCACAGATGATGACGCTGATGGCGGGCCGGCGGGCAGAGGCGGGAGGATGGACGCGAGAGTCCAGCACCATGTAGGGCGACTCTCGCCCACACGCATGTCGACCCGGCGATGGCGGCGTGTAGGCCCGGTAAATTCGTCAGCGGTGGCCGTGCCCGATGTTCGTCGCCGACGCGTCTCGCGTTCGTCATCCCGCAGGCGCACGCTGCGAGCCATGACGCAGTCGATGCCCGCCCCTGGCGACTTCGTGGTGCAGTACCGGCACTCCCCCGGCAGCCGCGGCGCTGCCCGCATCGTCGTCGTGCACCTGACGCCTGATGCGGGGCCCGAAGAGCTCTTCTCGTCGGCCACCCTGCGTGGTGCCCAGCGTGCCGAGGATCTGGCGGCGCTCTGGGCCCTGCAGGATGGCAGTCATGCGTGGAGGTCGGGTCACGGCGGCATGGTCGGCGAGCGTCCCCAGCGGATCGGCTTCGCGAGCAGTCGCGCCCGCTAGCGCTTCGGGTCGCGAGGCAGGCGTGTGCCGGCCGTCACGGCCGCACGGCGATCACGGTCACCGATTTCGGCGCCAGCGTCAGCGACAGGCGATTGCCCGCCAGCGAGACGGTCGCCGGCTTCGGCACGACGGTGTTGGGCGCCTCGAAGGTGTTGACGCTGTCCACGGCCGGCGCCGTCAGCGTCTCGCCCGAGGCCGAACGCGGCGTGAGGCCGGCGATCGTCGTCGCGATCTCCGCCGGCGCGTTCGGATCCAGGTTGGTGAACGAGATCCACAGAGTGCCTGACGCATCACGGGCCCCGATGGCATCGACGCGCGGCAGCGAGATGCTCCCGTGCGTGTAGCGGCCGGCGTCGAAGGTCACCGGCACGAACGTCG
>LNFM01012057.1_pt1 | contig 13228 bp, 18 predicted proteins | sample 596031 | NCBI WGS metagenome assembly LNFM01 (sample SAMN04254537, study PRJNA301005) | activated carbon metagenome | isolation source: dual media filters at the Ann Arbor, Michigan drinking water treatment plant | place: USA: Ann Arbor
GCCATGCATGCGAAGATGGGAACGCGGCCGCGCTGGGATCTCGAGCCGCTGCCGGAGCCGACGATCGGGCGCAACGGCAAGCCGGTGGTGCAATTCGTCGACGACGATGACCGGCTGGTCGAAGGCCGGCGCGGCCGACATTACGGCCGCGGCGCGCGCTGTCCGTTGACCTGGTGTCCGGCGCCGCGCGAAGCGGCATTCGCGCGCGTCGAATATTCCGTCTGGCACATGACGCTGGTCGAATTGTCGGACCGGCTGCAGCTCGGCGAGCGCACAGCGCTTGCGCCGGCGGCGCCGCCGGCGCCATGGACAACGCAAACGCTTAACCATCGCGCCGATGTTCTCGCCGCGGCGAGTTGACTTGCGCCTGGAGCTTGACGATGCTCCTAATCGTATACGAGCGTCCGCGGCACCCGCCGCCGGGCGCTTTTTGATTCCGGACGCGAGGCCTGTCGATGCGCGTGATCTCTAAAGCAGAGGCGCTCGAACGACTGGCGGACCGCATCGGCCGACTGCCGCCGCCGTCGTCGCGAAACCCGCACGCCTTTCATGAAGAGCGATCCGAGATCGAGGCAATTGCGCACGGCATCGCGGAATGGGACCGCACCGGCCGCGCGCCGATCGACGTGATCGAGAAGCTGGAGGGGCGGTGACAGTTTCGCGCCGCCAGTTTTTGGTCGGCGCTGCAGCAACCGCAGCAGCCGTCTCCCTGCCTGCAGCTGCGATGATCGCCGAACCATCCGCGCCTGCGACCACATCTTGGTTTATCGGCTTGGGCATCAGACCGTTTGTCGTCCTGCATCCCAACCAGATGCATCTCGCGCGACATTTCGCCGGCATGCAGGTGATTCAGTCGCAGGCGCTCGTTTCTGACGTCCGATAAGCGTCATTCCCGGACGTGACACCAATCCGGCGACCAGGCCCCTGCAGAGCAGGACCGAGGTCTGGCACGTCGAAGCTGACGGGCTGGGGCAGTGGATGCGAGTCCCACCCGGCCTAGCCGTGAGGCCGCCGCCTGGCGGACGATCGAGAGGCCCCTCCCGTCAAACCTAACGCACCCGCAAAAGTGCCGGCCGCCGCATCGATGCGCCAGCGCCGAGCCAGACCGCGGGGCCGCCAGCTGATGGCCTAGAGCCGAACCGGACGCGGAAAGGCTGGCGTCAATCAAAGGAGCTGCTGATGTATAATCGAGGTTTCTTCGGCGGCACGCTCGCGGCTGCAGCGGCGCTGGCGACTCCCATGACGACGAACGGCGGCCGGCGCAGCGGCGCACCAAAAGGCTACCGGATCATCCATCGGCTCAACCGTTCGCAGCGCTGGCCGCGGGCTCACAGCTACAAGCACGCCCGCGAGATCTCGCCGTTCCCCGATCGGCATGTCCGATAGGTGGACGAGTTTCGGGCAATTGTTCGGAAACTCTTCCACTTGACGATCAGACCGCTGCAGCACAGCGGTTTCTAGGCGGACGAAAATGAAGAAGTCAGGCCTGCCAGCCGACCCGATGGGCTCGGTCCGGGCCTATCTCGCGGCCGAGAAATCCCCTAACACCCGCCGCGCCTATGCCAGCGACTGGCGCGACTTTACCGCCTGGTGCGAAAGCATCGGCGAGTCACCGTTGCCGGCGCCGCCGGCGATCGTCGCCCGTTACCTGGCGCAGCTCGCCGATCGGGATCTTGCGACGTCGACCATTGTCCGCCGCTCGGCCGCCATTCGCTACGCGCACAAGGCCGCAAGCCACGAGCCGCCGACAGCCGCGGAAGGCGTCAAGGCCACGATGCGCGGGATCCGGCGCAGCAAGGGCAAGGCGCCCAGGCGCCAGGCGGCGCCAGCGGTCGCCGCGGCGATCGCGGCCATGCTCGAGCAGATGGCGATTCTGCTGATCGGGTTTGCCGCAGGCCTGCGCCGGTCCGAGCTCGCGGCTTTGCAGGTTCCGGATCTCGAGGCGCATAAACAGGGCCTCTTGCTGCATATCGGGCGGTCTAAGACCGACCAGGAGGGCGCCGGCGAGATCATCCCGGTGCCGATCGGGCGCCGGCTGCTGCCGGTTGCGGCCGTGAAGGCCTGGCTCGAGGCCTCCGGGATCCAGGACGGCCCGCTCTTTCGTCCGATCGACCGTCACGGTCGCATCGGCACAGGCGCGATCACCGATCGGTCGATCGCGCGCATCGTCAAACACGCGGCCGCGCTCGGCGGTCTGGATCCAGAACTGTTTTCCGGACACTCGCTGCGCGCCGGCTTCATCACCCAGGCGCTCGAGGACGGCGTCGATTTTTTCCGGATCATGAACATCACGCGCCACACCGAGGTGCGCACGCTGCGGATCTACGATCGCAGATCCCGCGGCTTCGAGCAGCATGCAGGGGACAAATTCCTATGATCCCGACCAGGACGCCGGCGCCGGCGGAACCGTCGACCACGCCGAAGCGCAATCACGTCGTGCATGGCTGGCTCTCGGCCGAGGACTATATCGCGATCGAGAAGCAGGCGATCGCGCGCCGCATGCATCCTGACGCGCTGGTCGCGATGATCCTCAGCAAGCTCGCAAGGAAACGCTCTTTCGGCGCCATCATCGAAAATCTGGCCGATCAACGCTGATGCCCGTCCTCAGGAACGCCAAGCACGAAGCGGTTGCGCAGAGCTATTTTGCGGATCCCGAGCGCATCGGCTGGAAGGCCTACCAGGCGCATTATCCGAAGGCCGATCAGCATTCGGCCGAGACCGCTTTTTCCCGTCTTTTGCTGAAAAATGCTGAGTTCGGCGCGCGAATTGCTGAGCTCGACCAGCTCGCCGCCGCCGGCAAAGTGATGGATTTGCACGAAGTCCTGCTCGAGCTGTCGCATCTGGGCCGCTCGAACCTGCAGGACACGCTCGTCAACGGCGACACGACGGCCGACGTCGTGGCGTCGCTGCGCGACATGGATCGCCAGCAGGCCGCGGCGATCAAGACGCTGACGGTCGATTACTACAACGAAGGCTCAGGCGACGACGCGCGCGAAGTCAAGCGCGTGCGCATCGAGCTGCATGACAAGCGCGGCGCGCTCGCCGAGCTGCGCCGGCACTTTGTGCCGCAGAAGTTTGCGGATCCGGACGGCAAGCCGCTGGGCACGGGCGCCGCGGAAGCCGCCGTCGACGCGGTCGCCGAGAAGCTCACCGATCTCGAGCTCGCAAGGCGCATCGCGTTCGCGCTCGAAAAGGCGGCGCGCGCGCCCAAAGAGCCGGCGGCGCCGTCAGCAAAGAAGACAAGGGCCGCGGCCAAACCGAAAGGCAAGCTGAAGAAGCGGCCATCAGCTGCCGCTGAGTGAGCGCGCTCGAGGAGCTTCTGTCGCGCGTCAATGCGATGCCGGCGATCCAGCGCGGCGCGGTGGCGCGCGACGCGGTCCAGCTCACAAAAGAACAGCTCTGGGTGCCGAATATCGGCCCGCAGACGGATGCCTATTTCACGCTTGCCGACGAGACCTTCTATGGCGGCCAGGCCGGCGGCGGAAAGACCGATCTCGGCATTGGCCTCTCGCTCACGGCGCATCGCCGGTCGCTGATCCTTCGCCGCATCAACAAGGATGCGGTCAAGCTCGTCGAACGCGCCGAAGAGATCGTCGGCCATCGCAAGGGCTATAACGGCCAGCTGCAGCGCTGGAAGCTCGCCGACAAGCTGATCGAGTTCGGCGGGTGCGAGCAGGAAAGCGACAAGCAGCGCTACAAGGGCGATCCGCACGATCTGATCGTGTTCGACGAGGGCTCGGACTTCCTCGAGTCGCAGTTCCGGTTCATCATCGGCTGGAACCGGTCGACCGACAGCGGCCAGCGCTGCCGCGTGCTGGTGACGTCGAACCCGCCGACCACGGCCGCAGGCCTCTGGGTCATCAAGTATTGGGCCGCCTGGCTCGACAGCAATCATCCGAACCCGGCCATGCCAGGCGAGCTGCGCTGGTACACGACGATCAATGGCGAGGACACCGAGGTCGACGGCCCCGGTCCTCACCTGATCGAGGGCGAGCGAGAACCCGTGATCGCGAGGTCGCGCACATACATCCCGGCGGCGCTCAGCGACAACCCGGATCTCGCTCGCACGAATTACGGCTCGGTGCTTTCGTCGTTGCCCGAGGAATTGCGGCGCGCCTATCGCGACGGCGACTTCGGCGTCGGCCTGAAGGACGACGATTTCCAGATCATTCCGACGGCCTGGATCGAAGCCGCGCAGCAGCGCTGGGAGCCCAAGCCGCCGCCGCGCATGGCGATGACGGCGATGGCCGTCGACGTCGCACCAGGCGGCGGCGACCAGCGCGTGATCGCGCATCGCTATGGCGGCTGGTACGGGCCGCTCGATGCCAAGAAAGAGGTCGACAAGACAGGCCGATCGACCGCGGCCGACGTCGTGCGAATCCGCCGCGATCGCTGCCCGGTGATTGTGGATCTGGGCGGCGGGTGGGGCGGCGACGCCGTCATCGCCATGAAGGACAACGGCATCGACGTGGCCGCCTTCAACGGAGTGTCGGATTCGCAGGGGCGAACGCGCGACGGGCGGCTGCGCTTCTACAACAAGCGCGCCGAGACCATCTGGAAATTCCGCGAGGAGCTGGATCCCTCGCAGGAAGGCGGCTCGGCGATCGCGCTGCCGCCGGATGCCGAGCTGAAGGCGGATCTCGCATCCTACAAATGGACGCTGACGTCCCGGGGCATCAAGGTCAACGACAAGTCCGAGATCAAGGACAAGCTCGGACGATCGCCGGACAAGGGCGACGCGGTGACCATGTGCCTGTCGGAAGGCGAGCGCGCGGTCGAACGCGCGGCACGCCGGTCGATGGCCGGCGGCCGCATCACCACCGCCAATGTGGGTTACTCGAAGATCAAGCGCGTCGGGCGCTAGAGGAGAAGTCGATGAAGCCTGTTTCGCTTGTCACGGTGGCGATCCTGACCAACGGGTCGGGCGCCTTCTCCACCACGATTTCGGCGCCAGGCCCCAGGCTGCTGCAATACCGCTATGTGCCGGACGGAACGGCGCCGCTGGACACCGGCGCCGACCTCGACGTCGTCGGCGCCACCACCGGATTCGTTTACGTCAACCAGGACAATCTCGGCACCACGGCCTTCCAGAAGCTGCCGCGGCACGCGACCCATGATGAGACGGGCGCCGCTTCGCTGTATGCGGCGGGTGGCGAGCCGGTCGAGGACGTGATGCATGCGGGGCCGGAGACGCTCAATGTGGCGATCGCCAATGGCGGCGCCGCCAAGGCCGGCACGCTGTATTTCTGGTTTGGCTGATGCGCGTCGTTAAGGCCTATCCGCCGAACATCGAGGAGATCGACGCGGCGTTCCAGGTCCGCGGCAAGCCGATCCTCTTCGCCTTCGGCGAGATCATTTACAATCCGATGGGCGTCGACATTGCGCCCGAGCTCATGGCGCACGAAGCGGTGCACGGACGCCGGCAGATTGCCGGCGAAGGCATTCTCGCCGCCTTTGGCCAGTACGATTTCCTGCGGCAGGCCCTGAAGACCAATCCGACTGAAGCGCTGAAGCGCCGCGCGATCGAGGACTGGTGGCATCGCTACATCAACGAGCCGGCGTTCCGGCTCGAGGAAGAGATCTTCGCCCACATCGCCGAATACGCCGAGCTGTGCCGTCTTCATGGGCAGCGCTGGACCAGCCGGCGGGCCATGCGCCGCACCTATGCCGCCCATGTTGCGCGCCGCCTGGCGGCGCCGCTCTACGGCAACCTGATCAGCCAGGCGCGCGCCAAAGAGATTCTGCTCGACGCTTCCGCCTGCACAGAAGAGGCCCGCCTCTATCGAGGCGGGCCTCCGTGCCCTCCAGTCAGAGTTGGCGCCGGTTAACGTCTGCGTGCCGCCGGCTTGCGGCGCGCGGTGGATTTCGACTTCGCCTTCTTCATCGCGGGGCGCCGCGACTTCTTGCTGGCAGCAGCCATGGGCTGACTCCTTCGTTGAGCGCCGATCGCGTCGGCGCCCAACCCCTATGAATCAAAACCGACTTGCTTCGCAAGGGTGAAGAGCTCCTGCGATCGCGACCGGCGCCGGGCGGCACCCGGCAACTCCACCAGCAACAAGCAACAGCACGCCTAGGAGACAGCCATGTACCATTCGATCGCCGGGAAAATTCTCGGCTACAACGCAAGCCATCTTTTGTTCAACGGCCGCCCGGTCGGCGCGCAGCCGCAGGCGCTCGGCCGCGGCAAGACCTTCTTTGTCGACTCGGCGATCGATGCGGCCGATGGGTCCTCGCCCGACACCGCCGTTGGCACGCTCGACGAAGCCTTCGCGCTCTGCACGGCCAACCAGGGTGACACGATCATCGTGATGCCGAACCACGCCGAGACCATCACCGGCGCCGGCGGGATCACGCATGACGTCGCCGGCGTGTCGGTCATCGGTCTCGGCTTTGGCAACCAGCGCCCGCGCTTCCTGATGGATGCCGGCACCACGGTCACCTATCTGATCTCGGCGGCCGACGCCTATCTCGAGAACCTGGTGTTCGCCGCCGGTCACGCCGATATTGTGCGCTGCATCGACGTCACCGGCGTCTATGCGCATATCCACAATTGCGAATTCGTCGACAACGTCGCCGACGAGAACTTCCTGTCGGCAATCGGGGCCTCAGGCGCCGACAACACGGCGGATGGCCTCAAGGTCACCCATTGCCGGTTCCTTTCGGCAGATGCCGCGACGCTCGCCTTCATTCTCGCCGCCGGCGACATCCAGTTCCCGGTCGTGCAGCACAACCTGGTCGTGAACGAAGGCACCGGGCTGGCGACCCTGATCACTTGCGCCACCGGCAAGGATCTCAAGCGCTGCGACGTCCGCTGGAATTTCCTGTCCTCGAAGGCGACGGCCGGCAACCTGTTCATCTCGAACGATACCGCCTCGCCGAACAATTCCGGCATCATCGCGCATAACCGCTGCGGCCATGCCGACGTCACCACGACGCACACCATGGGCGCCGTCGGCGGCTGTCGCTTCTTCGACAACCTCTCGGCCTCGACCGATGCGGTGTCGGGCTTCGTGCTGCCGGCGATCGACGCCGACAGCTGAGCAGTCTGGAGCCGGCGGCGGACAAACCCGCCGCCGGTTTTCTTCCCGCCGCTGCGAGGAGACCGATGCGCGACGACGACGAGCCGAAGGTCCAGCCTTACGCCGACGTCATCGCGCGGCACGAGCATGAAAAGCGTCTTCGCCGGCAGCAGACCTACGAGAGCCTGTCGCACTACCTCGACGTGCAGTTCGAGGCGCGCATGTCGGAACAGCGCTCCGGCAGCGCCAATGTCGGATTTTCCAATTTGAAACGGAGGCCCTGATGGCCGGCGGACTAATCGGCGGACCGAAACCGCAAATTCAGCCCATCGCCGCGCCGCAGCCGGCGGCGGTGATGCCAGACGCGGATTCGCCTGAGGCGATCGCGGCGCGCCGCAAGGCGCAGGAAAAACTGATGAACCGCGGCGGCCGCCGCTCCACCATCCTGACGGCGCCAGGCGAGCGCGCGCAGCAGCAGCAGCCGGGCGACAGTTACGACGGCGCGAAGCTCGGCTGATGCAGACGTCGCAGCGCGTCAAGGATCTGCTCGCACAGGGCGACAAGCTGTTTTCCCGCAAGGGGCCGCTGGATTCGCTCTGGCAGACCATGGCCGAGCAATTCTACCCCATGCGGGCGGATTTCACGGCGAGCCGCACGCTCGGCGAGGAATTCGCCTCGCACCTGATGACCGGGCGGCCGGTGCTGGCGCATCGCGATCTCGGCAACGCGATTTCCTCGATGCTGCGCCCGCGCGGCAAGCCGTGGTTCCAGGCGCGGACCCACGACGACGCGATCAACGAGCGCGCCACAGCGCGCACCTGGCTCGACCGCAAGTCCGATGTGATGCGTCGCATCATGTACGACCAGCGCAGCCAGTTTGTGCGCGCCACCAAGCAGGGCGACAACGACTTCACGGCGTTCGGCCAGGCCGTGATCTCGGTCGACGTCAACCACGACGCCAACGGGCTGCTTTACCGCACCTGGCATCTGCGCGACACCGCCTGGTGCGAGAACGCCGAGCTCGTGATCGATACCTTGCACCGCAACTGGAAGATCGAGGCGCGCGAATATTGCCGGCTGTTCCCGGAGACGGCCTCGCCCAAGGTGAGGAAAATCGCCGAAACGGATCCCTATGCCGAGATCAAATGCCGGCACATCGTGCTGCCGGCGTCGTCCTACGACCTGCCGGCGCATGGGCGCATCCGCAAGCAGCACCCCTTTGTGTCGATCTATATCGACTGCGAAAACGACACCATTCTCGAGGAGAAGCCGCGCAAGAGGCTCGGCTATGTCATTCCGCGATGGGTGACGGTGTCGGGCTCGCAATACGCGCATTCGCCCGCGACCGTCGTCGCGCTGCCCGACGGGCGCATGCTGCAGCAGATGACGCTGACGCTGCTCGAGGCCGGGCAGAAGGCGGTCGATCCGCCGATGAAGATCACCGCCGAAGTGGTGCAGGGCGGCGCCAACATCTTCGCCGGCGGCCTGACCACCGTCGATTGGGAGTATGACGAACGCTTCGGCAAGGCGATCGAGCCGCTGATCGACACCAGGTCGTTCAATCTCGGGTGGGCCGACAAGCGCGAGGAAAAGATCGAGGCGCTGATCCGCGAGGCCTTCTTCCTCGATGTGATCGCGCTTCCGCCGGCCGATACCGGCGGCGACATGACGAAATACGAAGTGCAGGTGCGCTTCGAGGAATATATCCGGCGCGCGCTTCCGCTCTTTGAGCCGATGGAGGTCGAATATAACGGCGGGCTGTGCGAGGAGACATTCAACCTCGGCATGGATCTCGGCGCGTTCGGTCCGATGGATGACATGCCGCGCGAATTGCGCGGCCAGGAAATCCGCTGGCAGTTTGAGAGCCCGCTGCAGGCCGCCAACGAGCGCGGAAAGGCCGAGGCCTTCGTCCAGGCCTCCAACCTGCTGAAGATCGCCTCCGAGATCGATCCCGGCACCCGCCACGACTTCGACACCTCGATCGCATTCCGCGACGCGCTGCCGGGCACCGGTTCGCCGGCAAAGTGGATCGTGCCGGAAGACAAGGCGCGCGAGCGGCGCGACCAGGAGCAGCAGCAGATGGCTGCGCAAGCCGCCGCCGCGGCCGTTGCGCAAGGCGCGGCAGTGGCGGAGCAGGTCGGCGTCGCAGGCCAGGAGCTCAATGCCGCCGGCATCACCGGAGCGATGTAAGTGGCAAAACGCTTCAAGGCCCCCGAGCCCTGGCAGCCCGTCCCCTACGACGCGCACATCATCGCGTCGATGCAGGCTCTGTTCGCCGGCGCAGCGACCCCGCACCAGCAGCAATCGGCGGCGCGCTGGATCGTCGAGGTCGCCGCCGGCACCTATGAGCAGCCATTCAAGCCGGGCCCTGACGGCGACCGGCTCACGGCCTTCATGTGCGGCCGCATCTTCGTCGGCCAGCAGGTCGTGAAGATGACCAAACTGAAAATTAAGCAAGAGTGAGAGGTCTTCCATGACTAACGCGACACCGAGCCCGACGCCCGCGCCCGATCCCGCAGGCACGCCCGCGCCCGATTCCAAGCTGGCGCCGGCGCCGGACCCGAAACCTGCCGCAGATCCGAAGGCCGGCGGCGATCCGAAGACGATCGTCGGTGCTGGTGGTGATCAAGCGCGCGGTGCTGATCCGGCAGCCGATCCAGCGGCCGGTCCCAAGGGCGATTGGGCGGAAAACTGGCGCGAGCTGCTCGCCGGAGAGGACAAGGACGATCTGAAGACGCTGGTGCGGCTGTCGTCGCCGGTCGACCTGTGGAAGCAGAACAAGGAACTGCGCCGCAAGATGTCGTCAGGCGAACTGACGAAAGTGCTCGGCGCCGACGCCACGCCGGAGGAAAAAGCGGCCTGGCGCAAGGAGAACGGTTTCCCGGACAAGCCCGAAGGCTATCTCGAGGCGCTGTCCCTGCCCAACGGCGTGGTGCTGGGCGACGAGGACAAGCCGATCGTCAGCGAGCTCGCCGCCGCGGCGCTCGAAGGGGACGTCAAGCCGGCGGCGTTCAGCGGCCTTGTTGCCAAATACTACGCGCTGCAGGACGCGGAGAGGGCCAAGGAAGCCGAAGCCGACGCCACCTATCACGACGAGAATGTCGCGGCGTTGTCGAAGGAGTACGGCGCCGGCTACAAGCGCGAGATCGCGCTGGTGAATTCATTCCTCGGGCAGTTTTTTCCGCCCGATGTCGCATCGGAACTCCTGTCCTCGCGCGCACCCAAGTCGGTTGACGAGAAGGGCAACCAGCTCGGCGGGCGCATGTGGGGCGACAACCCGGCGTTCATCAAGGCGATCGCCACGCTCGCACGAGAATTCAATCCGCTGGCGACGCTCGTCCCCGGCGGCGGCGCGGATCCCGCGAAGACGGTGAACGACCGTCTCGCCGAGATCCGCAAGTTTCGCGTCGACAATCCCGACAAGTACGACGCCGACAAGAAGATGCAGGCCGAGGAGCTCGAGCTCCTGGACGCCAAGCAGAAAATCGAGAACCGCGGCAAAGCAGCCTGAGCTGCCGCGTAAAACCTGTTTCGACCTAAAACGCCTCGCGTCGGGCGCCGGACACCTCGCTCCGCGACCCCGGACTTCAGACGCAACTCACCGCCACCGCGAACGCCCCTGACGCGACAGAGAACGGCCCCGTGCGCGCGCCGCGCCGCGGACAACCCGGATGCTGCCCGAAGGACACCCGGCCGCCGGCACCCGAAAGGAGATTCCATTTCTGAAAGGACAGCATCATGTCTGTCGAAGCAGCAAAAATTCAATACCGGGAAGCGTTCATCGACCAGTTCGAGGGCCGCTCTTCCGTCATGCGTGCCGGTTGCACCAAAGAAACCATGAAGAGCGGCAACACCGTCACCTTCCTGGTCGCGGGCTCCGGTTCCGATGCGGCGGTCACCCGCGGCGTCAACGGCCTGATCCCCTATGGCAACCCGACCAACACGCAGGTCACTGCGACGCTGGTCGAGCGCCATGCGCCCTATGAGCTCACCGGCTTCAACATCTTCTCGAGCCAGGGCGACCAGAAGGCGATCATGCGCCAGGCCTCGATGTCGGTCATCAACCGCAACATCGACCTGACCGTTCTCGCCGAGCTCGCCAACGCCACGATCGACACCGGGGCTTACGCCACGGCGTCGCTGTCGCTGGTCGAAAAGGCCAAGACCTACCTGAGCAATCAGGACGTTCCGGTCGAGGAAGAGGACAACATGTTCGCGGTCATCTCGGGCGCGTTCCGCGCGCACCTGATGCAGACCACTGAATTCGCCTCCGGCGACTATGTGGACGTGAAGATGTTCGCCGGACCCACCCGCAAGATGTGGCGCTGGGACGGTGTGAACTGGATGGTGTCCAGCCGCATCACCGGCGTCGGCACCGCGCAGGAGCTCTGCTACATGTGGCATCGCTCGGCGCTGGGCTACGCCTGCAATATCGGCGAGGAATCCATCGCGATCGGCTACGACGAGAAGCAGGACACGTCCTGGTCTCGCGCCACGATCTATCACGCCGCGAAGATCCTCCAGAACACCGGCATCGTGCAGATCAAGCACGACGGCTCGATCGGCAACCTGAGCTGATCGTCATCGCGCGCCGGGGCCGATAGCCCCGGCGCGTGCTGTCTTTCGTTTCACCTTCACTCTGTCTCACGTCTCACAATCAAGGAGGCCAGCAATGGCTTATGTCCCCAACGACCTCGCCATGGCGATCAACCCGGTCGGTGGCCGGCTGCCGCGCGTTTTCATCTATCTGAACACGGCACCGGACAACGATGCGGCGATCGTCGGCGCGGGCTTCTTCTCCGACGGCGTGCCGAAGGGCATGCGCGTCGGCGACCTGGTCGACGCAATCGACACCGGCACCGCGAAATACAAGCGCTACCAGGTGGCGAGCGTCTCCGGCAACGCGGCAACTGTCGCGGCGCCGACCGCGATCACCTGATCGCTGACGCATCATGCGCGGGCGGCTTTCGCTGCCCGCGCCTTTCTATCCGCATGCACGCACAAAGGACGCAGCGATGACCGCGACGCAGACCGCCAATCTCACCGACCGACTTCTCGACCGCGACTTCGCGGTCAGCACCTTCCGTTACAATCGCTGGTCGGCCGATCTTTCCGAAAGCCAGACCCTCGAGCAGGCGCTCGAGCCGTCCTTCTGGTCGGGCCAGGCCGAAAAGATCATGGGCCACGACAAAGCCAACCCGCGCGGCCGCGGCGACATCATCGAAGTGCGCAAGGCCGATACCGGCGAATATGCCGAGCTGCTGGTGACCGAAGCCGGCGCCGGCTTCGTCAAGGTCGAGATGATCGCCCGCTGCCAGCCGCAGGCCGCCGAGCTTCCCGAAAAGGCACCCTTCACCACGCGCTGGAATGTCGGCAGCAAGAAGCACGACGTCATCCGGAAGAAGGACAAGCAGGTGATGGCGCAAGGCTTCCAGACCAAGGACGCCGCGCATCGCTGGATCGCCGAGCATCTGAAGGCGATGGCGGCCTGATCGCGACCTGACGGGGAGCGCGCGTCATGGCAATCACCAAGCTGCGGCTCTACAACGACGCCGGGTTGCTTCTGACCGAGGAGCCGCTGGCGTCGCTGACCGAGAGCAACAAGCTTCGCCGCGCGCTCGATGCCGTCTATGACGCGGTGCTGCAGCAATGCCTCGAAGAGGGCTTCTGGAATTTTGCGATGCGCGTCGCCTCGATCGACGCCTCGGCCGGCATCGACCCGGCGATCGGCTTCCAGAACGCTTTCGAGAAGCCGGAGGATTGGGTGCGCACCTATCGCGCATCCGACAACGAGCGGTTGGATCCGCCACTGGTAAACTTCAATGACGAGGGCGGGATCTGGTACGCCGATTGCGACCCGCTCTTCGTGAAATTCGTCTCCAATTCGGTCAATTACGGCCTCGACCTGACGCTGTGGCCGGAGAACTATGCCAACTTCGTGGCCTATCGGCTCGCGCACCGTGTGCACAAGCGGGTGACGGGTTCCGAGCCCTCCGACAAATTCGACCGGGAACACAAGCGCGCCAGGGGCATGGCGCTGTCGCGCGACGCGGCCGACGAGACCGTGCTGCTGCCGCCGCGCGGCTCCTGGGTGAATTCCCGCATGTCCGGCATGATCAGCCGGCGATATGACCGCCGCAGCTGATGGCCCGCACCAATGCCGCCCTGCATGCGCTGAACCGCGGCGAGGTCTCCCGCTTTGCGCTCGC
>LNFM01010297.1_pt1 | contig 13226 bp, 9 predicted proteins | sample 596031 | NCBI WGS metagenome assembly LNFM01 (sample SAMN04254537, study PRJNA301005) | activated carbon metagenome | isolation source: dual media filters at the Ann Arbor, Michigan drinking water treatment plant | place: USA: Ann Arbor
GTCTTGCCGCGGAACGCCGCCGGCCCGGTCGCCTCGTCGTAGTCGAACACCGGCCGGCGGATCATCTGCCGCACGTACCAGTCGGTGTTGAGCAGCGACGTGTTGGCGATCGTGACGTCCTTGCGGATGCCGAGGACCTCCTGCGCGTACCAGAGCGGGAAGGTGTCGTTGTCGCCGACGGTGACGAGGATGCCGTACGGCTCGACCGAGTTGAGCAGGTCGATCGCGAAGTCGGCGGTCTCGGTGTCACCGTCGCGGGCGCTCGCGTTCCAGTTGCCGACCATCGGCGCGAAGGCGACGAGCAGCAGCGGCGACGCGATCAGGAAGCTGCGCGTGGTGGGGAGGTCGAAGGTCTCGAGCCCCACCTTCACCTTCTCGCTGCCGAGCAGCACGGCGACCGACTCCCAGAGATAGACCAGGCCGAGGGCGGCCCAGACGCTCCAGGCGGAGAAGCTCCAGAGGAAGAAGTAGTCGCGGTCGCGGACCTCGCGGAACTCCTGAGTGAGCTGCAGCTCGGGGTTCTGCGACGCGCCGTACTTGAAGTTCAGGTAGTAGATCAGAACGAAGGTCAGCGTGAACATCAGCGGCCCGAAGAACGCGAAACTTCGAGGGTCGCGTCGGTAGTGGACCCATCCGCCGAGGATGCCGAGCACGAGGAAGAGCGCCGCAAGGCCGCCCTGCAGCCCGGGCTTCTCGCCATGTGCGTCGCGGAGCCACTGCCACTTGAAGTAGAGCCACCACATGCCCATCTGCGCCGTGAACGGCGCCTGACGATCCGCAGTGGACGGCTTGGCGTACTGGCCGCGGTCGAAGTTGTACTTGAACGCGTCCCAGGTGCCCTTGCTGAAGGTGCAGCCGACCTCGAGCCCGTTGCGGCAGGCCGTGGGTTCGCCCTCGTTGATCGCCGGGAAGTGCGCGGCGCGGATGGGCTGCGTGGCGAATGAGCTGCCGCCGAGCACCATCGCGCCGAGGGCGCCGACGATGAGCTTCCAGCGGAGCAGGGTAGCGGGCTTGCGGATGAGCACCGCGATGCCGATCGCCGGGAGCGCGAGCATGCCGGCCATGTGGTTCGCGTAGCCGAGGCCGGCGAGGTAGGCGAGCATCACGAGCGTGGCGTCGGCCTTCTTGCCATCGGGCTCGTCGCACCAGCGGACGGTGAGCCAGGCGGAGATCGCGAGGCCGACGAGCGAGACGGTGTAGACCTTCTCGTTGACGACCGACTGCGACCAGACGGTGAAGGCGGTCGCGCCGATGAGCGTGGCGAGCGAGCCGCCGACGATCCGCTGCCAGCGCTTGTCGAACCAGCCGACGAGCACGCGCTCGGTGATGAGGAACCACATCCCCGCGCTGACGGCGCTGGAGATCGCGGCGAGCAGGTTGATGCGCATCGCCACCGAGGGCGCGATGGGCAGGATGGCGAAGACGCGCCCGAGGATGACGAAGAACGGATTCCCCGGCGGGTGCGGGAGCCCCAGGGTGTAGGCCGCCGCGATGTACTCGCTCGTGTCCCACATCGCCGTCTCGGGGGAGAGGGTGATGAGGTAGAGGAGGAAGGTCAGCCCGGCCGCGATGGAGGCGGCGAGGTAGGACGGGCGGTAGTCGAGCTCTGAGGACATCAGGGGGACGGCTGGGGGTTGGAAGCAGTAAAACTACGAACTGCAGATGTGAGATGCGAGATGTGAGCAGAACGGTTGGCAGTGGGCAGAACGCAGTTGGCGGTCCGCTGCCAACTGCCCACCGCCAACTGACGTCTGATCAGTGCCTGAACGTCCGCTGCCCGGTGAACACCATCGCGATCCCATGCTCATCCGCCGCCGCGATGACCTCCTCGTCCCGCACCGACCCGCCGGGCTGGACGATCGTGCGTACCCCTGCCTGCGCGGCTTGGTCCACGCCGTCGCGGAAGGGGAAGAAGGCGTCCGAGCCGAGCGCTGCACCGTCCGTGGCGTGGCCCACCGACTTGGCCTTGTGGACCGCGAGGAAGGCGGCGTCCACGCGCGACATCTGGCCCGCGCCGATGCCGATGGTCGCGCCGTCGCGGGCGAGGACGATGGCGTTCGACTTCACGCTTGCCACCGCGCGCCAGGCGAAGAGCAGGTCCTTGAGTTCGGCGCCGGTGGGCTGACGCCTGGTCACGACCTTCCAGCCGGCGTCGTCGAGCGAGGCCGGTGCGCGCTCCTGCACGAGGATGCCGCCGCGAACGCGCTTGATGTCGAGCGAGCCATCGCCGGCGCGCACGGTGCCCTCGAGCACGCGCAGGTTCTTCTTGGCGCCCAAGGCCGTGAGGGCCTCCGGCGTGAAGCTCGGCGCGACGATGCACTCGACGAAGAGCGAGGCGACGGCTTGCGCGCACGCCTCGTCGACCTCGACGGAGAACGCGATCACCGACCCGAAGGCCGAGACGGGGTCGCAGGCGAGTGCCTTGTGGTAGGCCTCGAGCGCGGAGGTGCCGGTCGCAAGGCCGCACGGCGTGGTGTGCTTCACGATCGCGCAGGCCGTCTCGCCGCGGAACGGGTCGATCGCGAGCATCGCGCCTTCGAGGTCGAGCAGGTTGTTGAACGAGAGCTCCTTGCCGCCATGCTGCTTGAGTGCGCCGAGACCGGCGCCGACGCGTTCCACGTAGAACGCTGCCGCCTGGCCCGGATTCTCGCCGTAGCGCAGCGACTGCGCCCGCTCGAACGCGAGGGTGAGCTTCTCGGGGAAGTGGTCGCCGCGCTGCGCGGCGAACCAGCCGGAGATCGCGGCGTCGTACGCCGCGGTGTGCGCATACACCTTCTCGGCCAGGTCGCGACGCATCTCGCTCGCGTCGCCGCCGTTCTGCAGGGCGGCGAGCACGCGGCCGTAATCGTCCGGATCCACCACCACCGTCACCGACGCGAAGTTCTTCGCCGCGCTGCGCAGCATGGACGGGCCGCCGATGTCGATCTGTTCGATCACGTGCTCTGGCGCGAGGTCCTTCTTGGCCGCCGTCTCGCGGAACGGATAGAGGTTCACGCAGACGAGGTCGATCGGGGCGATGCCGTGCTCCTTGATGGCCGCCATGTGCTCGGGGAGGTCGCGGCGCGCGAGGAGGCCGCCGTGCACGGCAGGGTGCAGCGTCTTCACTCGGCCGTCGAGCATCTCCGGGAACTGCGTCACGTCGGCGACGTCGGTGACGGCGAGGCCGGCGGTGCGGAGGGCCTTGGCGGTGCCGCCCGTGGAGAGGAGCGTGAAGCCGAGGGCGCGGAGGCCGGTGGCGAATTCGAGCAGGCCCGTTTTGTCGGAGACGGACAGAAGAGCGGAAGGCATTGACCGGGGGAGAGGGATGCGGGGGTGGAGAGGGACGAGGGGTGCGGTGGGGGGAGAGGGATGCGAGGGGAGCGGCGCTCAGGGGGGAGGGGGGGATTCCGCCGCCGTGCCTGCTCTCGACAGCCGGCCGGCGCAGAGGGACTCCACCACCCGCGGATAGAGCGCGTGCTCAGCTTCAAGGACGCGGGCGGACACTTGCGCTGCCGTGTCGCCGGGGTGCACGGGGACCTCGGCCTGCTCGATGATCGCGCCCTCATCGTAGTGCTCGCTCACCCAGTGCACCGTCGGGCCGGTGGTGCGCGCGCCCGATGCGACCACGGCCTCGTGCACGTGGTGGCCGTACATGCCGGGGCCGCCGAAGGCGGGCAACAGGGCCGGGTGGATGTTCACCATGCGGCCCTCGTAGGCGCGTACCACGTCGGCGGGGATGAGGCGCAGGTAGCCGGCGAGCGCGATGTGCGTGATGGCGTGCTGCTGCAGCAGCGCGAGCATCTCGCTCGCGCGGTCGCGCGGGAGCCAGATGGACGGGATCCCGCGGGCCTTCGCGCGATCGAGGGCGCCGGCCGCCTTGCGGTCGCTCAGCACGAGGGCGATGCGCGCGGGCGCGGAGGCGCCGAGGGCATCGAAGTGCTCGAGGATGGCCTGGAGGTTGCTGCCGCCGCCGGAGGCGAACACGGCGAGGCGCGCGCGGGATTCCGTCACTCGGGGAATCTATCGCCCCGAGCCGTCCCTCGTCACCGCAGGACGCGCTCGACGATCTCGTGCAGCGAGTCGGCGACCTCGGCCTCCACCGTCGCCCTCGCCCAGTCGGCCTCGGGCGTGTCGGGACTGCGCACGAGGAAGCCGCGGCCGCCCTTCGCGATGGCGGGTGCCACATCGCGCCAGCGATCGCCGACGTACACCGATCCCGCGAGATCGAGGCCCAGCGATTCGGCCGCCTCCTCGTACATCAGCGTGCCCGGCTTGCGGCAACGGCATGGGCCCGATCGCTCGGGATGATGCGGGCAATGCTTGGTGAGGTCGATCCGTACGCCCTGCTCGGCGAGGAGGGCGTCGAGCCGTGCGCGCACGCCGGCGTAGTCCGCCTCGCTGACGATCCCCTGCGCGATGCCGCTCTGATTGGTCACGATCACGAGTGCCCAGCCTGCCTCGGCGAAGGCGCGCAGCAGTGCGACGGCGCCCGGCAGCAGCTCCACGAGCGCGGGATCGCGGAGGTAGTGCGCATCGTGGATGAGCGTGCCGTCGCGATCGGCGAAGAGCGCGCGACGACCCTTCGGGGTGCGCGCGGCGGGGAAGGCGCCCGTCTGACCGTCAGGCAACGGGAGGTTCACGCGAGGGCCGCACGAAGGAGCGCGGTCAGATTCGCGTCGTCGTCGGCGTCGACGCTGCGCAGGTCGAGTCGGAGCCGGTCCTCCTCCAGGCGCGCGATGACGGGGATCTCCCCGCCGCGCAGTCGTGCCTCGAGCGTCACGATGTCCCCGCCGAACGTCACCGCGAACGAGGGGATCCTCGCCGTGGGGAAGGCGCCGCCGCCGACGGTGGACTCGCACGGTTCGACGCTCACGTCGGAGGCGCCGGCGCGCAACGTGTGTCCGGCCGGCACCGGCGTCCTGAGCGCGTCCACGATCACCTCGGCGCGCGCACGCACCCATTCGCGCGGGCCCGTGAGCATGCGCAGCGCCGGGATCTCCTGTCGCGCGCGCTCGGGGACGCGATACAACTCGAGCGTCGCCTCGAGCGCGGCGAGCGTGAGCTTGTCCACGCGCAGCGCGCGCGCGAGCGGATGCTGGCGCAACTGCGCGACGGTCGCGCGCCGGCCGAGGATGATGCCCGCCTGCGGACCGCCCATGAGCTTGTCGCCGCTCATGAGCACGAGCGTCGCGCCATCGCGCACGGCGTCGCTCGCGGTGGGCTCGCCGCGGAGTCCCCACTTGGCGAGGTCCATCATGAGGCCGCTGCCGAAGTCATGGAGGAGTGGCACATCCGCCGCCGCGGCGATGGGCGCGAGCTCCGCCACCGTCGCCTCGGCGACGAAGCCGCGGATGGCGAAGTTGCTGCGGTGCACCTTCACGATGGCGCCGGTGCGCGGCGAGAGGGCGCGCTTGTAGTCGGCGGCGTGCGTACGGTTGGTGGTCCCGACCTCGACGAGCTGGGTGCCGCTCGTCGCCATGATGTCGGGCACACGGAACGAGCCGCCGATCTCGACGAGTTCGCCGCGACTCACGATGGTCTCGCGCCCCTGTGCGAGCGCCTGCAGCGCGAGCACGAGGGCGGCGGCGCAGTTGTTCACGACCATCGCGTCCTCGGCCCCCGTGAGCTCGGCGAGCAGCGCCGAGCAGTGGGCATGACGGCTGCCGCGCACGCCCATCGCCACGTCGTACTCGAGCGTGGATGCCGCACGCGCCACCTCGGCCATCGCTTCGATGGCGACGGGCGCCAGCGGCGCGCGACCGAGGTTGGTGTGCAGCACCACACCGGTGGCGTTGATCGCCGCGCGCAGCGAGGGACGGGTCCGCGCGGCGACATGCGCGCGCACGGCGCGCTCCCACGCGCGATCATCGGCGGGGAGGTCGCCCCCCGCGCGAGCCCCGGCGACGATGGCGCGCACCGCCTCGGCCACGAGCGTGCGCGGCATGTAGGCCGCGAGTGCGCGGATCCCGGGTCGCTCGAGGACGGTGCCCACCGAAGGCAGGGCGCGGCGCGTGTCGCTCATGCTGCAGGCCCTATGGCCGTGGGCGGGGCCGCGCGGGAGCGGCCGGCACGGCCGCCGTCGGCGGGCGGTCGGCGGGTGCGGTCTCGGTGGAATCCTTCGGCGCGGCGGGTGGACGGATGCGGAAGGCGCGTTCGGAGGGCCGCACATTCCCGCCGAGCCCGCGGACGCCGGTGACGACCACCCGGTACTCGCCCGGCGCGAGCGGCGCCGAGAACTCGACGACCCAGTTGAGCACCGGCACGGGGCGGTTGAGCTTGGGCGGCGGGATCCTGGTGGTATCGGCACCGGGACCTGCGGCGCCTTCGCGCACGATGACGGGGGCACGCCGCGCCGGGGCGACCGGCGCGCGCGGCGTGGCGGCTGTCGTGTCTCGCGCGGCGGTCGTGTCCCGTGCCGCGACGCTGTCCGCCGCAGCGCTGTCCGCCGCGGCGCTGACCGAGTCGTCGCGCGCCGCCGCAGCGGTCCTCAGCGAATCGAAGAGGGCCGCCGGCAGCATCCGCCCCACGGGCACGAAGGAAGAATCGGCGCGCATGATCGCGGCGGTCGCCGAGTCGGGGGCCCAGTCCACGGCGACGCCGCGATCGAACTTGAGGCGCAGCGCCGTCGAGTCGACGAGTTCGAGCGTCTCGATGCGCGGGCCGATGGTGTCGTGCACGAACGCGTACAGTTCGGTGCGCAGCGTGGTGTCGACCTGGATGCTCAGGGAATCGAAGAGCTCGCGCTCGTCGATCGTGCGGTCGTTGTCGGCGTCGGTCCAGCCGCGCAGCCGATAGGTGCCCGGCGCCAGGTCGCGCACGGCGAACCCGCCGAGCGAGTCGGCGCGCGCGCTCCAGCGCAGCGTACTGTCCGCCGGGAGGAAGACCTCGACGCGGGCGTTCGGGATGTGCTTCCCGGCGACCCAATCGAAGATCACGCCGGTCACCTCGCCGGTGGTGCGCACGGAGCCGGTGGAGAAGACGACCTCGACGGCTTCCTTGAGCACGTTGCCGCGCAGGTCGGCGAGGCCGGGGAGGAGCGTGACGCGATACGTGGTGTTGGGACGGAATCCGCCGCGCGGTTCGATCTCGATCGCGGTACGGCGCCAGGTCACGCGTTCGCGGCCGTCGCCGGGGGAGACGAGGACGAGGGAGCCGAGCGACGAGCCCATCTGGCCGCCGCCGAAGCTCCCCGAACCTCCCGGGGCGACGCGGCCGGCGCCCGCACTCGCGAGGATGGGTGTCGAGCGTTCGTTCACCACTTCGTCGAAACGCAGCAGCACGGAACGGGTGCGCACGTTGAGGCTGCCGGTGTCAGGGGACACGGCCATGAGCACCGGCGCATCCTTGTCCACCGGACCGCCGGGCGGGATGCCGGGCTGCGCACAGGCGGCGACGAACGCCGCGCTCGCGAGGGCGCATCGCGCCACCCTCGGGTGCGCGCGCCTCCACCCGCGTGCCGCGTGCGTCACCCGGCCAACTCCGCGACCTTCGCGCGCAACTGGTCGGCGCGCGCACTCCACTCGCGTTCCTTGGCGCGCTCGGCGTCGACCACCGCCGGCGGCGCCTTGGCCGTGAACTTCTCGTTGGAGAGGCGGCCGCGCAGCGCGTCGAGCTGCTTCACGAGCCCGTCGATCTCGCCCTGCAGGCGGGCCCGTTCCTTCGCGACGTCGACCATGCCGGCGAGCGGCAGGCTCAGCTCGAGCCCACTGGGCAGCACCGCATGCGCGGCCGCGCCGGCCGGTGCCGCGCCGATGCTGATCTCGCAGCGCGCGAGCCGCTGCACCAGCGCGGCGTTCGCCACGAGCTCGTCGCCCGATCCACCGCCCACGACGAACGCGCGGATCGCGGCACCCGGCTGCACGCCGTACTCCGCGCGCAGGCCGCGGATGGCGTCGATCGCCTCGCGCACGAGCTCGAACTCGGCGCCGCTCGCGCTGCTGCCGCGCACGGGCCAGGCGGCCTGGGCGAGGAAACTCCCCTTCGCGTAGCCGGGGAGCCGCTGCCAGAGCGACTCGGTCACGAAGGGCATGATGGGATGGAGCAGGCGCAGTCCGCGATCGAAGACATGCACGAGCACCGCGCGCGCGACCTCGCGGTCCGGTCCCGGCTGCGCGAGGCGGGTCTTCACGGCCTCCACGTACCAGTCGGCGAGCTCGTTCCAGACGAAGCGGCGCGCCGCTTCGGCATAGGCGTCGAGGCGGAGGCCCAGCTGGCGTTCCTGCTCCGGCCAGGCGCCCTTCGCGGGGCGCGCCGGACCGAGCGACGCATCGCATTCGGCGATGGCGGCGTCGAGCCGGCCGAGGATCCAGCGGTCGGCGAGCGTGAGCTGCGCGGCGCTCACGGACGGCAGGGGCGTGACGGGGTCATCCCCCACCTGTAGCAGGATGAAGCGCCCGATGTTCCACAGCTTGGTCGCGAAGTTGCGGCCCGGCGCGAACGACTTGTCGAGGTCGTTGGGGTCGAGCATCACGTCCACGCCGAGTCCCATCCCCTGGATGAGCGTCCAGCGCAGCGCGTCGGCGCCGAACCGGTTCACGACGTCGAGCGGATCGATCCCGTTGCCGAGCGACTTGGACATCTTGCGATGCTGCATGTCGCGCACCGTGCCGTGCAGGTACACCGTGTGGAACGGCGCGGCGCCGAGGAAGGCATAGCTCGTCATGATCATGCGCGCGACCCAGAAGAAGAGGATCTCCGGCGCGGTGACGAGCACGTCGCTCGGGAAGAAGGCCTTGAGGTCGGCGCTCTCCTCGTCGGGCCAGCCCAGCGTGGAGAAGGGCCAGAGTCCCGACGAGAACCAGGTGTCGAAGACGTCCTCGTCCTGCGAGAGGATGCGGCCGCCGCACGTGGCACACTCGGTGGGATCGTCGCGGTACGCGAGTTCGTGCGAGTTCTCGCAGGTGAACACCGGGATGCGGTGCCCCCACCAGAGCTGGCGCGAGATGTTCCAGTCGCGGATCCCCTCGAGCCAATTGATGTAGACCTTCTCCCACTTCTCGGGGAGGAGGCGCACCGTGCCGTCCTTGACCGCGGCGAGCGCGGGCTCGGCGAGCGGTCCCATGCGCACGAACCACTGCATGGAGAGGCGTGGCTCGACGACGGTGTCGCAGCGGTAGCAGCGACGCACGCTGTTGGAGTATGACTCCACCTTCACCAGGAGGCCGGCCGCCTCGAGCATCGCGACCGCCTGCTTGCGCGCGGCGAAGCGCTCCAGTCCGTCGAGTTGCTTGGGGATGCGATGGCGATCGTCCGCATGCATCGCGCCCACCATGCCGGTGGGCGTGATCACCACCGGCATCGCGAGCCCGTGCCGCTTGCCCACCTCGAAGTCGTTGGCGTCGTGGGCCGGCGTGATCTTGAGCGCGCCGGTGCCGAAATCCTTCTCCACGTACGCGTCGGCGATGACCGGGATCTCGATGCCGACCAGCGGCAGCGTGAGCGCCTGGCCGACCAGCGCCGCGTAGCGTTCGTCCTCGGGATGCACCGCGACGGCGACGTCGGCGAGGATCGTCTCGGGCCGCGAGGTCGCGATGGTGATGCCCTTGGACGGATCGCCCGCGAGCGGATAGCGCACGTGGTAGAGCTTGCTCTCCGTGTCGTGGAACTCCGCCTCCTCGTCCGAGAGCGAGGTGAGGCAACGCGGGCACCAGTGGATCACGCGATGGCCGCGATAGACGAGGTCCCGCTCCCAGAGCCGCACGAAGGCCTCGCGCACGGCCTTGGAGAGTTCGGGCGAGAAGGTGTACGCGGTGCGCGACCAGTCGGCCGACGCGCCGATGGCCTTGAGCTGGTTGAGGATCTGGCCGCCCGTCTCCTCGACGAAGGCCTCGGTGCGCTTCACGAAGGCGTCGCGGCCGAGGTCGAAGCGCGTCCGGCCTTCCTTGGCGAGCAGCTTCTCGACGACGTTCTGCGTCGCGATGCCGGCGTGGTCGGTGCCGGGGAGCCAGAGCGCCTCGTCGCCGGCCATGCGGCGCCAGCGGACGAGCACGTCCTGCACGGTGTTGTTGAGCCCATGGCCGACGTGCAGCACGGCGGTCACGTTCGGGGGCGGGATGAGGATCGTGAAGGGGTCGCGGTCCCCCCCGTTGCGCCTGGTGCGCGCCGCGTCGGCCTTGAAGACGCCGGCCGCCTCCCACGCCTGGCCCAGGGCGGGCTCGGCGGACGCGAAATCGAAGTGGGTGGGGAAGTCGGGGAGCTGCGTCGGGTCGGTCGTCTCGCTCATTCCCGCAAGTTAGCGGGAGCGCTCACGGACCGTGAGCCGTTCGCGCACCCGCACCACGCCGGGGACGCCGCGCGCGATGGTCACCGCGTGCTTCACCTCGCGATCGTTGCGGACGCCGCCGTAGAGGACGATCACGCCGTCGCGCGGGGAGTCGATCTCCACGGCGCGACGCGCGAGCACCGGGTCGTTGGAGAAGGCCTCGAGGACGCGCGCGTCGAGGCCTTCCTCGTCCTCCGGCTCCTCGTCGGCCCCGTCCTCGTCGTCATCCTCGGTCTCGTCATCGTCGTCATCGACGTCATCGTCCGTCTCCCGCTCGGCGGCGGACTCTTCGATCTCCTCCTCGTCCTCCTCCGCCTCGGGCGCGTCCCACCACTCCTTGAGTGTTCCGACCGTCTCGAGCAACGGCCCCCACTGCTGCATCGCCGCGCTCGCGAGCCGGCGCGTGCGCCCGGCCAGCCCGCGCAGCGAGCTCCGTCGGCCGCTTCGCTTGTCGGCGATGAGCACGCCAACGGCGACGCCGAGGACGGCGCCTGTCGCCAGCCAGAGCCAGGGGTGGTCGCGATGGGGTCGCTCGATGCGGACGGTGCGCATGTTCCGGGGTTCGCGGTTGGCGGGGCCTTGGGCGTCCCGCTACTTTGAAGCCTGTCCCCTCGCGCGCGGCGAGGCAAGCAGGGAAGTCCTTGGAATCCGTGGAACCCGTTGCCGCGCGCCCACTTCGCCCCTTCGGCCCACCCATGTCGCAGCGACCCCCCCGACTCCAGACGGCCGACGCGCGGCTCCGTCCGCGCCTCGTGCTCGGATGGAGCCTGTTCTTCGTGTTCGCCCTGGTCGGTGCGGCGCTCGCCATCCGGCTCGGGCCGTCGGTGCCGGTCCTGCTCGACGTGATGCTCCCATGAGCGCTGCCTCCGCGCCCGCCACGCTGGTCCTGACCCTTCCCGATGGCGCCACCCGCGAGGTCGCGCCCGGCACGCTCGCGCGCGACGTGGTCGCGACGATCGGGCCGCGCCTGCTGCTCGCCGCGATCGCGGTCTCCGTGGATGGCGAGGTGCAGGACCTCATGACGCCCATCCGCCGTGGCGGTGCGTTCCAGGTGATCACCGAGAAGGATCCGCGCGCGCTCGCCGTGCTGCGCCACTCGGGCGCCCACATCCTCGCGACCGCGGTGCGTCGCCTGCGCCCCGAGGCCGCGATCGGCTTCGGTCCGGCGATCGACGACGGCTTCTACTACGACTTCGACGTCGCCAAGCCGTTCACCCCCGAGGACCTCGAGGCGATCGAGGCGGAGATGCGGAAGGTCGTCGCGGAGAAGTTCCCGTTCGTCCGCGCCGAGGTGAGCCAGGTCGAGGCGAAGCAGGTCTTCTCGGACGATCCGCTCAAGCTCGAGCGCCTCGAGGACTTCGAGGGCTCGGACGAGATCATCTCGACCTACACCGACGGACCGTTCACCGACCTCTGCCGCGGGCCGCACGTCCCCGACACGTCCTATCTCAAGCACTTCAAGCTGCTCTCGGCGGCCGGCGCCTATTGGCGCGGCGACGAGAAGCGGCAGATGCTGCAGCGCATCTACGCGACCGCCTTCTTCAAGAAGGAGGAGCTCGAGGCGCGCCTGCACCAGATGGAGGAGGCGAAGAAGCGCGACCATCGCGTGCTCGGGAAGCAGCTGGAGCTCTTCCAGTTCTTCCCGCAGGCGCCGGGCGCGGCCTTCTGGACGCCCAAGGGGACCCAGCTCTGGAACACGCTCGAGGGCTTCGTGCGCGAGCGCCAGCGCGACGACTTCCTCGAGATCAAGACGCCGCTGCTCTACACCAAGAAGCTCTGGGAGCAGTCGGGGCACTGGGGGAAGTACAAGGAGAACATGTTCCTCGTCTGGGACAAGGAGGAGGCGGAGTCGGGGGTGTCGGCCGAGGAGGCGCTCAGCATGTCGCTCAAGCCGATGAACTGTCCGTCGCACCACCTGCTGTTCCACTCGCACAAGCACTCGTATCGCGAGCTGCCCATGCGGTACGTCACCTTCGACGTGCTGCACCGGAACGAGATCTCGGGCGCGCTCTCGGGGCTCACGCGCGTGCGGCAGTTCTCGCAGGACGACTGCCATGTGTACCTGCGCGAGGACCAGATCACGAGCGAGGTGAAGTTCCTCATGGACTTCATCCTCGGGTACTACGACACGTTCGGGCTCACCGCCCGTCTCAAGTTCGCGACGCGGCCGGAACAGCGGATCGGCAGCGACGCGCTCTGGGACCGCGCCGAGGGCGCGTTGCGCGCGGCGCTCGAGCGCACCGGGCGGCCGTACGAGATGAAGGAGGGCGACGGCGCCTTCTACGGCCCCAAGATCGACTTCGACGTGCTCGATTCGATCGGGCGCGCCTGGCAGCTCGGCACGATCCAGCTGGACTACAACGCGCCCGAGCGCTTCGACCTCGAGTACACGGGCGAGGACAACGCCGCGCACCGGCCGGTGGTGATCCATCGTGCGGTGAGCGGCTCGTTCGAGCGCTTCATCGCGATCCTCATCGAGCACTTCGCGGGCGCCTTCCCGGTGTGGCTCGCGCCGGAGCAGGTGCGCGTGCTGCCGATCTCCGACGACGTGCTGGGGTACGCCAAGGACGTCACGGCGAGACTCCGGGCCGCCGGCATCCGTGCTGTCTGCGACGACCGCAGCGATACGCTCAACTACCGGATCCGGGATGGCGAGATGATGAAGGTCCCGTACATGGCGGTGCTCGGGAAGCGCGAGGCGGAGGCCGGGCAGGTGGCCATCCGCGTGCGCGGCTCGGGCAAGAAGCAGGAGGTCGTGAGCATCGACGCCTTCCAGGCGAGGCTCCTCGACGAGATCCGCACGCGCGCGCTGACCCCGGCCTCCACCGGAGCGGACGCGTGATGCCGCGGTGCAGGCTCCGGCGCGCGGCGCTCACCGCCCTCGGCATGATGGCCCTCGGTGCGGTCCCCGACCGCGCGCAGGCGCAGCCGGTGGAGAAGCCGCCGCTCGGCGCCCTGCGTGTCGCGGGTGAGGTCGTGCTCGGCG
>LNFM01010298.1_pt1 | contig 13225 bp, 14 predicted proteins | sample 596031 | NCBI WGS metagenome assembly LNFM01 (sample SAMN04254537, study PRJNA301005) | activated carbon metagenome | isolation source: dual media filters at the Ann Arbor, Michigan drinking water treatment plant | place: USA: Ann Arbor
CTTGACCGCACCAGGATTCCAAGGGGAATGACTGCGGATGCGGTGGGGAGTGCCGGGTGCTGCGGGTGGCAACCATCTCGCGTCGGTCTCCCGCTTTGTCGGGCCGGGAGGTCTGCGCCGTCGGTGCGTGCCTTAAACTCAAGGCAAATCAATCACTTACGGCACGTGACGCGAGTGACGCATTATAGACAGCCATCCACCAGGTTGGTGTCCTATTTCCCTTCCGGTCACCCCTCGATTTCCCTTGTCCCAGCTCCCAACCTCCCCAGCCGCCGCGGTGCGGCACCTCACGGTGGACGAAGAGTCGGCCGGGCAGCGGCTCGACAACTTCCTGATCCGCGAGCTCAAGGGGGTTCCCAAGACCCACATCTACCGCATCATCCGTTCGGGCGAGGTGCGCCGCAACAAGGGCCGCGTGGGGGCCGACGACCGGGTGCAGACCGGTGATGTGTTGCGCATTCCACCGATTCGGCTGTCGGAACGCGCCGAAGAAAAACAACTCAATCCCGCGCCTGCCCGTCAATTCCCGGTGGTGTTTGAAGACGAGGCGTTCATGGCCATTGACAAACCGGCCGGGGTGGCAGTGCATGGCGGAAGCGGGGTAAGTTTTGGCGTCATCGAACAAATGCGCCAGGCTCGACCAGACGCGCGTTTGCTGGAATTGGTGCACCGCTTGGACCGCGAAACCAGCGGTCTGCTGCTGATTGCCAAGAAGAAGAGTGCGCTCAAAGTCTTGCAGGATCAATTCCGGGAACGGGAAACTGGCAAGACCTATCTGGCGCTTGTCAAAGGCACTTGGCCAGCCCGGCTCAAAGTGCTGGATCAGCCATTGCACAAATACTTGCTGGCAGACGGCGAGCGGCGGGTGAAGGTGACCAACAAAGAGGATCCGGATGGCATGCATTCGGTGACCCTTGTGAAAGTGGCGGCCCGCATTCCAGCACCAGCGACCTTGGCCGCTTTGCTGCCCGAGGGTCTGAGTCTGCTGGAAGTGACGATCAAGACGGGGCGCACGCACCAGATCCGCGTGCATCTCTCGAATGCTGGTCATCCGATTGCCGGCGATGACAAATATGGGGATTTCGAACTCAACCGGCAATTGGCCCGTGCAGGATTGAAGCGCATGTTCCTGCACGCCTGGCGCCTGCGATTGAACCATCCAGTGACAAATGCCCCGATTGAGTTCAAAGCCGAACTGCCAGACGAACTTCGACCGTGGGCCGCCGCTGCACCGGAAAAACGCGATTAGAATGCGGTCTGCATCGCCAGATTGCAATCGTTCATTTCATTCCGTTTCAACTTACAAAAGGATTCATCAATGGCCAGCTATTCCGAACTCATGGCGCAAGCGCAAACCCTGATGGCTCAGGCTGAACAGGCGCGCAAAGACGAACTCGCTTCCGTGATTGCCGACATCAAGGGGAAAATGAAACAATTCGGTATTTCAGTGGCAGATCTGGGCGGTGCGACCAGCGGCAAAAAGCCGGCCAAATCCAAATCGGTGTCGGCGCCGAAGTACCGCGGTCCCAACGGCGAACTCTGGGCTGGTGGTCCGGGTCGCAAGCCCGAGTGGGTGCGCGCTGTGCTGGCTTCGGGCAAAAGTGTTGACGACTACCTGATCTGATCCGCCCTGGCATCGATCCGACACAACCCGCCGCTGGCGGGTTTTGTTTTTGGGGCTGCTTTGCGGGTCTTTTGGCTCGTTATCCTTCCTGCATGGTCAAGATCCTTCTCGTCTGCATGGGCAACATCTGCCGCTCCCCCATGGCCGCCAGCGTCATGCACGCTGAGGTGGCGCGCCGGCAGTTGTCTGAGCGGGTGACGCTGGACTCGGCGGGTACTTACGGCGCCCACAGGGGTGAAAAGGCGGATCGGCGGGCCGTGGCGCTCGCGCAGGCGCGGGGCTACAACCAGATCCTTCAAGAGCGTGCGCGTCAGGTGACCGAAGACGACTTTGAGCGTTTCGACCTGATCCTGGCCATGGACCGCGACAACCTCACGCAACTGGAGCGCATGTGCCCCGCCGGGCACGGGCACAAGCTGCATCTGTTTCTGGAATACGCGGGCGTCAGCGAGCGCGCGGAAGTGCCGGATCCCTACTATGGCAACGCGGCAGGGTTCGAGGCGGTACTGAGCTTGTGCGAGCAAGGCGTCGACGGCGTGCTCAAACGCGTGACTCAGGCTTTGTGATAGTCCCGGTACCAAGCCACAAACCGCTGGATGCCCTCGGCCAGCGGCGTTGACGGCGCAAAACCCACCCAGTCGCGCAGGGCGGTGGTGCTGGCATAAGTGGCAGGCACATCGCCATCCTGCATGGGCAGCAACTGTTTCACGGCCTCGCGTCCCAGGGCCGTCTCGATGCAGGCAATGAAATCGAGCAAGGGCACCGGGTCGTGGTTGCCGATGTTGAAGATACGGTAGGGCGCTGCGCCCGCCACCTCGGGCGTGGCCGGTTTGTCCAGCACGCGCAGCACGCCCTCCACGATGTCGTCGATGTAGGTGAAGTCGCGCTTCATCTTCCCGTGGTTGAAGACCTGGATGGGTCGGCCTTCCAGCACGGCTTTCGTGAACGAGTAGTAAGCCATGTCGGGCCGGCCCCAAGGCCCATAGACGGTGAAGAAGCGCAGCCCGGTGGTGGGCAGGTCGTACAGGTGGCTGTAGGTGTGGGCCATCAACTCGTTGGCCTTTTTGGTCGCCGCGTAGAGGCTCACCGGGTGGTCAACCGCGTCGGTCTCCTCAAACGGCATCTTGGTGTTGCCGCCGTAGACGCTGGAGCTCGACGCGTACACCAAGTGGCCCAGCTTCTGGGCGCGGCAACCCTCGAGCACATGGCCGAAGCCGCTCAGGTTGCTGTCCAGGTAGGCGTCGGGGTGCGTGATCGAGTAGCGCACGCCGGCTTGCGCAGCCAGATGCACCACGGCGTCAAAGCGGTGGTGTGCAAACAGCGTCGCCATGGCTTCGCGGTCTGCGATGTCGGTTTGCCCGAACTGAAAACCCGTGTGCTGCAGCAGCGGCGCGAGCCGGGCATGCTTGAGCGCCACGTCGTAGTAGTCGTTGAGGTTGTCGATGCCCAGCACCGTGTCGCCGCGCGCCAGCAGGCGCAGCGCGGTGTGCATGCCGATGAAGCCGGCGGCGCCGGTGAGGAGGATGTGCATGCCGCGATGTTAACCAGCGCGGCATGCCCGCTCAGTGAACGTTCACCCTTGTTGCCACAGCACTTTTTTGCCAGATGCTTCCCACTGTTCGTAGTGGCGGGCGTACAGGTCTTCAATGCGGTTGCGTTTGACCTTGAAGGTCGGCGTGATGACATCGTTGTCCACCGTCCAGGCGGTGGTGACCACCACGATGCACTGCAACTGCTCGTGCGGGTCCAGCGTGGCGTTGATGGTCTTGAGGTGGGCCGCCAGTGAAGCTTCCAGTTCGCTGCGCGCTCCGGCATCGGCCACTTTGGTCACCGTTTCGGCGTTGAGCATCACGATGCCCAGCGGCTGACCGAGGTTGGCGCCGGTGACCACGCAGGCCTCTACCGCTTCGTGCATCACCAGCTTGTCCTCGATCGGTGCGGGCGCCACGTATTTGCCTTTGCCGGTCTTGAACAGATCTTTCACCCGACCGGTGATGCGCAACAGGCCTTGTTTGTCGATCGTGCCCTTGTCGCCAGTTTTAAGCCAGCCGTCGGCTGTGAAGCTCTCTGCGCTTTTCTCGGGCTCCTTGTAGTATCCCAGCATCATGGCGGAGTTGCGCATTTGCACCTCTCCGGTGTCGGGGTCAATGCGGTGCTGAACGCCTTCATAAGCCGGGCCCACCGTGCCCTGCTGGTTCTTGCCAGGTTCGGTGATGTGGGAGAGCGCGAGGTTCTCCGTCATGCCGTAGCCCTCGTTGATGTTCAGGCCGAGCTTGCTGTACCACTGCAACAAGGCGATGGGCATGGGCGCTGCGCCGCCCGCGGCGAACTTGCACTGGTCCAGGCCCAGAGCTTTCATCACTTTCTTGCGCACGATGCCGCCAATGATCGGGAGGCCGAGCAGGCGGTTGAGCTTGGCCGGTGGCATCTTGTGGTGAATGCCTTGCTGGAATTTCACCCACAGACGCGGCACCGAGAAAAAGATGGTGGGGCGTGCGCGCTGCAGGTCGGCAGCGAAGGTGTCGAGCGACTCGGCAAAGAACACATGCATGCCGGTGCGCAGCCAGCCGTGTTCGACCAGCATGCGCTCGACCACGTGTGCCAGCGGCAGGTACGACAGCATGCGGTCGTTGCCGGTCATGGGAATGCGCTTGAGGCCGGCATCGAGTGCCCAGGCAAAGTTGGCGAAGGTGTGCATCACGCCTTTGGGCATGCCGGTGGTGCCCGAGGTGTAAATGAGTGTGGCGAGATCGTCGCCATCGCGCACTGGCGCGCCCTGCAGGGGCTGGCTGCGTTTGCATATCGAATCCCAGCCTTCGCAGTTTTTCACCACGTCGGGCGGCGAGAGCGCGTAGCTCATGCAGGGCAGGCCGCTGGGCACGCCGGGTTTCATGCCTTCCCAGCCGTCGAGCTTGCCCACGAAAAGGGCCTTGGCTTCGCTGTGCGCCAGGATCTGGCGGATGGTCTCGGGCGCCAGGGTTGGGTAGAGCGGCACCGATACATAGCCCGCCATCCAGATGGCCAGGTCGCTCATCATCCACCAGGCGCAGTTCTTGGAAAGGATCGCCACCTTTGAGCCGGGCTCCCAGCCATGCGACTGCAGGTGGGTGGCCATGCGGCGCACCTGGTCGGCCACCTGGGCCCAGGTGAACTCCTGCACGGCACCATTGCCCATTGGTTGGGTGAGGGCCACGCGGGTGGGCGCGGTCTTCTCCCAGTGGTACAGGCGTTGAAGTGCCAGCAAGTCCGGTGCGATCTTGGTCATGAAGCGTGTCTCCGTTGTGGGTATGACGCAGGAATCTACCAAGGCTCCTGTCATGTGTTTAGAGGGTTTCACCTGCAAGCACGCGCGCGGCTCAAGCAGTGAAGCTCACTGACAGGGCTGACAAGGGCGCGGTGAAGCGGGCCGACCAGTGCTCACCTGGGGCTACCGGCCAGGCATCGGTCCAGGTGCCGGTGGTGATCACGTCGCCGGCCAGCAGATCGGGCGCACCCGGGCAGGCGCGCAAGGTTTGCGTGAAGTGGTGCAGCGCGCGCAGCGGGCCATCCAGCACGTTCGAACCCTGACCTTGCTCCACCGATTCACCGTTCCTGAGCAGGCTCACCCGGGCCTGGGCCAGCAAGGTGTCGAGCGCGTCTGCGCTGCTGGCCAGTTCGAGCACGGGCGTGCGGCGGCCCACCAGCAGGCGCGCGTGCAAGCCGCCGTCGGCCACGGTGTCCGGGGGCACAAATTTCCAGTCCGGCAGGTGCGACTGCACCACCTCGAAGCCGGGCGCCACCCAGTCCAGGGCGGCAAACAGATCGTCGAGCGTGGCGTCGGGTGCGGGCGTGGCCCTCAGGCCAAACACGACCTCGGGTTCCAGCCGCGGCTGGCAGGTGTGGGCGAGCGACACGTTGCCTTCCTCTTCGCACAGCGTGAGCGAGCTGTCCCACACGCAGCCCCAGATCGGCGCAAACACGTTGTAGCGCGGCCAGATCGTGCGGTTGGTAAAGCCCACCTTGTAGCCGCGCGGCTGTTCGCCGCGTGCGATGCGCAGTTGCCGCACAGCCAGCGCTTGCGCATAGGCGGCGTCCAGCGACAGGCCACAAGGCTCCGGCCAGAGGCGGCCTTGGTCAAAGTGGTTCAGCAGTGCGTCGGGTGTCATGGGCATGGTTCTGAATGAAGGAGCTTCATCATAGGCAGCCGGTATGCTGTAGGTCATGAATTCACACACGCTTGAAACCCTCGAACTCATCACCGGCGGCAACCCCGCAGCAACGCCGGTGGCCAGCATCGTCGTGCTGCACGGCCTGGGCGCCGACGGCAACGATTTTGTGCCGATCGCACAAGAGCTGGACCTGGATGCCGTCGGCCCGGTGCGCTTCGTGTTTCCCAGCGCACCCGTGCGCCCCGTCACCCTCAACGGCGGATACGAGATGCGTGCCTGGTACGACATCCACCCGCCCATTGGCCAGTCGCGCCACGAAGACGAGGCTGGCCTGCGCGAGTCCTGCGCGCTGGTGCAAGGCTTGCTGGACCGCGAGGTCGCGCGTGGCGTGTCATCTTCGCGAACCGTGCTCATGGGTTTTTCGCAGGGCTGCGCCATGACGCTCATGGCTGGCCTGCGAGCGCCGCAGCGCCTGGCCGGGCTGGTGGGTCTTTCGGGGTATTTGCCGCTGGCGGCCAGCACCGCCGCAGAGCGGTCCGGGGCCAACCGTGATGTGCCCATCTTCCTGGCGCACGGCACGCACGACCCGGTGGTGGTGGTTGAGCGCGGAGCCGAATCGCGCGACGCGCTGCAGGCGCTGGGCTACCCGGTGGACTGGCACGCCTACCCGATGCCGCATTCCGTTTGTGCGCAAGAGGTGGCCGACCTCAACGCCTGGCTGGTGCGCCTGCTGGCGGCGGCCTGATGTCTGGTCTTGCTGGTTTCTTCAGTAGCCGCTGGCGCAGTGAGGTGCCGATGCGCGTGCTGTTCTGGCGCGACCTCGTGCTGGTCGGAACCTTCATCAATCTGTTCGCCACGGTTGTGGCGCTGGCCATCGCAGCGTCCGATGGCGCCATGGAACTGGCGGCCGGGGTGCACTTTGCGCCCTTGCCCTACAACGTCTTTCTGGTGGCTTCGGTATGGCGCTTGTCCGGCAGCGGCGTCTACCGCGGGGCCTCGCTGGCCTGGCTGGCGTGCGTCACGCTGGTGTGAACGCGAATGCTCTTGGTGCGAGCCTGAAGCCATGCGCCGAGGTGGCGGCCATAGAGGATCAGGGCCAGCGCCAGCAGGATCAGCGGCATGGCCACGAACACCCAGCCGGTGAGTTGTTCGCCGCCGAGCATCACGCCCACGCCCAGCGCCACCACCGGATTCACGAACGAATAGCTGCCGGCCAGCGCAGCGGTGGTGTTTTTCAACAGCCACAGGTAAGCATTGAGCGTGACCAGGGTGCCCATCACCACCAGGTAGAACCACGCCAGCGCCGACGTTGCACTCACCTGCGTCCAGGCAAACTGGCGAGCGCCGGGTTCGAACAGGGCAGCCATGACGACCCCGAGCAAGCCACCAATGAACCACTGCGCGCCTGAAGCCATGGCTGGCGCAGGCAAGGCGAGCTTGCGCGATGCGTACGAGCCCAGGCTCCAGCACAGAGGTGCGCCGAAAGCCAGCAGTGCCCCCAGGGGCGTGGCGGAAAAATCGCCTTCAAGCGCCAGCACCAGCGCCCCCAGGGCGCCCAGCGCCAGGCCGATCCAGCTGGTGAGCGCCACCCGCTCGCCGCCCCAGCGCGTCCACAGTGCCAACCACATCGGCATGGTGGTGACCACCGTGGCCATCAAGCCCGAGCCAATACCCAGTTGCTGGGCCAGCACCACCAGTGCCATGGCTGCAAAGGCCATGAGCGAGCCGATGAGCGCGCTGCTGCGCCACTGCGACGGAGTGGGCCAAGCCAGGCCTTGCCAGCGAGCGATCGCCAGCATCACCACGCCGGCAAGCACAAAGCGCGCACCGTTCATGAGCACTGGGGGCAGGCTTTGCATGGCCAGGTCCAGTGCGAAATAGGTCGTGCCCCACACGATGTACACAATCAGCAGGGCGCCGTACAGGCGCATTGGCTGGTGTTTCTGTCCAGATGGACTGATGAATGTCGGCATTTCCATGCTTCCGTAAGATAATTTCCGGTGTATCGCTCTGGTGCCGTATTTTGAACAGAATTGAGGCCGTATGCAAGCAAATATTCAGCTCGATGACATGGATGCCAGAATTTTGACGGCGCTGAGCTCAGATAGCCGGCGTTCTTACGCCGATGTCGCGTCCGAGGTGGGGCTGTCCACCGCGGCGGTGCACGAGCGGGTGAAAAAGATGGTGGAGCGCGGCGTGATCGAGCGCTTTTCATTGCGTGTCGATCCCGACCGTGTGGGCCTGCGCTTCACGGCGTTTGTGGCCATCCGCAACGACGGCGGTATCCACTGCCGTGAGGTGGCGCCACTGCTGCGCGAGATGCCCGAGGTCCTGGAGCTGCACAGCGTGGCTGGCGAGTACGACTTCCTGGCCAAGATCCGAACCACGCACGCCCGTGCGCTGGAAGACGTGCTCTACAAGATCAAGGCCATCCCGGGTGTGGCCCGCACCACCAGCACCGTGGTGCTCAACACCGAGTTTGAAGAACGGCCACTGCAGTTGCCTGGCGTCCAGCAAGCCTGACCCCACGGTTTTGCAAAGCGCCAACTGGGTGGTGAAGCCGCGTCTTTTTCGCGTTTGAAGCGTGCTCACCGCCTTACAGAATGGCTGCTTGTCAGATTGGAGTTCGTGGAGCGGGGCGCAGCGACCCGGCAGGCATGGAATGACCCTCGGAGGATCAGGGGTCATGCACATCGGCTTCAAGTCCGACAAGTTGTTACCGATATGGGTTTACATCCCTCGGGATGCCCACCTTCAACCTGTCCTTACTGGAGTCGTCATGAAACTGAACCGCGCCCTGATGCTGGCCACACTGGCCGTCTCTGCTTCCTTCGCTCACGCCAACGATCCCAAGGCGACCATCTCCGACCTCGACGGCCGTCTGGGCAAGATCGGCGCGCCGCGTGTCGAAGGCACCGACAACGTCGCCGGCAAGACCGTCCCCGCCCTGTTCTTCGGCGAGCGCAAGATCAACAACAACTTCGACGTGGTCGACGGTATCCGCAAGAGCCACCAGGCCACCGCGACCGTCTTCGTGAAAGAAGGCGAAGAGTTCGTGCGCGTGAGCACCAACGTGCTCACGCCCGAAGGCAAGCGCGGCGTGGGCACCCAGCTCGCCCGCAACGCTGCCTACGATTCTTTGAGCAAGGGTCAGCAGTTCTGCGGCCCCATCGACGTGCTCGGCACCGCCTTTGACGCTTGCTACAACCCCATCAAGGATGCAGGCGGCAAGGTGATCGGCGCCAGCTATATCGGTCACAAGAAGTGATGGCGGTGGCGCGATGAAAAATCTCCCCAATCCTTTTGGCTGGCTCCGTCGACTGACGGTGGGCCAGCAACTCTTCGGCGCGTTTGCGTCCATCCTGGTGTTGACGGCCGCCCTCGGCGCCACCGCTCTGGTGGGTCTGAAGAGCGTGGATGGGGAAGCCATCGCGCTGTCTCAGAAATGGCTCAAGGGCGTGGGCGCCTTGTCCGATGCCCGCGCGCTGGCGGTCGAATTCCGCGAATTCGAGATCAAGCACAGCCGCACCGAAGATGGCAGTTACCACGCCGAGTACGAAGACAAGATGAAAGAGGCCGGCAAGTCCTTGCAGGCCTTGTTCACGGGCTACCAGGGGCGTGTGTCGGGCGAGGAAGAGACGGAGCTCACCGCCAAGCTCTCGACCGCCTGGACCGCCTACCTGCAGGCCAACGAAAAGGTCATCAAGCTCGGGCGCGCCAAGCAGCAGGTGGACGCCGCCGACATCGCCGACGGACTCTCCAGCATGGCGTTTGACGAAGTGGTCTCAGCTCTCAATGGCTTGATCCAGTTCAACTACGACGGCGGCGAAGCCTCTGCAACGTTGGTGACCACGGTGCACAACCAGGCGCGGTTTGCGGTGATGGGCCTGATCGGCTTGTCGCTGGCGATCGGCATTGGTCTGGCGACGATGATCACCCGCAACATGCTGCGCCAGCTGGGTGGAGAGCCGCGCACCGCAGTGGGTATTGCCCGCGCCGTGGCCGAGGGTGACCTGACCACGCCGATCCACCTGAAGAAGGGCGATTCCGACAGCCTGCTGGCCTGGCTGCAGACCATGCAGGAGGGTTTGTCCAAGGCGGTGACCGATGTGCGCCGCAGCTCCGACTACGTGTCGCACGCCAGCAGCGAGATCGCCGCAGGCAACCAGGACCTGTCGTCCCGCACCGAGCAGCAGGCCAGCGAACTGGAAGAGACGGCCGCCACCATGGAACAGCTGGGCACGACCGTGCGTCACAACGCCGACAACGCACGCCAGGCCAGCCAGCTGGCCCAGAGCGCGTCCAGCGTGGCAATTCAAGGGGGTGAAGTGGTGGGCCGCGTGGTTCAGACCATGAAGGGCATCAACGAAAGCAGCCGAAAGATCAGCGACATCATTGGTGTCATCGACGGTATCGCCTTCCAGACCAATATCCTGGCGCTCAACGCCGCGGTGGAAGCGGCGCGTGCTGGTGAACAGGGCCGCGGCTTCGCGGTGGTGGCGGGCGAGGTGCGCAACCTGGCACAGCGCAGCGCTGAAGCCGCCAAGGAAATCAAGGGCCTGATCGGTGCCAGCGTGGACCGAGTCGAACAAGGCTCGGCGCTGGTCGATCAGGCGGGCACCACCATGCAGGAAGTGGTGGCATCGATCCGCCGCGTGAGCGACATCGTGGGCGAGATCAGCGCGGCGAGTGCCGAGCAGAGCTCGGGCGTGGCGCAGGTCGGTCAAGCCATCACCCGCATGGACCAGGGCACGCAGCAGAACGCGGCCTTGGTGGAGCAGAGCGCCGCAGCGGCCGACAGCCTCAAGCAGCAAGCGCTGCAGCTGGTGGAGTCGGTGGCGGTGTTCAAGACGGGTGTCGCGCGGGCCTGACCGTCTCTCCCAGTCCCCTCAAGCAGCCGCCTGCGCTAGTTCCCTGGCCAGGCGGTTGTGCTTTTCCAGCAGCGGGCCGAGGTCCACCGTGGTCAGCTGACCCTGCCGCACCACCACCCGCCCATTGACCACTGTGTAGGCAGCCTGTGCACTGGCGCACAGCAGCAGGCTGGCCAGCGGGTCGTGCACCGCGCCGCCGGCGAAGCCCAGCGTGCGCAGGTCGAACAAGGCGAGATCGGCGCACAGGCCGGGCGCCAGATGGCCCACATCGCTGCGCCCCAGCACCTGGGCGCCGCCGCGTGTGGCGATAAAGAGTGCGTCGCGCGCCGTCATCTCGGCCGGGCCGAGATCACAGCCGAAGAAGGTCTTGCCACCGCGCAGCTCAGGCGGCTGCATCGCGCGGCCCACGCGGGCCAGCAGCAGCGCCTGGCGCGCTTCGCCCACCATGTGCGCGCCGTCGTTGCTGGCGCTGCCGTCCACCCCAAGGCCCACGGGCACGCCCGCGTCCAGCATGCGGCGTACCGGGGCAATGCCGGAGGCCAGGCGCATGTTGCTGCAGGGGCAGTGCGCCACGCCGGTGCGGCTGGCTGCGAAGAGCGAGATGCCGTCGTCGTCGAGCTTGACGCAGTGGGCGTGCCACACGTCATCGCCCAGCCAGCCGAGGTCTTGCGCATACTGCGCGGGCGTGCGATTGAACTTCTCCCGGCTGTAGGCGATATCGTGGTCGTTCTCGGCCAGGTGCGTGTGCAGCCGAACCCCCTGGCCCTTGAACGAGCGGGCCAACGCCGCGCTTTCCCTCATCAGCGCGGGGCTCACCGAAAACGGTGAGCAGGGTGCGAGCGCGATCTGCAGCATGGCGCCCGGGCGTGCGTCGTGCCAGGTCTCGATGAGCCTCCGGCTGTCTTTCAGAATCGCGTCTTCTCGCTCCACCATGCAGTCGGGCGGCAGGCCGCCCTCGGATTGCCCCACGCTCATGCTGCCGCGCGTGGCCATGAAGCGCATGCCGATCTTCTGTGCGGCCTCGATGCTGTCTTCCAGCCGCACGCCATTGGGGTAGAGGTAGAGGTGATCGCTGCTGGTGGTGCAGCCGCTCATGAGCAGCTCCGCCATGGCCACCTGGGTGGACACCTGAACCATCTCGGGTGTGAGGCCGGTCCAGACCGGATACAGCCCGCGCAGCCAGCCGAACAGCTCGGCGTTCTGCACCGCCGGTAGCGCACGCGTGAGGCTCTGGAACATGTGGTGGTGCGTGTTCACCAGACCGGGCATTACGAGGTGACCCCGTGCGTCGATGGTCTCGTCAGCCGTGTCGCGCAGCGCAGCTGGCACTTCGCTCGCGGGGCCGATCCATTCAATGAGGTGGTCGCGCACCAACAGTGAAGCATCCTGCAACTCGCGCCCCTGCGCTGGATCGGTGTGGTCGAAAGTGGCGATGCAGGTTGCGTTGTCGATCAGCAGGGTGCTCATGGGTTGTCGCGCAGCCAGTAGCCCGGTTTCGCGTAGATCTTCTTGAGGTGGTCGATGAAGAAACGGACCTTGGCTGGCAGGTGCCGCTGTTGCGGGTACACCGCCAGGATGTCGTACTCGGGCAGGGCGAATTCATCCAGCACGGTGACCAGTTCGCCGCGTTGCAGCTGCAGCTGGATCTCCCAGGTGCTGCGCCAACCCAGTCCCAGGCCCTCGCTCGTCCAGCGGTGCAGCAACTCGCCGTCGTTGCAGTCCAGATTGCCTTCGGCGCGCACCGTCACGGTCTTGCCGTCCTGCAAAAAATACCAGCCGCGCTGCTGGCCGCCCTGGAGGTTGAAAGCCAGGCAGTTGTGTGCTTTCAGATCCTCCAGCGTCTTGGGCTTGCCGTGTTTGCGGAAGTAGGCTGGCGTGCCGCACACCACGCGCTGGTTGGTGGCGAGCTTGATGGCCACGAAGTTCGGGTCTATCACGTTGCCGATGCGCAGGGCCATGTCGTAGCCGTCGCGCACCAGGTCCACCACGCGGTCGGTGAGGTTGAACGAGATGCGAACGTGCGGGTTGGTCTTGAGGAAAGCGCTGGCGTGCGGCGCCACATGCATGCGTCCGAACGCTGCGGGGGCCGACACCACCAGGTGACCGCTGGCACTGTGGCGCTGCGAAGAGACCGTGGCTTCAGCGCTGGCCCATTGGGCCAGCAGGCCGCGGCACTCGTCCAGAAACGTGGCGCCCTGTTCCGTGAGCGCCAGCCGGCGGGTCGAGCGGTGCATCAGCTGGGTGCCCAGCCGCTTCTCCAACGCATCGATGCGCCGCCCCATCATGACTGGCGTGATGCCTGCGTGCATGGCGGCCGCTGCCAGGCTGCCGTGTTCCATCACCTGCACGAAGGCTTCGATTTCCTTGTAACGATCCATCGACGCATGTTAGCCATCAAAAGACCCATTGCATACCTCAGGTATCGAATCAGCGTACCGCTGGTGACATTCCCAAAACCCCACAGGCTGCATAGGATCTGGTGCACACAACAACCCGACTGGAGACTGACATGCCCAAGATGAAAGCCGCGATGGCCGCCGTGCTCGTGATGGAAAAAGAGGGCATCACGCAGGCCTTCGGTG
>LNFM01010299.1_pt1 | contig 13224 bp, 12 predicted proteins | sample 596031 | NCBI WGS metagenome assembly LNFM01 (sample SAMN04254537, study PRJNA301005) | activated carbon metagenome | isolation source: dual media filters at the Ann Arbor, Michigan drinking water treatment plant | place: USA: Ann Arbor
GGCCGTGAGGCGAGCGTGTTGCCGCTTGGGTGTTGACGCCGCTACTGATTTTCCTGCGGATGTGCATTTTTGAACCGAAATCCGGTTCCCTGCTCAGCGCGATCATGCCCGGAGCTCCATCCTCGCTGTGTTCCATCAACCCTGCATACCCACTACGCTTTCCCTGACAGAAGACACACCTTGAAAGGACACGATCGAAGACGTGTACGAGCCGTTCTTGCTGCGTCAGGGGCTGCTCGTGCGCACGCCGCGCGGGAGGCAGGCGACGTTGAAGGCGCACACGCAACTCGGTGTTCCTCCGCCCGCCGGGCCGGGAAACACGCAAGGGGCGCTCTTCGGGTAGAGGGCGGCGTTACAGCGCGCAGCCGTGGTCGCGCAGATAGCGGGTGCGCTGCTCTTCGGTGCTCACTGACGCAAACCCGCGGCGCGCATCGCGCTTACACTCGTTTTCGTGTGCGATGTCGCCGTGCGCGTGGTCGTGACACCAGCGACCGACGGACTCTTCGCAGGAGTTCCATCGCGACTGCAGCTCGGGAGAAAGCTCTGTGGAGGTGGTGGTGCCGGTGGTGGCGCAGGATGCGAGCGCTGCAAGGAGCGCCGCGAGGACGATTCGCTTCATGCCCGAGTCATCGAGCAAGGACGACACCGTTGGTAGAAAGATCGAAGGAATCGAATGTTTTATTAGGTTTTGTCGAATCGTATCCCGCTCGACTCGGAGGTCGTGTTTCGGGTTGGCCGCTGATTCGATGCGCTGAAGCGCCGATGTGGCGCGGAGGCTCGTCGAGCGCGCGTCCCACGTTCGAACGGGTCAACCGTCCTGCAAATGACGCACACTCGCGCGGCGTTTGCGCGAGCCGCAGCGCAGGAGGAGCGCCTTGCGATGACGTACACCGAAGAGGTCGACGCGACCCATCTGGTTCTCTCGTGCATCGATCACCGCGTGACGGACGACGTTCGTTCGGTCATGACACGGATCATCACGAAGAAGGCAGACACCGCGATCGATGATTTCGTGGCCTCGAATCAATGGGACCACATCGCGCTGCCGGGCGCCTCCATGGGCGTCGTGCAGAGCGCCGACCCTACGTGGAGCCAGGCCTTCTTCGCGCAAGTCGAAGCGGCGCTCGGCCTGCACCCGAAGATCCACACCATCGTGGTGATCGACCACCTGTACTGCGGCGCGTACGGCGTCTTCAAGCCGGGCGAGTACGACAAGAAGCAGCGCGAGACCCAAGATCCGCTGCATCGCGCAGGCACCGCGCAGTTCGCCGCGCTGGTCGCAAACCGCGAGAAGACCAGGCACCTGTCGGTCGAGCGCTGGCTCCTCGAGCCGTGCGACCCCGTCAAGCTCAACTGGCGCGTGCGCTCGCTCGACGACGAGAACGTTGTCTACACGTGCGTCGAGCACACGCCGCCCGCGGGCTGAGCGCGGATCCTACGCACTCCTCACAGCGAACCAAGGCTTCGGGAGCTGCGCTACGTTCAACGCTCGTGATGAAGACCATTGGATGCTGCGCTGCTCGAGCTCTGCTCGCCGTCGTTCTGGCGCTCGCTGGAGGCGGCGCTTGTACCCGAGGAGCGTCTGGCAATGTGTCCGGTGAGACCTCTCGCGGCGCGATCGGCGCCGTGGCGGACTCGAACGCGCAGGGGCGCTCGTCGGGCGCGACCAGCACCTGCGCCCCCTGGGGAGGACGTGGGTTTTCGCTGGTCGTTCGCGCGCAGAGCTCGCACGCCGCGTTCTTCAGAGAGTTTGCGTACGACGACCGAACGGGCGAGGTGCGCGTTCACGACTCGGACCTCTTCGCGACGCCCGACGGAAGCGAGAGCCGCACCCCGCGCGTGATTCAGCGAACCCTGACCCTCGATGCGAACGAGCGCGACGCTCTCGCCGTCGAGCTCACAGGAATGTGTCCCGACGATCGCGAGCTCGCGAGCCTCGGAGAAGCCCCGGGAGGCGGAACCGTCCTTCGAGTCACGAACGCGCTCGGAGCAGAAGGCACCGTGCACATCGTGCCGAGCAGCCCCGCGGACGTCGCACGTCGGACGCTCGCGCGGTTCGTGCGGTATTTTCCTGAGCTGCGGAGGCAGTAGCTCGGTGATCGATTAACGACGTCGGCGTCCCGCCCGCCGTCCAGCGGTGTTGCCGGTCGCCGCGCCGCCTGCTGCATTTGCGCCGCCTGCGCTGCCAGCGCTCGCGCCCATGTTCTGCGAGATGGCTCGACGCGCTGCAGGCACGAGCGGATCCGGCTCGTACACGAAGGACGGCGTCGAGAACGTCGGCGTGGCAGCGGCGAGCGTGCGCATCGCTTCGGTGGCCCAGGGACGGCCGTAGAATCCCCCAGCGCGGACCTCGGCAGGGTTTGTTCGCTCGTCGAGGCGCGAGTCCGTCGGGACCGTCGTGTCGAGCAGCACGGCGCGCGGCCCGAGATAGAGCCCCGCTTGCTGCTCTGCGTGCTGCACAGGAACGCCGTTCGCTCCCACGGTCCAAGCCCAGCGTCGCACGGTGCGCCCCTCCGCGCGCAAATCGCAGGTGTATTGCCCGGGATTCGTGCGCATCTGATCGCTCGTAAACGGCAGCTGCACGGTCTCGTAGCGATACTGACTCTCTTCGATCGACGTTCCGCCCGCGACGCGCGGGTTGGGACGAAACTGTCGACGCTGAGAGGTCGAACGCGCGTGGGCGAGGTTGGCTGGCCTGGGGTTTTCGACGGTGAACGGCTGGCCGTTGACCTGGCATCGCATCGACGCATCACCGCTCACGCGACCGAAGAGCTGGTCCCTCGCGTTGAACGCAAACGTGATGAACATCAGCGTCCCGGTGAGCCCGTTGTCGAAGTACGCGTTCGCGTAGCTGTCGTTTGGCGTGAACGACGTCCACGACAAGATCGAGTCGAGCAGCCGCCCGTGCGTCGACACGTGGTAGGTGTCCGGCAAGGGATTGACCGGGATTCCGCCCCAATGGTGCGCCGTGCGAACGACCTCGATGGTGCGCGTCGCGAGCACGCTCTCGGCGTCCGTCGCGCCGTCGACCCAGCGGATCTCGACCGTGACCTGCCCGGTCGCGCGAAGCTTCACGTCCCGATCGCCACAGTTTTCGACGAACAAGTTCGAAAACGAGAGGTCCCGCTCGAACCCTGGCGCGTACGCGGTGCAGCGCTGACGGCCGAGCTCGCGGTTGCCTTGCTTGAACACCAGCAAGAACGCGCTCTCTCTCGGCGCCGTTCCGAACACGCGGAGCGTCGCGCTCACCGAGTAGCCCATGTCGATCCGCGTTCCGTCTCGCGAGTCTTCGTGGCTCTCGAGCGTGAACCAGGTGAACCCGTCGTCGAGCCGCAGCGTCGGCGACGGCCTCGGAGTCGCCGGGGCGCTCGCGTCTGCCGCCCCCGCGTCGCTCGACTGGGCGGAGGCGACGCTCGGCACCGCGACGATGAGCGCCCCCGTCAGGGCATACTCGAACAGCGCGCGCGATCGCACGCGCACGCGATGGGCACGAATCGACATCTCGAAGGCTCCCTTCTCTTCACGCCGCGCTGTGCGACGACGGACGAGACACTGACTCCGAGCAGCGAATCACGCGACTTAAAGCACCTTCGAGAATCTTCGAAGCGCGTCGGTCACAGACGCCAGCGAACGATTCCGTAGAGGCACATCGTCATCGTCACGACGAACCACGCGATCGCGCCCCCAGCGAGAGAGCGCCGCGCGTGCGAGTCCGATCGGCCGCGAATGCGCGCCGACAGCAGCGTCGCGAACGGGATCGCCAACAGCAATCCGAGCAGCAGACCCTGCCACATCGGCTCGCAACAACCCGGGCGACACACGAGCGAAGAGCCGTCGCCATCGCTGGACGGATCCCAACACCGGCCCGGCACGAGCGCCAGGTAGATCGGGACCCCGAAGAACAAGATGAACCCGCCCGCCACAGCGATCCAGTCGAGCCAGGGCGCTTGCGGAGGGGGCGCGAGCTCGCCGCTCTCTTCGACCGGCGGCGTCTCGAGCGCCAGCGTCGCCATCGCGCTCAGGATGCGCTCGGCTCGCGTCCCGTCGTGCTTGCGGTGCGCGAACGTGTACAGTGAACACGAAATCATCGATCCGTCGTCATCGAGGGTGACGTAGCTGATGCCCTCTCGAAACAAGCGGATCACCGCCTCGCGGAGCGCCCTCGACGCCAGCACCTGGTTCAGCACTTCGTGAGGCGTGTCGGTGTTGATGTACACCTCGTCGTCGAACGCCGCGTCGCCTGTCTGAAACTCCACCGCGATCCCCTGCCGCTTGCCATCGACGTCGTCGGGGGTCTCGGATCGCAGCAGAATGTTCATCGGCCGTCCGGCGCGCAGCGTAGACGCCGCCGTCGGCTTCGCGCGGTAGCCGCCCTCGGCGCTGGGCGGAACGATCTTCTGCGGCGCTTGTCCGTAGGCGACCGAGAACCGCACGTGCGATCCCGAACCGCTCGAATACGCAACGAACACCTTTACGGTGTTTGTTACGACGACGAACTTGGCGTTTCCCTCGGGCGCTCCCGCGAGCGTGCGCAGCTGGCGGACAAGATTAGATTCGCACTCGGACTCGCTGCTGAGATCCACCTCAATTGCCTCGATGCCGGGTCGGGGCGTACGCGAACACTTCGGCGCTCGCGGGACCTCCGCCGCTCGCGCCGCCGCTGCCGCGCCGGCCTTGCGGGGCTGGGTCGAACAGCACTCGGATGAACGCCGTCGCCTCGTCGACCCGCTCGTTGAACACGGACCTCGGCACATCGATCGGGTCTGCGACGTGCAGCTTCAACCCACACGCGAAGCGCACGGTGGACCAACGGAGATCCTCCCGCCCAACGCCGCGCTCGCCGAACGCGACTGGCTGATCGCTCGCGTCCGAGACGCATACCGCCGGCGTGACCGCGAGCAGCCAACGGAGGATCGTATCCAGCCGCTCGCGTCCGGAGAAATGCTCGACCAGCCAGTGCAACGCCACGTCGGTCTGCTCGCCCATGACGGGATTGTAGCGCAGCGAGCGCTTCGAGAACCGAAGGTTCTCCAGCGATCCCCCCCCTCTCTGAAGCGCTACGCGAGGGCCTTGTCGAGCGACTCGTTGATCTTCTGCTCGATCGTGCCCTTCATCGCCTTCATCAAAAACGAGAGGGCGAGCTCACACTTGATCGCCGTGTCCGTGACGGTGAACGTCCCCTTCACAGGGTCGGTCACGTTGAAGGTGTCGCCGGCCCAGGTGCCCTTGATGCCGACCTTGTCCTTCATCTTCTCGAGCATGTCGTTGGCGCGCTTCTTCGCGTCTTCTTTGCCCAGCGTGTGATTGCGCGTGATGTTGATGTCAGCCATTCGTTCCTCGGTTGTGCGCGGTCCCGCCGGCGCTGTGGCTCGGACGGGACGAGAGAGCGGGGGAGGTTAACGCAATCGCGCTCAGTGAAAAGGGGGTCAACCCGGGCCGCACGTCAACATGACGTTGGTCCCGTTGTTGTCCTCGACGCACTCGGCGTTGGCGTTGGTGTCGTCCACGCGGACGTAGTAGCTCCGGGTCATTCCCGGGGACGGGATCGAGACGCACACGACCTCGCTGCGTCCGGGAGCGAGCGCCCCCATCGTGGACGCCATCCCGAGCCGCATGCCGCCCATCCTGTCGTAGACGCCCACGCTGATCGTGCTGGCGTTGGCGTCGCCGCTGTTCTGTACGGTCACGCACACCCGGGCGGTCATCGAGCCGCAGTCGCTCGGGGCGTTCATCGCGCGAAGGTCCGGCGCGAGCTGCACGCGGTCCCTCGGGCGATTGAGCCGAAACGAGTTGTGCGTGCGCCAGTGGGCGCTCTCGCGCCGCGGCACGAGGCCGTCGTCCGTGAGGTTGTCGATGTGGTAGCCGTGCTCGTTCCACACGGCGCGGGCGCCGGACCAGATCGACATTCCGCCGGACCAGATCTCCAGCCCAGGAACGCGCTCGGTCGCCTGCATCGCCGCCGGAATCTTGTCGCCCGCGAACGCCGCGCACTGGTTCGCGCCGAACACGATGTCCGCCTGTCCGTTGCCGTCCACGTCCGCGACGACCGCTTGTTCGGTCCGCGTTTGCGAGGGGTTCCAGTTGCGAAACAGAACGCGCCCGGTGCGGCCGTCGAGCACGTAGAACTGCTCTTCGTCGTTGTAGACGACCTCGCTCGCGCCATCGCCGTTGAAGTCGAACACGGTGCTGGAGGTCACCTCGCTCGAGCTGTCTTCGGTGACGATCGACCAGCGAATTCCGCGGGCTTCGCAGCCCATGCCCGCCGCGGTGCAACCGGGGTCGATCACGACGTAGCGCAGCGCGCCGGCGACGCCGATCTCGCTCTCTCCGTCGCCGTCGAAGTCCGCGATCGTCGGCGCTCCGCCGAGCGTCGTCGTGGGGATCATCTGCGTCCAGCGCACCATTCCCGTGCGCCGATCGAGGATCTCGACGCGCCCGGCCACCACGCGAACCACCTCGGCGACGCCGTCGCGTCCCGAGCGATTCATCGCGTCGAGCAGGTCACCGACCGCAGAGAAGCCCTGTCCGTTGGACATGAACCGAATGCGACCGGTCGACTCGTACACCGTTCCTCCGGCGATGACCTCGAGGGTGTCGTCGTCGTCGAGGTTGGCCACGACGCTGAGCGGTCCCTGACCGTTCTCGCCGGTCGCGTTGGTGCCCTGCCACAAGAGCGCGCCCGTGCGTCCGTTGAACGTCGATGCGCCGGCGATCACTTCGGGCGTTCCGTCGCCGTTGAGATCCGCGATGTTGATCGACGGGTTGGAGCCGCCGATGTTGCTCATGCCCGTCGAGACCCAGTACCGACGCCCGTCGCCGTGAAACGCGATGAGGCCGAAGTTGGCGACGTCCGAGCGGACCGCGACGATCTCCAGCCCGTTCGCGATGTTTCCGTCGAGCTCGCCGATCGCGACGTGCCCGTCCCAACGCAAGATCGAGTTGCCCGTCGTGTCGTTGGGCATCGCCGTGCCGCGCTGCGACCAGAGCAGCCTGTGCGGCGCCGTCCCCGAAATCACTCGCAGCACCGCGTTGCGATAGCTCGCCGCGCAGTCGAAGGTCATGAACGCGATCTCTGGAACCTGCGCGGAGTCCGGCGGCTCGATCACGATGTTCGCGACCGCCGGCGTCGAGCACACCTGATCGACGTTGGGAAACGGATCGCCCATTCGATTCGCACGCCAATGGAGCGTCAGCGAAGGGTTCATGAACGCCTGCGGCGACGGCGTGATCGTGCAGCGCGCTGGCCCGCTGTCCCCAGTCGAACCGTCGCCCATCGAGCCTCCGCCGTCAGTCGTGCTCGAACCATCACCCATCGAGCCGCCACCATCGCCGACGGCTGCGTCCATGTCCGAAACACCGCTGTCCATCCCAGCGCTGCCATCGCCGCCGCCGCCGTTGCCCGTGTCTCGCGTGACGCCACCGTCGTTATCGAACGGAGTCATCCCTTCGGAGCAGGCCGCCACTGCGAGAGAAGCCAGGAGCAATCGCGTCAAGTGTTTCATCGTCGATGGACGATGATCTCACTCTTTTTCGCGAGCGAGCGAGCGCGAGCGAACGATCGCCAGCAGCGCTCCGAGAACCGCCGTAATGACCCCTGGAAACACAATGTTTCCCTTGAAACGCTGGGATTTGCGCTGTTCGAGCGCCTTGGCATCGTACGGGCGCACGAGCGCGGCAGACGTCAGCCAACGATCGAGCTCTGCGCGAACGGCGTCCGATCGATCGGCCAGCGACGTCGAGAGCGCGAGCACCGAGCCCGTTCCTGCCGGCGCCATCCACGCCCGCAACGCGAGCCTGGCCGCGGGAGGCTCGATCTCTGCGCGCGCAGTGCGCCCAGCGACGCCAGCGACCGTCACCGGTTCGCTTCGCGCGAAGCCATCGACCGTCGAGCCGTCCGCGCCCGCGTCGGTCGAGGCGCTCACCCGCGGGCCGACCGCAGAGATCATCGATGAAGCCAGTGAGAACAGCCGATCTGCGCCGCCCTCTCCGTCCATGCGTCCTGTGACCTCGGCGAACGTGAGCTCTGCGCCTCCGCCCTGCGTCGGCTCGATGCAATAGCGACCCACGTACATCGCTGGCGCCGGACCGCCGCCGATCGGCGTCGCGTCGGTCCATCGCGTGGGGCACGAAGCGGTCACCGCGAAGCCGCGCTCGCTCGGCGCTGCTGCGTCGTACGCCGCGAGCCCTTCGAGGCGAGAGACGGCGTTGGCCGCCGCGGCTTCGAGCTCTTGCGCGCGTCCGCTCGGCGCCACGAGCAGCGCGAGCAGCGTCCGTCCCCTCGCAGGAAAAGCCCACGCCCTCGCGACGAACGAAGGCAATCGAAAGCCTCCGCGCGCGTCGAGCACGAGGCCGTCGAGCGCAGCGGTCGCGCTCGTCGATGACGAGCCCTGCGTGATCGCTCGCCGTTCGGGTTGCGCGACAGGCTCGAGCGCGATGCGATTGGACTGCGCGATGGTGCTGACGAAACTGCGGAGCACTTCGGGCCGCGCGCGCGGGTCTGCGATGAGCTCGGGCGACCAGAAGAGCTCGAGGGACTCGGACACGGCGGACTCGCTGCGAATCGGGTCGCAGCGAACAATCCACCGCGTGTTGCGCGTCCCCTCGACGATGGCGCTCGAGTCGAAGCTCGTCGCGCGGGTATAGCCCGCGGGACACGCCGGCGCGCTCGGGGCAGGGGCGCCCGTGACCATCGGCGTCGGGTCTGCGCCGCGCGAGGCCAGGGCCCAGGCGCCCCACGCCGTTCCGATAAATGCGCCCGCCGTCGCATAGAGCGCCACGCGGCGCGAGAGCGAACCCTTCTCGAACACTACTCCAGCGCTCCTCGTGTCAAAAGCACCCCTGCGTAGCCTGCGAGCAGCGGCTGGTCACGTCGGTCGCACCAGAGGGCGACGAGATCATCGGGCGTGTATGGATTCTCACGCTGCCAGGTCTGTCCGTGATCGGTGCTGCGAAGCATGGTGGCTCCGAGCCCTGCGGCGTACCAGACGTCGCCTGCCGTGCACGCGCCGAACATCGACGCCGTGGGGGGAAGGTTGACTCGCGCGATGCGCCAGTGCACGCCGTGGTCCTGGCTGGTGAGCACTTCGCCTTCTTTTCCGACGGCGAAGAGCCTGCCCTGCGCGTCGCCAGAGATGTTGGTGAGGTCGCGCGTGCTCATGTTGATCATCCGCTGCCACGAGACGCCCTGGTCCGTGCTGCGAAGGATGTAGCCGTGCGTTCCGACGGCGAAGATCTCGTTGGCGTTGAGCCCCCAGAGGCCGAAGAAATCTTCGCCGACACCAGTATTCAAGCGTCGCCAGGTTCGACCCTGGTCCGTGCTCTTGATGATGAGCCCGCTCGGTCCTGCGATGTAGACGTCATTGGGTCCCGAGGCCCAGATCGCTCCGAGGCCGCGGGTCCCGTCGGGGGGCGCCGACTCGGTCCAGCGCTCGCCGCCGTCCGTGGAGTGAAGGATCTTCTGTGAAGCGTTGGTCGCGTAGAGCTCGCGATCGTTGATGGCGAAGACCGCGAGGAGGTCCGTGCGGCTCTCGTGCGTGGACGAGGTCCAGGTGCGCCCGTCGTCGGTCGATCGAAGGATCATGCCCGCGCGGCCTACGGCCCATCGCCCGCGCCCGAAGCCGGTCACCGAGAGCGCAGAGCCCTGGACGCGGCCATGCCGTGGCTCCCAGCGCGCGCCCTGGTCGTGGATGCGATAGATCGCGCCTTCGGTGCCGACGGCGATCGCGACGCGACCATCGGACCACACGCCGCCGAGCGTCTCGCTCGCGTTGGTTGTGAGCGCGCTCCACGCGCCGTTGCGCCGCGCGACGGAGGTGCCGCGCTGGCCGACGGCGACAAGCGCTCCGCCCAGCGAGACTACGGACGTCAGGTCTTCTTGGGTCGACACAGGAACGGCCGTCCACTGCTCGCCGCGGTCATTGGACTGAAGGACGGTCCCGTACCAGCCGACCGCGAGCAGCGTCGCTCCGTCGCTGTGAAACCCGAGCAGCGTGCTGCGAGTGTTGCTGGGGCGAGCGCTGAAGTGCGCGCCGCGATCGGTGCTCTTGACGATGGTGCCGTCGCGGCCAGCGGCGAGGACCGTGCCTCGCCCGTCGGACCAGATGGCGTAGAGGTCCGCGGTCGACCCCGTCGCGATCGCGGTCCAGGTGAGCCCGCGGTCCGTCGATCGCGCGGTCCAACCGAAGCGACCCGAGGCCCAGAGCTCGCCGCTCGATGCGTCGCCCCACAGCTCGGTGAGCGAGCCGGGCCCTGCTTCGACGCGAGCGATCGAGCTCGCGGCGGATCCTGCGTCTGCGGCGGGTGCGCCCGAATCCGCGCTCGCGGGCACAGCGAGCGTGCGCCGGGCCCACGTGTCACCCCAGTCGTCGCTGCGAACGACGGCGCCGTTGTTACCGACGGCGACGATGACTCCTCGTCCGTCGCCCCACACGCTGTGCAGGTCCTCGGTCACGCGCGACGGGCGCACGCGCCAGGTCAAGCCGAGGTCGTGGCTGACGAGGATCGTGCCGACGCGACCGACGGTGACGACGTGAAGGCCCGAGCCCCACACGCCTTCGAGGCTGTTGTGACCGGGCTTGGGAAAGACAGGCTGCCACTGCACCACGGGCCCGCGCTGCGCGCGACGATCGCGACCCTTGTCGGCGCGCATGAGGCCAACCGCCCCGCCCACCGCCACGGCGATCAGGGCGGCGGAGGTGAGTAGAACCTGGGTTCCGCTCGCGCGCGAACGGGCGTCTTTGGGAGCCATCGAGGGGGAGGGTTGTATCACCCTCGAAGCGCGGCGCGCAGCGCGCGCAGGCGGAGCTTCATCGGCGGCTCCGTGAGAATCCGCGCGCGCGCGCCCATCCACAGGTCGTTTCCGCGCCACTCGACGTGGCCCGAGAACGCTCCGCGAAACAGAAGCGCGGCCACGAGAAACGGCCGGACGATGAGCAACCACAGGTGCGCGACGGCGATCGGTCGGCCGCGGATCACCGTGTGAAGCGTCCAATCCGCTACGATCTGCAAGCCCAGCGCGCACGCCCAGAACAACAGATGCTTCTGCGTCGGCGACGCGATCGCGAGCAGCGTCGTAAAGATCACCGGCGCGAAGAAGAACTCGAGAAACGACACGTGCGGAACGACGCGCCAACGGATCTGCGACCAGCGCAGGTGCCGTTGAAAGAACTTCTTCAGCGACCCCTTCGCGTTGACGTTTTGCACGGCGAACGCGCCGAGGTGCAGCCGGTAGCCCTTGTCCATGATCCCCTGGACGAGCACCTCGTCGTCGGCGAAGTACTTGCCGATCTCTTGCCAGCCGCCCACTTCGAGCAGGATCCGCTTGGGCACGAGCATCGATTTGCCCGGCACCGCGACGCGATCCAGCGCGAATTTCGCAGCGTAGGTCGTCGCGACCACGTACGCGTTCAAGTGCAGGTTCTCGAGGGCGGCGCCGAGCGTCTCTTCGCCGTCACCGACGATCGGCGACGCGACGAGCCCGCTGTTGGGCTCGCCGAGGCGCGCGACCATGTCCCACAGCGTGTCGGGGTGAACCTTGGTGTTGCTGTCGCTCAACCACCAGAGATCGTGCTTGGCGTGCTGCGAGAGCACCTCCATCTGCGAGATCTTCGGCGAGACGTGCACGCCTTCGCCGGTCACGAAGACGGCGCTGTCCACCTCGGGGTGTCGCGCTCGAACTCGCTCGATCACCGGCAGCGCGGGATCATTCTCGAACCGCACGCCGAAGAGCAGCTGCATGTTCGGGTAGCGCACACGAAAGTACGACTCGAGGCAGGCCTCGAGGTCATCGTCTGCGCCCGCGCACGGCTTGAGCACCGTCACGCCGGCCCAATCACCGTCGGGCAGCGTGGGCTCGGGCGCCGAGTCGAATCGTCGACCGCGGCGGAGCTGCGCCATGCACGAGACGAAGACCACGACGTAGAAACAAACCGCCGCGACCGAGGCCCACACCAACACGCTGACGAAGTCGAACTGCATCACAACGCCGGGTCAGTGGTACTTCGTAGGACCCGGGTTCGTCCACGAGCGAGGTGATTATTTTCCTGCAAATTTGCTGACAAAAACGATTCGAAGCGCCACCGTGACTTCGCAGGGGGTGCGAACCGCGCTACGCGGATCTCGGTTCGAGCGCGGTGTTGTTGCGGTATTGTCTGATGCGAATCGTGTTCGACACTCACTGCCACTTCGACGACGAGCGCTTCGACGACGACCGCGACGAGGCGTGGCGACGAGCCGAAGCCGTGGGCGTTCGGGCGGCGGTGATCCCGGCGATCTCGCCGGACCGTTGGGAGCGCACCCTCGCGTGCGCTCGAGAGGGCGCGCGCTACGCCGCGCTCGGCGTTCATCCGCAGTGTCTTCCGTCGATCGACGACCCATCGATTCGCGACGGGCTGGACCGCGTCGCTTCGATGGTCCGCGCGCGGCCGTCGCTCGTGGTCGCGGTCGGCGAAGTCGGCTTCGACCACACGATCGACCTGGCGCTCGCGTCGCCAGAGAGACAAGAGCGGGTGTTCGCGTGGCACGCAGAGGTCGCGAGCTCCCTCGGATTGCCGCTGATCGTTCACGTGTTGCGCGCGCACGAAGATGCCCTGCGGGCGCTATCGCGGGTGAAGCTCCCGTCGCCTGCGGGCGTGATTCACAGCTACTCGGGCTCGGCGGAGCTCGTGGCTTCCTACGAGAAGCTCGGGTTCTTTCTGTCCTTCGCGGGCTCGGTGACGCGCCCTCGCGCGCGGCGGCCGATCGCCGCCGCGAAGGCGGTCTCGCCCGATCGACTGCTGCTCGAGACAGACGCTCCGGACCAGTGTCCGACCGGCGTCGATCCCTCGGTGACTCGCTGCGAGCCCGCGCACATCGCGCTCGTCGCCCGCGCGCTCGCTGCGGCGCTGGGCGAGGACGAAGCGGCGCTCTGCGCGCGCACCGAGCGCAACGCGAGGGCGCTCTTCGCGCGGTGATCCTCGCGTCGCGGGAGACCCGTCGCCCTCTCAGCAGGGAACGGGATTTGGGCGCGACAGCCCTGGTGTTCGTGAGGGAACAACGCGTACGCTCGCTCGCCTCACGGCCAGAGGTCGAGCCCTCATCGTCACCCCCAGTTCTGTGAGGGAACCGAGCAGCGCAGCTTCGGCCCGGAGCCGAGGGGCCGGGCAACAACGCACCTGCGGTGCGGAGCGCAGCGGGCTCGCGCCCGCAGCTACTCGAGACGCTCGTTGAAACGACGAGTCACTCGCC
>LNFM01010300.1_pt1 | contig 13223 bp, 11 predicted proteins | sample 596031 | NCBI WGS metagenome assembly LNFM01 (sample SAMN04254537, study PRJNA301005) | activated carbon metagenome | isolation source: dual media filters at the Ann Arbor, Michigan drinking water treatment plant | place: USA: Ann Arbor
TACCGGCTTCAACCGGATTGTTGTACCGGCATGAAACCGGAATCACTTACCGCCATGAACCGGAATCGGGTACCGGCATGGCCGGAATACGCAACGGCTGGCCCCAAGCCCGCGAGTTCACGCGCTGCATAGTCGTCGCGTTCGACCTGATGCCCCCAGCACCGTCATGCATCAGCGACGAGCGGCGGGCCACCGTGCTCGAGCAGGTGATTGCCGACGCCAATCCGGTGCCGGCGGACTTCGACTGGTGGTCGCACCTGCCGCCTAACGCCGTGGCGTGATCTTGCGCTCCTGGCGAAGACACATTGTCAAGCCCGAGCGGAACTCCGCGTCATTGCAAAGACACCGCGATCAGCTGAAGCGCGAAGCCCGAAAACACCAAGGCAAGGCCGATTCGTGATCGGCTGCTGTGAAGAACGCGAAGCTGTTCGGTGGCCGCGTCGTGCTCCGCAGCCGTCCTGCCATCGTGGAGGATATTGTTCCCTTCTACCTGTAGCCCAGTCCCAAGCTCAAACGACGGCAGCGGCGGCCCATACATGAAGATCATCGCCACGCCGGCCATGCCCAGGATCAGGCCCGAGACGGCGAGCCATCGAGCCAGAGAACCGGCATCCAGCGCCTGCGGGGGACTGCTCAGGCCTGCCAGCTCCGGCGCCGCCGTGCTCAGGATTACCCCGACCAGGATGCAAAATGCTCCCGCCGCCGCGACGGGTAGCCCACCGGTGGCCGCGCGTTCGTGCTCGTCGGCAACCCGCCTGACGCCTGCCCGCCATGCCCGCCGCTCCAACGTCAACGCATCCTCGTTCTCCTGACGTGCTTGATCGCCCTCAGCCTCCACCACCGCTACACGCTGGCAAAGGGCTTCGAGGTACTTCTCGACCGCCGCGACTCTGGCCTCGACACCCGCATCGGCGAATACTTCGGGGTGCACAGCTGCACGGCCGGTGACCAGAGTCGCACCGATGCTTAGGTCCGCGCCGCCGGCGATACCCGATCGCTTCGCCCACGGCCGGCGGCACCACCAGTCTCGGACGCACGCGGTGAGCGGCGGCAGATTGAAGAACTTCCGTGTCTGAATGATGCCACACAGCACCGAGCCGACCCCAACCAGTTGCAGCACCAGACCGGCGAGCCGGATCGAGGATTCACGCGCGTCCCACCAAGCATAGGTGGCGGCGGCAATGATCACCGCGGCGGTGGACCAGAACAGCCACAGCTCGACGAAAAGCCATAGGCCAAGGGGTCGGAGTCGTGCGCGAGTCGCCATGCCTGCAGTATGCCCGACCGGTGATAATCTTCGCGGGGATCGACTGAGGCTTCCCGCCCCCAGTCCCGTAACCCGCATGGACAATGGGGCGTTGACACCCCGGCTGAATCGGACGCCCGCGCACAGACATGCGGCCTATTGTTTGAATCCTTTGCAACAGTCGATCAATGGGACGCCAGATGCCGAATTTGATGGTCGTTCTTCGCTCACGAAACCTCTACGTTGACCTGGGCCAAGCAGGCGAAATTTGGGGCTGCAACTTCTTTGGAAGATGCAGGAGTGTCATCAGCGCCGTCCCTGGCTTGTCCAACGTGTGCGCGGCCGTGACGCTGCACGAGTGGCCCCAGGCGGAACGCAGGGAGAAAATACCAGCGTGGATTTCTGAAAAAACGATGGGCGCTCTGCATCTGGGCACTCTTGATGAGGACACCGGGGAGCGCAATCTTCAACTCAGCGTCCGCGTTCCTCCAGAGATCTATCGCAAAGCTCTTGAGACAAACTTTGCGCACGATGACCTTCTTGTGTACGTGCAGTTCACCGAGCTTAAGGCGGCGACGGGAGGCGAAAACGCCTTCATCGAGACCGCGCGAATTCATTTTCACACCCGAGTCGACTCGGAGCACGGACTTTTCGGGCCAGTTAACTCGGAGTAACCGGGGAACGAGTTCACGAAGGCAACGCCGCCGAGCATTGCGGGGACTCGGGCGGACCGAGTGGTGGACCGGGCACAACCCTGCCCTGCAACCCACATAGAATCTAGCGCTTGACAGACACCGCTTCCGCCATTTACTTCCTCTTTTTCAAGATCTTAGGCTCTTTCGAGCACTCCAGCTGCGACGCTCAGCGCCGCGCCGGCACCCGCACGCTCGACAGGTCGCCGCCCACCGTGAGTCCGCCAGCGAAGCCGCTGGCCCTCACCGCCGCCTCGTAGTCGGCGGAGGTCAGCGCGCCCCTGGGCAGGCGGTACGGACCCTGCCGTTCCGCGCCCAGTGGCGGGATCAGGTGGGTCAGCATCAGGTGCCGGGCGCCCGAACGCTCTGCCATCGCGCCAAGGTCGGTCGCCGTGCTCTGGCGATGGTAGATGGGCGCGGGAAAGCCGGTGCCCCCGTCCGGCCCCATCACCGGATGGATGACCGAATGCACGATGACCTGGGCGCCCTTCGCCAGCGCTTCGACCTGCGCGGAAGTGGATGACGCGCGTGGCGGCGCCGGGGTGTCATTGCCTGCATCGCCGCCGATGACCACGCTGCCTGCGGGGGTGTCGACCCGATAGGACGCATGTCCCGCCACGTGCGCCGAGCGCACCGCCGTGACCCGCACGTCGCCGCTCGACCACACCACCTGCGGCGCGTCCGAAGATGCGAAGGCCCTGACATTGACCAGGTCCGCCGGGCCGCCCGCCGGTCGCGCCTTGTCCTCGGCGCGGCGCTGCGCGATCTCGCCCGACTGGATATAGGCATCGGCGGTGTGCGCGACCAGCTTCGCGCAGCTCATCACGTGGCCGGCCGCGGCGACATCCGCCGAGCACACGACATCGATCTTCGGCAGCTTGTACTGCTGCATCCAGCGCAGCTGGAGCAGGTCGGCCAGCCCGTCCACATGGTCGGAATGCACATGGGTGATGAAGACCGCGTTGACCTCCCCGGGCGTGATCCCGACCTGCGACAGGCGCATCGAGGTGCCCCTGCCCGCGTCGAACTGGAGGCTTACCCCGCGGCAATCGTTCGCGTCGTCGCCATAGGTGACCAGCGTCCCCGAACCCGCAAGGCCCTGGAACGAAGAAGGCCCGCCCTGCGTACCGGTGAGCGTGACGACCATGCACGGCGCGGCCTGCACCTGCGCAGGCAGGCCGGGACCCAGGACGAGGAACAGCGCGCATGCGCCGCCTGCAATGATCCGCTTCATCTGCATCCCCCTCGACACGCGGCCAGAAGTCGAAAACCGGTCCGGAGACCCGTCCGGAGATCCCTTTTTCCGCATGATACGCCGGCACCGGGCTGGCACGCCCCCGATGGCCTCCCTCTCGCCTGCCGCCGGGCTACACTCCGCCCCCATGAACGCCCCCCTCGACGTCTCCCTGTTCGCGCGCGACGCCAAGCCGATCACCAGCTATCGGAAGTACTGGGCTGCGCGCTTCGGCACGGCCCCCTTCCTGCCGATGTCGCGGGCCGAGATGGACCAGCTCGGCTGGGACAGCTGCGACATCATCATCGTCACCGGTGATGCCTATGTCGACCACCCCAGCTTCGGCATGGCGGTGATCGGCCGTACGCTCGAGGCACAGGGGTTCCGGGTCGGCATCATCGCGCAGCCCGACTGGCATAGCGCGGACCCGTTCAAGGTGCTGGGCAAGCCGAACCTGTATTTCGGCGTGACTGCCGGCAACATGGATTCGATGATCAACCGCTATACCGCCGATCGCAAGATCCGCAGCGACGACGCCTACACTCCGGGCGACATCGGTGGCCGGCGGCCGGATCGTGCGGCGACGGTCTATTCGCAGCGCTGCCGCGAGGCCTACAAGGACGTGCCCATCGTCATGGGCGGAATCGAGGGCAGCCTGCGCCGGATCGCACATTACGATTACTGGCAGGACAAGGTACGCCGCTCGGTCCTGGTGGACTCGAAATGCGACCTGCTGCTCTACGGCAATGCGGAGCGCGCGATCGTCGAGATCTCGCACCGCCTGGCGGCGAAGGAGCCCGTGTCGCAGATCACCGACGTGCGCGGGACGGCGTTCATCCGGCGCAGCACGCCCGAGGGCTGGTTCGAGATCGACTCGACCCAGGTCGACCAGCCCGGGCGGGTGGAAGACCACGTCAATCCGTACATGACCACCGCAGAGCAGGCACAGGCCCAGGGCGCCACCTGCACCCGTGAAGACGAGGGCCCGGCGACGTCGGCCCTCCCCGCCCCCGCGGGCGGCACCCCGGCCTCCGGGGTCAAGCCGCTGAACTTCGTGCCCAATCCGGCGCTGGTGTCCCGGCGCAAGCTCCCGCCGCGCGAGCGCACCGTGATCCGCCTGCCGTCCTACGAGCAGGTGAAGTCCGACCCGGTGCTGTACGCCCACGCCAACCGCGTGCTGCACCTGGAGACCAACCCCGGCAACGCGCGTGCGCTGGTGCAGGCCCATGGAGATCGGGATGTCTGGGTGACCGAGCCGCCCATCCCGCTGACCACGGCCGAGATGGACCATGTGTTCGACCTGCCCTATGCACGCAGCCCGCATCCGTCGTATGCCGACGCGGACGGCAGCCACGAGGCGAGCACGAAGATCCCGGCCTGGGAAATGATCCGCTTCTCGGTGAACATCATGCGCGGCTGCTTCGGCGGCTGCACCTTCTGCTCGATCACCGAGCACGAGGGACGCATCATCCAGAGCCGCAGCGAAGACTCGGTGATCCGCGAGATCGAGGACATCCGCGACCGGGTGGGCGCGTTCACCGGCGTGATCTCCGACCTCGGCGGCCCCACGGCCAACATGTACCGCATCGGCTGCAAGAGCCCGGAGATCGAAGCGGCCTGCCGCAAGCCGAGCTGCGTCTATCCGGGCATCTGCCAGAACCTGAACACCGACCACTCGCCGCTGATCCGCATGTACCGGCGTGCGCGTGCGCTCAAGGGCATCAAGAAGATCCTGATCGGCTCGGGCCTGCGCTACGACCTCGCCGTGGAATCGCCCGAATACGTGAAGGAGCTGGTGCAGCACCATGTCGGCGGCTACCTGAAGATCGCGCCCGAGCACACCGAGCAGGGGCCGTTGTCGAAGATGATGAAGCCCGGCATCGGCAGCTACGGCCGCTTCAAGGAACTGTTCGACCGGTATTCCGCCGAGGCCGGCAAGAAGCAGTACCTGGTGCCGTACTTCATCGCAGCCCACCCCGGCACCTCGGACGAGGACATGATGAACCTGGCGCTGTGGCTGAAGCGCAACGGCTTCAGGGCCGACCAGGTGCAGACCTTCTATCCGAGCCCGATGGCCACCGCCACCGCGATGTACCACTCGGGCCGCAACACGCTGCGCAAGGTGCGCCGCGAGGCGACTTCAGACGACACGGTGGACATCGTGCGCGGCGAGCGCCGCCGGCGCCTGCACAAGGCCTTCCTGCGCTACCACGACGCGAACAACTGGCCACTGCTGCGCGACGCGCTCAGGGCGATGGGCCGCGCCGACCTGATCGGCAACGGCAAGCACCACCTGATCCCCACGTTCCAGCCGGCCACCGACGGACACTACGTGTCGGCCCGGCGCAAGAACTCGTCCCCGGGCGGCCAGCCCCAGCGCGGGAGACTGCTCACGCAGCACACCGGCCTGCCGCCGCGGGCGAAGCGATGATCGAACGAAGCGGGGGCAATCCCCGCTGACGCAGCCCCGCGCACCGCGCCTGCGTCAGCGCGGACGCAGCGACTGGCCCAGCCCCCGCAGCAGCGGCAGGATCGCGTCCATCGTCGGCACCGGCACGCCCGCTTCATGGGCGAATGCATGCACCTGGCCGAACAACGCCTCGACTTCGATCGGCCGCCCCTGCAGCACGTCCTGCAGCATCGACGGGCGCTGGCCCCAGGTGCCGCGCTGTGCGATCGACTGGAGGTCGAGCTGGCCGCGAAGGTCCCAGCCCAGCGCGGCGGCAACCGCCAGCACTTCCTCCATCACCGACACCATCTGGCCGCGCAGCGCCGGATCGGCGGCCAGTGCGCCGAGATCGAGCCGGGTCAGCGCGGCGATCGTGTTGCCCGAGGCGTTCGAGACGAGCTTGCCCCAGATGTCGCGCCGCAGGTCGTTCGACTGGCGGCCATCGATGCCACCCCGCTGCAGCATCGCGACCGCCTGCCCGAGGCGGGCGCTGCTGCTGCCATCCGGCTCGCCGAGGATGAAGTGGTTGCTGCCTGCGTGGGAGACCACGCCGGGCTCGACCATTTCGCACGGGCAATAGATCACGCAACCGATCGCGCGTTCGGGACGGACATGCCGCCACAGCGCGCCTTCCGGATCGAGCAGCGGCAGCGTACCGCCAGGCCCCGGGCGACCGTGGTGCCACCACCAGGGGATGCCGTTGAGCATGAACACGACGCTGCCACCGGGGGCCAGCAGGCGGGCGACAGCGGCAGCCGCGCCGGGCACCGCATGGGCCTTGAGCGTGACCAGCACCAGGTCCTGTGGCGGAAGGGTCGATGGATCGTCGGTGGCCACCGGCACCGCCGCCTTCACTTCGGTGCCGCCGGAGCGCAGCACGAGGCCGTGGCTGCGCAGCGCCTGCAACTGAGGACCGCGCGCAACGAGCGATACATCGTCCGCCCCCGCCGCCAGCAGCCGGGTCGCGATGCTGCCGCCGACCGCGCCCGTACCGAACACGCATACCTTCATCTGCACGCCTCCCCGCGTTTCAGGCCGCGCGGGTCGCCCGAACTGGGGACCCGTCGTCGGGGGGATTGTGCGCCGAGCCGCCGCGGGCTGCGCGCCGGCCAGCGGGGATCGGGCGACGAAGGGCGCTGCGGCGCGCGACGCTCAGGCCGCGGCGCGCCGGGATTCGCTGCGCGAGGCGGGGCGGCGCCGCCCTTCGGTGACCACGTCCGACGCCAGCTTGAAATACGCCATCAGGCTCTGCAACTGTTCAGCCTGTGCGGACAGCTGCTCCGCGGTCGCGGACAGCTCTTCCGAAGCGGCCGCGGTCTGCTGCGTGCCCGAGTTGAGCTGGCTCATCGCATCGGAGATCAGGGATACGCCCGAGCTCTGCTCGCCCGAGGCCGCGGCGATCTCCCGGACCAGTCCGCTGGTCTTCTTGATCGACGGCACCATCGCCGACAACAGCTTGCCGGCGCGCTCCGCCAGCTCGACGCTGGAACCGGCCAGCGTACCGATCTCCTGTGCGGCCACCTGGCTTCGCTCGGCCAGCGTGCGCACTTCGGCCGCGACGACGGCGAAGCCGCGCCCGTGCTCGCCGGCGCGTGCGGCCTCCACCGCGGCATTCAGCGCCAGCAGGTTGGTCTGGTAGGCGATGTCGAAGATCACCGAGATCTTGGTGGCAATGGACTTCATCGCATCGACCGTCTGGGCGACGGCCTTGCCGCCCTCCTCCGCCTCGTGCGCGGCGCCGGTCGCGATGCCATCGGTCAGCGTGGCGCTCTCCGCGTTCTGCTTCACCGACTGGCTGATCTGGTGCAGCGAGGCGCTGGTCTGGTCCACGCTCGAGGCCTGCTCCGATGCCGCGGTGGACAGCGTCTGCGAAGTCTCCGACACCTGGCCCGAGGCCGAGGTCAGTTCGTTGGCTGCGTTGCGCACCTCCGCGATCGTGCTGCTCACCGTCTCGATCAGTTCGTTGAACTTGCTGCACAGGTCGGCATGGAACCGCTCCTTGCCGTCGAGCGGGATGCGTCGCGTGAAGTCGCCACGGGTGGCGCCATCCACGGCCGTCCCGATTTCCTCGGCCACGCGGCCCGCTGCCTGCGCCGCTGCTTCGGTGGCAGCCAGCCGCTCGGCATCCTCGCCGCGCCGCGCCTGCAGGTTCGCCTGCATCGCCTTGAAGCATTTCAGCAGTTGCGCTGCCTCGTCGCTGCCGCTGTCATCGATCTCGTAGGCCAGGTCACCGTTCGCCACCGCGTTCGCCGCATCCACCGCATGGCCCAGGGGGCGCGTCACGGAGCGGGTGATCGCGACGCCGAGCACGATCGCCAGCGCGCCGATCGCGGCGAGCAGGCCCAGGAGAACCGCCAGCTGCGTCTGCGTCGCGGCGATCCGATCGTCCAGCAGCGTCTGCAGCGCGTTCGCCGTTTCGTCGATCGCCTTGTACTGCGCATCGACCGCCAGCGTGCCTGCCTTGAAGTAGTCAGCGGCAACCATCGTGGCGCCGCCCTGCTGCGCCAGTTGCGCCTCGGCGAGCTTGTAGAACTTCTCGGCCTCGGCCGCGCTGGCGGCGCTGGTGCCGCCGATGATCCGCTTGACGTCGGCACTCAGCGTGGTCGCCTTTCCGATCTGCGTCGCAGCCCGGCCATGGAGGTACCGTGCACTGCGTGCATCGAACCCGATCGCGCTGCGCTCAAGGGGCGTGACCTCCTTGGCCGACAGCATCGCCGCGCCGCGTCCGCGCATCGTCGCGAGCGACTCGGCCAGCCTGGGCAGGTGGTCGATCAGCGCGGTCATCACGTAGTAGCTCTCGGCGACCGGGTCCAGCGACAGCCCGGATGCATCCGCGATCAGGTCGAGCACGACGAAGTTGCGCTCGATCAGTGCCGTGTGGGCGGCGAAACTCTCGCCGGCGGGCAGGCCGCCGGCATTGACCTTGTCGCTGACCGCAGTCCATGCCGCCTTCATCGCATCGACTTCGGACGCGGCCGCCGCATAGCCGAACGTAGCGAGCAGCGCAGAGAGCTTCGCCAGCTCCCCGTTGACATCGGCGAGCCGCGCGCGCCGCTCGCCGTCCACCCCGGCGTTGCCATTGAGGACCATGGCGGAAAGGCCCCGGTGCGCCTGCAGCTGCCGCTGCAGCGCGATGGCGACCCGCACCGGCCCGAGGCCCTCTGCCTCCGCCCGGGCGACGGCGATCTCGGTGTTCTTGTACCCGACGACCTTCATCAATGGCACCGCGCACATCACTGCGCCGAGCACGCCGAGCGCGGCGAACTTCTGCCACAGCTTCATGGTACGAAGGGTGGTTTTCATCGAGAACCTTGTTCTGGAGTCATGGGTTACAGGTCGCCGGGCCCGGGCCCGCGACGCGCGGAGGGGCGCCGTGACGCACCGGGAGGCTTCACCGGGTACGAGACATTAGCGGCAAGGAAGCCGGATCCTTGAGCCCGGGGACGGGCCCGGCCTGTCAGCGGGCCGGGAATCCCATGCGGCCGAGCTGCCTGCCATGCAGTCCGGAAAGCAGTGCCAGCGCGGCCGTCGCGCCCACCAGCGCGAGGAACATGTCCCACTGCGTGTCCCAGACATCGCCCTGGGTCGCCAGGAAAGCCACGGCCTCGTCGCCACTGGCCACCGCCACCCACCACTCGATCATTTCATAGAAGGCCGAGAAGGCCAGGCAGAAGCAGACGACGAGGAAAGGCAGCCAGCGGCTGCCTGCCAGCGGCGAGCGCCGCAGCAGCACTTCGCGCGCGACGATGGCGGGCGTGAAGCCCTGCATCAGGTGCCCGACGCGGTCATAGTGATTGCGCGAGAAGCCGAAGGTGTCGCGCACCCAGTCGAACAGTGGAACCTCGGCGTAGGTGTAATGCGCGCCGACCAGCAGCACCATCGCATGCGCGGCAACCAGGATGTAGGCCAGCGTGGTGAACCGGAACCGGCGGTGGAGCGCCGGCAGCAGCACCAGCACGACGAGCGCGGGCAATGCCTCCAGCCACCAGGTGAAACGATCCTTCGGGCCGATCGCCGACCACAGGGTGACCACCGCCACCATCACCCAGAGCGCGACAGGAATGCCCAGGCCGGCTGTGCGGGCGCCCGGAGCGGGGCCCGTACCTGCCGCCGGTGTCATGCCGCGCCCGGCCCCGCGTCCGCCCAGGCGTTCGGCGTCTCGTAGAGCCGCACCCGCGACAGCACGATGCGCGAGCCGTAGCGGCCAGCGATCGCGGCATCGAGCAGACGGAATGCCGTCGCGGCCAGGTGTTCCGCGGTCGGCGGCTGGTCGAACTCGACCGTGCGATGGCCCGGCAGGGTCGCCAGGAATTCCACCACGGGCCGGTCCTGGCGCCAGACCAGGAAGGCATGGTCCCAGGCATCGACGACCACGCGCTGGGCAATCGCCTTGACCTCCGAGAAGTCGGCGACCATGCCCTGGTCGGGTTCACCCTCGACGTCCACCAGCGCCCCGGTGACCGTCACTTCCAGCGCGTACCGGTGGCCGTGCAGGTGCCTGCACTGGTTCGCATGCCGGGGGATGCGGTGCCCGGCGTCGAACTCCAGCCGGCGGGTAATGGTGACCAAGCGATTCGCCTCGCACATGGGAAGGCATGAGTCTAGCAGCGCGGACAGTACCCGTGGCGTGCGTGGCAGCTCTCTACAGGCTATGATAAGCGGTTTACCTTGATTCGTATCTCGCCCATCCCATGGCACTCATCGTCCAGAAATACGGCGGCACCTCGGTCGGCTCGCCCGATCGCATCAAGAACGTCGCGCAGCGCGTCGCGCGCTGGAAGGCAAAGGGCCACCAGGTGGTCGTCGTGGTCTCGGCGATGTCCGGCGAGACCAACCGGCTGATCGCGCTCGCGCGCGAAGTGCAGCCCGAGCCCGATGCGCGCGAACTCGACCAGATGGTCTCGACCGGCGAGCAGGTCACCATCGGGCTGGTCGCGATGGCGCTCAAGCAGATCGGCGTGGACGCGCGCAGCTACACCGGGCCGCAGGTGAAGATCCTCACCGACAGCGCGTTCACCAAGGCGCGCATCCTGAGCATCGACGAGCACAACATGCGCGCCGACCTCGATGCCGGACGCGTGGTCGTGGTCGCCGGCTTCCAGGGCATGGATGCGGATGGAAACGTCACCACCCTGGGCCGCGGCGGCTCCGACACCACCGGGGTCGCGCTCGCCGCGGCGCTTAAGGCCGACGAATGCCAGATCTACACCGACGTGGACGGCGTCTACACCACCGACCCGCGGATCGTGCCCAACGCGCGCCGGCTGAAGACGGTCACCTTCGAGGAGATGCTCGAGATGGCCAGCCTCGGATCCAAGGTGCTGCAGATCCGCTCGGTCGAGTTCGCCGGCAAGTACAAGGTCAAGCTGCGCGTACTGTCCTCGTTCAAGGACGAAGGCGACGGCACGCTCATCACGTTCGAAGAGGAAGAAGACATGGAACAGGCGATCATCTCCGGCATCGCGTTCAACCGTGACGAAGCGAAGATCACCGTGCAGGGCGTGCCTGACAAGCCGGGCATCGCCTACCAGATACTCGGCCCGGTCGCCGACGCGAACATCGACGTCGACATGATCGTGCAGAACGCGGGCGTGCACGGCCTGACCGACTTCTCGTTCACAGTGCCGCGCAACGACTACGCACGCACGAAGAAGCTGATCGAGGAAGTGCAGAAGCACATCGGCGCGAAGGAACTGATCGGCGACGACCGCATCGCCAAGGTGTCGATCGTCGGCGTCGGCATGCGTTCGCACTGCGGCATCGCCAGCAAGGCGTTCCGCGCCCTGTCGGAAGAAGGCATCAACATCCAGATGATCTCCACCTCGGAGATCAAGATCTCGGTGGTGGTCGACGAGAAGTACCTCGAGCTCGCGGTGCGCGTGCTGCACGACGCATTCGACCTCGCGCACGAACCGTCCTGACCCGGCGGGCGGGCGGCCCGCCGGCCGCCCCTGCCGAGACTACTGCACCTGTCCCTTCGCGCCAGACTGCACGATCACCGGGGCCCAGCGCCGGATCTCTTCCTGCAGGAAGCGTCGGAAATCCTGCGGCGTGCCGGGCAAGGGTTCGCCGCCGACATTGCGGATCCGTTCCGCGGTGTCGGGATTGTTCAATGCCTTGACCGCGTCCGCGTTCAGCCGCTCCACCACCGCGCGCGGCGTGCCCGACGGCACCACGATGCCGCCGAAACCCACCGCCTCGAACGGCACGCCGGCCTCGCGGAAGGTCGGGATATCTGGCAAGGCACTCGAGCGCACGCTGCTCGCCATCGCCAGTCCACGGGCCTTGCCGGACTTCACCTGCGCCAGTGCACCGGGCACGTTGCCGAACATCACGTCGGTCTGGCCGCTGATCAGCCCGGCCAGCGCCTGCGGACTCCCCGGGTAAGGCACATGGGTCGCCGGGAACCTGTTCTGGGTGCGGAACAGTTCCATCGCCAGGTGCTGCGGGCTGCCCACGCCGAGCGAACCATAGTTGAAGCCGCCGGGCCTGCTGCGTGCCGCGTCGAGGAATTCCTTCAGCGTGCCGATCGGCGATTTCGCCGGCACCAGCAGCACGTTCGGGAACTGCGCGAAAAGCGCGACCGGCGCGAAGTCCTTCTCGGTATCGAACGCGAGCTTGTCGCGCAGGTTCAGGTGGAACGCGAACGGCGTACTGACGAACAGCACCGTGTAGCCATCCGCCGGGGCGCGCGCGCCCATCTCGTAGGCGATCAGGCCGCTCGCGCCCGGCCGGTTGTCGAACACCAGTGGCCGGCCCAGCGATTCGGCCATGCGATCGCCCACCAGCCTCGACAGGATGTCGGAAACGCCGCCCGCCGGAAAATCGATCAGGAAGCGGATCGGCCGGGCGGGATATGACTGTGCTGCGGCTGCCATCGGGACGACCGCAGTCGCGACGCAGGCTGCGGTAACGAGTGCACGGGACATCTCGGTCACGGTGAGGGCCATGGCGCTTCCGTCAGGTACGGTGCCCGCCAGCATAGCGCCCGCGTGCCCGGTCCACAACGCCCGCCGCGGGTGATACCGTGGCGGACGTGCAGGCAGTCCTGCCGCATCGACCCGGAACAGGAGCAGACGATGAGCGAACTCGACAAGCAGATGATCTTCCCCGACGGGCTGTCCCGTCCGACCGGCGTATGGAGCACGGTCACCGTGGCACGCCCCGGGCGCCTGGTGTTCGTGTCCGGCCTGACTGCCAAGAATTCCGCCGGGGTGGTGGTGGGCAAGGACGACATCCGCGCCCAGACCATCCAGGTCTGCGAGAACCTGAAGCTGGCGATGGCCTCCGCCGGCGGCACGTTGCGCGACATCATGCGCGTCGACGTCTACATCAGGGACATGGACCACTTCAAGGTGATCCACGAGGTGCGCGGGCAGTACTTCAACCAGGATCCGCCCGCCTCCACCATGGTTGCAGTGTCGGCATTCACGCATCCGGACATGCTGATCGAGATCAACGCGATCGCCGTGCTGCCCTGATCCGGTCCGGTTGGGTATACTTCGCCCGTCCGGAGAGATGGCCGAGTGGTCGAAGGCGCTCCCCTGCTAAGGGAGTATACGGGCTTAAACCTGTATCGAGGGTTCGAATCCCTCTCTCTCC
>LNFM01010302.1_pt1 | contig 13220 bp, 10 predicted proteins | sample 596031 | NCBI WGS metagenome assembly LNFM01 (sample SAMN04254537, study PRJNA301005) | activated carbon metagenome | isolation source: dual media filters at the Ann Arbor, Michigan drinking water treatment plant | place: USA: Ann Arbor
CAGAGCAAAGCCGTTACGACCGATCACCTGTTCCGCTTGGGATGTTGATGACGATAAGGCGGAAGGGGAAGCCAGAGCGCCGAGGCGTCTTGGATACCATGGCTGACTTGGAGTTGATCTACCTCGACCTTGCCCCTCGACACTCAGAGGCTAGCCGTGCTTCCGCCATCAAGTGCCGCGACCGAATGCTAGCGCTGGTCGCCGAGCATATACCATCCCTGGATGACTTAGAGCTGCTCTCATGCGTGGTCACGTCGGACGGAGAACGCATCGAGCCCGAGCTGATTGAGCTTCGCGAGCCTCTTGTCGAGGAGCGCTCATTCGGATTCATATCCCGTCCGACCCGCTCTGCCTCTCGTGCCGTCAAATACTCTGATGGCCCGACGATCGAGTCATGGCGTGATGAGGTCCGCACGATCAACGAGGGACTTGCCAGAGCGGACATCTCCTTCGATGGCGGCAACGGACACGAAGTCTCCCAGCATGGCATCGCGCTGCACGACCGCACGCTGAAGCGCATCTTCAACAACGGGCGCTGGGACCACGGCGGCCGGCTCTATGGCGGCTTCTGGCAGGCGATGAAACGGGAGTTGCGGGCAGGCCTTCGCATTGGGGGGCAGCGCGTCGTGAGCCTGGACTTCAGCGCCATGTACATCCAGCTCCTCTATACCGTGATGGCGAGGCGCCAGACGCCGATGAATGGCGACCTCTATGCTGGCATTGATCCAGTTGCGGGATGGCCGGTTGATGCTGACCGCAAGCTGGCCATGCGCGATGCCATCAAGCGGAACGTCAGCGCGATGCTGTTCTCAACCGGGAAGGCACCAAAGCTCGTGAAAGGCACCAAGGCGGCGCTCACCAAAGGGATGACCGGGGCCGTCCTCCAGGAGCGCGTGAATGTGAGACATCCCGACATCGCCGAGTGGCTTCCCGTGCCGGGGATCGGCTTCGAGCTGATGCACCACGAGAGCGAGATCATGATCAAGACGGTATTGCGATGCTTAGAGCAAGGCGTTGTAGTCCTGCCCCTGCACGATGGGTTGCTCGTGGCTGAGCCGAATAGAATGATCGCGAGGCAGGCGATGCAGGAGGCCTTCCGGGAGCACACTGGTGGGTTTGTCGCGAGAGTGAGCGGGTAACTGCCTGCTCATATGTATGCGCGTAGGGACGGACACGAGGGTGTTATTTCTCGGCGTCAGCCCTTTGGAAGCTTTCCAAGCATCTCGCGCAGCTTCGGTCCCGGTACAACGCTGTATTTGGCTGGGTTTTTCGGGTCTCGGCGCTCTTCCGGAATAATGGCTAGCTCCATCATCTCGGGTGCATCCAAATTCTCGTTCGCCCACGATACCAGCACGTCCTCGCCCAAGGTCAGCAGGTTAAGATTCAATGTGTGAAAGCCGGCGCGAATGGAAGACGGCTCGGTCGCGTTCTTGTCATCCTTCACCCGGTGCCAGACCGGCTCGCTGAGCATTTGATCTGGATCGCGCCGAAAGTTCTCTATCACAAGTCTGCCACTGTGGCCGTCGGGATGCTCCACCGCGTTGCGCATCGCGATTGCTTCTTCGACCCACGGCACCGCTGTGACCAACATCTTCGTTCTGGCATTTTCGGGGCCGAAAGTCTTCGTCGCAAATTCGATCAGCGACTTCCCGTTCCCGTTCGTTCGAGCCTTCGAGAACTCGCTCGCCTCGGAGAATGAAGTGCCATACAGCGTGTTGACCACGTAGAGCGCGTCGCGAATGTAGTTCTTCGCCTCGTACAGGAAGTTGTGGCAATCCGCTTCCAGCCGTTCGATCTGCGGAACCTCGATCGGCGCGTTGGGCCTCGCAGGCGGCTTATACGTCTTGGCCGCCTCTGCGAATGACTTCTGGAACGAGACTTCAATTTCCCAGCAACGCAACAGCTTCTTCATTAGTGAATCAACATAGAGGGTGCTGACCTTGTCTCTGACCTGTTTCGTTAACTTGCACTTTTCCAGGATCTGCAGATTCTGAAGGGATAGCCGTGCAACAATTGGGTTGCTGGCGCCGTGGCTGCTCACTTTCTTGAATTCGAACGGCATCGCGACCTCCGGGAAGGCGCCCATGCCAGCACCATGCCAGGCCTTCGGGCAGGCCAATAGGGGGGACCTGCGATCGTGCGACGTGTCGCGCTTCCCATTTCTGATGACGTGTCCAGCTTGCTACGAGTTTTAGTGTGGATGTTTGACGAGAAGCAGTTGCACTTCCTGCTCTGGGACCGATGGATGTAATAGGCGCATCATCGGGGGCCACTGTTGATCCACACTTCAAGGTCACTATCTCACTGTTCTCCACGTCGTGGTACCGCGACGAGAGAGACTGAGCGATCTTTCTACTCGGCCACGGTGCTCGATTTCGTCGCTGCGGATCCAGTCGCAATCATTGGTCAGTTAGCGAGCCAACACGTTGCTTTTCACCCCGCAGCAGAAGCTGAACAGGTAGCCGCTTGGCAGCGCCAAATCGCACTGCTTAAGGCCGCATTTGAAGACCTTGGCAAAGCTTCAGAGGCTTGGTCAGTCTTGCTGGAGTGCCCGCTCTTGCGGCTCGGACGTCGGCTTGACGCTGTCATCCTCGCACCGGGAGCCGTCGTAGTTATCGAGTTTAAGATTGGCGCGAGTTCTTTTGATTCTACGGCCAGGTATCAGGTCGAACGCTACGCGCGCTGCCTCTTGGATTTCCATGAAGCCTCGCAATCGCGGCGAGTGGTTCCAATCCTGTGTGCAGAACTTGCGTCCACAAGTAAACTCGACGGAGAGACCTTATTAGTAAATGGTGCGGGGCTTCCGCTTGCATTGAAAGCAATAGAATCGGTCATCGATCTCTCGTCACCCGATCTTGATGCCAACGGCTTTGATAGTGCTCCTTACAGACCAACACCGACCATCGTGGAAGCCGCGCAGGCTCTATATGCGGGGCATCAGATCGTCGATATTGGGAAGGGCGATGCAGCTGACGCCGAGCTTCAAGCTGCTGCCGACGCTCTTCAGGCCATTGTGGCCGAGGCAGAGCGTGGCCGAAAGAGAGTGATTTGCTTTGTCACTGGTGCACCGGGTGCTGGCAAGACTCTGCTCGGACTTGATGTGGCCCTCAAGAACAGGTCCGGAAGTCGACCCGCGGCCCTTCTTTCTGGAAATCGGCCGTTAGTGCACGTCTTGACCTCGGCGCTCGCAGAGGACCACGTCAGGCGCACATCCATATCAAAGGCCGACGCCAAGTATCATGCAGATGCCGCCATACAAAATCTCCTCGGATACCTAAAGGAGCACACAGATGGTGCTGCCCCTCCTGAGCACGTGATTGTATTCGACGAGGCGCAGCGTGCATGGGATGAGCAGGTAGGTCAGAAACTCATGGGCCGGCCGAACTCCGAGCCTGAGTTATTTCTTAACATCCTCGGGCGCCTAGACTGGAGTTGCTTGATCTGCCTGGTTGGTCCTGGGCAAGAGATCAATCGCGGAGAAGGCGGCCTGGCGTTGTGGGGTCAGGCGCTGTCACGAGCTAGCTCTGCAGGCCCGACCTGGGAAATGGTCGCAGCACGTCCAGCGATTACCGGAGGTCGGGAGGTAGCGGGGGCTGGGCTGTACGCGGGGCAAATTCCCTCAGGGCTCAATGTTCGCTCCGAGCCCCGCCTCCATCTTGCCAACTCTATCCGAGCATACCGGAATCCACTTCGCAGCCAGTGGGTCGCGGCCCTGATCGAGAGCAACTTGTGCGAAGCAAGCCGCATCGCCAAACAAATGGATGAGCCTCCGGCCTACATTACGCGTGATCTCGAAACGGCAAGAGTTTGGCTCCGAAAGCAGCGAAGCGGCGGCCGCTCGGTAGGGATGCTGGCAAGCTCCGGAGCTGTCAGGCTCGTAGGAGAGGGCATTCCTCCGGCTCCTCGTTCTGACGATCTTCCGGCCATCGGGCACTGGTTCCTAAAGCCGTTCACGGACTTCCGTAGTGCTGGAGCGCTCGAAATCCCTATGAGCGAGTTCGGTTGCCAGGGCCTCGAGCTAGACTTCGTTGGCCTATGCTGGGGAGGCGATCTCCTGTGGCGGGACAATGCTTGGTCACCGAGAATGATGCGAGCGCCGCGCTGGCAGATAATTCGAGAGGAGGAGAGGCGGCGGTTTCGCTTGAATGCATATCGAGTGCTGCTCACACGGGCGAGGGCCGGTGTGGTGATCTTCGTGCCCGACGGCAGCAACGATGATCCGACGCGATCGCCATCAGAGTTGGACGGGATCGCTGAAGCGCTAGAGCGAGCAGGTTGCTCGGCCTTGGCCCATTGCAGGAGTGACGTCGAACTCTAACCGCGCTGCCGAAACCCCAAGTGCAGGGGCTCGGAGGGGGGCTCTGTGGGGTGGCAGCAGGGGTGGCGGACAATGTGGCCTCCCAGCCCGGGTTCAGCCGCTGTCATCCTTCGCTGGCATTGGGTTTCTGGCCGATAAGAGCGAGCCACTGGTCAACGCCCGTCGATGACACCTCCAGTTCGACCAAGCGGGCATAGATCAACTCCGGAAGCTGCTTGAGCGCGAGAGCCTGTGGTACTGGTCCCCAATAGAGCACCTGCGAGAGCAGTTCATCCCACGTGCGAAATACGGTTAGGCTGATTCCACGCTCAATTGCCCATGATCTCGCACCGTCGAGCGACACTTCCTGCTGATCGCGAGCCACCGCTACGACAGCGATTTCACTCACTCCTGCATCGCGGCACCGCGTGATGAACAACAGAAGGTCCTCGCGCGAGACTACCTTGTCCCTGACCTCGAACACGCGCTCCCATAGCGAGACGTTATCTCTGTCCCTGACCGCCACATCGCCGGGAACGTTGCGCGAGGGATCATTGATGCGGCCTGCGTGAACGCGATCCTCTCCGGCGAAGAGATCCATGAGTGCGGCAACGATCGCCTGCGCTCGGCGTCCGCCTTCTGAGTTGTCGGTAACAAAGCTATTGATCGCGACAAGCAGCTGCTCCGCCGTAAGTGCGTCGGTAATCCGACTGAGCGGAGAGTAGCGAGGGCCGTAGCGCTTACGGACAGCAATGAAGGCGCGCAGCGCTGCACGTGCATCGTCTTCGGACTTAAGCGTTTCCAACCGATCGAGCATGGCGCAAAGCATGACCACAATGGGTTTTACTGGCCCACGTACCGGCATATCGAGGCTGACCCGCTCGATCCGGAAGTAAGGCTGGTTGTTGAGAGGTTCTTTGCCCGTCACGCCAAGATTCACGTCGATCTCAGGTGCGTTTGGAACCAGCACGTGATGGCAGAGGCCACGCGCCGAATAAGCACGGTCGCTGGACGCTTCCTTCACGGAGAAGGCATCAACGCGGACGTTGATGCACTTGGCAAGGATAGCAGTGCCTAGGAAAGCAATATGAGTCCGAGAAGAGTTCTCACAGGCTTGCGAGAGAGCATCGATCTGCCTTTCCCAAGTAGGATCGATGAAGCCGGCTGCAGCTCGGGCAGCTTCCTGGAAGAGGATCGCCCTTCCGCGCTCCCTGTCTATACGAGGCCCGTCATCGCTCATTAGCTCCGCCGCTAATCGCGTCCTCCAAGTGCAAGAGATCGCCCGGTGTGCAGTGGAGAGCTATGCAGATTCGCTCGATTGTGGCGAGACTCGCATTGTAGCCTTGGCGTGTCGCCATCGATTCGATGGTGGCTCGTGACAAGCCGGTACGCTCGGCAAGACGCTCGTATGTGAGCCTCTCCCCCGTTTGTGCTTCGTACCTATCCATGACTGCGCGCAGCCTGATGGTGATCAAAAGCGTACCTTGTATTGACAGTACAATTAGTTCCCTTTACGTTCACGCATTCGCTGATTCGATCTGATCGTAATCCAAAGCCGGAGCACCACGGAAACAGATGCTGAAGACAATCAGCCTTTTCACTGGGATTGGCGGCTTGGATTTCGGGTTCGAGGCAGCCGGGTTCGACACTCGCGTTGCTGTCGAGTTTGACCCGTTCTGCTGTGCAACAATCCGTCTCAATCGTGACTGGAGCGTCATTGAGGGCGACATTCACAACGTCAGCTCAACGGACATACTGTCGGCAGCCAGACTAAAGCGGGGCGAAGCAGATGTCTTAATTGGCGGACCGCCATGCCAACCGTTTTCCAAGTCCGGCTATTGGGCGCGTGGTGACGCGCTGCGCCTTGATGATCCGCGCGCCGATACGTTGGCTGCTTACCTGCGTGTGCTTCGCGACTGCCAGCCCAAGGCTTTCTTGCTCGAGAACGTCTTCGGCCTCGCCTACAAAGGAAAGGACGAGGGCCTGGACAGGATTCTGCGCGGCGTTGAGCATATCAACCGCGAGACGGGCAGCAAGTATCGTCCAATGTGGCAGGTGATCGATGCAGCCTCTTACGGCGTTCCACAGCACCGCGAGCGGGTATTCATCGTGGCGAGTCGTGAAGGCAAGCCATTCCGCTTTCCAACAGCGACGCACGGGGACAGCGGCGATCTATTAGCCGGAGGGAGTCTCGCGCCTTATCGGACAGCATGGGATGCACTTGGCGATTTGCCGCAAGACCCGACTGACCCCTCACTCAAGATGGGCGGCAAATGGGCCGATTTGCTACCGAGCATTCCGGAGGGAGAGAACTATCTCCACCACACACCGCGCGGCAACGGTCGACCTCTCTTCGGCTGGCGAACGCGCTACTGGAGCTTCCTGCTAAAGCTCGCGAAGGACCGCCCATCATGGACGATACAAGCGCAGCCCGGCTCGGCTATTGGCCCATTCCACTGGCGAAATCGTAAGCTCTCCACGCTTGAGATGTGCCGCCTGCAAACATTCCCGGACGGCCTTAGTTTCGATTGTGGACGCACGCAAGTGCAAAAGATGCTCGGAAACGCTGTGCCGTCACTAGTCGCAGAGGTGCTCGCCCGCGAAATCAGACGCCAACTACTGGGCAAGGCGCTGCGTTCCAAGAACCTCGAGCTTATGCCGCCGCGCCGTCAGATCACCCCGAAACCCGAGAAGCCCAAGGCTGTGCCGCGAAAGTATCTCGGGCTGATCGCAGATCACGCGCCGCATCCGGGCGAAGGCAAGGGAAATCGCGCACAGGCACGCCAGAAAGCTGCGGCGTGATCGCCATTGGGCGGAGTTACTCTGGGGTGGTACCCGCTTCTCAACCTTTGTCAAAGAAGTTGCGCTGCGGAGAGCTTACAGCACTGTCGTCGGCCGAGGTTTCTTTCGAGGCGGATGGAGATGTCCGGTCTTCTTTCCATGCAGTTGCGAAGCGCTTTCGATCAACCTCTGCATAGTCGAGGAGTGCACCGAGCATCGACTTTGTTGTGATTTCTAAACTGTCGAAGGCTGGCAATGAAACGCGATAGCTTGCCATTTCAAGTTCACGGCCAACCCCGAACAGCTGGTCGGACTTTAGCAGTCTGACAGCTTGATCCGCGACAATCTCGGCCGGGATCCGCTGTAGGTCACGCTTTAATGCCGCTTCCATCGCATTGGCTGCGGCCTTTCCCCCCGGTGCGTATTTCTCCATTAAGCCCATGGCTAGCTTTAGTGCCTGCTGGCCTTCCTCGCCGCTCAATGCACCGAGGCGGACAGCACTAAGCATCAGTTCGTGTCTCTCTTCCATCGAGCGAAACGCTGCACCGACACTAACGTAATCGAGACTCTCGCAGGCAATGGCAGCCGCAAGATAGGCGAGCCGACCGGATGCGCGTGCTGCCCTGGAGTCCGGATGATAACTTACGGCCGCCGATGAAAGCCGGCGAAATCCCTCCAAGGCCCGAACAGCAGATGCCGCGCCGAACCCCTCGGACAGCGCGGACAGAATATCGATTCTCGCTTCCTGCAGGCTTTTACCGCGAAATTCCTTGTCGACGGCCTGAAGCTGCAAAATCAGGTCCTCATCGCTGATCCTGTCGGCATAAAGTATTGTCTGGCTGGCTTGTATTCGTTGAATGTCAGCTCCATCGATCAGCTGCACATCAACCTTCTCCGCGACCGTGCGCAGGCTAGTGCGCTTGTCTGTCGTGGCAACATAAGCGCCGTCGACATCGAGGGCATCCGCGAGCCCGCTGGTCCAGAATATCCGTTCGACCGCCTTCGGCCGCTGCTTGTACTTGACGTCACAAATCTGAACTCGACGTGAAGTCCCAGTTGGCCGCTCATATAGCCAGAGGTCCACGTCCGTTAGGTCCTCTTCTGCGAATCGAAACGGAACTGCTCGAATCACGAAAAAGCCCGCGCGCAAGAAGTAGGCACGTAGAACTTCCTCAAGAACGGCCCCCTTTGGCGTGAAGGCTTTATCGCTCATCCTAAAACCGTCCTCCTCGGACCGCCTCGAGCACATCCCGCGTGGTCCGCTTGCTCATTTGAGACTGTGTCCTTCGTAGTTGTGTTCGACTATCTTCCGGGCCAACATAGCCGGTCATCCGCGCACCTGGCAGGTCAGTTAGCGACTGAGCGTAGGCATTCCCCTGCGTCAAAACTTGGAGGGCCAATTCGCCGACCTCCTTCTTGAGAAGCCGCATGTAGAATCGATCAGGATGTTGCGGGTCAGGACTGAGCTTCACCACTCTGCTCACTTCCAAAACGCGATAGTCTTCTCCAATAGCCGTTGCAGGCCCGATGGCACTCCCGCCGATCAACTTACTCAAAAGTATTGGCAATTGACTGATCCGACCTTTGGTTGCGGAACGGGAGTTCATACCGTAGGTGAGCGCCGCGACGAGAGATTTCGCCATGTCGAAGCAGTCATCGACGATCGGATCGACGAACTTGTGGAAGGCCGAGGGTGCTGTCACGTAGACGTGACTGCCTTGCTCGTTCGTCACTTGATTGAGATCGTAGACGCCCGCTGCGGTGAGCTTGGTGAAAAGTGGTTTGGAAAGCACGTGCTCAACGTGGGAGGCAGCAAGACATCCACTCTTCGAAAGCTGCTCAGCAATTTCGGCGACGAGCTGGCGGTCATTTGCGCTGAGCGACGCCAATACCCTCTCTGTCTTTGCTACTGACTCTCGGCGAAACAGATTGCCATTGAAGAGCAAGCGATTGTCGTCATCGCCTTCCTTGTCAACGAAACCAATGATCTCAGCGCGATCCAAGAAATCAACTACTTGGCTCTTTTTGAGCTTGTGCTCGTCGCCGATCCTCTCAGCAATTTCGGAACGGCGGATGGGTGCCTCCGAGGCAATCTCAGCCAAGGTGATGGATGCGTCTTCGAGAGAGTTTGGCTCAGCGTCACTATACATATCCGCGGCATGACCCAGAGAACCGCGCGTAGTGACGCCAAGAACAGAGACCTCGTCCGAAGATCGATCGACAAGCCGCTTGTTCTGCAATACCTCAAGTAACCCCGTCAGCTCGTGTCGCGGATTGAGGCCAGAGGCTACAGCAATGGCGCGGACCTCTTCCATTGGAAGAGTGATCTGATGGGTCTGTCCCAGCTTACCGAGTAAAGTTGCTGCTTTCGCTGCTTGATCGATTGCTGAAAATTCAGCGGCGCCGTTCGCGTCCAACATCAGCTTGCGACCGTGATGGATCACCCAGGCGCCCTTTGTCTCCCTCTTGATCGCCGCCACCAATGAAATCCTTGCCTGCCAACAGCCGTCCTACTTACCCTCAGTTAACGCATCAAAGTGGTTGCACACAACCGTTGCCCAGCGGGTCGGACTCGGCTTGCATTTGTCACCCTCGCAGACGTAGCTGAATTACGAACAAATAAGGAACTATCTTTGCTCGCGAGCGCGAGTGCGCTCCACGAGGCGATCAATCGGTCGCACGATGGGAAGTGGACCTGGCCTCCTGCGATGATGTCCTCACGAGCACCCTTCTCTGGCGGCCAAGGATGTGTTCCGGCTGTTGCAGCATCGGCCATTGGAGTGGGGCAGTGGCGGGTGGAGCTGCGCTTCGGGTTGGCAGCGTTGGAGAACGCTGACTAGCCTAACGAGTGCCCATGCTGCCATTGTCGATGGACTGCCTGTATGGCTATGCTCCGCGATGGTCCATCGGAGGGAATGCCATCCGTGCTCCGTATTGCTCTAGCGCCATTTATCCTCTTGCTATTACTCACGCCGGCCGTGGCTCAGAAGCGGGTCGCGTTAGTCATCGGCAATTCGGCCTATCAGCACGCGCCTACGTTGGCCAACCCCAAGAATGACGCGACAGACATGGCGGCTGCACTCAAGCGGCTCGGCATCCAGGTCATCGAGGGCTTCGACCTCGACAAGGCTTCGCTCGAGCGCAAAGTTCGAGACTTCTCAGGGGTCCTTCGCGACGCTGAGGTGGGTCTCTTCTACTACGCTGGTCACGGCTTGCAGGTCGCTGGGCAGAACTACTTGGTGCCTGTTGATGCCAGGGCGGAGGCCGCGGATGCATTGGACTGGGAGATGGTGCGGCTCGAACTCGTGCAACGAACAATGGAGCGATCGACTGCCACCAACATTATCTTCCTCGATGCCTGCCGCAACAATCCATTTACCCGCAACCTCGCCCGTGTCATGGGAACACGCTCGACGGAGATCGGCCGGGGTCTCGCACCCGTGGAGAGTGGTGTTGGCACTCTTATCAGCTTCTCAACGCAACCAGGCAATGTGGCACTCGATGGTCTCGGGCAGCGCAACTCGGCGTTCGCCGCTTCGCTGGTGAAGCATGTGACGTCCTCGAGTGACGATCTCGGCGCGATCCTGATTGCTGTACGCAACGATGTCATGAGGGAGACACAGCGAAAGCAGGTGCCGTGGGAACACTCCGCTCTCACTGGGCGGTTTTACTTCCAATCTTCGACTCCGGTGCTGCTCTCGTCTCAGCCAGCCGAGGCAGAAAGGGCTTGGGCGCAGCTCAAGGATACAACGAGTACTGCAGCGCTTACTGCCTTCGTCGCTAGGTACGGGAGTACGTTTCATGCAGACTTAGCTAAGCTTCGGCTGGCAAGACTGGAATTGCGACCCGGCCGAGAATTTCATGACTGCGCCACCACTTGCCCGGAGATGGTCGTCATACCGGCAGGAAGCTTCCTGATGGGCTCGCCGGAAAGCGAATCGAACCGTTCCCGAGACGAAGGCCCACAACGTAAGGTCACAATAGTCGCGCCATTTGCTGTCGGTAAGTATGAAGTGACGTTTGCCGAGTGGGACGCCTGCGTTGCGGACAACGGATGTGCGCACAGGCCAGACGATGAGGGCTGGGGCAGAGGCCGTCGGCCGGTAGTCAATGTCTCTTGGGATGATGCGAATGCGTATGCGTCTTGGCTTTCGCGGAAGACCGGCCAGCAATATCGCCTCTTGAGTGAAGCAGAATGGGAGTATGTTGCGCGTGCTGGGACGACAACAAGCTACGCGTTCGGCAATACAATAACGGATAGCCAGGCGCGGCACCACGATAGTCGCACTGCGGAGGTGGGTTCATACTCTGCAAACAGGTTTGGCATTCACGACATGCATGGAAACGCTTTGGAGTGGGTGTTGGATAACTTGCACGCGGATTACAAGGGCGCACCTAGTGACGGTTCAGTGTGGCAGGGAGGCTTAGTTACGATGAGGACGATGCGCGGTGGCTCTTGGTACGTTAGCTCGACGGTCATTCGTTCGGCTACTAGGTTTGCCGGAGAGCCGCATCAACGCTCCTCCTTCTATGGCTTTCGCCTCGCAAGGCCGCTTTGACGCTTGGGGGCGAAGTGACCGGGATCAAAAAGACTGATGGTAGCGAGGGAGAGGGGCGTTGCATTTCAGAGCCGGCCCCGCCTCACTATCACTCCCCAGCAGACACCAGTGCGTCGTGATCGCGAGCGCTCTTCAAGCCGCGGAACATCGTGCGCCTGGACACGCCGAGCACCTTCGCGGCGTCATCAGCATTGAGGCCATCTTTGGTCATCAACGAGCGAGCCTTCTTGGCCATCTCGGGAGACCACTTGAGCGGAGGTCCGAGGCGCTTTCCGCGCTTCTTGGCTGCCTCTAGGCCGGCCTTAGTGCGCTCCAATATGAGATCACGCTCGAATTGAGCCACTGCGCCTAGCACATGCAGGATGAGCTTGCCCGTTGAGCCTTGGGTGCTGAGGCCATCTTCGACTGTGCGGAAGTGAATGCCACGGGCCTCTAGATCTGCGAGCAGCTTGGTGACGTGCACGAGCGATCGGCCGATGCGGTCCAGCTTGTAAGCGGCCAGAGTGTCGCCCGGATTGAGCGTCGCGAGGGCCTTCTCCAGGACTGGCCTATCGTGGCGGATGCCGGATGCCTTCTCAACGAAGATGTATTCGACGGGGATGCCGAGGCGGCGAGCGGCGTCTAGCTGGAGGTCTGCCCTTTGATCGCGTGTCGATACGCGGACATAGAAAATCGTCTTGGCCTCGGGCTTGGCTTTCGGTGGCATCGGCGGTGGGCTCCTGTGGGCACTATGGGTGGGCACCGACTTATGACACCACAGATGCCAGACGTTGGCACTACTTATGGCACAGTGTAGTAAACGATGGATTATGGCACTGGACAAAGCAAGCGCAGGAGACCCCCGCGTCGTGCGAATTCAGCGTCTCTTGACGCCCTTCGTGCGGCCGGACTGCTTTGCCTTAAGGGACTTCGACTTCTTAGTCTCAATCGTGTTGCCGTCCCCGAGCGAGATTGCAACATGGGCTTGGCTCGGCCGGCCTTTGCTAGCAGCTGACACTGAATTTGGCGCAAGCACGCCCACGCTCAGCTGGGCAGCGAGGATGAGTGCCAGTGGTCGCATGTCCATTGTCGGTTACTCCGCATTGGTCGACGGGCGCAATGGTGTGTCGCAGCGAGAAGCCAAACAGTGGGAAGTGCCAGAGGTCGCGCGCGATTGGCCTCTGTGTGGCGGTGCCAGTGGCAGAGCCAGATGATACTCTCGGTGGGGAGGCACAGGCACGATGTGGACAGCAGGAGATGGCGGAGTGAGGTCGCCGGAAGGGGGTACCGGGGGGTGTGGCGCCTCGGCTCGTGCTTACTCGAGGTCTCGCAAGGATGGCCAATTTTTGTTGCCGCCAGGAGGTTGCCTTTTGGGGTGGTGCTCGCGGATGGGACCTTTGGTCGGTCACTTCGATCGCAGGCGCCGTGAGAACTCGGCGGGATGCAGACCGCGGGCAATAATTATGTGGCGGTATACTGACGCCCTATTACCACTCAGAGCGACCGGTTTAGTGCGACGATGCCCGCGTTGAGAGTCGTCGCGTAAGAGACCCAAGCCAAGTAGGGGACGAGCAGCCAACCGGCGATGCGTTGCGCTTTGAGTG
>LNFM01010303.1_pt1 | contig 13219 bp, 14 predicted proteins | sample 596031 | NCBI WGS metagenome assembly LNFM01 (sample SAMN04254537, study PRJNA301005) | activated carbon metagenome | isolation source: dual media filters at the Ann Arbor, Michigan drinking water treatment plant | place: USA: Ann Arbor
AGAGCGTGTTCAACCTGTTCTTCGAGAACAGCACGCGCACGCGCACCACCTTCGAGATCGCGGCCAAGCGCCTGAGCGCCGACGTCATCAACCTCGACATCGCGCGCAGCAGCACGGCCAAGGGCGAGAGCCTGCTCGACACCATCGCCAACCTGTCCGCGATGCACGCCGACATGTTCATCGTGCGCCACGCCGAAAGCGGCGCACCCTACCTGATTGCCCAGCACGTGGCGCCCCACGTACACGTGGTGAATGCCGGCGACGGCCGCCATGCCCACCCCACGCAGGGGCTGCTGGACATGTACACCATCCGGCACTTCAAGAAAGACTTCACCCAGCTCACCGTGGCGGTGGTGGGCGACATCGTGCACAGCCGCGTGGCGCGTTCCGACATCCATGCGCTCACCACCCTGGGTGTGCCGGAGATCCGCGCCGTCGGCCCCAGGACCCTGGTGCCGGGCGACCTGTCCGCAATGGGCGTGCGCGTCTGCCATCGCATGGAAGAAGGCATCAAGGACGCCGACGTCATCATCATGCTGCGCCTGCAGAACGAACGCATGAGCGGCGCCATGCTGCCCAGCGCCGGCGAGTTCTACAAGAGCTACGGCCTCACGCCGCAGAAGCTGGCGCTGGCCAAGCCCGACTGCATCGTGATGCACCCCGGGCCCATCAACCGGGGCGTGGAGATCGCGTCCGACGTGGCCGACGGCAGCCACAGCGTCATCCTGCCGCAGGTGACCTTCGGCATCGCGGTGCGCATGGCGGTGATGAGCACCATCGCGGGGAACGCCGCATGAAGATCCTGATCAAGAACGGCCGCGTGGTCGACCCGGGCAACGGCAAGGACCCGGGCCGCGACGAGATCACCGACCTGGCCATCGCCAGCGGGCGCATCGTCAGCATCGGTGCGGCGGGCGAGTTTGCCGCCGACCGCGTGATCGACGCCACCGGCCTGGTGGTGGCGCCGGGCCTGGTGGACCTGGCCGCGCGCCTGCGTGAGCCGGGGCAGGAGCACGAGGGCATGCTGGAGAGTGAACTGGCGGCGGCGGCGGCCGGCGGTGTGACCAGCCTCGTGTGCCCGCCCGACACCGACCCCGTGCTGGACGAGCCCGGCCTGGTGGAGATGCTGAAGTTCCGCGCGCGAAAACTCAGCCGCTGCCGCGTCTTCCCGCTGGGCGCGCTGACGCGCGGCCTGCAGGGGGCCGCACTCACCGAGATGGCCGAGCTGACCGAGGCCGGCTGCGTCGGGTTTTCGCAGGCCGATGTCGCCGTCACCGACAGCCTGGTGCTGCTGCGCGCGCTGCAGTACGCCAGCACCTTCGGCTACACCGTGTGGCTGCGGCCGCTGGACGCCTGGCTGGGCAAGGGCGTGGCCGCCAGCGGCGCCATGGCCACGCGCCTGGGCCTGAGCGGCGTGCCGGCGGTGGCCGAGACCGTGGCGCTGCACACCCTGTTCGAGCTGGTGCGTGCCACCAAGGCGCGTGTGCACCTGTGCCGCCTGAGCAGTGCCGCCGGCGTGGCCCTGCTGCGCGCCGCCAAGGCCGAGGGCCTGCCGGTCACGGGCGACGTGAGCATCAACAGCCTGCACCTGAGCGATGTCGACATCGGCTACTTCAACCCCGACATGCGCCTGGTGCCGCCGCTGCGCCAGGGCCCCGACCGCAGCGCGCTGCGCGCAGCCCTGGCCGACGGCACGCTGGACGCGCTGGTCTCCGACCACAACCCCGTGGCCGACGACATGAAGAACCTGCCCTTCGGCGAAGCCGAGCCCGGTGCCACGGGCCTGGAGCTGCTGCTCAGCCTGGCGCTGCGCTGGGGCCAGGACAGCGGCCTGCCCCTGACGCAGACCCTGGCGCGTGTGACCCGCGGCCCGGTGGCGGTGATGGGCGACGCGCTGGGCTCGCTGGCCAGCAGCGCCGGCCGCCTGGTGGAAGGCGGCGTGGCCGATGTCTGCATCTTCGACCCTGCCGAGGAGTGGACGGTCGGCCCCGCGGTGCTGGCCAGCCAGGGCAAGCACACGCCCTTCTCCTTCTCGTCCACCGGCATGGCGCTGCCTGGCCGGGTGCGTGCCACGCTGGTGGCGGGCACGCTCGCCTTCGAGCGCAGCGCAGCCTGATGCCCGCGCGCGGCGGTGCACTGCCAGGCGCCTGGCGCCTGTGTCGAGCGGTGCTGCATGTGCTGCACGGCATGGCGGTGATGACGCGCTTCCCGGCGCTGGACGCGGCGGGGCGCCATGCGCGCATCGGCTGGTGGTCGGCCGGCCTCTTGCGTGCCGCCGGCTTGCAGTTGCAGGTGAGCGGGGTGGCACCCAGGCCCGGGGCCACGCTGATCGTGGCCAACCACATCTCGTGGCTGGACATCGCCACCATCCACGCCGCCGCGCCGCATGCCCGCTTTGTCAGCAAGGCCGACGTGCTGAAGTGGCCGCTGCTGGGCTGGCTGATCCGCGGCGCGGGCACGCTGTTCATCGAACGTGAACGCAAGCGCGACGCCGTGCGCGTGGTGCACGCCATGGCCGAAGCCTTGAAGGCCGGCGACACCGTGGCGGTGTTTCCCGAAGGCACCACCGGCGCCGGCCCTGAACCGCTGCCCTTCCACGCCAACCTGCTGCAGGCCGCGGTGGCGACAGGCACGCCGGTGCAGCCGGTGGTGCTGCGCTTCTCTGACGCGAGCGGGCGCTTCAGCAGCGCGGTGGAGTTTCTCGGCGACACCACGCTGCTGCAGAGTGTGTGGCGCGTGGTCACGGCGCGCGGCCTGACCGCGCACGTGGCGCTGCTGCCGCCGGTCGGCAGCGAACACGCCGACCGCCGCGCCCTGGCAGAGCACTTGCGCGAACTCATCGCCCAGGGCCTGCAGGGCTGAAGGCGGGCCGGCGCGGGCGACCCGATGTTGTTCCCGCGCCGCCCGACTTCTTCCCCCTTGGCGTAAAGCGCGCCAGGCCTTACTGTCCAGACATGCAGCTCCTGGCCTTTGACGACGAGGCGCCATTCGCAGAGCGGCTGGCCACGGCTTTGCACTGGCCTTGGGCGCTGGTGCAGCGCCACCGCTTCCCCGACGGCGAAACGCGGCTGCGCCTGCCGCCCGTCTTGCCCCCGCACGTGGTGCTGGTACGCGGCCTGCAAGACCCCAACGCCAAGCTCACCGAACTGCTGCTGGCCGCTGCCGGCGCTCGGGAACTCGGCGCCCGCCAGCTCAGCCTGGTCAGCCCCTACCTGGCCTACATGCGCCAGGACATGGCCTTCACACCGGGTGAGGTCGTGAGCCAGCGCCATCTTGGCGCGCTGCTGGCCACGGTGTTTGATGCCGTCGTCACGGTGGATCCCCACCTGCACCGCATCACCACGCTGGACGAGGTGCTGCCCGGCCGCTGCGGCCTGGCCTTGAGCGCTGCACAGCTGCTCGGCGCGCACGTGGCACGGTGTGTGCCCCGGGCCCTGCTGCTGGCGCCCGATGAAGAAGCTGCGCAATGGGTGCGCGCAGCGGCGCTGGCGCATGGGCTGGACCATGCCGTGTGCCGCAAGCAGCGCCACGGCGACCACGAGGTGAACGTGGCCTTGCCCGATGTCAGCGTGCGTGGCCGCGCCGTGGTGCTGCTGGACGACGTGGCGAGCACCGGCCGCACGCTGGCCGCGGCCGCGCACGGCGCGCTGGCACAGGGCGCGAGCAGCGTCGACGTGGCCGTCACGCACGCGCTGTTCATCGGCGACGCACTGGCGCAGGTGCACGCTGCGGGCGTGCGCCACATCTGGAGCAGCGACTGCGTGCCTCACCCCAGCAATGCCATCAGCGTGGTGCCGCTGGTGGCACAGGCGCTACGCACGCTGGCAGAGCCGGCATGAGCAAGTCTGAGGCGCCCGGCAACGTGCCCCTGGGCGAGCTCTTGGAACTCGCCCCCACGGGTGCGGCCCTGCCGTTTGCCGTGCTTGACGCGCAGGGCCGTCTGCTGCTGGCGGCCGGAAAGCTGCTGCAGGGTACCGGCCAGCTGCAGGCACTGCTGGAGCGCGGTGGTTGTGTCCACCCCGTCGAGGCGCAGGCCGCGCGCGAGGCGCACGCCCGGGTTGCCGTTGCAACGGCAGCTGCAGCCACGGCCAGCGCTGACTCGGCGGCAGGGCCGGCCGTGCGCCGGCTGACCTGGTTCGACCGCATGGAAAGACAGGTCTGGTTGCTGGATGAACTGCTGCGCGGCCTGCAGCGCGGCAGCCTCAAGGCGCCGCAGATCGAAGCCCATGCCGACGCCTACATCGCCCTGGTTGAGCGCCACTTCGACGCGGCGCTCTACCTGTGCCTGCGCCAGGACGATCGCCGTGTGGCCCTGTATGCACTGACCCACAGCATGCACACCGCCACCGTGGGCCTGCTCACCGCGCGCCAGCTGGGCTGGGCGCCGGCAGCGCAACGCCGCGTGGTGCTGGCGGCGCTGACGATGAACCTGTCCATTGTCGAACTGCAGGCGCGCATGGCCGAGCAGAGCGAGCCGCCGAGCCAGCGCCAGATGGCGCAGATCCGCGCGCACCCGCTGCAATCGGCCCAGATCCTGCGCAGCGCCGGTGTGGACGATGCCGAATGGCTGGGCGCCGTGGAACAACACCATGAACGTGCCGGCGGCAGCGGCTACCCGCAGGGCCTGCCAGCGGTGCAGCCGCTGGGCCACCTCTTGCGTGTGGCCGATGTCTTCACCGCCAAACTCAGCCCGCGGTCCGTGCGAGCGCCACTGACGCCACAAGTCGCGGCGCGACAGCTGTACCAGGAAGAGCAGGGCGGGCCCATGGCCGCAGGGCTGATCCGTGCCTTGGGTGTCTACCCGCCCGGTGACTTTGTGGTGCTGAAAAACGGCGACAGCGGCATCGTGCTGCACCGCGGTGTGCCGGGGCGGGCGGCGGTCGTGGTGTCGCTGTTCGCTGCCAACGGCAAGCCGGTGGCGGGTTCACCGCGGCGCGACACCGGCCTGGCTGAATTTGCCATCACCGGTGCGATACCCGGCCAGGCCTCCGAGCGCGGCCATCTGCCGCGTGTGCTGCCCGAGCAGGTTTACGGCTTGCTGGACGCCGAACTGCCGGCGGCCTGAGCCGCCACGGCTGCTGCCGCACGCAGGGCGGCTTCGGCATCGCCGAGGTAGTAGCTCTTGATGGGCTTCAGCTGCGCGTCAAGTTCGTAGACCAGCGGTATGCCGTTGGGAATGTTGACGCCGACGATGGCGTCGTCGGCCACGTTGTCGAGGTACTTCACCAGCGCGCGGATGCTGTTTCCATGCGCCGCAATGACGATGCGCTGGCCCGAATGCAGGCCGGGTGCGATGCGTTCGTTCCAGAACGGCAGCACGCGTGCCACCGTGTCCTTCAGGCATTCGGTGAGTGGAATCTGCTCGGGCCTGAGCTGGGCGTAGCGCAGATCGCCGCGTTCGCTGCGCGGGTCGCAGGCCTCCAGCATGGGCGGCGGCGTGTCGTAGCTGCGGCGCCAGACCAGCACCTGCTCGTCACCGTACTGCCGCGCCATGTCGGCCTTGTTCAGGCCCTGCAGGGCGCCGTAGTGGCGTTCGTTCAAGCGCCAGTCGTGCTGCACCGGCAGCCAGGTGCGTTCCAGCGCGTCCAGCGCGTGCCAGAGCGTCCACACCGCGCGCTTCAGCACCGAGGTGTAGGCCACGTCGAAGTCGTAGCCGGCTTCCTTCAGCAGGCGGCCCGCCTGCTGCGCCTGCTGCACCCCGGTGGCCGTCAGCGGCACGTCGGTCCAGCCGGTGAAGCGGTTTTCCAGGTTCCAGGTGGACTCGCCGTGGCGTATGAGAACAAGTTTGTGCATGCTGCGGATTCTATAATTCGCGGTTTTGCACACAAGCGCAGCCGTGCGCCAGCCACCCGGTGAAGTTCTTTCTCGACAACTGGATCCTCTTCGCCCTGGCCGCCACATCAGGTGGTTTGCTGTTCTGGCCGCTGCTCAAGGGCGGCACGGCCGCCGGCAGCGTGGGCACAGGCGAGGCCGTGCGCCTGATCAACCGTGAAAAGGGCGTGCTCATCGACGTGGGCGAGCCCGCCGAGTTCGAAGCCGGCCATGCCGCCGGCGCACGCAACATTCCGCTGGGCCAGCTGGAAGGTCACAAGCAATTGCCCAGCAACAAGACACTGCCCCTGCTGCTGATGTGTCCCACGGGCGCCCGCGCCGGCCGTGCCGCGGCGCAGCTGCGCAAGGCCGGCTACGAGAAGGCCGTGGCCGTGGCCGGCGGCACGGCGGCCTGGCGCGAGGCCAGCCTGCCCGTGGAAAGGCTGGCCGCCAAGCCTGCCGACGGCAAGGCCGCCTGAGCGCGGCGCTGCAGGTTTCTGCGCATCGCGGGACAATCTGCACCGTCCCACCGTCGCCAGGAAATCGCGAATGAGCGCCATGAGCCCCGTCACCATGTACACCACCCAGGTGTGCCCGTTCTGCATCCGCGCCAAGACGCTGCTGAAACAACGCGGCGTGGAGCAGATCAACGAGATCCGCATCGACCTGGACGCCGCACAGCGTCAGCAGATGATGGAAACCACCGGCCGCCGCACGGTGCCGCAGATCTTCATCGGCGACACCCATGTCGGCGGCTGTGACGACCTGATCGCGCTCGACCAGCGCGGCGGCCTGCTGCCCATGCTGGCGGGCCAGCCCGACTGACCGGCGCCGCCCGGCGCTCAGACATAATCTTCGGCTGCGGCTCGGCGCCATCGGGCGCCGGGCTTTGTCACTCTTGGAATGACCCAAATGGCCGACGAGACCCCCGTTTTCCAGATCCAGCGCATGTACCTGAAGGACCTGTCGCTGGAGCAGCCCAATTCGCCGGGCATCCTGCTTGAGCAGACGCAGCCCCAGGTGGACATCAACCTGGGCATGGCCGCTCAGCCGGTGCAGGACGGCATCTATGAAGTCACCGTCACCGCCACCGTCACCACCAAGGTGAAGGACAAGGTGCTGTTCCTGGTGGAAGCCAAGCAGGCCGGCATCTTCGAGATCCGCAACGTGCCGGAAGAGCAGATGCAGGGAATCATCAGCATCGTCTGCCCGCAGATGATCTACCCCTACCTGCGCGCCATCGTCTCCGACGTCTGCACACGCGCCGGTTTCCCGCCCATCCTGTTGACGGAAGTGAACTTCCAGGCCATGTTCGAGGCCCAGCAGGCGCAGGCTGCGGCCCAGGCCAACGGCGGCACGCCGCGCATCATCACCGGCGCGAACTGAACCGCTTGAAGGCTGGCGGCCTGAAGGCATGAAGATCGCTGTGCTCGGCGCCGGCGCCTGGGGCACGGCGCTGGCCATGGCCGCCGCACAACGGCACGACACGATGCTGTGGGCGCGCGACGCCGCCCAGGCCCAGGCCCTGGTGGCCGAGCGGCGCAACCGCCGCTACCTGGGCGAGGTGTCGCTGCCGCCGACGCTGCGCGTGACGGCCGACCGCACGGCTGCCCTGGCGCACGCCAGCCAAGGACTGACCGTCATTGCCACGCCGATGGCGGCACTGCGCGAACAACTGGCGGCCTTGACCGACGGCCGCGCCGCGCTGTGGCTGTGCAAGGGCTTCGAGGCGGGCAGCGGCGCGCTCGCTCACGAAGTGGCGCGCGAGGTGCGGCCACGGGCCGCCGCCGGCGTCTTGTCCGGCCCCAGCTTTGCGCTGGAAGTGGCGCGGGGCCAGGCCACCGCGCTGGTGGCGGCCAGCCACGACGCGGCCTTGTGCCAGGCTGCCGTGGCGGCCTTTCATGGCGAGGCGCTGCGCGTCTACACCAGCAACGACGTCGTCGGTGTGGAAGTGGGGGGCGCGGTGAAAAACGTGCTGGCCATCGCCACCGGCATCGTCGACGGCCTGGCCGAGCAGGCGCAGGCGCAGGCCGCCAGGCCTGGCCACATCGCGGCCCCGGGGCTGAACGCACGCGCCGCCTTGATCACCCGCGGCCTGGCCGAGATGACGCGCCTGGGCGTGGCGCTGGGCGCCCGGCCCGACACCTTCATGGGTTTGTCCGGCCTGGGCGACCTGGTGCTCACCGCCACCGGTGACCTGTCCCGCAACCGGCGCGTGGGCCTGATGCTGGCCGCGGGCCACAGCCTGGCCGACACCCTGCGCGAGCTGGGCCATGTCGCCGAGGGCGTCTACAGCGCCGCCACCGTGCGCGCGAGGGCGCAGAACGTGGGCGTGGACATGCCGATCACCGAAGCCGTGTGCGAGGTGCTGGCCGGGCAGTTGAGCCCAGCACAGGCGCTGCGCCAGCTGATGGCGCGTGACCCGCGGCCCGAGGCCTGAAGCTCGTCGATCCGGCCTTCAGGACTCGGCCTCGGCTTCAGGCGGCGCCCGCGAAGCCGCACTGCCGCCAGGCGTCGAACACCGCCACCGCCACCGCGTTGCTGAGGTTCAGGCTGCGCTGGCCCGCGCGCATCGGCAGGCGCACACGCTGCGCGGGCGCGAAGCTCTCGCGCAGGTCCGGCGGCAGGCCGGCGGTCTCGCTGCCGAAGACCAGCCAGTCTCCAGGCTGCCAGCGCTGGCCGGCCAGGCTGCTGGCGCCGCGCGTGGTGAAGGCAAAACAGCGCTCAAGATCGGGTGTTTCGGCCTGCAGCAGCGCTGCCCAGCTGGCATGGCGTTTGACCGGCGCGAACTCGTGATAGTCCAGCCCGGCGCGGCGCAGCAGCTTGTCGTCCATGGAAAACCCCAGCGGCTCCACCAGGTGCAGCGTGCAGCCGGTGTTGGCCGCCAGCCGGATGACGTTGCCGGTATTGGGCGGTATCTCGGGGTGAACCAGGACGATGTGGAACATGGGCTTCAGCCGGCCGCAGGCGTATCGGGCGTGCGCGCCAGCACCCACAGGTCGACGGCGGCCGCACCGGCGCGCAGCAGCACCGCCGAGGCTTCGCGCAGCGTGGCGCCCGTGGTCATCACGTCGTCCACCAGGGCCACACGGCGGCCCTGCAGCAGCGCGCGCCGCGCGGGGTCGGCCATGAAGGCGGTGCGCAGGTTGCGCTGGCGCTCGGTGCGGTTCAGGCCGCTTTGCCGGGCGGTGTCGACCGGACGCTGCAACAGCCGCGCTTGGGCGGGCAGTTGCAGGGTGCGCGCCACCCGGCGCGCCAGCTCCCAGGCCTGGTCGTGGCCGCGCTCGGCCAGCCGGCGGGGGGACAGTGGCACCGGCAGCACCAGGTCGGGCCGGGGCAGGGTGTCGTTCTGCAGCGCCTGCTGCACGGCCGCCGTCAGGCGCTCGGCCAGCAGGCTGGCCAGTTCGGGGCGGCCCTGGAACTTGAAGCTGCCGATCAGGCTGTCCCAGGGATAGCCGTAGTCGACGGCGCAGACGGTGCGGCTGAAGGGCGGGGCATCGCGCAGACAGTCGCCGCAGCGGGGCGTGGGCAGGCCCACGGCGAGGCCGCAGCAGGCGCAGCGCGGCCGTGCGGCGGCATAGCGGGCCACGCAGTCAGCGCACAGTGCCGTGGTGCCCCAGCGGCGACAGACCTCGCAATGCTGCGGCAGCAGCCCTCGCGGACCCTGCGGGAAATGCGGAAGCCGCGGCAGGCGTGCCCAGGCGCGAGGCTGCTCAAACATCGGCTCAATATACTGCCCGGCATGGCAGCCCCGGCAAGCAGCGGCACCCCCTCCGCGCGTCCGCTGGATGTGACGGCCTTGGCGCGCGTGCAACGCCGCCTGCAGCGCGCGCCGCAGCCGCCCTGGCTGCATGGCGAAGTGGCCCGCCGCATGGCCGAGCGCCTGCCCATCGTCAAGCTGCAACCGGCGGTGGTGGCCGACTGGGGCTGCTTTCTGGGCGCCAGCCAGGCCTTGTTGGCGAGTGCCTATCCCCAAGCGCGGCTGCTGGCGGTGGAGGATGGCCAGCAGCGCCGCGACGCCACGGCGGCAAGCCTGGCGCGGCCTTGGTGGTCGCCGCGGCGCTGGGCTGGCAGCGCGGTGCAGGCGCTCACGAGCGATGAATTGCAGGCCGGGGCTGCGCAGTTGCTGTGGGCCAACATGGGCCTGCAGGGCGCAGCCGACCCCCAGGCGCTGATGCGTCAGTGGCAGCGCGCCCTCGCGGTCGACGGGTTCCTGATGTTTTCGACCCTGGGCCCGGGCTCGCTGGGCGCCTTGCAGACGATCTACCGCGCCGAAGGCTGGCCGCCGCCATTTGCGCCCTTCGTCGACATGCACGACCTCGGCGACATGCTGGTCGAGGCCGGCTTTGCCGACCCGGTGATGGACCAGGAAGTCGTCACACTGACCTGGGCCACGCCCGAGGCGCTGCTGGCCGAGTTGCGCCAGCTTGGCGGCAATGTCGCCCTCGCGCGTCACCCTGGCTTGCGCACCCCGCGCTGGCGCCAGCGCCTGCACCAGGCGCTGGCGGCCACCGCCGGGCCCGACGGCCGCATCGCCCTGGGCTTTGAGATCGTCTACGGCCACGCTTTCCGGCCCTTGCCCCGGCCGCGTGTAGCCGCCCGCACCGAACTGGCGGTGGAAGACTTGCGCACGATGGCGCGCGCGGGCCGCCGGCGCGGGCCTGAGCCTTGACCATGCGTCGGCGTGGTTGTTGCGCTGCGATAGAATTCCTTTCGGTTTCTGGGGCTGGAGGACAGCGTGCCTCGCCGGGCTGCCACGCAGCCCTTGCCGCCCCGGAACTCCTCCTGGTCCTACTGTTCGCTCCGCACCGCAGTTCTGCTCCTGCCTGATGTCCGTCACTTACGCTCCCGGTCCCTGGCCCGAGCCCAACGCCGCCACGCAGCGTGGGCCGTGGGTGTTCGGTCGCGAGGTGGTGTTGGCGGGTGTGCCGGGTGCGCCCCGCGGTCTGCAGTGGCTGCAGAAGCGCAACTGCTCGATCACGCCGCGCCAGCTGGGTCTGTTCTATCTGTCGCTCAGTGCCGTCTCGCTGCTGATCGGCGTGTTTTTTTTCCTGCAGGGTGCACCCGTGGTGCTCGTTTTCACCGCGCTGGAACTGCTGGCGGTCGGTCTGGCCCTGGCGGTGTTCGCCCGCCATGCCGGCGACCGCGAAACGCTCACGCTCGTGGGGCGCTCGCTGCGGGTGGAGCAATGCGTGGGCCCGCGCGTGCAGCGAACCGACTTCCCGGCCGAATGGCTGCACGTTGAACCGGCCCGCGGCCAGGGTTCGCTGGTGCAGCTCAGCGGGCGCGGTCAGCAGGTGCGCGTCGGGCGCTTCCTGCGCCCTGAACTGCGTGGCGCGTTTGCGCGTGAACTTCGCCTTGCCCTGCGCCGGCTGCCGCCGCAGGCCGGGCCCGAGATCGACTTGAACCGAAGCATTCCATGATGATGACGAAGCTTACCCACAGGAACGGCGTTGCCCAGCTCCGCCAGCGCTGCAGCCAGCTGATGCTGGGTCTGGGCGTGATGTTGAGCGCGGGCCTGGCACAAGCCGCCAGTGCCGTGAACGATCTTCCCGGCGGGCCCAAGGTCAACCAGTTGAACCTGCATGACCCGGTCACCCAGATCGGTGTTGAGCAGCACTGGCTGCACAACTTCATGCTGGTGGTGTGCATCGTCATCTTCGTGGCGGTGTTCGGGGTGATGTTCTATTCCATCCTCAAGCACCGCAAGTCGCTGGGCCACAAGCCGGCGAACTTCCACGAGAGCGTGGCCGTCGAGATCGCCTGGACCGTCGTGCCTTTTGTCATCGTCATCGGCATGGGCGCGCTGGCCACGCGCACCGTGGTGGCCATGAAGGACACCAGCAACGCCGACCTCACCGTGAAGGCCACCGGCTACCAGTGGAAGTGGGGCTACGACTACCTCAAGGGCGAAGGTGAAGGCATCGCCTTCCTGTCCACGCTGGACGTGGCGCACCGCACCATGTCTGACAGCGGCCAGCCGGCCGGCGACAACTACCTGTTGAAGGTGGACAACGCGCTGGTCGTGCCCGTCAACAAGAAGGTGCGCATCATCACCACGGCCAACGACGTGATTCACGCCTGGATGGTGCCCAGCCTGGGCGTGAAGCAGGACGCCATTCCCGGCTTCGTGCGCGACACGTGGTTCCGCGCGGAGAAGGTCGGCGACTACTACGGCCAGTGCGCGGAGCTCTGCGGCAAGGAGCACGCCTACATGCCCATCCACGTCAAGGTGGTGACGGCCGAGGACTACGCCAAGTGGGTGGACGGCAAGAAGAAGGAAATGGCCGCACTCGCCGACGACCCGAGCAAGGAATGGAAGCTCGACGAACTGGTGGCGCGTGGCGAGAAGGTCTATGCCGCGAACTGTTCCGCCTGCCACCGGCCCGATGGCAAGGGTGCGGGCCCGATCAAGGCACTGGACGCCGCCGCCGTGGTGCTGGACAGCGATCACGCCAAGCAGATCAGCATCCTGCTGAACGGTGCGGCCAACGGCGCCATGCCGGCGTGGAAGACGCTGTCTGACACCGAGATCGCCGCCGTCATCACCTACACCAAGAATTCGTGGAGCAACAAGACCGGCCAGCTGGTGCAGCCCGCCGCGATCGTTGCCGCCCGCAAGTAACCCGCACGCAGCCCGCAAATTAGCAGCCGCCAGAAAGACCCACCATGAGCGCAGTACTCGACCCCCATGGCCACGCCGGCGGCCATGCTGACGACCACAGCCACGACCACGGCCACCCGCACGGCTGGCGCCGCTGGCTGTTCGCCACCAACCACAAGGACATCGGCACGATGTACCTGCTGTTCAGCTTCGCGATGCTGATGGTGGGTGGCGTGCTCGCCCTGGCCATACGCGCCGAGCTGTTCCAGCCCGGCCTGCAGTTCGTGAACCCTGAACTGTTCAACCAGTTCACCACGATGCACGGCCTGATCATGGTCTTCGGCGCCATCATGCCGGCCTTCGTGGGCTTCGCGAACTGGATGATTCCGCTGCAGATCGGCGCTGCGGACATGGCCTTCGCGCGCATGAACAACCTCAGCTTCTGGCTGCTGATCCCGGCGGCGCTGATGCTGGTGGGCAGCTTCTTCATGCCGGGCGGCGCACCCGCCGCCGGCTGGACGCTGTACGCGCCGCTGACGCTGCAGATGGGCCCCTCGATGGACGCCGGCATCTTCGCGATGCACATCATGGGCGCCAGTTCCATCATGGGCTCGATCAACATCATCGTGACCATCCTGAACATGCGCGCGCCCGGCATGACGCTGATGAAGATGCCGCTGTTCGCGTGGACCTGGCTGATCACCGCCTACCTGCTGATCGCGGTGATGCCGGTGCTGGCCGGCGCCATCACGATGACGCTGACCGACCGCCACTTCGGCACCAGCTTCTTCAACCCCGCCGGCG
>LNFM01010305.1_pt1 | contig 13218 bp, 8 predicted proteins | sample 596031 | NCBI WGS metagenome assembly LNFM01 (sample SAMN04254537, study PRJNA301005) | activated carbon metagenome | isolation source: dual media filters at the Ann Arbor, Michigan drinking water treatment plant | place: USA: Ann Arbor
GGTATCGTCGCCACCGCCGACAACCTGGGAGTCTACGGTGAGCGGCCCTCACACCCCGAGTTACTTGATCTATTGGCCAGCCGTTTCGTGGCGCAAGGATGGTCTATCAAGAAGCTGATCCGCGAGATCGCCCTTTCGGATACCTTCCAGCAAACAGGCAAGACCGTTCCAGAGGCAAGCCCGGTGGACCCGCTCAATCAATTGCTTTCGCACTACCCCGTGCATCGAATGGAGGCCGAATCGATTCGGGACTCCCTTCTCGCAATCTCCGGGCGCCTCGATCGCACGCTTTACGGGCCGAGCATCCAGCCGCGCCGCGATGAACCGAGCGAGTATCGCAAGCTCTACCAGGGCCCGCTCGACGGGGATGGCCGCCGCAGTATCTATATCAAGGTCACACGACATGAAGGCTCGCGATTTCTTGAGACCTTCGACTTCCCCAATCCCAACATCGCCCGTGGCAATCGTGACTTGAGCAATGTTCCGCCGCAGGCACTGGCTTTGCTCAACGACCCCTTTGTTCTCGATCAAGCTGGTGTCTGGGCTGCGCGGGTGATCGAGCAGGAATCACCAAACGCCGAGACCCGTATCGACAACATGTTCCGCACCGCTCTTGGACGTTTGCCTTCTCCGGTTGAACGCGAGCGCTTCAGTGGCCTCAGCCGCGAACTCGCCAGCTTGCACAAAGTGGAAGCATCAAAGCTGCTCAGCAGTAGTGCCGTCTGGAAAGATCTTGCGCACGCCATCTTCAATTTGAAGGAGCTGATTTATGTTCATTAGTTCGAGACGCGAGCTTCTAGCGCTGGCTTGCATGATGACAGATCGGCTCAGCGCCGGGCCAGCTCTTCACTTCGCACCCAAGGTGAAGAACGTCATCTTCTGCTTCATGCCCGGTGGTGTCTCTCATATCGATACCTTCGACCCCAAGCCAAAGCTCGACGCACTGAACGGCCAGACCTTTGACGGCTTTTATCAGATCGGTGCCAAGAAGGAAACCAACCGCAAGTGGCTGAAGAGCCCGTGGAGCTTTAAACAGCACGGCCAGTCTGGAGCTTGGGTGAGTGAGCTCTTTCCCAACGTGGCCAAGTGCGTGGATGATCTGGCAATCGTGCGATCCATGGTCTCTGGCTTCCCCCTGCATCCTCGGGCGAACCTGCTGATGCATACGGGCCGGAATGTTGGAGGCTATCCGAGTCTCGGTTCGTGGATCAACTATGCGCTTGCGAGTGAGAACAAGAACCTCCCTGGCTACGTCCTTTTGCACGGCGGGGCTGTGCCTCCCGGAGGGCTCGAGAATTTCTCAAACGGCTTTCTTTCTGCCTCCCATCAGGCGATGCCAATCCAGGCGGAAGGTAAGGCCGTGGCTAACATTGAGCCGGCTGACAAGGCTTCAGCCCTGCAGCGGGCCAAGCTGGATGTGATGCTTGAGCAAGACCGTCAATTCCTTTCCACCGTTGGTACCAACGATGCGATCGATTCTGCCATTCGCAACTATGAGATGGCTTACAAGATGCAGTCCACCGTACCTGACGTGTTGAATCTCGACAAGGAAAGCGAAGCTACCAAGAAGCTTTATGGCCTCGATGCTGCCGACAAACACCAGCGTCTTTATGGCTTGCAATGTATGCGTGCGCGGCGCCTGGTGGAATCGGGAGTTCGATTTGTAGAGATCACTTGCCCTGAAGTGTACGGTGGCAATAACGGCACCTGGGATCAACACGGTGAACTCAAGAAGGGGCATGAAGGGAATGCGCGAATCACCGATACGGGTGTGGCTGCACTGATCACCGACCTGAAGGCCCGCGGCCTTTTCAACGAAACTCTGATTGTCTGGGCGACGGAGTTTGGCCGCACTCCGCATTCTCCTATTGCTGACGGGCGAGACCATCACGAGACTGCGTTTACGGTTTGGCTCGCTGGTGGCGGGGTCAAGGGCGGCACTGTCTACGGGGCTACCGACGATGTGGGTATGCGCGCGGTTGAAGATGTCACAACTGTACATGACCTTCATGCCACGATCCTCAAGCTCATTGGCCTCGACCACAAAAAGCTGTATTACAAGTTTGGCGGCCGCGATGTTAGCCTCACCGATGTGCATGGCCAGGTGATCCAGAAGATCCTCAGTTGAAGCGACTATAATCTTTTCATGGAACCCGCACGCAAGGAAAGCCGACGCACCTGGATGGAGCGCATGCTCGCTTTAGGGGCTATCGCACCGATCTTCCCTTATCAGGCAGCGCTCGCTTCGTCCACATCCAGCGCTACTCCGCGCACGAAGTGGTCGATCCCGGGGCTCTTCCCGGGTCGCGTTGTTGAGGTGGAACATGGAGGATCCATCATTGCCGGTGCCTTCCAGCGCGAAGCCGTCCGCGACATGTTGCGCCGGGGCATGATGGAGCTGACCGGGGCACCGGATTGGGTTGCTGCCTGGAGGATGTTCGTCTCGCCCGGTGAGGTGATTGGTCTCAAATTGAACCCGGTTTCACGGCCCTACGTCATGTCTTCACCCGAGACGGTGCAGGAGATCATTGCGTGCCTTGAAGCCGCTGGCACCAAGCGTAAAGACATCGTTGTATATGACCGTTACAAGAAGGAATTCTATGAGGCGGGTTTCGACAAATGGCTTCCTGAAGGTGTGCGTATCTCCTGGGCCGCCGACTACTACGACGACACGCAGCAGAAGATCGACGGCTACGACCTCAACCACTACATGGACATGCAGCTGACGCTGCCTGGATATGACTTCAATAACGATACGGCAAGGCGTAGCTATGCCTCGAAGTTCATCACTACGCAGATCGACAAGCTGATCAACTTGCCTCTGCTCAAGCACCATCAATCGGCCGGGCTCACAATTGCGCTCAAGAATCTTTCGCATGGCCTTGTGAATAACGTGAACCGCAGCCACTCGTCGCCTGAGCTCAATTCGTGTGGGCAGTTCATTCCGAGTGCTGTTTCTATTCCTGCAATCCGTAACAAGACGGTACTCAATATTTGCGATGCAGTGAAGGCGCTTTATCACGGGGGGCCGGGGCTGAACCCAAAGAAAGTGAAGTACGTCTGGGAGCACAAGCGGATGCTCTTCTCGACAGACCCTGTCGCGATGGACCGTATTGGTTGGGATCAACTCGATGCCAAACGTGTAGCCATGGGTATGGATCCCCTGGCGATTGCCCGCCGGGATGCCGATAGCAATTTTGTGCGCATGCAGCCAGAGCATGTGGATATTGCCGGTGCACTTGGCCTTGGCATTGATGACCGTAAGAAGATCGAACACAAAAAGATCAAGCTCGCCTAGCGCATGTCCAGACTCTTCGTCTTCGCACTGCTGATCTGCGCTGAGATCGCAACTGCATCTGATCGGCCAGTGGCTGAATGGGTGATCCGGCAGGGTGGGCGTGTTGTTGTAGTTGGCAACCCACAACCTATTGCGGAGCTGTCTGCCCTTGGGAAAGCGGATTCGCTTGTGCTTTCGGCGGTAGATCTATATGGAACTATTATTGAACCGAAAGACTTGGAAAAGCTCTCTGGCCTCAAGCAACTGAAGGAGCTATATCTGCCTGGCCCGAGCTGGAATCCGGGGGCTGGCAGCAGACTCGATGCCAATGATGAGCTGAAGTTTCTGGCCCCGATTGTGAGCCTCGAGAAGCTGCACTTCAGCCTGCACTTTCTGACCAATGTCAATGTGCAGGATAAAGGCCTGAAGTACATCGAGACGCTAGTGAATCTGAAGGAATTGCGACTGGCACAGGGGCGGGTTCGTAACTTCTCGTTTGCCCCATTTGCCCAGCTTGAAGGGCTGGACCTCAGCTACTCCACTGCAACTGACGAGGTGCTCAAGAGCCTTGTGGGCTTGAAGAAACTGCGCCGCTTGAATCTGCGCGACACCCTGGTTACCGATGATGGGCTGGCCTATCTTTCAGGCCTGACGACGCTCGAGGAGATCGATCTCTATGGGCTCAAGATCAGTGATCGTGGAGTTGCTCACCTGAAGGGACTTCAGAATTTGCGGAAGCTGAATCTGTTGGGTGGGCCTGTGACCGATGCGGGGGCTGAAACTCTGGCTGGCTTGCCGAAGCTGCGTGAGCTGAATCTGTATCGGGCCGAGCTGACCAATGCGGGTGTGGCCCGGCTAGCCGGATTGCGTGAGCTCGCGTTTCTCGACTTACGCTACACGCGCGCTACGGCGTCTGGAGTTGAGAAGCTGCGCGGGGCATTACCGAAGTGCAAGGTGGATTTCTCGGGCGGCAATCGTGTGTCGAAACAAAGCGGCGCGGCTCCGGCGGCGGGGGCTAGCGAGGCAATGATTGCCCGATGGATTAGCGATTCTCTGGGGGGCGTGGCTGAGTTGCGTGGTGGGCGTATTCGCTCTTTGTCTTTGGCGCGCACGCAGGTGAACGATGCTCAACTGAGCGTTATCGCCGGGCTTCAAGAACTGGAACAACTTGATCTGGATGCGACAGAGATTGGTGATCTTGGCCTCGCGTCGATTGGACGCTTGCGGACATTGAAGAGGCTGCGGCTGGGGTCTACGACGGTGTCTGATCGCGGGTTGGCGCAGCTGGCTGGATTGCAGAAGCTGGAATCGTTGAGCCTTGCCGGGACGCTGGTGCGATCGCTCGGGGCCTTGCCCCCATCGCTGCAAGAACTCGATCTTAGCTCTACCAGCATCCAGGCAGAAGCCCTGGTGCATCTGGCTTCTTTGAGCCGATTGAATCTTGCTTACACCGATCTTGCCGATGCGAGCCTTGCGCAGTTGGGGGGCTTTGCATCGCTTCGCGTGCTTGACCTCACAGGAACCGATATCGGCGATGCGGGGCTGGCGCAGATTGCCCGGCTTACCGGGCTTGAAGAGCTGCGTCTCAATCATGGGCGCTTTACGGTGAAGGGCTTTGCGGCGCTTGGCACGCTTGTGAATCTGAGAAGACTTGAGGCGGTGAGGACCCGGCTGACCGGGGCTTCGGCTGAGACGATACGACTCTTGACCAAGCTTGAGCAACTCAATCTCGACTACACCACTTTCAATAATGAGGGGGTGAAGCAGATTCTTGGCTTGCCGCTGAAGGAGTTGCGTTTGGACAGCGCAAACATTAGCGATGAGGCCGTGGATAGTCTCGCGGCCCTGCAGACTTTGCAGTATTTGAATCTCTATCACACGCTTATCTCTGAACAGGGACACGCCCGTCTGGTGAAGGCTTTGCCCAAGGCCAAAATCGTTTGGGACCGCGACTCGAAGCTGCCAAATCGAAGGGGAAGCTGATCGCCATGAACTTGCTATTGCTCGTCTTGCTGGCTGTTGATTGCGGAAACTCTACCCGTGATGCTGTAGACCTGCGGGCCTGTTGGATCACGGATGCCGATCTGCCTGCTTTGTCACGGCAAGCAGGCTTGAAGCGGCTGGACTTATCGATGACCCGCATCACCGATCAGGGCCTCTTGCAGTTGAAGGGGCTTGCGGGGCTTGAAGATTTGAATTTACGTTATGCCGAGCTGATTACCGACGAAGGCGCGTCGGCGGTGAAGGGTTGGAAGCAGTTGCGCCGGATTGATTTGCGTGGCACCAAGGTTACCGATACGACGATGGGTTACCTGGGCGCGCTGACGGCGCTTGAGTCGATTGATCTTGGCTTCGCTCAGATCTCGGATAACGGGATTGAACTGCTCACCTCGCTGCCTCGGCTGAAGCAGCTTACTCTTGGCGGCAATAAGCTTACCGATGCCGGAATGCAGGCTTTGCGACTGATGCCTACTCTCAAGTACCTCGATCTGAGTGGGCCTCAACGGACCGACTCGGGGCTTTGGAGTGTGAGTCTTACCGAGTCTGGTGTGGCAGCGATTGCGACCCTGAGCAATTTGCGTGAACTTCGTATAGGTGGCAGCAATGTGACGGCGATCAGTCTGGAGCCACTGCGCCGCGGGTTGCCGAAGTTGGAACGGCTGAGTCTTCATCGCTCCAAGCGGATTACGGATGAGGCTGTCGCGGTGTTACGGGATTGGAAGTCCCTGAAGGAAATCGACCTCAAAGATACAAAGGTGAGCGAAGCAGCAGTGCAGCAATTGCGTGCAGCGCTGCCCGGGTGCGAGATTCGCTACTAGGCCGAGACGAGGATCTCGCCCATTCGTTTGGCCGCTGTTGGGTATTTGCCGAGTCCGGCTTGGAGAGCGTCATCGGCGAGTGTGAGGTAAAGATCCCCAACTGTACCGGTAACCTTGCTGTGCTGGCCGAGCGATAGACGCTTGCCAGCGTTGCCGGCAACGATGGCAGCGAGGCCGTTGTTCTTGTGGCTATTGGCTTCAGCGTGCTCGTGCACGAAGAGCAACACAGTGTTGTCGAGCAGGGTGCCATCGCCTTCGGGAGTTGATTTCAAGCGACCGAGGAGATAAGCAAATTCTTCAACGTGCCAGCGGCAGATATCGCGCAGGATGCGTTGGCCGTCGAGGCCGTCCGCGCCGGGGGCTTTGCCGTCCTGATGGGTGTAATCGTGATGGCGTGCGGCGGTGTAACCAAGCCAGGGGAATCGTGCGAGGCCCTGGCACTTGGTGAGCATGTAGGAGGCGACGCGGGTCTGTCTGGTGATGAGGGCGTGCGCGAGCAGGTCGCTTTGGATCTTGGCAATTCGCGGCCAGTCTTTCATGTCTCCGTCGAAGTCTGGCGGGTCAAGGCGTTGCAGGTCTGGCGGGAGGCCGGCGATGGCTCGCTCCAGGTCTCTCACGGACGCGAGATGCTCGTCGACACGCTGTGCGTCGTCAGTTGGGAGCTTCGTCTTGAGCGTCTTTGCGTCTTCGCGCACGGCATCGAGGATGGAGCGCTTGCGATTCACCCAACTGATTTCGCGGGCACCGAAGAGACGGTCGAAGAGGCGGCTGGGGATCATCTCGGGTGGCAGGGCACGATCATAACCAGCCCAGCTCATGTTGCGCTGGATGCTTTCGCCAAAGGATTCCTGCGAGACGCCAATTTGTAGAGAGCGGAAGCGGGAGTCGCCGCCGATTTTGCCGGCGATGGCTTGATCGATGGATGCTCCGCCTGCGCCGCGGCCGGTGAAGGTGGTGCAGCTCATCAGGGCGCTCATCGAGTTGTGATGGCCGTTGCCTGGCCCGGGAAGGGCGGCGGCTGAGTTGTCGAGGCCTGAGAGAACGTGGAGTTGATCGCGGTATTGGGCTAGCGGACGAAGGCAGGGAGAGAGCTGGAAGTCGCGGCCGGTTTCGGTGGGGATCCAGTAGCGTTCGGGGACGCCGTTGCCGTTGAACCACAGGACGAATCGGCTCTCAATGGGTGCGGTGGTTTTTCCGGGCGCGGCATAAGCAGTGCCGGTGGAGTTGAACATCGAGACCAGTGGGGGGAGCGCCATGCCTTGCAGCAGTGCGCGCCGTGAGATTCGCATTCGACGGGTGATTACGTTAGCCATCTATCGTCCATTCTCCTGTAGCTTTGCTCGATGAACCGCTAAGCCCAGCATAAGCTCTTTGAAGCGGAATTGCGAGGAGCGGAAGCGCGTGGTGAGGTCTTGAAGCATGGGGCGGTCGGCCAGGCTTTCCAGCCGGCCTGTCGTGTAGCGGAAGAGTTGCTTGACGATGCAGTCCTGGCAGATCTCGGTACGGGCCAGAATTTCGCCCAGTTCGCGCGGGTTGTTGAAGTTGGCAGACCTGAGGCCGGCCAGGTAGCCGCTGGTGTCGAGCGGCAGGTCGATCGATTTCTTGTCATCTTTGAAGAGGATTTTTGCGGCTTCGCGGCGGCCGCCGATGGCATCGAATTTTTCGAAGCCAAAGCCGATCGGGTCGATGAGCGTGTGGCAGCCGGCACAGGTGGGGGATGAGAGGTGGACGCCAAGCCGCTCTTTGTTGGTGAGGGGTTTGTCTTCTGAAAGGACAGGGAGATTGGTGTCGACTCCAGGGGGTGGGGGCGGCACGTGCTGGCAGAGCAATTGTTCGCGCACGAAGAGGCCACGGGCAGTGGGTGAGGTGTCGTCGGGCTTGGCGGTGCTGGCGAGGAATAGGGCCTGGCCGAGGATGCCTGCTCGCTCCGATTTGTCTGCAAAGCGGACGCGTTCGTATTCGCGGGTGGGCACGGGGAGATCGTAGATTGCTGCGAGGTCTGCACTGAGGTAGCCGTGGGGGTCTGTGAGCAGGTCCATGAAGTTGCGATCGCTCCAGGCGAGATCGCGAACGAAGCGGCGGGCTTCCTCGGTCATTGCGACGGCGGCTTCACGGTTGAATTTCGGATAGCGGCGGCGGTCTTTGGCTGTGCCGAGGACACGATCAAAACGAAGCCACTGGGCGGTGAATTCGTCGATGTTTTCCTTAGCGCGTTCATCGGCTAGGAGACGTTTGGCCTGGGCTTCGATGTCGAGATGGTTCTTGGCGGCGGCATCGAGTAAGGCGTCATCGGGGCTGCTGGCCCAGAGTGTGAACGAGAGGCGATTGGCGGCTACGTAGGGCTTGAGCGTTGGATCGTCGGAGTCTTCCATGCGGAAGAGAAAGGCCGGGGATTGCAGCATCGTTTCAGCCACAAGCTGGACGCCGCCTTTGGCGTAGAGGGCCTCGTAGCGCTGGCGCTCATCGGCCCGCAGAGGGCGGCGGAAGGCACGGCGACCGAAGCTTGTGACGAAGCCGGGTTGGCTCTTCAGCGCACCACGACGGACGGCATTACGGGCGATCTTTTCCGCGGCTTGCGAGTAGGCGTCCATCAGGAGTGGGGAGAGGCTCTGGCCCTGATACTGCGTCTTGAAACCGTTGACGAAGTCTTCGGGCGGGAATTGTTGTGCGGGCTGGGAGGTGTCGCCCAAGAGGTCTCGCACGACGTTGTTGTATTCGTGATGGCTGAGGCGGCGCAGGTAGATGCGTGCCCGGGTGTAGCCGGTGCCTGAGGCTTCGCGCTTGCGGTACTGGATAGCTTCAGCCACTTCTGCGTCTGGCATTTTGGCGAGCTTCAGAATCCAGGCTTCGAGCGCTGCGTCGTCGGCTGAACTTGCAGCGATGCGGAGGCCACCAGCATGGGGCATGCGGCCGGTTGGCTTGCGTCGCAGGATAGATTCGGCGGGCTTTGCGCGATCGACTAGCTCCACCAGTGATCGCCCAAAGGCTTCGAGTTTTGCGGGTGAGGATTCGGCTTCTGGGAACTGCAGGCGAGTGGCCGAGGCCACACCATCAGCGAAGTGGCAGGCGCGGCACGCGGACTTCTCCAGCACCGGGTAAAGCGTCGTGCGGAAGTCCTGCGCTGCGGCGACCGAAATCACCAAGATGCATGAAGCGATAAATCTCATCGAAGCCTTATTTTAGGCGATAGCCGGGGCCGCGCAGAACTTGACCCGGCACTGCGCCTGTGTGCTTGTCGCCATCGATCACCATCTGTCCGTTGATGATCACGTAGGGGATGCCTACCGGGTATTGGTGCGGCTTCTCGAATGTCGCCCGGTCGGCTACTGTTTTGGGGTCAAAGACAGTGATGTCGGCCCAGTAGCCTTCCTTGAGCAGGCCACGTTCTTTGATGCCGATCTTGGCTGCGTTCATGCTGGTCATCTTCTTGATGGCCTCTTCGAGTGTGATTACTTTTTGCTCTCGTACGTAGCGGCCGAGCACGCGCGGGAATGTGCCGTACCAGCGGGGGTGCGGGTTCATAGCAAGGGCAGGGCCGTCGTTAGCAATCGCTGCGCCGTCGGAGCCAATCGAGGTGTAGGGCTGGCGCATGGCGTACGTCATGTCAGCTTCGGAGTGGTGGAAGTAGACGCAGGCGACGCTGCCGTCTTCGGCAAGCAGGACGTCGAAGAGAACCTCAACATCGTCCTGGCCGTTTTGTGCGCGGATGAGTTCGCTCATGCGTTTGCCGGTGAAGGCTTTGAAGCGCTCGCTCTTGAGTGAGACAAGGAGCATGCCGTCCCAGCCGCCACCGGTGGCCGTGTAGTGGTTGTACCAGTTGGGGAGGCCGTTGCGGATTTCTTTCTTCAAGCGTTCGCGATTTTTGGGATCCCGCAGGCGCTCGAGCATTGCTTTGTTGCCGCCGTCGTGAGCCCAGGGCGGGATGATGGCTCGTAGATTGTTTTGCCCTGCGGTGTAAGGGTAGACGTTGGAGCGGATGTCGAGGCCGGATGCTCGGGCCTTGTCGATCATTGAAATCACTTCTTTCATCTGGCCCCAGAACTTCTGGTCTGCCACTTTCAAGTGGATGATGTCGACGGGGATCTTCGCGCCGCGGCCGATCTCGATTGCTTCGGCGACCGAACGAAAGACACCGGCACCTTCATCGCGAATGTGGGTGGAATAGATGCCGCCGTATTGCTTGGCGACTTTGGCGAGTTCGATGAGTTGCGGGGTGGTCATGAGGCTGGAGGGCGGCATCAGCAGCGATGAAGATAGCCCCATTGCGCCGTCCTGCATGGCCTTCGCCACTTCTGCTTTCATCTTCTCCATCTGCGCTGGCGTCGCGTCTTTGAGCTCGCTGCCTTTGACGTAGGTCCAGATCTGGGTTTGGCCGACGTAGGAGCAGATGTTGGTGGCTACCTTCTTCTTTGCAATGAAGTCGAAGTACTCGCCCATGGTGGCCCACTCGCGGATGCCTTTGGGGATGGGTCCGGCGGAGTTGCCTTCGCCTAGCACCATCGTGGTGACGCCCTGGCGCACCATGCTCTCGCAACGCGGGTCGTCGATCATGGTTTCGTCTGAGTGGTTGTGCATGTCGATGAAGCCGGGGGCGACTACGAGGCTCGAGGCATTTATAGTGCGGGTGCGGGCTTTGCCTTTGAGGTTGCCAATGGTAGCGATGCGGCCGTCGCGGATTCCGATATCAGATTGACGCCCGGGGCTGCCAGTCCCGTCGATGAGCAGGCCGTTTTCGATTACGAGGTCGAAGGCGGGTTGCTGGGCGGTGGCGGTGAGGAGGCAGAGGAGGACAGGGAGAGAGTGACGGCGCTGCACTCGCTCAGTCTATCCTGAGCAGTTGCTGGACACCGCAAGTGAACACAATTGATAGTCTAGATAGCTGTTGATCCAAAAGGAGAAATCGCCTTGTTTAGCGCCGTCTTTGTCTTAGTCTTCGGACTGTCCGCTTTTGCCCAAACCCGGCCGGCGCAACCAGTGATCGGTGCCCGCGTTGCGAACGTCCTCACCATTGACGGCCTGCTATTCAAGGACCTCAACAAGAACGGGAAACTAGACCCCTACGAAGACTGGCGTCTTGCCCCGGAGGCACGTGCAAACGACCTGGTGTCGCGCATGAATCTGGAAGAAAAAGCCGGACTCATGGCGGGCCCATCGCTTATGCCCGGCCCGAACGGCTCTCTAAGCGAGCAGTCCACTTACGGCACCAATCCATTCAATCCAGGGCCACTGCAACTCGTCTCCCCAGGGACGGGCGAGGCCTTGAATCGCCTGCATTTGGCTCAGTTCATCGTGCGCGCGAATCTGCCGCCGCGTCAGATGGCTACGTGGCTGAACGGTGTGCAAGAAGCGGCCGAGCGAACGCGCTTGGGCATTCCGCCGATCTTTGTTACGAACCCGCGAAACCACCTTGGCGCTGCCGCGAACTTCGGAATCATGGAAGCGGGTGGTGCGTTCTCGCAATGGCCGGGGACGTTGGGGCTGGCCGCTACGCGCGATGCGAAGCTGGTGGAAGAATTCGCCTCGATCGCAGCACGCGAGTATGTGTCTGTGGGTCTGCGCGGTGCCTACCATCCGACGGCAGACGTTGCCACAGAGCCTCGTTGGAATCGCTTTGGTGAGACGCTCGGCGAGGATGCCAAGCTTACGGCGGAAATGCTGGGTGCGCTGATTCGTGGCTTCCAAGGGAAGAGTCTGGGGCCGGGTAGCGTGGCTGTGGTGGTGAAGCACTTTCCCGGAGCGGGACCGGCCAGTGGGGGATTTGATGCTCACTTTGCTCATGGCAAGAATCAGGTCTATCCGGGTAACAACCTCGAATTCCATTTGCTGCCCTGGAAATCTGCAATCCAGGAGGGTGCAGCCATGATCATGCCTTACTATGCGGTTGCCAGCGGGGTGACCAAAGAAGCAGTGGGCATGTCTTACAACCGGGAAATCGTTACCCAACTGTTGCGCGAGAAGCTGGGCTTTCAAGGCGTGGTGAACTCTGACACTGGTATCTCCACCGGGATGCCCTGGGGCGTGGAGAAACTGAGCGTGAAGGAGCGCTACCAGAAGGCGATCGAAGCCGGCGTAGACCGTATGGGCGGCGATGCCACGCCGAACTACATTGTCGAGTTGGTGAAGGAAGGCAAGTTGCCGGAGACGCGAATCGACGAATCGGCTCGCCGGATTCTGCGGATTCACCTTGCGCTTGGGTTGTTTGAGAATCCTTATGTGAACGCGGATGAAGCCGAGCGCACCGTCAGGAAAAAGGAATTCGAGCAGGAGGCGATGAAGGCGCAGCGGAAGTCGATTGTGGTGCTGCAGAATCGCGATGCCGTTCTGCCTTTGCGCCCTGGCGTCAAGATGTACGTGCAAGGCCTGGACGCGGGTGTGGCGGCACGCTACGGCTATGTGTCGACTGTGGAGCCGGAGAAGGCTGATGTGTGCGTGGCGAAGGTGAGTGCCCGGGCGGAGGGTTTTATGGCCGGTCGCAGTTCGAAGCCGATTGATTTGAGTTTGCCTGGTGAACTGACCGCGCCGCTGCTTGAGTTGGCAAAGAAATGCCCGCTGGTGACGGTAATGCACCTGGATCGCCCGCTCGTGGTTCCGGAACTCGCTCGCGCCTCTGCCGGTTTGGTGGCCACATTTGGCGTGAGCGATGCGGCGCTGCTGGACGTGCTTACGGGCCGCTTTGCGCCGGCGGGCAAGTTACCGTTTGAGATGCCTTCATCGATGGAGGCTGTGCGGCTTCAGCTTGAGGATGTCCCCTACGATTCGAAGGATCCTCTTTTTCCGTTTGGACATGGTTTGACTTATCCGGTGCGGGGCCGCTAGTTGATCCAGGCCCCCGCTATAATCGAGACAGGAGCAAGGCCATGCAGAGCGAATACATCGAGCAGCGTCACGGCGGCTACTACGTAGCCCGGACGCGGATTTCTCTCGATTCCGCTGTCTGAGACTAGCCCGGCCTTGTGGCATCGACTGCAACGCGCCAAAGCAGAGTTACGTGCTTCGAGGCTTTGATTCGGATTCAGACTGACGCTGATCTAAACTACTGTCTCGTTAAGGCCGTGCGCCTCAGGGAGCCAGCAAGCTCGGCATCGCTATGCCACTCGCCGCGACGGTGGCTTGATCCGAAAG
>LNFM01021947.1_pt1 | contig 13215 bp, 18 predicted proteins | sample 596031 | NCBI WGS metagenome assembly LNFM01 (sample SAMN04254537, study PRJNA301005) | activated carbon metagenome | isolation source: dual media filters at the Ann Arbor, Michigan drinking water treatment plant | place: USA: Ann Arbor
CGTCGCATGCACCTGCCCCACTGTCTTGAAGCCTCCGACAGGAACCCCCGGTCTGGATAACGTAGACATGAACCCCTCCTTGGTGTTGGTGGATGAAGAAACGGGCACCCTTGAATCTTTTCAAATGCCCCTGCCTATTCATGCGAGCCATGGAAGCTGAAAAAGGATTCACGCATGTTTGTGATGGGCTAATACTTTCTGACAGCGCAAGAGCCATGCCCTTCTCTGTGCCCGAGCTTCACAGGAAAGAACCGGCACACAAGTATGTGATTGAGTTGAGTTGATCAGAGAGAGAGCGCGCGCTATGCAACGATTTACAGATTACTGACTCAGACGCGAGGCTACGAATGGCGCAAAGATACCCATCCGAACTGCATCAGATGCGGTGAAACGCTACGCTTTCTGCCTTGGACGCGATTGCTGAATGACTGCAAGGAAGCGGAACACGAGGAGGGACACTGCCACTGAAAGGATTCTGTATGGCGAGATCGATGCGGCAACCGGACCTATTTCAAGAACCCAACTCCGACGCCACCGCACTATTTTATCTTGTATTACCGGCCACAGGCTTCGCCCTCACATCCGCCCATCCCACCTCTCGGCCCTCGATGCTCCATACCGCCCATTCCCCCGCCGGGCCCCATTCCCTGCCCCATCATTCCGTGACCATGCTCTCCGGCAAAGCTTCGCTCGTATTGGATGATCGACCAGATCTCTTCGTCGGTGAGCTGATCCCCGAACCCGATCATCGCCGTACCGGGCGAGCCGTGCTTGATCACCCAGAAGATTTCACCCTCCGTCCGGTGGCGCCAGAATCCATGGTGCTGAAAATTACGCGGCGAGGGATCGAGACCCACTGCGGCCATGCCGTTGCCTGACCCGTCTTTGCCGTGGCAGTTGAGAGCGCTTTGCCCTTCTCGACGATCTCGGCAGAATCCGGCAATGGACTCGTGAGCGCCCGCGCTTCCGCCAGCTTATCGGCCGGCACCCGCGGCTGCATCATGTGGCGCTCGGCCGCCGACAAGACCGATGCACTCAACACACCACAAGTCAGAACAACCGCCAGCACATGTGTAATAGTCATTGTCGGAATCCTGCTCCTCACAAATCAAGCTCCACCATTTTGCGATGGAAGCGGGTGATGATATTGGGATCAGGGGTCAAACGAATCTGCGTCTCTTCTTTGCCCTTGTAAGGCAGAAGATTCAACACATAGCGCAGGCTCTCCAACCGCGCGGACTGCTTGTCATTTGCCTTTACAATGATCCAGGGACTGAAGGTGGCGTGCGTCTTACTGAACATCTCCTCTTTATAGCGCGTGTAGGAATCCCACAGTTCCTGCGCCTTTTCATCAACCGGGCTGAGTTTCCACTGCTTGAGGGGATTCTGGCGGCGCGCCTCAAAACGGTTGGCCTGCTCCTCTTTGGAGATGGAGAACCAGAACTTGATGATGGTCACCCCGTCTTCATAGAGCATATGTTCGAATTCCGTGACCTGCTGCAGGAAGCGTTGATGATCCTTCTTGCTGCAGAACCCCATCACCGGCTCGACGACCGCGCGGTTGTACCAACTGCGGTCGAAAAACACGATCTCGCCTTTGTTCGGCAATTGACGGATATAGCGTTGAAAATACCACTGGCCGCGCTCTTCATCTGACGGCTTGGGCAACGCGACCACCCGCATCGCACGAGGATTCAAGTGCTCGGTGAACCGGCGGATCGTACCGCCCTTGCCGGCCGCGTCGCGGCCTTCGACCAGAATCGCAATCCGCTGGCCGCTCTCCTGCACCCACCGTTGCAATCGAACGAGTTCGACCTGAAGCTGCCGCAATTCCTGCTCGTAGAGCAACGTCTTGCGGACTTCCTCCAGATCCACTTCTTTACGCTTCAGGAGCGTCAGCAACCCTCTGCGGGTGTTGATACGAATCAGGTCGTCATCCGTCAACGCATGACCGGCCACCCCAATAGCATAGGCGAGTTGATCGCCGGTTCCGTCCTGTTTCTGTCGATAGCCGTCACCCTGCTTGGGAATCGCGGTGGGAATGGTTTCCAATTCATCGGCCAGCAACTCGCCGTCACTGCCGACAGTCGACTCAACATCCCGATCAACTCGACCTTCTTTTCTATTCTTCGATTTGCCCGTCGACTCATCTTTAGCAGCCATGACATTCCCCCGCGTTAAACCTATTCCCTCGGACTAGCACTCACCTACAACACTTGCGTCACCCACAGGTTGTTCAAAAAAGCCAGCCAGTAAGGCCGCAGCGAGCGAAGAGGCGAATCGTACACTGAGCCGTACGTTGAGCCTCTGAGCGACGCGAGAACGCCGCTGGTGGCTTTCTTTCAACAACCTGCTAGAACACGACACTGCGATCACGCTCGGCAACCGCCTTGATGTAGTCGGGCATCCCCTTGATTGATGCTCCCGCGACCAGATCTTCTCCGCCAATTTGCCGGGCCACAGCACAAGCGCCACAGACCCATAGAGGAATATTTGCAGCTTGTACCCCGGCAAGCAAGTCTTTTAACGGTGTGAGATTCACACCATGAACATGATCGGCCGTACCCTTCCGTCCCAGCGTGACGGCTTCGTTCCAGAGCCAGAGCACGACATCATGCCCCTGCTCTTTGGCCGCTTTCGCCGCGACAAATGGAAGCGTCGCCATCGTGGGATCATCCGTGCCTCGGCTGCCTGAGATAATAAACGTCGCCATTCCTTAACCCTCCGTCCCTCGTCGTTCGTCTTTCGTATCTCGCGGGCGCAATTCACGCTTCGCGAGATACGAGAGACGCTTCTCACACGTTTCCTATTTCGGCCCCTTGAATGTCGTCTTCAAATAGGCCATGACATCGGCCACGCCCTGCTGGCCGATGGTCAGGCCCCAATAGGGCATGTTGGCGGATTTACCCATCGCGGCGCCGCCGTGATTGATCATGTTGTAGAGATATTCGGTCGGTACCTCGCTGAAGTTGATGTTGGCGTGAATGGCCGGTTTCGGCTCGAGCGTGGCCGCAGCCGGCCCGTCGCCCTTCCCGGTCGCCCCGTGGCATTGCATACAGTATTCTTTATAAATCACTTTGCCGCGCCCTGAGCTGGCCTTGCCAAACTCCGGGGCCGTCCAAGGTTCGTAATACTTGAAGTCAGGGACGCCCTGCGCGGCGAGATATCCGATGACAGCCCGCAATTGCGGCTCGGTGGCGTCGGCCAGAAATTCCCCGGTGTGAATGATGAAATCCTGCGGGTTCTGGCCGAAACGGAACAGCCAGTCCATGTTGTAGCGCTGGCCGGCTTTCTCCAATGCAATGCTCTGCTGGCCCCCGATGAGCTTCCCGTTTTCTTCGATCGTATGGCAACCGAGGCAGGCATGGGCCTTGTAGGCCATCCCCCCGAACGCCACTTCGTACTTGGAGACCTTCGCTGTGTCGAAAGCCCCGACCTTCACGCGAGGATCCTTGTTGTGCTCGGCGAAGTAATCGGCGATGCCGTTGGCTTCGGCCTCCGAGACGGTCACATGCTTGTGCGCTTCCTGCGATTGATCCCAGCGATACCCTTTGACGTACAGGGGCGCCTCTTTGCCCGTCAGCCAGCGAATCAGCCAGGCCCGGTTATACTTGCTTCCCGCCCAGATAAGATCGGGCGCCTTGAGATTGAAACGGGATTCAGCCTGGCCTTCCATCCGGTGACATTGGACACAGTTCTGCTGAATCAGCTCCTTCGCCTTGGGCTGATCGGCTCCGAATAACAACCGCGGAGTCGACATCAGCCCCACCAAGGTCAGCAGCGCTCCGCCAACAACGATCCCTTTCCGCACATTCATGACCGCTCCTTTCAGCAAGGGTGAGACCTTCTCACCGTTATTTCGACAACAACCACGCATGCACATCGGCAATATCTTGGTGGCTCAGCGCGGTACCCCAGGCTGGCATCGGCCCGCGACCGTGCAACACCGTGTCCCAGAATAAGTCCTCATGTTTCAAAATCGGATTCTTGGCGAGTTTGGGGCCGAACCCACCGGAGGCTCCTGTCCCATGACAGGCCTGGCAATTGTGCTCGAAGATGCCCGCCCCTCTGGTCGCCACACCGACGAGCGGACCCGTATCCGCCGGCTCCTGTGTGAGCGGCTCCGCTTTTCTCAATTCCTGATCGAACGGCGGCAGATGATCCGGTGCAGCCGGGTGATAGCGGGCAGACAGGTACCGCACGAGCAATTCCGCTTCGTCGTCGGCAATCTCCGCCCCCCAATGTTTCATCTTGTCGACCGTCGCCGCCCAGCGGTCTTTCGGCAAGCGTTGTTGAGACACCAGATCCGGACTGTGGCACACCGAGCAACGCGCAACGATCAGCCCTTCGGCGCGCGGCGCCAGGGCTGCGCTCACCGACGCCAGATCTTCCTCCTGCGCCGCCGTCGTCATTGCGACGATCAGGACTCCACCGAACAGCAGGAGACCGGAAATCACCCTCAACTCTCGCGTCACGCTCATGCCTCCACCGTCACAGTCACGCGATCCCATCCATTCCACAAAAACCCGCTCGGATTCCAGGGAGTCGTGTGCGGCTGGACCTGACCGCTCGAATCCATCGCGCGACAAAGAATGCTGGTCGAGCCGCTCCCCGTGGGTTTCCACAAGTATTGCCATTGCCGCCAGGCGTAGGGTTCGTCCTCACCGACCAGCCGGGCCTGCTCCCAGGTCTTGCCGTCGTCGAACGAAAGCTCCACGGTCGCGACAGCGGCTTCTCCGCTCCACGCTACGCCCTGCACAGTGACCGGTCCCCGCCCGATCTGATCACCGTTGACGGGGGACGCGATCAGCGACTTCACCACCATCGCCTCAACGGGAAGCATCGAAGTCCCCGGCAGACCGGAGTTCGGATGAATCGCCGTGACCGGCACGCGATAGGCCGTCTGCATGTAATAGCCCTTGGCTTCATCCACCTGCACCGTAATCTCCGTCAACCACTTGGTGCAGGAATCCGCCATCCAGCCCGGTGTAATCACCCGCAATGGCGCGCCGTGTAACAGCGGCAAGGGACGCCCGTTCATCTCATAAGCAAGGATCGTGTCCGAATGCAGCGCTTTCTCCAGCGGAATACTCCGGGTAAACAACGGCACGGACGCGACTACCGGACGATCGGCGCCTTGGAGTTGCACGTGCTTCGCGGCCGGCCGTACACCGGCTTTTGCCAGCACGTCCCGCAGCCGCACTCCGGTCCATTGCGCATTCCCGACAGCACCCCGCTCCCATTGCACGCCCGGCACTTTCGGACGATGAAACGCGCGGCCGTTTCCGCTGCATTGCACCACAGCTGTGATCGACACCCGTTCGAACTCTTTGAGATCCTTGAGCGTGAGTTCCAATGGATGCTCGATCAATCCTCCGACCCGCAGACGCCAGTTGGCCTCGGCAATCAATTCAGGCGCGGGCGGACCGAAATGACTCCGCACGAAAAACCGATGATTAGGGGTCACATACGATGTGAATTCACGCACGGGCGTTTCCGCGTCGTACGGTCGCATCACGCGCACGGTTTGCGGGCCGGTTTCCGGTGAAACGGCCTGCTGGGCCACCGCCGGTCGCACCTGGCGCCAGACCGCGAGTCCGCCCAGAACCTGGGCCGCCCGCTTCCAGAATGTTCGACGTGAGACTGACGCGGATTCGCTCATGAATGCACTCCCGACAGCTGAGGGTTGAGATGAATCGTAACGGCCGGGGCGCCGGAAAGAGATTGGTGCACCGTGCACCCGTGGGCGACTTTCAACAAGCGCTCTTTCATGTCCGGCGTGAGACGATGCGGCAACCGGATCGCCAGCGCGATCTTTCCCACGCGGTGAGGGACTTCGGCCATCTCCCACTCGGCATCAACTGCCAGGCCTTCTCGCGAAATATCGTGCCGCGCACAGAACTGCCCGACAAAATATCCGACACAACTCGCGACCGATCCCACAAAGAGTTCAACCGGACTCATACCCGCATCGTGGCCGCCATCCTCTTCCGGCTGATCGGTCACCACCCGATGCCGGCCGCTCGTGATGTCATAGCGCGTGCCGCCGTGATAAGCCACTGTGAGGTGCATACCGTCCGCTCCTCCACCCTTTGTGAATTACACATGCGAGAAGCGTGACTCGCACGCCTCACGCCTAATACGGCACATCCGCCGGCTTGCCGCCCTTCGGCCAATCGTGCTGCTTGCCGGGAAAATCCGGACGCGGCTGGCTGTTCACATAGGCCGCCACGTCGTAGGCTTCATCATCCGTCAACGTCCAGCCCCAGCCTCTCGGCATATTGGACTTGATAAAGGACGCTGCGACCGTCACGCGAGCCATTCCCGCGGCAATGTTGTAGGAGTGCGGACCCCAGACCGGCGGGGCCGCCATCGTCCCTTGCCCCTCCGCGCCATGGCAGAACACACACTTCGCCGCAAACTGCTTTTTCCCGTTCACGGGATCGGGAACGTGACTGGAGGTCAGGCGCGGGATCCCGCGCCACGGCACGGCACTGCCCGGCGGGACGTTTTGCGAGAGCCACTCGATGTAGGCCACGATGGCCTGCAGTTTCGAGCTATCAGGGGGAAGGGCCTTCCCGTTCATGCTGCGCTCGAAACATTCATTGATGCGATCCGCCAGCGTCATCTGCCGATCGGCCCGCGCCCGATATTCAGGATACAAGCGGCTGATGCCCACAAACGACGCCGTGTTCGGATTCAGGCCGGCATCGAGATGGCAATTCGTACAATTCAACTGATTCCCTACATAGGGACGCCCATACTCCTGCGTATCCACCACGATTTTATAGCCTAAGCGAATCTGTTCCCCTCGCTGATCGCCCGGGATTACTTCCGGCGATGGCGGCGCGAACATCATATCGGCAGAGGTTAACCTGTCACCCCCATACCCGGACTCGGAGGGCGATGGGGCCTTCGGAGTCGGTATGCACCCGCTTCCTCCCACCAGAAATCCTGCTACGGCGAGGACCGTCCAGAGATATAATCGCATCGATCCCTCGCTAGCCCTTCTTCCCAGGGGTAACCGGACAGGTATTGATCCCGAATACCGTCCAGAGCGGACAGAATCCAAAAACTCCGGTGACCAGGGCTATGGTCCCGACCACCAGCGCCACACCGGTCCCCACCGGCGGTAATCCCGCAAAGGCTCCGATTCCCAACGCAATGACCCCGACAACGATTCGAATGGGTCGTTCAACCCCTCCAACATTGCATGCCATCACGACACCTCCCAGTTAGATGCAACACCGACCGCGCGTCCTGCGTTTTTAAGAGCCATGATCAGCCCAAAGGATTCGCTCATTCTAAACGCCCTGACTCCTGCTTCAATGTCCGCACATAGGCCAAGACATCCCAGATTTCGTCGTCTGATAACGCAGTACTCCACGCCCCCATCGCGGTATTTGGCTTGCCATCGTGAATTCGTTTGAAGAGACTGGCGTCCAAACGGCCCTGAATGCCCGGTTCGGCACAAGCTGAAGCCCCATCGCGCCTTTACCGTCGATTCCATGGCAGCGGATACATGTGTTGGAATAAATTTCCCGGCCGGTCACCGCATCATAGTCTTTCCCCGATGCGGGAAGATCTTTCAATCCGCCGCCGCCGAACCCGACCGAGACAATCCCGATCACAACGCTGAATATGATTTCGACAACACGCATACCACCCCATCTGCTTACAGGAAAGCTAATGCGAGCGATGTGCCATCAGCGTGAAAGTCATGCGAGAAAACTAATCAATGATCCCAATAGGTTAGCCTCTATACCTGAAGGACGGATAGGCCCGTGAACTTCAACTGGCGAGAAACACCCCAGGCCAGCTTTCACACACTGTCCCAGGATGCCCCAGGTCGAGGGAATTAACGAATGGTTGGGATAAGAGTGACATGAGCCTTCATGGAGTTAGAAATGAGGCAATTGGCTTCAGCCTTTTCGATCAGCTCCTTCGCTTTGGCGGCATCGCCTCCGGCAGGAAGCGTAATCACCGGTTTCAGCGTGATAGCCGTGAACTGAAACTTTCCATCGACCAGCTCCAACTTTCCTTCAGCCTCACTCTCGTAGGAAGCAAAAACCAGCCCGGCTCGCTCCGCCACGGACAGGAAGGTTGTCATCAAACAAATATTTGCCGCCGCCACGAATAGATCTTCCGGCGACCAGATGCCGTCGTGCCCCTTGAACTCCGGCGGTGTCGCGACCAGCACATCGGGTTTGCCCGCGCAGGAGATCAGGCCCTTGCGCTGTTCCGTCCATTTCACCGCCGTGTGATACAGATAGACTTTCGGTTTCGATTCCATCGTCCTCTCTCCTCTTGATTTGAACCTCGACGCTTTACCTTTCACTTCTCACGGTTTGATGTAAGACCACCCCTGTTCCTGTCGCTCCATCAGCCGCACCATCGCCGGCGCCGTATCGCCGACCTCATCGAGCAGATCTTCACGCGTGACCTGCATCGCCTTCATCGTGTTGGAACAGGCCGTATACTGCACTCCATACTCGGCCTTGAGCTGAGTCAGTTCGGCGCCGAATGTGGCAGTCTTTTTGGTGAGCAGCCCGAGCCCGGCCCCATGCACCACCAGTTCCAGTTGAAGCCGGTCTCGGCCAAGCGCCTGGTAGAGATGCCGAATATTATTCAATACGCCCCGCTGAACTTTCTCATCGCCTGAATTCAGATGCATGACGACACGATGTTGCTGGTCCGGCTGATTCTGCCGACCGGCTATTTCCCCGGCCAGGAGCAGCGAAGACGTGAACACCGCCAGGAGCGCCAACATGGTAGCCCACAGTTTCCACATATCTCCCCCGTCAGCTGCGATATTAGGGTGAACCGCCTGCAACCAGCCGAATCAGCTGTGTCGCGGCCCAGACAAAAAATACTCCGTACACCGATCCAAAAAACCAGGGAAAGCTAACGGCACGATGGGCCCACCACTGCCGATGTTGACGGAACGCCCAGTTCGGCAGGAATACCGGCGGCTCGTTCCGTGGATCTTGGATCGGCTGCCTCGTCTCATGGAGCTGATAGAGGCTCGTAACCAGTTTCTGCCGATCCCATCCGGGAGATTGCTCAATCCCGCGCAACCGCCACTCCCACAAGGCATTCTGGCCCGACAATCGTCCAAGCACGATCGCCATCTGGAGGCACATCAATACGCCAAACGCACAGAGCAGGACAATCAAGACGGTGAACGACAGCGGCAGCAATTCCCGCGACACGATCAGCCCGATCACCGCCACAAAAATGGAATGCGCCGTCAGGTAGTCGGAGAGCATCGTATGATAGTCGCGCACTCCCGAAGTCCAGAGCATCAGTAGATGCTCATAACTGGAATCGAGATCGGAGTTAGCTGCCGCAGTCATCATGGCCTCCCGTCCGCCACATACAGCCGGACCCAATCACCGACCGCATGCGTGAGCGCCACCACACAGAGCGCAATCACGAGGTGCTCACCGATGACTTTCCAGGGCGCGATCCCTTGTGTCCTCGCAATAAAGAAACTGAGTCCTGCTAACAAGAACAGGCCCCACATGATGCTGACGAGAATGGCCTGATCAAGAGGTACCACCAGAACAGGGACCGCGAACGTCAGGGCGATCACGAACTTGGCCAGAAACGTGGCCACGGTCGATTCCCAGATCTGCCTGGCTGGACTATTATTTTTTGATTCTTCCGCCACATGGATGCCCAGCGCATCCGACATGGCGTCGGCAATCGCGATCGTCAGAATCCCGCCGATGACGATAGGACGGGAATGCGTCCCGGAATTCAATCCGACCATCAACCCCAATGTGGTGATCACACCGGACGTCATTCCATGAGGCTCTCATGACGCGACAGCCATTCCTTCGATCACGGTATCTTCATCGAGGGAAAGTCAGGACATAGGCCAACACATCGCGGATCGCTTCATCCGACAATGTCGTCTTCCATGCGTCCATGACCGTATTCGTCCGGCCGTCATGGATGCTTCGGAGTAACCGCGAGTCGGGTTTCACCAGGACCTCACTCGACGTCAGATCCGCCACCGGCGGATCAAACTGCGTCGCGCCGTCCCCTCTCCCTTGCGATCCATGGCAGGCCAGGCAGTATTTCTCATAGACCTGCTTCCCCCGATGGAGATTCGCCTCCCCGGACGCAAGTCCTGGAATAGCCATCGCCAGCCACCAGCCGGCCACTGCTACACCAAACGCCTGTGTACGGAAATCCATCATGATCTCCCTGACTTTCCACATCGGAAGGCACCCCACTCGCTCACCGGTTACACTCCGGCTGATGTCGCACACAGCTATGAAGCCATGACGTGACCTGCGTGAGCATAGCGGCGGTTGCCTGATTCGCCGCTAATACGCCACCATAGGCATCCTCGCTCGGAGCCTGGGCCACCGCTTCGAATGTTTTCGTGCTCACGACCCGAGATTCCTTGAGATGCACAAGCTGACTGCGAAGCGTCATCCGCACGCGGCTCGGCCGTTGCAAGAACTCCTGCCGGATGGCGACCCCCGCCACATCCAACCGATAGTCCCCGCGAATGGAACTCGGCAACGCAACGACCGTGCGCCAGTCACCGGTTCGTCCGGCCGTCTGCACCAGCAACGACGAGAACAGACGCGCGGGACTCTCGGCCCACTGATTCGTGGCATAGTATTCCAACTCGAACTGCCGCGTGACATAGACCATCCGCTGCGTCTCAAACCCCGGTTCCGCCTGTGGCAGACTCACCAACAAGACCGGCCCATCCGCTGGAGCGGGAAGCCCTTCGTCAGCCCCTCCGTCCACACTCAAGTGATAGGTATGAACCGGAAGACCATCGCCCCGAGGCGAGAGACAGCCCGATACCGTCAATACAAGCACCCACGCCGCTATCGTCCATACTCTCATTGTCTGTCACTCCTCATCAAAAAAGCGCTGCAGGATGCTCAAACAGTTCATCCAGCAAGGCCGCAACGAGCGAAGGGGCGAATCGTACACTGAACCGTACGTTGAGCCTCTGAGCGATGTGAGAACGCCGCTGGGGGACTGTTTCAGCATCCTGCTATTCGCCGGGCCCGCGGCGCTGCCCCTGCTTCCCAAACACCAGCGCGTTCGGTTCCCGCTCCAGATCACGCACCACACGATTGAGGGTTCCGGTCAATTGCCGCAACTCACTCACCAACAGACTCGAATCCGGCAAGGTCTGTCGTGAGAACTGCTCGACCTCCGGCTTCGTCTCATTGACTAGCGCCCCGACGGCCTTGCTCGTCACCGCCAACTCGTCGGTCAACCGCTGAAGCGACGAGGCGCTCTTATTGATCCGTCCAAGCAGCAACGGTACCTGCTCGTTGAGCGACAGGGTCATCTTGGCGAGATTGTCCGCACTCCGCTCCGCGCCGGTCAGCCCGCGATCCAGCTGATCCTTATGAGCGGCGATCGTCTGCGCCACTTCGGACAGGTCTTTGAGCGTCTGCTTGAGCCGGACACGGTTCTCCTCATCCACCACCTCCGACGCCCCCTTCACCAATACATTAAGATCGGTGAGCAGTTTGGTCAGTCCCTTTTCGGATAAGAGCCTGGACATCGCCTCGTCGAGACGAAAGAACAAGGATGGTCCCGTCTTGATAACCGGATATTCCTGCCCCGGCGCTGCCTGCAGCGAAGGAGCATCGCGGCTGCCACCGGTTAAGTTGATCGTAGCCAGTCCTGTGAGACCCTGCGTTTCAAGAACGGCGATGGTATCGGTCTTGATCGGCGTCCCGCGCGCGATATCCAACGTCAACAGCACTTCTTCAGGATTGCTCTGGTTCAAGGTGATGGCCTTCACCCGACCCACGTCCACACCGCGATACTTCACCGTAGAGTCCACGCTCAACCCAGCAACGGACTCCCGCATAAACGCTTCGTATCGGTCATTGACGCCGCGGTAGTCCGTTTTCCCCAGCCAGAACATGGCGATCACCATCGCCGCGCCGAGGACGACGACAAAAGAGCCCACGAGAAAATAATTTACCTTCGGTTCCATGACACCCTCATTCTACTCGCTTCCCGATCTCCTGAACGCATCAGGTGCTGCGCCCTCGTTGATTCCAGGCCGCCTGTTCCTGCGCCGCCCGCCCCCGCGGGCCCTGGAAATATTCACGGATGACGGGATCGTCGGACTGCGACAACTCCTGCATCGTCCCGACGCCGAGGACCTTCCCGTTACCCAAGACGGCTACCCGATCGGCGATGCGCCACAGCGAATCCAGATCGTGCGTCACCATGACCACCGTCAACCCCAACAGGCGCTTCAGAGAGAGCACCAAATCATCGAATCCCGCGGCGATGATCGGATCCAAGCCGGCCGTCGGTTCATCAAGGAACAACAATTCAGGATCCATCACGATCGCCCGGGCCAGCGCCGCCCGCCGCCGCATCCCGCCGCTCAGCTCGCTGGGAAATTTGGTGGCGCTGTCCGGCGGCAATCCCACCATCGCAATCTTGACGGCCACAATCTCCCGGATCAGCTGTGGGCTCAGGCCGGTAAATTCCCGCAGCGGCACCGCCACATTTTCGGCCAGCGTGAACGAACTGAACAACGCCCCCTGCTGGAACATCACCCCGAACCGCCGATGGATGTCCAAACCGAACAGACGAATCGAACCGGACGAGGGTGTGAGCAACCCTACGATTTCCCGCAACAGCGTTGATTTTCCGCACCCGTTTCCGCCGGCGATGGCAAAGACTTCACCGCGCCGGACCGAGAGGCTCACATCCGCGTGCACCACGGCCTTCCCGAATCGAGTCGCCACATGGCTGACCTCGATTATCGATTGCGGGTTCTGGCTTGGAGCGAGGGACGTCACAGCGACACCCATTCCGAATCACGAGGGATGTTCAAAATGGACTGCCAGCAAGGCCGCAGCGAATGAAGGACCGAGGCGTACCCTCTGAGGTACGTTGAGGGTCTGAACGATGCGAGAACGACGCTGGAAGCCATTTTCAACATCCCGCTAGAGATCCCACCAGTTCAGCAAAATACTGCATATCGCGTCGAACACGATGACCAGGAAAATTCCCTGGACCACGCTGATCGTCGTATGACGGCCGACATCGTCCACCCCGCCGCGAATCTGGAATCCCTGGTAGCATCCGACCAGCGCAATGATAATGGCAAAGAAGGGCGCCTTGGCGATCCCGATAAAGAAGTGCCGGACCGCGACGGCTTCTTCAAAGCGCGAGAGAAATTCTGTAAAGCTGACACTC
>LNFM01010309.1_pt1 | contig 13213 bp, 9 predicted proteins | sample 596031 | NCBI WGS metagenome assembly LNFM01 (sample SAMN04254537, study PRJNA301005) | activated carbon metagenome | isolation source: dual media filters at the Ann Arbor, Michigan drinking water treatment plant | place: USA: Ann Arbor
GTCGTCGCGCGCGTCGAAATCGGCGAGCCGGTGCACTGACAGGCCCCGGGGCCGCCACCCTTTCTTGCTTTTGCCGCAGCCGGCCAGGCGCTAGAATCCCGGGTCTCGCGCGGCCGCGCTGCCTGCCCTCCGGCAATCGACAGTGTCCGGCCCTCCGCATCACCGCCCGTTAGGCCGAGGATTTTTCATCATGAGCACCACCGCAGCGGCCAGTGCCACCGCTACCCCTTCGCGTCGCGATCTTGCCAATGCGATTCGCGCGCTCAGCATGGATGCGGTTCAGGCCGCGAATTCCGGTCACCCGGGCGCCCCGATGGGGATGGCCGACATCGTCGAAGTGCTGTGGCGGGACTTCCTGCAACACAATCCGGCGAACCCCGCATGGCCGAACCGCGATCGCTTCGTGCTCTCGAACGGCCACGGCTCGATGCTGCTGTATTCGCTGCTGCACCTGACGGGCTATGACCTGTCGCTCGACGAACTGAAGCGCTTCCGCCAGTTCGGCTCGAAAACGCCCGGCCATCCGGAGTTCGGCCACGCGCCAGGCGTCGAGACCACGACCGGCCCGCTCGGGCAGGGGCTCGCCAACGCCATCGGCATGGCCCTCGCCGAACGCATGCTGGCGGCGCAGTTCAACCGCGACGGCCATGCGATCGTCGACCACCATACCTACGTCTGCGCCGGCGACGGCTGCCTGATGGAAGGCATTTCGCACGAAGCCTGCTCACTGGCCGGCACGCTCGGACTCGGCAAGCTCGTCGTGCTGTACGACGACAACCGCATTTCGATCGACGGCGACGTCACCGGCTGGTTCACCGATGACACCGTCGCGCGCTTCCGCGCCTACGGCTGGCAGGTGATCGAGCGCGTCGACGGCCACGATGCGGCCGCCGTGGCCACGGCCCTCGAAGCGGCGCGCGCCGACACGGCACGCCCGACGCTGATCTGCTGCCGCACCGTGATCGGCTACGGCAGCCCGAACAAGGCAGGCAAATCCTCGGCCCACGGCGCGCCGCTCGGCGCCGATGAAATCACGAAAACCCGCGCACAGCTCGGCTGGACGCATGGGCCGTTCGACGTGCCGGCGCCGATCTATGCGGCGTGGAACGGGCGCGACCGCGGCGCGAGCGCCGAGGCGGCCTGGCAGCAGCGCTTCCAGGCGTATGCGGCCGCGCACCCCGAACTCGCGGCCGAGTTCGTGCGCCGCACCCAGGGCGCGCTGCCGGCGAACTGGCCGACCGTGGCGGCCAATACCGTCGGCGCGCTGCAGGCGCTCGACGCCGCGAACGCGACGCGCAAGTCCTCGCAGCTCACGCTCGAGCAGCTCGGCCCGGCGCTGCCGGAGTTCGTCGGCGGCTCGGCCGACCTGACCGAATCGAACCTCACGCACTGGAAGGGCAGCCGCGCGGTATCGCGCGAAGATGCCAGCGGCAACTACGTGAACTACGGCGTGCGCGAATTCGGCATGACCGCGCTGATGAACGGACTGGCGCTGCACGGCGGCTTCATCCCGTACGGTGGCACCTTCCTCGTGTTCTCGGACTATGCACGCAATGCGATCCGCATGGCCTCGCTGATGGGGCTGCGCACGATATACGTGCTGACGCACGACTCGATTGGCCTTGGCGAAGATGGCCCGACGCACCAGCCGATCGAACACGCGACGGCGCTGCGCATCATCCCGAACTGCTCGGTCTGGCGCCCCTGCGACGCCGCGGAAACGGCCGCCGCGTGGGTCGCGGCGATCGAGCGCGTCACCGGGCCGAGCTGCCTGCTGCTGACCCGCCAGGGCGTGCCGCCGCAGACGCGCGACGCGCAGCAGACCGCGAACATCCGGCGCGGGGGCTATGTCCTGCTCGAACCCGCCGGCGCGCCGGAAGCGATCGTGATCGCGACCGGCTCGGAAGTGAGCCTCGCCATCGCCGCCGCCACCGCCCTGAACGCCCGCGGGCGCAGCATCCGGGTGGTGTCGATGCCCTGCGCGGACGTCTTCCTCGCCCAGCCGGCCGACTACCGTGAAGCGGTGCTGCCGGCCGCCGTGCGCCGCCGTGTCGCGATCGAGGCCGGTGGCACCGATTTCTGGTACCGCTTCGTCGGCCTCGACGGCGACGTCATCGGCATCACCAGTTTCGGCGCGTCGGCGCCGGCCCCTGCGCTGTTCGAAGCCTACGGCCTGACGGCCCAGGCGGTGGAACTGCGAATCGAGTCCTACCTGCGGGGCTGAGCCGGGCGTTATCCTCCCCCGAATGAACCAAGTGCCTATCCAGACCAGGAGATTTCCGTCATGACCATTCGAGTCGGCATCAACGGCTACGGCCGCATCGGGCGCAACGTGCTGCGCGCACTGTACGAATCCGGCCGCACCGGCGAGATTCAGATCGTCGCGATCAACGACCTCGGCGACGCGCAGACCAACGCCCACCTGACCCGCTACGACACGGCCCACGGCCGCTTCCCGGGCAAGGTCGAGGTCGAAGGCGATTTCATGCTGGTCAATGGCGACAAGATCCGCGTGCTGGCCGAGAAAGACCCGGCGAAGCTGCCGTGGGGCGAACTGAAGGTCGACGTGGTCATGGAATGCACGGGCCTGTTCACCACGCGCGAGAAGGCTGGTCTGCACCTGAAGGGCGGCGCGAAGAAGGTCATCATCTCGGCGCCGGCGAGCGATGAGGTCGACGCGACGATCGTCTACGGCGTGAACCACAAGTCGCTGAAGGCCTCGCACCAGATCATCTCGAATGCCTCGTGCACGACGAACTGCCTCGCCCCGCTGGTCAAGCCGCTGCAGGAGAAGATCGGCATCGAGTCCGGCCTGATGACGACGATCCACGCCTACACCAACGACCAGGTGCTGACCGACGTTTTCCACAAGGACCTGCGCCGCGCCCGCTCGGCGACGATGTCGATGATCCCGACCAAGACCGGCGCCGCCGCCGCTGTCGGCCTCGTGCTGCCGGAACTGAACGGCAAGCTCGACGGCCTCGCGGTCCGCGTGCCGACGATCAACGTGTCGATGGTCGACCTCGTGTTCAAGGCGAAGCGCGCGACCGACAAGAAGGAAGTCCAGGCCATCCTGAAGGAAGCCGCGCAGGGCGAACTGAAGGGCATCCTGCAGTACAACGACGAACCGCTGGTGTCGATCGACTTCAACCACAACCCGGCCTCGTCGATCTTCGAAGCGTCCGAAACGAAGGTCATCGACGGCACGCTGGTCAAGGTGATGGCGTGGTACGACAACGAGTGGGGCTTCTCGAACCGCATGCTCGACACCAGCATCGCGCTGATGAAGGCCGGAGCGTAAGGTCATGCTCGCGATGAGCGATCTCGATCTGGCCGGCAAGCGCGTGCTGATCCGCGAGGATTTCAACGTGCCGCTGAAGAACGGGAAGATCACGGACGACACGCGCCTGCGCGCGGGTCTGCCGACGCTGCAGCAGGCCGTGAAGGCCGGCGCGCGCGTGATCGTGATGTCCCACCTCGGACGCCCGAAAGAGGGCGTGTTCGATGCCGCGGCGTCGATGGCGCCGGTGGCCGAGGCGCTGACGAAGATGCTGGGCCAGCCGGTGAAGCTCGTCGCCGACTGGATTGACGGCGTCGAGTGCGCGCCGGGCGAGGTCGTGCTGGTCGAGAACGTGCGCTTCCTCGTCGGCGAGGAAAAGGACGATGCGGCGCTGGCGAAGAAGATGGCGGCGCTGTGCGACATCTACGTCAATGACGCGTTTGCCACGGCGCACCGCGCGCAGGCCTCCACGCACGGCGTTGCGCGCTTCGCGCCCGTCGCCTGCGCGGGCCCGTTGATGAAGGCCGAGATCGACGCGCTGAAGCTCGCGCTGCACGCGCCGAAGCGGCCGCTGGTTGCGATCGTCGGCGGGTCGAAGGTGTCGACCAAACTCGACGTGCTGGAGTCGCTGCTCGCGAAGGTCGATCAGCTGATCGTCGGCGGCGGCATCGCGAACACCTTTCTGAAGGCGACGGGCGCAGAAATTGGCAAGTCGCTGTGCGAGCCGGACATGCTGGACACCGCGCAGCGCATCATGGCGGCGGCGAAGGCACGCGGCGCCGACGTGCCGCTGCTGACCGATGTAGTGTGCGGCAAGGAGTTCGCCGAAACCACGCCGGCGACGACCAAGCCGGTGGCGGCAATCACGCCCGACGACATGATCATGGACATCGGCCCGGACACCGCGCGCCGCTTCGCCGCGATCCTGAAGTCGGCCGGCACGATCGTGTGGAACGGCCCGCTCGGCGTGTTCGAGTTCGACGCGTTCGCGGGCGGCACCGAAGCACTGGCGACGGCGATCGCCGAATCGCCGGCCTTCTCGATCGCCGGTGGCGGCGACACACTGGCCGCGATCGCGAAGTTCGGCATCGCCGACCGCGTGTCGTACATCTCGACCGCGGGAGGCGCCTTCCTCGAGTACCTCGAGGGCAAGACGCTGCCTGCGGTGGCGGCGCTGGAGGATCGCGCGAAGGCCTGAGCCATCACCTCGACGTTGCGCCTGCCGCAGGCGAAACCGGGTTCGAACGCGTAACGTAGCGGGATACGTGCGCATTCGGACCCTTTTTTTTGCGCACGCCGGGGCGCACCGGGTGTGCGCAGGATCCCAACGGCCGCGCCCGCGGCAGCCAGGAGGCGGACAGTGAGACGCACCAAGATCGTGGCCACCCTCGGCCCGGCGACGGACAAGCCCAAAGTCCTCGATGCCCTGATTGAAGCAGGGCTCGACGCCGCCCGCCTGAACTACTCGCACGGCGATCGCGATGAACACGAAGCGCGTGCGCGCGCCGTGCGGCGGGGCGCCAAACGCGCCGGCCGCGAACTGGCGCTGATCGGCGATCTGCAGGGGCCGAAAATACGGCTGCAGCGCTTCCGCGATGGTCCGATCTTCCTGAAGGAGGACGCGCGCTTCGTGCTCGATACCGCGCTGGCCGCCGATGCCGGGGACGCACACCGCGTCGGCGTGACCTACAAGGCACTGCCGAAAGACGTCAAACGTGGCGACACGCTGCTGATCGACGACGGCCGCATCGCGCTGAAGGTCGAACGTGTCGCGGGCACCGCGATCACGACCACCGTCATCGCCGGCGGCGAACTGTCGAACAACAAGGGCCTCAATCGCGAAGGCGGCGGCCTGTCCGCGCGCGCGCTGACGGCCAAGGACAAGCGCGACATGGAGCACGCGGTGCTGCAGGGCTGCGACTACATCGCCCTGTCGTTTCCGCGCTCGGCCGAGGACGTCATCGCCGCACGCCGGCTGCTGAACAAGCTCGGCGGCGAGAGCATCGGCATCATTGCCAAGATCGAGCGCGCCGAAGCGGTCGCCGCGGCAGAGGAAATCATCGATGCATCGGACGGCATCATGGTCGCGCGTGGCGATCTGGGCGTGGAGATCGGCGACTCGCGGCTGCCGCCGGTGCAGAAACAGCTGATCAAGCGCGCGCGCCGCCATCACCGCTTCGTGATCACGGCGACCCAGATGATGAACTCGATGATCGATGCGCCGCTGCCGACCCGCGCCGAGGTGTTCGACGTCGCAAACGCGGTGCTCGACGGCACGGACGCCGTGATGCTGTCAGGCGAAACGAGCGTCGGGCGTTACCCGGATCGCGCGGTCGCCGCGATGGCGCGCGTGTGCATCGAGGCCGAAAAGCAGTGGACCGAATACGAGCCCGATTCGATGCTCGACGCGAGTTTCAACCGCGTCGACCAGGCCATCGCGATGTCGGCCATTTACTGCGCGAACAGAATCGGCGTGAAGGCCATCGTCGCGCTGACCGAGACCGGCGCCGTCACGCGCTGGATGTCGCGTATCGACACCGACATTCCGATCTTCGCGCTCGCGCGCAATCCGCAGACCCTGCGGCGCGTGACACTCTACCGCGGCGTCCAGCCGATGGCCTTCGATGTCACCGCGGTGCACTACTCGGAAGTCACGCGCGAAGTGCTGACGCAGCTGACTGCGGTCGGCGCAGTCAAACGCGGCGACCGTGTGATCCTGACCAAGGGTGACCTGCACGGCCACAGCGGCGGCACCAACGGCATGAAGATCGTCACCGTTGGGGATTTCGTCGATAACGTCGGCTGAAGCTGGGCGCAAGTTCGGGCGGGGGGGGGAGGGCTACTACGCCCGCCTCACCCGGCATCGTGGAAGCCTGGTATCGCCTGGCGTAGCCCGGATGCAGCATTGCGGAATCCGGGATCGGGGGGTAGCACGGCGTTGAACCGCGGCAGCCCACCCCCAAGTCAGGGGTGCCGGGAATGAGGGGCGGTGCCGCCGCGATCCCGGATTTCGCTACGCTTCATCCGGGCTACGAGAGGCCGTGCTCGCGCTGCGACCGGGCACCAAACGAGCGCCGGACGATGCCCTTTCAGAGCAACCTGCGGCCCCGCTGCGACGCGCTCAGCAGGATCAGGTCTTCGACGCCTGGCAGATGCTCTCGATGGCCGCATCGAGCGCGGCATTGAACTCGGCGTCGCTCTGCTGGGCGGTCAGGCCTTCGGTCAGCGCGCGCGAGAAGCTCGCGACCATGCCGTGCTGGCGGGCGAGCCGCTTGTTCGCTTCATCGCGCGAGTAGCCGCCGGACAGCGCGACGACCTTCAGCACGCGCGGGTGCTTCACGAAGTCCGCGTACAGATCGTCCTGATCGGGGATCGTCAGCTTCAGCATCACGAGCTGGCCTTCCGGCAGCTTGTCCAGACCCGCCTTCAGGGCGGTCTTGAGCAGATTTTCGGCGGCGGCCTTGTCGGGGCACTTGATGTCGACTTCGGGTTCGATGATCGGCACGAGCCCGGCGTTGATGATCTGCCGCGCCACTTCGAACTGCTGATCGACGACGGCCTGGATGCCGTCCTTGTTCGCCTGCTTGATCACCGAGCGCATCTTCGTGCCGAAGATGCCCTTGGCCTTGGCCCGCGCCAGCAGCGCGTCGAGTTCCGGCATCGGCTTCATCAGCTGCACGCCGTTCGCCTCGTCGGCGAGGCCCTTGTCGACCTTGAGAATCGGCACGACCTTCTTCACGTGCCAGAGATAGTCCGCGGTCGGCCGGCCTTCGACCTCACGATCCATCGTCATCTCGAACAGAATCGCGGCGAGGATGCGATCGCCGTTGAACGCGGGGCTCGTGATGATGCGCGCACGCATTGCATGCACGAGGTCGTACATTTCGCTTTCATTGGACCAGGCGCTTTCGGTGAGACCGTAAAGCTTCAGGGCCTTCGGGGTGCTGCCGCCGCTCTGGTCCAGGGCGGCGATGAAGCCGGTCTGTGTCCGGAATTTCTCTTTCTGCTGCTCGAAATTGCTCACGGCGGGCCTCGGTCTTTTAGGAATCAGACCGGGGATTCTAAACGCCGCAGACTGCCAGCCGCCAGCACATGCACGGGCCGCAGGCGTGCAGCGTTCACGGTTTGACCGATTGCACGCACGCCCCGGGGCCGGGGTGAATCGGCGCTGCCTATGTGCGCCAGCGAACATCGGCGAACCGGCACCGGCGCTACGCTACGCGCTGCCTGACTGACCAGCCGGATCGCGACAGTGCGGCCCGCTGCGCGCCACCGGCCGCCTCAGCGATGCCACCCCCAGGACGCCAACCAAGGACGATGCCCCCATGCGCTTTCCCGCCCGCTTCCCGGCCTGCCCCGGTCGATTCCCCCCGCGCGCGCCACGGGCCCGCGCCAGCCTGTTCGGCGCGCTGCTGGTGACGACCTGCGCCAGCGCCGCGCCGACCGACGACGCGTACCTCGCGGGTTACGCAGCCGGGATGCTGAAACGCGAACTGGCAACGGACGTCGCCGGCATCAAGGTCACGCGGGGCGTGATGACGGTGCCGGTTGGCGCCCTGTCCGCCGACGAGCGCGCGAGTGTGCTGCAGTCGCTGGCGGCGATACCCGGCGTGGTCGCCGTGGAGGCGGTCGAGCGCATGCCCGATTCGGGCGTGTCGGACTCCGCGACGCCCGACGCCCGCCGCATCAACAGCAATCGCGCCAGCGATGCCCCGGTGTTCAGCACCGGCGCGCTGCCCAGTGGCCACCTGTTCAAGCCCCTGATGGCCGACCCGCGCTGGGCGCATTTTTCGGCGGCCTATCGCAATTACGTGGGACGCGAACTCGACGGCAACAACAACGCGTCGGTCAGCTTTGGCGAGACGCTGCCGTTCTATCGCGGCAATGTCGGGCTGGGGTCGGCACAGTGGGAGACGGGGCTGCAGGCCGGCGTGTTCAGTGACTTCAATCTCGACGCGCGTTCGTCCGATCTGATCAACTCGGACTTCATCGCCTCCGTCTATGGCAGCCTGCGCGCCGGCCAGTTCTCCGCGTTCAGCCGTGTCTATCACCAGAGTTCACACCTCGGCGACGAGTTCCTGCTGCAGACGCGACTCGAACGGGTCAATCTCAGCTATGAAGGCGCCGACCTCCGCCTGTCCTACGAGCTGCCGTACGGGCTGCGGGTCTACGGCGGTGGCGGCGGCATCTTTTCGAAGGAGCCGGAGACCATCCAGACGTGGTCGGCGCAGTACGGCGCGGAGTTCCGCAGCCCCTGGCGTTTCGAAAGCACGGCCCTGCGGCCGGTGGCCGGCATCGACATCAAGCAGCACGAACAGAATGAATGGCGCCCGGACGTCTCGGTCAAGGCGGGGCTGCAACTCGACAACGTGATGGCCTTCGGCCGCAAGCTGCAGTTCCTCGCCGAATACTTCAGCGGTTACTCGCCGACCGGCCAGTTCTACCGGGAGAAGGTCGAGTACGTCGGCATTGGTGCCCACTATCATTACTGAGGGGCTGTTGCGGGGTGATCGCGGCGCAGCCGCGTAGGCCCGCCACAAAAAAGACAGGCCGCACGGGGCGGCCTGAACTCACTCTCTGATGAGAACGAGGAGCTTCGGTAGGCGGCCGGCGCGTGGCGCGCCGGCCGCAGTCAACGGTCAACGACCCTCGGTGAGATAGTTCACGTCGAGGATTTTCTTCACATCCTTAATCGTCGTATCCGGGTAGCTGTTGCCCCGGCAGGGCACGAGCGTGCCGCGGCTGTTCTGCACGTCGATCACGTTGATGCTCTGGAACGCGCTCATGCGCGTGCCGGGCGCGGTCGGCTGGGCCTTGAACTTCGCACCGCCCGCCTGGTACTGCGGGTCGTCGGTCCAGACCTTGGACAACTGCCACAGCTTCCACAGCTGGCCGCCCTTGTCGAAGGCGTTCGCGTAGTAGCACTCGCCCGACTGACGGTCGATGTACATGTACTTGCTGCTGTAGGGATGGTTCTCGCGCTTCGGCGTCATCTTCACGACGTCCGTCGTGCGGACCGCCCAGTCGTCGAGCGGAATCAGGCCGTTCGGACCGTAGAACACGGTGTCGGCATTGCGCGAACGCGCAACCGCGAGGATGTCCTTGGTACCGACGTATTCCCAGTTGTGCTCGAGCGGACGGCCCGAGAAGCAGTAGAAATCCTCGAGCGTATGGTCGGTGCCGAGCAGAGAGTCGGACTTCACCTCAACCGATATGCGGCGCACGCGACGCAGGCTCGGGATGTACGCCCAGGAGTCGTCGGACTTGCGCGGATCGTCGTAGCGCAGGATCAGGAAGGCCGTCCCCGAAATGTCGAACGGGGACGTGAATCCCGTGTACTCGCGGAACTCGGTGCCCTTCGCAAAGCCGTCGTCGATCTTGTAGCCGGTTTCGGCGAGATCCGCGCGGTGGCTGAAATACACGCGCTGGTACGGGCCCGTCAGCACGCGCTCAAAGGTGCCGCCGCCCTGGTAGTACTCTTTGTACTTCGCATCGGACATCACTTCGTGCGCGCTGTGCTCGCCCCCTTTGCGCACCCAGACCCAGTGGATGTCTTCGATGCGCAGGCCGTCGTTCTGCCAGCGATAGGCGAAGTTCCACGCCAGGCGGGTGCCGTCCTCGACGCTGCCGGGCTTGAAGGTCGCCGGCTCGAAGGGCTGACCGGCCGTGTAGTTCTCGATCGCGCCGTCGGCGGCGAGCGTGACCTTGGCCTGGAACTGGGCGGTGGCGGACTTGTAGATCTCCGGCGGCGACAGGTCGCCGGCGTCTTTGATTCGCATCTCCATGCCGTCGAAGATCACTTCCGGCTGGTATTCGAGCGGGATGAACGGCCGGATCAGGTCGGCCTTGTCCTGGGTGATCACGTCGCCGTCGATGAACTGCGGCTTCGCGGACTGGTTGTCCTTGAGCCAGGCGAAATGCTCTTCCGGCGTCACGGCGCCGGCGCACAGCGGGTGGGCAACGGCCAGTGCGGTCAGCAAGGCGTTGCGGAGTCCTGTCTTCGTCATGTGTGTCCTCTGGAAGCTTGAAACCATGTGTCAGGCCCTGCGCCGATCGCGCCCATGGCCAGCCCGCTGTAGCGGTCTCATGGGACGGCCGGGCAGGCCGCTCTTCTTCGATTTATGTATACAAAATATACATAGAATCATGGTGCGTTGCGACATAAAAATATTCAAATATTTGTTCTAGATCGTTTATTTTTTATTTCCTTAATTTTGAAGGTTGATTTTTCAATACAATCTGTGCCGCTTTGCAACACAACTGTCCCAAATCAGGCGGCCAGTGTTGCAATGCGATACAGGGACCTTCGAACGGCTCGCGGGCGCTCTGGCTGGCGCAGGGCCAGGCACCTGGCCGGGGCGCCGACGCGGGCGAAAAGGCTGGCGGGACACCCACCGGAAATCCCGGCAACCCGGGCGGCGGACGCGAGCGGCATTGCGGGCCGGCGGACGCCGTGGTTACGCTGGCGCCGGCACCCCAGAGGTCGTTCGCGCATGACGCTCTATCGCACCCGCCACCGCGATCCGCTGTTCCACGAAGTCACGACGCGGTGTCGCGTCCACCTGTTCGCCCGCGATCCGGCGCAGCGCTGGGGCGAGGCGCTGGCGCAGGAGCAGGACAGCTTTCGTGACGTCTGCCGGGTCATGCATCGGCTCGCGTTCGGCGGTGGTCGGGGCGCCCTCACGCTGCCGCTCGCGTCGCTCGCCTACCGTCTCGTGTACCGGCACTGGGGCCAGTACACCGCCGACAGCGACTGGCTGGCCGCGCAGTCCGGGGGGCTGCGGAGCCCGGCGCAGTGCGCATTCCTGCAGCGGCAGTATTCGTGGGCGCACGCGAGCCCCTACACCGGCGGCTGCAGCACCGTGACGGTGTGGGACGAGACCGCCGGGGAAATGGTGTGTTTTCGCAGCCTCGACTGGCCGGCGGCAGAGGCCATTGGCCGCACGACCCGCATCTTCGAGCTGATCGGTCCGGATGGCGCGGTGCACGGTCGTTCGGCCGGCATGATGGGGATGCTCGGCATCCTGACCGCCGTGCGCGACGGCGTCTCGGTGGTGCTGAACTACGCGCCATCGCCCGGGCTGGCGGGCCGCTTCAGGCCGGATCCGACCCTGATGCTGCGCCGCTTCCTCGAAGACCTGTCGGTGCAAGGCTATGCCGACGCGGTGGAATGGCTGCGCCGTGAACGGCCCGGAGCCCCATGTTTCGTTACCGTGTGCGGTACGGCGCGCGGTGACGCCTGCGTGCTGGCCTGGGACGTCGCCGGTCCGCCCGAAATCCGCCGGGCCGACGAGCGCACCGGCATCCTCGTGCAGACCAATCACTATCACGACGACAACGCGGCGGTCCGGCGCAACAAACGCCAGTTGCACGAGGCACCCGCCGACGGCTGGTTCCACACCCGGCTCCAGCGCAACAGCCGGCAACGGGCACGGACACTGCACGCGGCGCTCGACGCGCTCGTGCACAGCGGCCGCACCCCCGACAGCGCGGCCCTGTGCGAACTCTATCGACAGCCGCCGGTGTGGAATCACGAAACCGCGCACTGGGTCGAGCTGCGGCCACGACACAACCAGTTGCGGGTATGGGTGCATCGCGAAGATCTCGCCGCCTGATCCGCCCGCCGCTACCGTTTGCGCGCCGACTGATCCACCATGGGATCGGCGCTGCATGGCCGCCCGACCGCCATGCCCCGGTACCAGGAGAAGCCCGATGGTCAACACCGCCCCGATCACCGATCTGGATTTCACCGAAGCCGAAATGGAAGCGCATGTCGCACGCTTCGCCGACATTCCGAGCACCGCCAAGTCCTTCATCGATACGCGCCTGCCCGGCCACGAGCGCGACATCTACACCATCATCGGCGGCGGCGTGCTCGAGGATCCGGACATCCGCCCGCCGCTGGCGCCGCAGGATTTTCATCTCGCGATCATCCGCGCCGACCCGGGCAAGGGCGCCGCGCTGCATTCGCACCTGACCCAGGAAGTGTTCATGCCGCTGTCGGGCCGCTGGGCGATCTGCTGGGGCCCGACCGGCGAACGCGAAGTGATCCTCGGCCAGTACGACACGATTTCGGTCCCCGTGCAGGTGATGCGCGGCTTTCGCAACGTCGGCGACGACAGCGCGATGATGCTCGCGATCGTCGGCGGTCACGATCCGGGCCGCGTCGGCTGGCCGGAAGAAATGAAGGAGCGCGTGCGTGGCATCGGCTATGAACTGACCGCCGACGGCGTGCTGCGCGAAATCGCGCCGGCGCCGCGATGAGCGCCTACGCGGCGTTTCGCGAAACCGCGGCGCTGACGCCCGACGAAGTTGCGCGCTACCGGCAGCAGGGCCAGCTGACCCCGACGTGGCGATTGCCGACCGCGCTGCTGTCGCGGATGCAGGACGCGCTCGCGCGCCTGCTCGCCGCGCGCACCGATGTCCGGCCGGACTTCATCGCGTTGCCGCACGTGCCGTGGAACGACGATGAAGGCCTGGAAATCGCGCGAGAATTCTTCGATTTCGTCACCGATCCCGATCTGCTGGACATCGTCTCCGCCGTGATCGGTCCGGACATCGTGCTGTGGGCGTCGTCAGTGTTCTGCAAACCGCCCGGCGTCGGCCTCGAGGTGCCGTGGCACCAGGACGGCCAGTACTGGCCGATACGCCCGCGCGAAACGGTGACGGTGTGGATCGCCCTCGACGACGTCACGCGCGAAAACGGCTGCATGCGCGTCATCCCGGGCTCGCATCGCATGGGCGAGTTCAGCCACGAACAGAGCGATCGCGAGGACCTGGTCCTCAACAACGTGCTGAACGACCCACGCATCGACCTCGCAAGCGCCTATGATGTGATCCTGACGGCGGGCGAACTGTCGCTGCACGATGCGAACCTCGTGCACGGCTCGCAGCCCAACCGTTCGAACCGGCGTCCCGCGGGATTCGCGATCC
>LNFM01010310.1_pt1 | contig 13212 bp, 10 predicted proteins | sample 596031 | NCBI WGS metagenome assembly LNFM01 (sample SAMN04254537, study PRJNA301005) | activated carbon metagenome | isolation source: dual media filters at the Ann Arbor, Michigan drinking water treatment plant | place: USA: Ann Arbor
CTCGCGCAAGGCCAGGCGATAATCCGGGAGACTCTCCAGCACATAGCTCGCCAGGACGACGTCCATGCCGGCATCGGGCAGGGCGATCTTGTCCGGGGACAGCGTTTCGGCCTTGCCGGTCTTCGGCGGCTCATCGGCACGGCGGAAGCTGCGGAACCAGCCGCCGGCAACCCCACGATCCCGGCCGAATTGCAGCGCATTGAGGCTGGAGAAGCGGTGCGGACGGACCTTGTCGAAGATCTGGCGGACCGCACGGTGGCGCTCGAAGCTGCCGCAGCCGGCGCAGACCGGGGGGATGCCGTCCCCCACCATGCGGTGGTTGGGGCCGGGCTTGAAGGCCAGGCTGCCGCAGATGTTGCAGGGGGCGAGTGCGGTTTCACGCAGGGGGGCCGCGGGGGGCGGCGTGGGGGGCGGCTGGCCGCCACTCTCGGCCCCCGCAGGGCGCCGAACCATCGGCTTGGTCGTCTTGGTGGACATGGTGCGGCCTCTTCCGGTCAGGGGCGGAGCTGGTCGAAGTGCCGCATGATGGCTTGCACCCGGGTGGGCCAACTTACGGCCGCCAGGACCTCGGGATCAACGCCCCCGGCGCGTGGCGCGGCGTGCCCCACTGCCGCCTCCACCGCGGCGAGGAAGCCCTCATGCGTCGCGGCGACCGAGACCAGCGGGCCGATATCACCGATATTGGCGACCTCCGTGGTCACGATCGGAACGCCCAGCGCGTAATAGACGTAGAGCTTCAGCGGATTCATGTTCTCGCTGAGCGCATTGCTGAGGTGCGGCATCATCGCCACGTCGAAATGCCGGATATAGGCCAGCGCCTCGTGATAGGGGCGCACGCCCAGGAGATGGATGTTCGGCGTACCCGCGGCGAGCGCGATGACGTCCTTGGCGTCATGCGCGGAGCCGACCAGCACGATGCTCCAATCCGGATGCGCCAGCGCCAGTTTTTCGATCAGGCCAAGGTCCACGCGGTCGCGCAGATTGCCGACATAGCCGATGATGGGGCGCGGCAGGTCCGCCAGGTCCTCGGGCAATTCCCATTGCTGGCCGGGCGCGAAGACCTCGGCCCCGTTGGGTACGACGACGATGTCCTGCCGCAGGTCGCGGAAGCCCTCGCGCACCGGATCGCAATTGGCGACGGCGAGGTCGGCATCGGCAAGGATCTCGCGGTAGTTGCGCGCCACGCGCTCCATGTAGTCCGGCCGGGCCTGCCATTTGCGCTGGTCATCGATCAGGTCGGCGATGACATGGGAGAAGCCGATCTCGGCCTGGATCTGCGGGAAGTCGAAGACCACCGGGCAGACCCAGGCGACGGCCGAGGAATCGAAGCCCGTCTCGCGCATCGTGGCCTTGATGAAGTCGAGATATTCCTGCCGGCCCGGCAGTTTCTGGCCCAGCGCGGTCTGCGGCTTGCTGCCGTCGCGGCACAGGAAGCTGCGGCGTATCACGCGCGGGGAATCCGCCATGCGCAGCACGCGGCGCATGGTGTTCAGGTAGACCAGGTTGCCCTGGTGCAGCCGCGCATGCTCGCCGCGGTCGAGATTGCGCTCCAGGTCGCTGAGCGAAAGGATGCGGTCGAAATGCAGGATGCGGCCGACACGGCCGCTTTGCAGCAGGTACTTCACCATCATGTCCGAGCGACGGCCATAGAGGTCGGAGTCGTTCTGCTTCCAGAAGAAGACCAGGTCGAAAGGCGCGTCGCGGCGCACCACGGCGGGTGAGGCGATGCCGCGGATGCGGTCGAGCAGCGGATGCTCCACCGCGAAATGATCCGCAATGCGCAGCACCGTCTCGGCCAGCAGGGGCGAGGGCGGCATGCGGCTCGCCTCGGCCGCGATGCGCTCGGCCATCTCGATGCGGGAACTGTTCACCGCGAAGCTGAATTCGGAGAGGAAGGTGCGCCGCACGCGCGCGATTTCCGCCGGCGGCAGGTCCTCGTAACGCACGGCGGAGCGCAGCACGCGGTCCAGATCGGCATCATCATCGACCACCGTGACGGCGCGCTGGGCGATGAGGTCTTCCAGCGGCGGCACGCGCGTGACGATGGCGGGCAGGCCGATGGACAGCGCATCGGTCAGCTTGGCCGGGATCTGGTATTCCGCGATGGGCGAGGCCGGGTCCTGCAGGATGGCCACCTGGTCGGCCATCTGGATCAACTCATGCAGGCGTTCCCAGGGCTGGTTGCCGAAGAAGCGGATGCGGGCCTTCTTGTACTTGGTGAAGACGGCGCGCGTGCGCGCATCGGTAATGGTGCCGATGATGACAAAGACCAGCCGGTCATCGTCGATCCGCTCCAGCGCATCGGCGATGCGGTAGATGCCCTTGTGCGGGCGCGGCGTGCCGATGAAGACGATGGCGATGTCATCGGGCGTAAGGCCGAATTCCTGCCGGACCCGAGCACGCACCTCGGGTTCGGCGCGGAAGTTACGCTCATTGCGGCCATGCCGGACGAAGAGCCCGCCGAAGCGGCGCTGCAGCGCCGGGTTGGAGACGGTGACGGCATCCACATGCTCGACCAGCGTCTCGCCCAGCCGCGTCCAGACCTCGCCGAAGGGCATCTTCGTCCCGGCCGGGTCCGCCTTGGCCGCGGCCATCGCATCCTCGAGGCCGAGCGGCGTCTGCTCCTTGAAGAAGGAAAGCTCGTGATCATCCACATCCACCAGCAGGGCGCTGCCCTTGAGCAGGCGGAAGAGGATGCCGAGCAGGAAGGAGGGCAGGCGAGGCTTGGAGACATAGACCACATCGGGGTCATGGCGTTCCACCGCATCCAGCGCGTTGCGCAGGAAATCCGGGAATTCCCCGCCCTCGAAGATGCTGGTGGGGATGTCCGTCAGGCCGCGGATGGGGGGCCAGATGCCATCGCCGAATTGCTTGAAGCTGGGGCCGGTGAATGCGACGTCGAAGCGCTCACGCGCCATGTCCGCCAGAAGGTAGCTGCGGCCCACGGGGTTGTGGCCCATGTCCCAGGAGATGACGAGCATGCGCGGCGGTGTGGCGCGCTCGGCCCGGATCACCGGCGCCATGGGGCGCGTGGCGAGGCGCGGCACGGCCCGTTTTACGGTTGGTGCCGGGGCCTCGGCGATGGGCCGCGCCGCGATGGGGTCGGCCGCCCGCCTGGCGCGCACCGGAACCAGGTTGCCCGGGGTGGCGCCCCTGCGAGCCGCACGCTCGGCTTGGGGTGGTGCGGCCGCCAGTGGTGCGGACTGTGACGGCTCGGGCCGGGAAGGCCCAGGCCGTGAATGCTCAGGCCGCGAATGCTCAGGCCGCGAATGCTCAGGCCGCGAATGCTCAGGCCGCGAATGCTGGGGGCGCGGCGGCGGCGGGGCGACGGCGCTGGCAATGGCGCGGATGAAATGCGCCTCGCGCGAGAACAGCCCACCGACCCGGCGGCTGTCGAAGGTCTGCCGCAATGCGGGGTCCCAGCGGAAGCCCCGCGCTTCCAGGACGCGCTCATAATCCCGGCGACCGCGATAGGCGACGTGCTGGACCTTCTGCTCCCGGTTCTCCGGCATGAAGTCATGCAGCAGAAGGGCACCGCCCTCCGCCAGCCCGTCCAGGGCGGCGCCGAGAACCTTCTCCCAGCTCGCATCATCGGGAAACATGGAAAGGGTGTAGGTGCACAGCACCAGGCCATGCCGGCTTGACGGACGCCATTGGGTGAGATCCGCCTCCTCGAAGGTGAAGGAGGGGTAGGTTTCCCGCGCGATCCGAAGCGCGACGGGCGAGACATCCACGCCCAGATACTGCACGGAGCCAGGCCGCAGCCCGGCGCAGGCGCGACCATAGCCACAGCCAAGGTCGAGAATCGAGCGTGGGGAAAGCTGGGTGACGACCTCCTCAAGGAACTCCGCGAAAAGCCGGTCCCCGGAGAGGTTTTGCTCGTGGGACAGCGAGAGGTTTCCCACTGAGCGCGCATCGCCGGCATATTGGGCATGCCGACGCAGCCAATAGGCCTTCTGGTCGAAGCTCTCGTCACCCATCATGAGGCAAGCGTGGCCCCTGAGCGGCATTGGCCCGGATTGCTGGCCCCCGCCGCAAGAACCGGGCGGGCTGCGACGCCCGGCGCGCTGACGAAATCTGCGCCGCGGCGCTGTACGATGCTCCTCACGCCAGCCATCGAAGCACTCCAGGAAATCGCAATAAAGCGATGCGCGTCAGAAATTTTACAAATAACGAAGTCTGATCAAGTGCATACCGGCTTGCGCCGCAATTGACCAGAGACATCATCGCCCCCCGCGCGCCATGCCAAGGCCGTGCTGCCGCATTTTGTGGCAGATGTCCGGGTGGCTGGCTCTGCCGGGTATCGGCACGTGCCGAGGCGCCAGGGCGATATCGCCAAGCCCGGCGCGAGGGTTCATCCTGGCTCCTTGGACCCGCAGGAGACCGCCATGACCCAGCACGCGCTCCAGGCCGCCCAGGCCTGGCTGCCGGATCTCGCCGCCATCCGGCAGGATATCCACGCCCATCCCGAACTGGGGATGGAGGAGGTCCGGACGGCCGCCCTCGTTGCACGCCATCTCCGCGAATGGGGTGTGGAGGTCACCGAGGGCGTGGGGCAGCTTGGTGTCATCGGCACCATTCGCGGCACCAGGCCCGGCCAGCGCGTCATCGGCCTGCGCGCCGACATGGACGCGCTGCCCATCCCGGAGCAGACCGGCCTGCCCTATGCCTCGAAGAACCCCGGCATCATGCATGCCTGCGGCCATGACGGGCACACCACCATGCTGCTGGGTGCCGCGCGCTGGCTCGCCGAGAATCGCGACTTCGCCGGCACCGTCCACCTGATCTTCCAGCCGGCCGAGGAGGGCCGCGGCGGCGCCCGCGCCATGCTGGCCGACGGGCTGTTCGAGCGCTTCCCCTGCGATGCGATCTACGGCCTGCACAACGCGCCGCGCCGCGCGGCCGGCCATTTCGCGATCCGCCCCGGCCCCACCATGGCGGCCGCCGACCGCTTCACCGTGGCGTTCCGCGGCACCGGCGGGCATGGTGGCTCCACCCCGCATCTGGCCACCGACATCACCATCGTGCAGGCGCATTTCGTCCTGGCCTTGCAGACCATCATCGGGCGCAACGTGGCGGCCAAGGATGCGGCGGTGCTGAGCGTGGGGGCGATCAGCGGCGGCTCCCATATCGGCGCCAATGTCATGCCGGCCGAGCTCATCATCAGCGGCACGGCGCGCAGCTACACGCCCGCCGTTCGGGACCTGCTGGAGCGCCGCATCGGCGAGCTCGCGCATGGCCTGGCCGCTGCGCATGGCTGCACGGCGGAGGTCGAGTATCGCCGCGGCGTGCCGGCCACCGTGAACCACCCCGAGCAGACCAAGGTCGCCTATGCCGCCGCCGTCGCCGTGGTGGGTGCACAGGCCGTGGACCCGAACCCCGACCCCAGCACGGGCGCCGAGGATTTTGCGCTAATGCTGGAGCAGCGGCCGGGCGCCTTCATGTCGATCGGCGGCGGTGCGCCCGATGGCGCCTCGCCCGCGCTCCACACGCCGCTGTTTGACTTCAATGACGCGACGATCCCGCTCGGCGTCGCCTATTGGGCGAGCCTGGTCGCGCAGGAATTGGCCAATCCGGAGGGCTGAGCGGGCGTCGAAGCATCGCCGCGCGACCCGACATGGCGGAGCGAAGGCCCGCGCCTTCCACCGCGACCTGTGCCGCGACAGGGCAGGGTGCTCCAGCCCAAGCCTTCGGCAGCTGTGGCGCGGTCCTGGGCAGTCGCCGTCCTGTGGGGCTCGATTTCACGCGCAACCCTGCTATGTCATCCGGTAATGAGTGGTTCAGAACTGCAACCCGTCAGGGCTGGGAGAATAAGCATGGGTGAAGACGATCTGCGCCAGATGATCGGGCGCGTGAAGAATGGCAGCCTTTCGCGCCGCGGCTTTATCCGCCGCATGGCGGCCGTGGGCCTGACGGCGCCGATGGCGACGCAGCTGCTGGCGATCTCGGGCGCGGGCTCGGCCCAGGCCCAGGGTGGGGCCCAGGGCAGCATGCCCGTCTACCGCCCGACGCGGCGCGGCGGCGGCGGCCCGCTCAAGGTGCTGTATTGGCAGGCTTCCACGCTGCTGAACCCGCATTTCGCGGTGGGCACCACCAACCAGGATGCGAGCCGCGTCTTCTATGAGCCGCTGGCCGGCTGGGCCGCCGATGGGACGCTGCACCCCGTCCTCGCCGCCGAGATCCCCTCGCTGGAAAATGGCGGCCTTCAGGCCGATGGCCGCTCGGTCACCTGGAAGCTGAAGCGCGGCGTGAAGTGGCATGACGGCCAGGATTTCTCGGCCGATGACGTGGTCTTCAACTGGGAATACTCGCGCAACGCCGCCGTCGCCGCCGTCACCTCCGGCAGCTATCGCGACGTGAATGTGGTGAAGGTGGATGACCACACGGTCCGCGTCGAATTCACCCAGCCCACGCCCTTCTGGGCCGATGCCTTCGTCGCCGCCACCGGCCAGCTGATCCCCAGGCATCTCTTCCAGGCCTTCAACGGCGCCAATTCGCGCGATGCACCGACCAACCTGCGCCCCGTCGGCACCGGCGCCTATCGCTTCAGCAGCTTCCTGCCGGGCGACACGCTGCGGGCCGAGCTGAACCCCAACTACCACATGAACAACCGCCCCTTCTTCGACACGCTGGAGGTGAAGGGCGGCGGCGATGCGGTCTCCGCCGCGCGCGCCGTGCTGCAGACGGGCGATTTCGACTATGCCTGGAACCTCCAGGTCGAAGATGACCTGCTGAAGCGCCTGGAAGCCGCCAATCGCGGCCGCGTGAACATCGTGGAGAGCGGCGGCATCGAGTTCGTGCAGCTCAACGTGACCGACCCCAACCGCGAGGTGGATGGCGAGCGCTCGCATGTCAGCACGCAGCACCCGGCCTTCTCGGACCCCGCGGTGCGACAGGCCATGGCGCTGCTGATCGACCGCAACGCGCTGGAGCAGTTCATCTATGGCCGCGGCGGCCCGGCGACGGCCAACTTCCTGAACAACCCGCCGCGCTTCACCTCGCCCAACATGCGCTGGGAATTCAGCATCCAGAAGGCGAATGAGATCCTCGACGCCGCCGGCTGGGTGCGCGGGCGGGACGGCATTCGCGCCAAGAACAACGTGCGGCTGCGCTTCATCTACCAGACCTCGGTCAACGCGCCGCGGCAGCGCACCCAGGCGGTGTACAAGCAGGCGGCGCAGCGGGCGGGCATTGACCTCGAATTGAAGTCGGTCACGGCCTCGGTGTTCTTCTCCTCGGATGTCGCGAACCCGGACACCTTCACCAAATTCTACGCCGACATGCAGATGTACACGACCACGATGCCGCAGGCGGACCCGCAGCGCTTCATGAACCAGTACGTCTCCTGGGAGATGTCCACCCGCGCCAATTCCTGGCAGGGGCGCAACATCGTGCGCTGGAAGAACGACGAGTATGACGCCGCCTTCCGCGCGGCGGAGAGCGAGATCGACCCGGTCAAGCGGGCGGCTCTCTTCATCCGCATGAATGACCTGATCGTGGGCAGCAACCACATCATCCCGCTGGTGAAGCGGCCGCTCGTCAGCGGCAGCGTGAACAACCTCCGCCATGTGCTGAGCGGCTGGGACGGCACCTTCTGGGCGCTGCAGGATTGGTGGCGCGAGACCTGATCCACCCGTGGCCCAGTATCTTTTCCGCCGCCTGCTGATCGCGATCCCGAGCCTGCTCGGGATCAGCGTCATCCTGTTCACCGTGCTGGCGCTGGCGCCGGGTGATCCCTTCGAGGAGCTGGCCACCAACCCGGCCATCCCGCCCGAGGTGCGCCTGGCACTCCGCGCCAGCCTCGGCATCGATGACCCGGTGCATATCCGGTATTTCCGTTGGCTCAGTTCCATGCTGCAGGGCGAATGGGGCTTCTCCTTCGTCAGCCGCGTGGATGTGGACCAGCTGATCCTGCAGCGCCTGCCGGTGACGCTGGTGGTGATCGGCGCCTCGCAGATCCTGGCACTCGCCATCGCGCTGCCGGTCGGCATCATGGCGGCGACGCGGCCCTATTCCATCTTCGACCAGGTGGCGAACACGCTCGCCTTCGTCGGCTTCTCGCTGCCCACCTTCTTCACCGGGCTGCTGCTGATCATGCTGTTCTCCATCCACCTCGACTGGCTGCCCTTCGTCTATCGCGCGCAGATTGACGCGAGCGGGTGGCAATGGTGGTGGCAGCACATCAAGCAATCCATCATGCCCATCGCAGTGCTGGGCCTCTTCCAGGGAGCGGCCTGGACGCGCTTCGTGCGCTCTGCCGTGCTCGACGTGGTGCGGCTCGACTATGTGACGACGGCGCGCGCCAAGGGCATCCCCGAGCGGCGGGTGATCAACCGCCATGTGGTGCGCAACGCGCTGATCCCGGTGGTGACGCTGGTGGCGCTGCAGATGCCGGCCGTTTTCGGCGGCGCCATCGTGACCGAGCAGATCTTCCGCGTCCCCGGCATTGGCTCGCTGCTGATCTCGGCGGTGCTGGCCAATGACACGCCGGTGATCATGGCGGTGACCTTCGTCTTCGCCTGCCTTGTCATCTTCTTCAACCTGCTCGCGGATGTGATCTATGGCTGGCTCGACCCCCGCATCAGCTACAATTGACGCGCTGGCCGGCGCGGCGCGCCGCGCGCCGGTGACGCCGGCGGCCGAGGCCTGGCGCCGCTTCCGCAAGCACAAGCTCGCGGTGGGCAGCGCCTTGGTGCTCGGCCTCATGATCCTGGCGGTGCTCTTTGGCCCGCTCTTCTGGACCGTGCCGATCGACGAGATCGACTTCACCGCCCGCCTCCAGGGCCCGTCGCTGGCCCATCCCTTCGGCACCGACGACCTGGGGCAGGACCTGCTGGCGCGCGTGCTCTATGGCGGGCAGATCTCGCTGGCCGTGGGCTTCGCGGCGATGGGTGTGGCCGTCACCGTGGGCGTCCTGGTCGGCGCCATCGCTGGCATGTCCAAGGGGCCGGTGGATGTGGCGCTGATGTGGGTGACGGACCTGTTCCTCTCGCTCCCGCAGCTGCCGCTGCTGCTGCTCATCATCTACCTGTTTCGCGACGCGCTGGCCGAGGTGGTGGGCCAGGAGCTCGGCGTCTTCATCATGATCGTGGCGGTGATCGGCCTGTTCAACTGGATGCAGGTGGCCCGCCTGGTGCGCGCGCAGTTCTTCTCCCTGCGCGAGAAGGAATTCGTGGAAGCGGCCCGCGCGCTGGGCGCCTCGCGCGCGCGGATCGTCGTGCAGCACATCCTGCCCAATGCGCTCGGGCCCGTGATCGTGGCGGCCTCCATTGATGTCGCGGGTGCCATCCTGGCGGAATCCACGCTGTCCTTCCTGGGCCTCGGCTTCCCGCCGGATACGCCCACCTGGGGGCGCCTGCTCTTCGATGCGAAGGACAATCTGGACTTCGCCCCGCATTGGGCGATCTTCCCCGGCCTCGCCATCTTCCTGACGGTGCTGACCATCAACTTCGTGGGGGATGGCTTGCGCGATGCACTCGATCCGCGGCGCGTGCAGTGAGCGCCCATTCCACCGGGGGCGCCCCGCTGCTCGACATTTCGGGCCTGAAAGTCCACTTCAAGACGGATGACGGCATGGTCCGCGCCGTGGATGGCGTGGACATCTCCGTCAACCGCGGCGAGACTGTCTCCATCGTGGGCGAGAGCGGCTGCGGCAAGACCGTGACCGCGATGACGGTGCTGAAGCTCATCGCCATGCCGCCCGGCCGGATCATGGCGGGCCAGATCCTCTTCGAAGGCCGCGACCTCGTGCCGATGGCGATGGAGGAGATGCGCGCCATCCGCTCCAAGCAGATCGGCATCGTCTTCCAGGAGCCGATGACCTCGCTGAACCCGGTCTATACGGTGGGCCAGCAGATCGCCGAGACGGTGCGCCACCATGAGGGGCTCTCCAAGCGCGCCGCCTTCGACCGCGCGGCGGAAATGCTCTCGCTGGTGCAGATCCCCAACCCGCAGAAGCGCGTGCATGACTATCCGCACCAGTTCTCGGGCGGCATGCGGCAGCGCGTGATGATCGCCATGGCGCTCTCCTGCAACCCGAAGCTGCTCATCGCCGATGAGCCCACCACGGCGCTCGACGTCACCATCCAGGCGCAGATCCTGGAATTGATGAACGAGATGAAGCAGCGCCTGGGCATGTCCATCCTGCTCATCACCCACGCGATGGGCGTGGTGGCCGAGACGGCGCAGCGCGTCATCGTCATGTATGCCGGCAAGGTGGTGGAGGATGCGACGGTGGAGAACCTCTTCGCCAACCCGCGCCACCCCTACACCCAGGGGCTGATCCGCTCGATCCCGCGCATTGACCTGGCCGCCACCACGCATACGCGTCTGGAAGCGATCCCGGGCTCGGTGCCGAGCCTGCTCAATCCGCCGGTGGGCTGCCGTTTCGCCGCGCGCTGCCGCTACGCCCAGCCCGCCTGCGTGGAAGCCGAGCCGCCGCTGCGCGAGGTCGCTCCCGGGCACAAGGTGGCCTGCATCCTATGACCCAGCCCCTCCTCAGCGTGAAGAACCTGGTGAAGCGCTTCCCCGTGAAGGGGGGCCTGCTGCGCCGCACGGTGGATCACGTCCATGCCGTCAGCGGCGTCACCTTCGATCTCCAGGCCGGCGAGACGCTGGGCCTGGTGGGTGAATCCGGCTGCGGCAAATCCACCACCGGCCGCCTTATCCTGCGCCTGATCGAGCCCACTTCCGGCGAGGTGCGCTTCGAAGGCCGCGACGTCACGGCGCTGGACAATGAGCATCTCGGCACGCTGCGCCGGGACATGCAGATCATCTTCCAGGACCCCTTCGCCTCGCTCAATCCGCGCATGACGGTGGGCAGCATCATCGCCGAGGCGCTGATCATCCACAAACTCGCCAGGACCGCGCGGGAGCGCGAGGACCGCGTGGTGGAGCTGCTGGAGACGGTCGGCCTCAACGCCGACCACATGCGCCGCTTCCCGCATGAATTCTCAGGCGGCCAGCGCCAGCGCATCGGCATCGCACGGGCGCTGGCGGTCAAGCCCAAGCTGGTCATCTGCGACGAGCCGGTCAGCGCGCTCGACGTCTCGATCCAGGCGCAGGTGGTGAACCTGCTGGAAGACCTGCAGGAGAAGTTCGGCCTCACCTTCCTCTTCATCGCGCATGATCTTTCGGTGGTGGAGCACATCAGCGACCGTGTCGCCGTCATGTATCTCGGCCGCATCGTCGAGATCGCCTCGGCGCGGGACCTCTACACCAACCCGCTGCACCCCTACACCGAGGCGCTGCTCTCCGCCGTGCCCATCCCGGACCCCACGGTGAAGCGGCAGCGCATCATGCTGAAGGGCGATGTGCCGAGCCCGCTGCGCCCGCCCTCCGGCTGCCATTTCCACACGCGCTGCCCCATCGCCAATGCGGGGAATTGCGTGCGCGAGGTGCCGGAGCTGCGCGAGGTGACGCCCGGGCATTGGGTCTCCTGCCACCTGCGCGGCTAGGCGCGTGCTGCGTCGTTGCGCAAACGTCATGCGCCCGAAAGTTGTCGCACGGCCTTGCCGCGCTTTATTCCGAGGTGCGCGCACGGATTTTACGGCGCCGGCTTCGGAAGGAACATCCCCAACATGCGTTCATTGGCTCTCGCCGCCGCCCTGATCGCCCTCTCCCCCCTGGCCGCGCTTGCGCAAGATGCGCCGGCCGGTGTTCCGGAGAATGGCCAGCGGCTCTTCAACCAGTGCCGTGTCTGCCACACCCCGAATGAGGGTGGCCGCAGCGGCGTCGGGCCCAACCTGTACCGCGTCTATGGCCGCCCGGCCGGTTCCATCGAGGGCTTCCGCTACTCCGCCCCGATGCGCGAGCGCGCCGCGGCCGGCCTGGTCTGGAACGAGGCCAATTTGCGCGCCTACCTGGCGGACCCCAAGGCCGTGGTTCCGGCGGGCACGATGTCCTTCGCGGGCTTCAAGGACAATGCGCAGAACATCAGCGACGTGATCGCCTATCTCCGCCAGGTCGGCGGGCAATAAGCTCAGCGGCGCCAACGCGCCGCCAGATCCCAGAGATGGGCGCCCAGTGCGCCCATCAGAGGCAGTGCCACCAGGGGCCAGCCGGCCCCGGTGAGCGCGGCCCGCAGGCTGAGCGCGAAGGCCGCGCCCGCCAGCAGGAAGGGCAGCACAGCCCGTAGCGGCATGCCCTGGCCGGTGCGCTGGTGCCACCACCAGATCGCCACGCCCTCCAGCAGCAATGTCAGCAGGATGAGGTCGGCCACGCGGCCGGAGGCGAAGAATTCCGCCATCAGCCGAAGGGCGCGTTGAGGCGGATGATCGCCCAGTTCAGGCAGGCGGCGAAGGTCACCCAGGCCAGGTAGGGCGCGATGAGCTGTGCCGCGCGCCGGTCATGCCGGCGGGCCTCAAGGATCATCGCCAGGATGGACAACCAAAGCGGCACCACCTCGATCATCGCCCAGTCCGGCCGCTGCAAGGTGAAGAACAGCAGGCTCCAGCCCGCATTCAGCAGCCCATTCACCACAAAGAGCACGACCAGCAGGCGCCCTGCCCCCGCCCGCCAGGCGCGGACGAAGCCGAAGGCGGAGAGCGCGAAGATCAAGGTCCAGGCCGGGCCGAAGGCCCAGTCCGGCGGTTGGAACCAGGGGCGCTCCAGCCCCCGATACCAGGGGGTGAGGGGCGTCAGCGCCGCGCCCAGGGCTGCGGTTCCCACCGCCCAGGCGATGGCGATGAGCACCGGCGTCCATTTGGCCTTCAGCATGCGTCTCTCCGATCCCCGCGAAACCCGCTCGCGAGCATCAAATGGGTATTGCACGCCGCGCGGGAATGCCCATTAAGGCAATGTGAGATCAATGATTCGGAGGATCAACGCGATGCAGGTTTGGAAGTTGGCGGCGGCGGCCGCATTGGCGATGGCCCCGCTGGGTGGTGCAATGGCGCAGGACGCCGATGCCGGGGTGCGCGTCTTCAACCAGTGCCGGGCCTGCCACACCATCAACCAGGGTGGCCGCAACGGGGTGGGCCCCAATCTCTACGGCGTCTGGGGGCGTGCGGCCGGTGCCGTCGAGGGCTTCCGCTACTCCGCGCCGATGCGCGCCAAGGCCGGTGAAGGATTGGTCTGGAACGCGGATAACATGCGCGCCTATCTGACCGACCCAAAGGCGTTGGTGCCCGGCGGGTCCATGTCCTTCGCGGGCATCCGGAACGAGCAGCAGCTGAACGATCTGATCGCCTATCTGCAGCGCGCCAGCACCGC
>LNFM01027427.1_pt1 | contig 13212 bp, 15 predicted proteins | sample 596031 | NCBI WGS metagenome assembly LNFM01 (sample SAMN04254537, study PRJNA301005) | activated carbon metagenome | isolation source: dual media filters at the Ann Arbor, Michigan drinking water treatment plant | place: USA: Ann Arbor
ACGCGAGGTTCTGCGCCACCGTCATGGTGTCGTAGATCACCGGGAACTGGAACACCTGCGCGATGTTGCGCTGCTGCGGGCTCTGGCGCGTCACGTCGCGTCCGTCGAACTGCACCGTGCCTTGCGACGGCACGAGCAGGCCCGAGATGATGTTCAGCATGGTGGTCTTGCCGCAGCCCGACGGGCCCAGCAGCGCATACGCGCCGCCATCCTCGAAGGTCATCTTCAGCGGCAGCAGCGCGTAGTCCTCGTCCTTCGTGGGATGCGGCTTGTACGCGTGCGCCAGATCGAGTTCGATGCGTGCCATCAGGCGGCCCTCCCGGGGCGAGCCGGGGAGCGCACCAGCGGGCCCCCGGCGTCAAAGACAAACAGGCTGTCGGGCTGCAGGTACAACGTGATCGGGTCGCCCAGCGGGCACACATGCACGCCGGTGAGCTGGGCCACCAGCTCACCCACCAGCGTGTGCACGTGCACGAAGGTGTCGGAGCCTGCGATTTCGGCCAGTTCCACCCGCCCGGGCAAGGCCACGTCACCCGACCGCTGCGTCACGCGCAGGCCACCGGCGCGCAGGCCCAACGTTAGGCGCTTGGGCGCGTCGGCCGGCAACGCCAGCGACCAGACCTCGCCACCCTGCACCCGCACACCGCCGGCCACCGCCTCGGCGGCCATCAGGTTCATCGGCGGGTCGCTGAAGGCGCGCGCCACGCGGATGCTTTTGGGCGTGTGGAACACCTCGGCGGTGGGGCCGTACTGCAGCAGCTCGCCCGCGTCCATCACGGCGGTGTAGCCGCCCAGCAGCAGCGCTTCGCCCGGCTCGGTGGTGGCGTAGACCACGGTGGAGTCGCCGGTGGCAAACAGCTGGGTGAGTTCCTCGCGCAGCTCTTCGCGCAGCTTGTAGTCCAGGTTCACCAGAGGTTCGTCGAACAACATCAGCGGCGCCTGTTTGGCCAGTGCCCGCGCCAGCGCCACGCGCTGTTGCTGCCCGCCCGAAAGCTCGGCCGGCAGGCGGTCGAGGAACATGTCGATGTGCAGGCGCGCGGCGATGTCGCGCACCTTCTGGTCGATGTTGCGGTCGCCGCGCAGGCGCATCGGCGAGGCGATGTTCTGCGCCACCGTCATCGAGGGGTAGTTCACAAACTGCTGGTAGACCATGGCCACGTTGCGCTGGCGCACCGACATGCGCGGCCGGTGGTGGCCACGTCCAGGCCGGCCATCACGCGCATCAGGCTGGTCTTGCCGGCTTGCGTGGCGCCCAGCAGCACCGTGACCGCGCCGGGTGCCAGGCTCAGGCTTTGGGGGTAGAGGTGGACGGCAGGCCCGACGGTCTTGCCCACGTGCTCCAGTGACAACTGCATTCGAATCCCATTGTGAAAAACCGCACACCCATGAACGGGCGACGTTTCGTTTGCGGGATTTTAAGGTTCGTTTATGTTCGTTTCTATTCGGTACTTACCCTGATCAGCGCCAAAAAGAATTCCGTTATGTTCGGGTGGCTTCCGCTGAACCCGCCCTCCCAGATGAATCTCAATCCCCGACACACCCAGCTGCTGGACGAAGTGCGCGCGCACGGTCCGCAGACCATCGAGGCCCTGGCCGAGCGCTTCGGCGTCACCCTGCAGACGGTGCGCCGCGATGTGCAGCGCATGGCCGAAGCGGGTTTTCTCTCGCGCTTTCACGGTGGCGTGCGCCTGCCGGGTTCGACCACCGAAAACATCGCCTACCGCCAGCGGCAAGCCATGCAGGCCGACGCCAAGACGCGCATCGCCCGCGCCGTGGCGCGGCGCGTGCCGCACGGCTGCTCGCTGAGCATGAACATCGGCACCACCATCGAGGCGGTGGCGCGCGAACTGCAGCACCACCGCGGCCTGCGGGTGATCACCAACAACCTGCACATCGCCTCGCTCATGAGCACCCACCCGGACTGCGAGGTGATCGTGGCCGGCGGCGTGGTGCGCGGCGCCGACCAGTTCAAGGTCGACATCGGCCTGATCGGCATCAGCGGCATCGAGGCCGACGGCACGCTGCGCGACTTCGACTACCGAGAGGTGAAAGTGGCACGCGCCATCGTGGAGCAGTCGCGTGAAGTCTGGCTCGCCGCCGATCACAGCAAGTTCAACCGGCCTGCCATGGTCGAACTCGCGCGGCTGGACGACCTCGACGTGGTGTTCACCGACCAGCCACCTCCACCGCCCTTCTCCGACCTGCTCGCCGCAGGCAACGTCGAATGCGTGCTCGCGGGCAGCGACGCCGACCACCACTGATTTTTTCTGAAAGCCGAGATGACCTACCTGCTGGCCCTGGACCAGGGCACCTCCAGTTCGCGCAGCATTGTGTTCGACCACGCCGGCCGCGTGGTGACCATGGCGCAGCGCGAATTCCCCCAGATTTACCCGCAGCCCGGCTGGGTTGAACACGACCCGCGCGACCTCTGGCAAACCCAGCTGGAGACAGCGCGGCAAGCGCTGAAGCAAGCCGGCCTGAGCGCCACCCAGATCGCGGCCGTGGGCATCACCAACCAGCGCGAGACCACCGTGGTGTGGAACCGCAAGACGGGTGAACCGGTTTACAACGCCATCGTCTGGCAGGACCGCCGCGCCGAAGCCACCTGCGCCGCGTTGCGCGAACGAGGCGCGAGCGACACCGTGCTGCAGAAAACCGGCCTGCGCATCGACGCCTACTTCTCCGGCACCAAACTCAAGTGGATCCTGGACCACGTCGGCGGCGCACGCGCGCAGGCCGAGCGCGGTGAACTCGCCTTCGGCACGGTGGACAGCTGGCTGATCTGGCAACTCACCGGCGGCGCGCGCCATGTGACCGACGTGAGCAACGCTTCGCGCACCATGCTCTTCAACGTGCACACCCGCCAATGGGACGACGAGCTGCTGGCACTGCTCGACATTCCCAAAAGCCTGATGCCCGAGGCCCTGCCGTCGAGCGCGCATTTCGGCGACATGAAAGCCGAGTGGCTGGGGGCACCGCTGGAAATCGGCGGTGTGGCAGGGGACCAGCAAAGCGCCCTGTTCGGCCAGGCCTGCTTCACCGCCGGCATGGCCAAGAACACCTACGGCACGGGCTGCTTCATGCTCATGCACACCGGCGAGCGCTTCCAGGTCAGCCAGAACGGACTGATCACCACCGCTGCCGCACAACCGCCGGGAATCCAGCAATACGCGCTCGAAGGCAGTGTGTTCATCGGCGGCGCGGTGGTGCAGTGGCTGCGCGATGGCCTGAGCGCGATCGAGTCGAGCAGCCAGGTGCAGGCCTTGGCCGAAAGCGTGCCCGACGCGGATGGCGTGGTGCTGGTGCCCGCCTTCACCGGGCTGGGCGCGCCCTACTGGCAACCCGAAGCGCGCGGCAGCATCACCGGACTCACGCGAGGCACCACCATGGCGCACATCGCACGCGCGGCACTCGAGAGCATCGCCTTCCAGAGCGCCGCCCTGTTGGACGCCATGAGCCGCGACGCGGTGGCCGCCGGCGGCGTGCCGGTGAGCGAGCTGCGGGTGGACGGCGGCGCCTGCGTGAACGACCTGCTGATGCAGATCCAGGCCGACCTGCTGGGCATCCCGGTGGTGCGGCCGGCGGTGATCGTGCACACGGGTCTGTTCACCGGGCTGGACGAACTCTCGAAGCAGTGGCGCGCGGAGCGCACCTTCCACCCCACGCTCTCGCGCGAACGGGCCGCTGAAAAAATGGCGCAGTGGGAACATGCCGTGAGGCAGACCGTGGCGCCCTGAATCCGCCGGTGGTGGCACGCGACAATGGGGCCATGAACACCCCCACCCACCCCACCATCACCTTCATCGGCGGCGGCAACATGGCCAGCGCCATCGTCGGCGGCCTGCTCCGCCAGGGCCACCCAGCCGGCGCTTTGCAGATCGTCGAGCCCTGGGACGAACAGCGCACCAAGCTCGCGCAGCAGTTCCCCGGCGTCTCACTCCTCGCCGCCGCCAACGCCGACCTGCGTGCCTCGGACCTCGTGGTCTGGGCCGTGAAACCGCAAACTTTCAAGGACGCTGCGCTGGCCAGCCAACCGCATCTGGGCAGTCCGCTGCACCTGAGCGTGGCCGCCGGCATCACCAGCGACAGCATGGCCGGCTGGCTGCACACGCAGCGCATCGTGCGCGCCATGCCCAACACGCCGGCGCTGGTGGGCCTGGGCATGACCGGCCTCTTCGCTCGAGACGGCGCCAGCACCGCCGACCGTGCGCTGGTCGAAGCCGTGGTGAAGACCACCGGCGAGCTGGTGTGGGTGAGTGCCGAACCACAGCTGGACGCGGTCACCGCGCTCTCGGGCTCGGGTCCAGCCTACGTGTTCTATTTCCTCGAAGCCATGCGCGACGCCGGCACCCGCATGGGCCTGCCACCCGAAGTGGCCTACCAGCTCGCGGTGGGCACCTTCATCGGTGCGTCGACGTTGGCGAAACGGTCCGACGATCCGCCGCAGGTGCTGCGGGAGCGGGTGACGTCCAAGGGCGGCACGACGTACGCAGCGCTCACGTCGATGGAAGCGGCGGGTGTGAAAGCGAAGTTTGAAGAGGCTCTGTTTGCCGCGCAGCAACGCGCTGCGGAGCTGGGGCGGGAATTCGGGAAGTAATCCCTTGGCGCTCGGCTCGCAGACGCGGTGCGCTCTGCTCCGCGGCTGTCCCCCGGGGCCTGCGGCCCCTCCTCCTTGATGCCGCTGCACAGAACACACCGCATCCGCGAGCGGGATTGGCGGGCGAGGACCGGAAAGGGCACTGAGTCAACAATCCCACACGCTCCGCAAAGCGGTCAATCAACCCTCCATTGCATGAAGATCTGTACCCAATACACATAGACCTTCACCGTGCTGAGGCTATAGTGTATGTACCAAATACGCTCGCGTAACTGGTTACGGAGCAGCGTCCAAGCTATAGAGCAGGTTTTGCTCTGGACGTCACGTTAGGCATCGCAATACGCACCGTCGGCGCTCTCATGCTTTCAACACAAGTCAAAGAATCCACAACTCGAAGCGTGCTTTGCTGGCTGGCGACAGTCGATGAATCCGGTCAGCCGAACGTGTCGCCCAAGGAGATCTTCGCTGTGTTTGACAGCGAGCACCTGGTCATCGCCAACATAGCGTCTCCAGCAAGCGCACGGAACATTGGGGCCAACTCTCGCGTGTGCGTCAGCTTCATTGACGTGTTCGCTCAAAAGGGCTTCAAGGTCAGCGGTGTCGCCCGGAATGTGAAGAGGGATGAGCCCGACTTCACCATCTGGTGCTCGCCGCTAGCCAAGATGGCCGGAGCAAAGTACCCTATTCATAGCGTCTTCGTCGTTCAGGCCACAGCAGTTGAGCCGATCCTGGCACCAAGCTATCGCCTATACCCGGACGAAACCACCGAAGAGTCCCAGATCGCTTCAGCTATGCAAAGTTATGGCGTCCAGCCCGCTCGGGGCGATGCCTAACCCCTCGCTCAATGGGATCGCGGGGTTAGGCGTCACGTTCATGCATCACTCTGCCGCCATGTCCTTCAGCCGCACCCTCACGAATATCTGCGCCGACGATCTTGCCGCTTGCCGAGATTTCTACGTTCGGCTGCTCGGCTTCGAAGTGAAGTATGACAGCGATTGGTATGTCCAGTTGGGCTCCTCAGGCCCCCTTGAACTTGAGTTCGGCATCATCAAGCGGACGCATGATCTCGTCCCCACTGTCTTCCAGACCGCGCCATCCGGGATGTATGTGACCTTTGTCGTTCCGAATGTCGACAAGGTCTACATAACGGCAATGGCGATGGGCGCGCAGGTTATCCAGGAGCCACGAAATGAGTTCTACGGCCAACGTCGGTTCTTGGTGCTTGACCCAGCAGGTTGCCTCATCGATGTGTGTTCACCTTGGAGCGAGATGGAGAAGTGAGTCGTGGTGATGCTTAAGCTCTCGTCCAACCTGACCCGCTATGGCAAGCGGCGCAAGCCCTGACTGCAGTGCGCGAGCTATCTTTGTATCCCGGGCTCACGCCGCTCGCCTTCGCGGGCAGGTTAGATCGAAAGTTGAGCGGCAGCTCTTGCGTTTGCACAAAGACCGCTGCTGGCCGATGGCGGCCATCGTACAGCGCAAAAATCCGTGGAAGCGCTCCCACCCGCTACACCGCCCACCTAGGCGGTGCATCCTGATCAGTGGCTGCCCCCCGGCACAAATCAAATGCCCGACAGCACCGCGTCCATCGCCGACACCAGGGCGCTGGCCTGCGTTGCCACGTTGTCAACCGGTCGGCGCAAATCTTTGGCGGGCAGGGGAGCGGCATAGTGCGCCAGCGCGTGCACGCGCTTGCCTTTGACCATGATGACCGGGCACAGTGTGGCCGGCGCCTTGGTGCCTGAGCTGAACACAGCGAGCGGCATGGTCAGCCGCGTGGCCAGGGCATCGAGCAGATCGCTCTGGATCACGACCACGTAGGGAATGCCGTCGGCCGCGCTGCGGCTGGCGGGCGCAGATCTTCACCCGGGATGCCGAGCGCATCGAAGCGGGCGTTCTGGGCCTCAATCCAGTCACCGAACTCGGCTTCAAACGCCTTCTTGCGTGCAGCCCGTGTGCTCTTGCCGCTGCTGGCCTGCAGGGACAGGTACTGCTCAGCCGAGAGGATCACGGTGTCGATGTGGCCGGCCTTTTCAACAAACACCGGTTCGCGCTTCGCTTGTGCACAGAGGCTGCCAAATCGGTTCTTGGCTTCGGTGGCGGTGACGCGCATGGCGGGCTCCTTGATGATTTGGCCATTTTAGCCACTGACGAGCCAAGACGACCGAAACGCCGCGCTTGTTAAACCAACCCGAGCACCACGCCCACAAACACCGTGAACCCCAACCAGTGGTTGAGCCGAAACGCCTTGAAGCAGCCGTCGCGGCTGCGGTCCTTGATGAGCTGGAAGTGCCACACCACCTGGGCCAGCGCCACCACCAGCATGGCGCCCCAAACCCAGGGGTGCACCACCGTCCACAGCGCCACCGTCCAGATGGCGAGAAACACCAGGTAGAAGGCGGTCACGGCAGGCACGTCGTACACACCCAGCGTGATGGCCGAGGTCTTCATGCCGATGCGCAGGTCGTCGTCGCGGTCGACCATGGCGTGCCCACCAACAGCACCCAGGCCAGCGGCGGCACCTGCGCCTGCACGGCGGCAAACGCCATGGGCACGCCGAAACTGAAGGCCACGCCCAGCACGGCCTGCGGCATGGACACATAGCGCTTGGCGTACGGATAGGCCAGCGTGATGGCCAGCGCCGCGAACGACATGAACACCGTGAGCGTGTTGGTGGTGAGCACCAGCGCAAACGCCACCAGCGCCAGCACCGCGCCCACCGCCAGCGCTTCGCGTGTGGACACCTTGCCGGACGTGACCGGCCGCTGCGCGGTGCGCTTGACGTGTTTGTCGAATTCGCGGTCGGCCACGTCGTTCACGCAGCAGCCGGCGCTGCGCATGAGGATGGTGCCGAGCACGAACACGGCCAGCAGGTGCCAGCCGGGGAACCCGCCGGCGGCCACCCACAGCGCGGCCAGCGACGGCCAGAGCAGCAGCAGCCAGCCGGCCGGGCGGCTCCAGCGGATCAGGTCGAGATAAAGCGCCAGGCGCGAAGGCGCGGGGGACGTCGCAGCGACCATGATCCGTTGATCACTCCTCAAGAATCGAACGCAGCATCCACGCAGTCTGCTCGTGCACGGTGAGGCGCTGCGTCAGCAGGTCGGCGGTGGGCTCGTCGCCCGCCTTGTCCACCACCGGGAACAGCTCGCGCGCCGTGCGCGCCACCGCTTCGTGACCCTGCACGAGGATGCGCACCATCTCCATGGCCTTGGGCGGCGTGGCGGGTGCGTCGGGCACCGAGCTGAGCTTGCCGAACTGGGCGTAGCTGCCAGGGGCGTCGTGGCCCAGCGAGCGGATGCGCTCGGCGACCGGATCCACGGCGGTCCACAGCTCGGTGTACTGCGTCATGAACAGGGTGTGCAGCGAGGTGAACATCGGCCCGGTCACGTTCCAGTGGAAGTTGTGCGTGGTCAGGTTGGCGATGGCCGCGCGGTCTTTCTCGTTGATGCCGATGTTGATGCTGGGCGCGGTGACTTTGCTGGCGGTTTTGGCCATGAAGGACTCCTGAAGAACGGTTGAAAAGACTAAGAGAGACGCTTGACGCCCGGAAGTTCGCAGGCGTAGATGGCGTTGCGCAGCTCGGCAATGGCCTCGTAGCGCGTGAAGCTGCGCCGCCACGCCAGCACCACGCGCCGCGTGGGCGCCTCGCCCTTGAACGGCAAATAGCGCACGTACGACGAGTCGCCAAAGTCCTGTCCCGGCGTGGCGTGGCCTTCCAGCGCCGACGACGGCACCGACAGGCGCGGTACCAGGGTCACGCCCATGCCGGCGGCCACCATGTGCTTGATCGTCTCCAGCGACGAACCCTCGAAGCTCTTGCGGATGCCCTCGGCATCGTTGGAAAAACGTGCGAACTCGGGGCAGACCTCCAGCACGTGGTCGCGGAAACAATGGCCCGTGCCCAGCAGCAGCATGGTCTCGCGCTTGAGCTCTTCGTTGGTGATGTGGTCCTGCCTGGAAAGCGGATGCGTGTGCGGCACGGCGGCAAGAAAGGGCTCGTCGTACAGCGGCGCAATGGCCAGGTTGGTGTCGGGAAACGGTTCGGCCAGGATGGCGCAATCGATCTCGCCCAGGCGCAACTGCTCCAGCAACTTCACCGTGAAGTTCTCCTGCAGCATCAGCGGCATCTGCGGCGTGCGGTCGATGACGTTGCGCACCAGATCGGGCAGCAGGTACGGGCCGATGGTGTAAATCACACCCAGACGCAGCGGGCCGGCCAGCGGGTCCTTGCCGCGCTTGGCGATTTCCTTGATGGCAGCGGCTTGCTCCAGCACGGTCTGGGCCTGACGCACGATCTCTTCGCCCAGGGGCGTCACGCTGATCTCGTTGGCGTTGCGCTCGAAGATCTTGAGCTCCAGCTCTTCTTCGAGTTTCTTGATGGCCACCGACAGCGTGGGCTGCGAAACGAAGCAAGCCTCGGCCGCCTTGCCAAAGTGCTTCTCGCGCGCCACGGCCACGATGTATTTGAGTTCGGTCAAAGTCATGGGGAGGTATTTTGCGCCCGCCGTTGAAACCGCCCCGCCAGGCGGGTTCAATGGCTCAGGCTTTCAGGAACTCCGCTCTGCCACCGAGCCAGCGGGCGATGTGTTTTTCAGCCTGCTGCGGGTGCTCCGCCAGCATCACCGGCGCGGCCGCACGGGCCCATTCAAGCAGGTGGGTGTCGGTGGCGAGGTCGGCGAAACGCAACAGCGGCGCGCCCGACTGTCGCGCACCCAGAAATTCGCCAGGACCTCGGATCTCGAGGTCGCGCCGGGCGATCTCGAAACCGTCGTTGGTCTCCGCCATGGCCTTGAGGCGTTCGCGAGCGGTTTCCCCCAGGCGGCCGCTATCGGGCGGCGTGTAGAGCAGCACGCAGGCCGACGCGGCGGCCCCACGGCCCACGCGCCCGCGCAACTGGTGCAGCTGCGACAGGCCAAACCGCTCGGCGTGTTCGATCACCATCAGCGAGGCGTTGGGCACATCCACACCGACCTCGATCACCGTGGTGGACACCAGCACGCCCATCTCCCCGCCGGTGAACAGCGACATCACCGCTTTCTTCTCGGCCACCGGCATGCGCGAATGCAGCAGGCCCACGAGCACGCCGGGCAGGGACTGGGACAGTTCGGCGTGCGTGGCGGTCGCGTTGGACAAGTCCAGCGCCTCGCTCTCCTCGATCAGCGGACACACCCAGTACACCTGCCGGCCCTGCGCCACCTGCGAGCGGATGCGCTCCACCACCTCAGCGCGGCGGCTGTCGGCCACCACCTTGGTGACGATGGGTGTGCGCCCGGGCGGCAGCTCGTCGATGGTGGAGACGTCGAGGTCGGCGTAGTAGCTCATGGCGAGCGTTCTGGGGATGGGTGTGGCCGTCATCATGACGAGGTGGGGCTCGCCCTCCGTCATGCCCGATCCCATCTTGCTGCGCAGCGCCAGGCGCTGCGCCACGCCAAACCGGTGCTGCTCGTCGATGATGGCCAGCGCGAGGTTCTGGAACACCACCTGGTCTTGAATCACGGCGTGCGTGCCCACCACCAGCGCGGCTTCACCACTCGCAATCAGCGCGAGCATCTCGCCGCGCTGCTTTTTCTTCTGGCTGCCGGTGAGCCAGGCCACGCGTTTGCCCAGCGGCGCGAGCAAGGGCTCCAGCCAGCCGATGAGTTTGGCGAAATGCTGTTCGGCCAGTATCTCGGTGGGCGCCATCAGCGCGCACTGCCAGCCCGCGTCGATGGCGATGGCGGCGGCCAGCGCGGCCACCACCGTTTTGCCCGAGCCCACGTCGCCCTGCAGCAGGCGGTGCATCGGTATCTGGCGCATCAGGTCGCGCGCGATCTCTTCACCCACGCGGCGCTGGGCGGTGGTGAGCGAAAACGGCAACACGCCGAGCAACTGCTCGTGCAGGCCACCCGGCTTGGCGCGCAGGGCCGGCGCGCTGAGCGCCGCGCGCTCCTGCCGCGCGGTGAACTGCGAGAGCTGCTGCGCCAGCAGCTCTTCAGCCTTCAGGCGCTGCCACGCCGGGTGGCTGCGGTCTTCGAGCGCGTCCAGCGACACGTCGGCGCCCGGGTGGTGCAGAAACTGAAGCGCGTCGCGCAATGTCCAGGTGCCGCGCACCACGGCGTTCAGGCCCCCCAGCAGCGCGGGCGGCAGGTTCTCGCCCAGGTCGGCGCGCCGCAAGCCGCTGGCCACCACCTTGCGCAGGTAGGCCTGCGGCAGTTGTGCGCTCGTGGGGTAGACGGGTGTGAGCGCGTCGGGCAGCTCACCGCCGGCCGCGTGGAACGCCGGGTGGACCATGGTCCAGCCCAGGAAGCCGCCGCGCAGCTCGCCGCGTGCGCGCACCCGCTGGCCCAAGGCCAGGGTTTTCTGGTGCGCGGGGTAGAAAGTGAAGAAGCGCAGGGTGCAGGTGTCGGTGCCGTCGTCCAGCGTCACCAGCAGCTGGCGGCGCGGTCGTTGCGTGATCTCGCTGTGCGTCACGGTGCCTTCGATCTGGGCCAGTTGCCCGTCGCGCGCGCCGCGCAGCGTGACGATGCGGGTTTCGTCTTCGTAGCGCAGCGGCAGGTGCAGCGCCAGGTCGATGTCGCGCACCAGCCCGAGCCGGTGCAGGGCTTTCTGGGGGGCAGACAGCGCGCGTGCGGCTGTTTTGCCTTCGGCTTGTGCGGGCATGCGCGCATTGTGCCCGGCCCCACACGGTCACCAATGGCCTCGCACGAGCGCGCTCCGCGGCCCTCGCCTAGCATGGCGCGTCACTTCCAACCTTCATGCCCATGGACGCCGCACACTTCTACGAACCGTCGCAAGGCCACGGCCTGCCCCATGACCCGTTCAACGCCATCGTCGGGCCGCGCCCCATCGGCTGGATCTCCACCCGCGCCCACGACGGCGTGCTCAACCTGGCGCCCTACAGCTTCTTCAACGCCTTCAACTACGTGCCGCCCATCGTGGGCTTCTGCAGCATCGGGCACAAGGATTCGGTGCGCAACGTGGAGGCGACCGGCGAGTTCGTGTGGAACCTGGTGACCCGCCCACTGGCCGAACAGATGAACCAGACCTGCGCTCACGTGCCGCCCGAGGTGGACGAATTTGCGCTGGCCGGGCTCACGCCGGTGGCATCCCGTGTGGTGTCCGTCCCCCGGGTGCAAGAGAGCCCCGTGAGCTTCGAATGCCGGCTGTCGCAGATCGTGCGGCTGACATCGACGGCCGGTGCGCCCATCGACAGCTGGCTGGTGCTGGGTGAGGTGGTGGGCGTGCACATTGCACAGCACCTGCTGAAGGCGGGTGTGTACGACACGGCGAACGCCGGGCACATCCTGCGCGGCGGCGGCCCGGCCGACTACTTCAGCATCGGCCCTGAACAGCTGTTCCAGATGCACCGCCCTCGGTGAATCCGAATCGCCCGCGCAGAACTGAGACAATCAAGGTCCTTGTTTCTTCACTTGGAACGGGCCTGTCCGGCCCTCAAGCTGCATGCCTTCATCTGCCTCCTCTGCGCGCACCTTCACGGTCGCCGACTTTGATTTCCACCTCCCCCCCGAGCTGATCGCCCAGCACCCCGCCCCCGAGCGCAGCGCCTCGCGCCTGCTCGACGGCACCGGCCCCGCGCCGGTGGACCGTATCTTTCGCGACCTGCCCGACCTGTTGAAGGACGGCGACCTGCTGGTGTTCAACGACACCCAGGTGGTGAAAGCCCGCCTGTTTGGTCAGAAGGCCAGCGGTGGTCAGCTGGAGATGCTGATCGAGCGCGTGCTGCTGCCCCAGGAGGCCAGCGACGGCACGGCCCACGAGGTGGTGGCCCACCTGCGCGTGAGCAAAAAGCCGCAGGTCGGCGGCCGGCTGCACATGGCGGGCGGCCTCGGTCGCGGCGGGTTTGACGCCACTTTCATCGGCCGCTGGCCCGACGAACACGGCCAGCTGTTCCGCTTCCGCCTGCACGGCCCGGCGGATGAAACGCCGTACGAGCTGATGGCGCGCCACGGCCACGTGCCGCTGCCGCCCTACATCACCCACACCGACGAAGCCGACGACGAGCGCCGTTACCAGACCGTGTTCGCGCGCGTGCCTGGCGCGGTGGCCGCACCCACCGCCGCGCTGCACTTCGACCACGCCGTGCTGGCCGCGCTCGATGCGCGCGGCGTGCAGCGCGCCAGCGTCACGCTGCACGTGGGCGCCGGCACGTTTGCGCCCATGAAGGCAGGCCGCATCGAAGACCACGTGATGCACCACGAGCGCTACGCGATCCCACCGGAGACGCTGCAAGCGATCGCCGACTGCCGCGCACGCGGCGGCCGCGTGGTGGCGGTGGGCACCACCACCGTGCGCACGCTGGAGAGCTGGGCACGCTCGGGCGAGACCGAAGGCGACACCAACATCTTCATCACGCCCGGTTTCGGGTTCCAGGTGGTTGACCTGATGGTCACCAACTTCCACCTGCCCCAATCCACGCTGATGATGCTGGTCAGCGCCTTCGCCGGCTTCGACCACATCCAGGCGATCTACGCCCACGCCATCGAACACCGCTACCGCTTCTTCAGCTATGGCGACGCCATGTTGCTTTCAAGGAACCCCGATGCTGCAGTTTGAAGTCCTCAAGACCGACCCCACCAGCCACGCGCGCCGCGCCCAGCTCACGCTCAACCACGGCG
>LNFM01010313.1_pt1 | contig 13206 bp, 11 predicted proteins | sample 596031 | NCBI WGS metagenome assembly LNFM01 (sample SAMN04254537, study PRJNA301005) | activated carbon metagenome | isolation source: dual media filters at the Ann Arbor, Michigan drinking water treatment plant | place: USA: Ann Arbor
ACGAGGTGCACGTACGCCATGCGCGGGTCGCGATCGGTCACGAACCCCAGCAAGAAGCCCATCATCGAGCCGTCCTCTTCCGCGACGAGCGCGTGATGGCCGAGCTCGTAGAAGAAAAACGGCTCTGGCTTGAGCGCGGACGGGCCGCCCCACCACGCGTCCATCACCGACACGATCGCGTCGTAGTCGCTCTTGGTGATTCTTCGGATGTGCATCGAGCACGGGGGAGTAGGGGACTCCTGGCCGACAGTCAACGCGGGACTCCCCCCCGGCACCCTCGTCGACGCTCTACCGCGACGCCCTGCGGATATACACAGGGTTCGAGAGCGCCATGGGGACCATCGCAGGATCGCCGACGAGGACGGGGATCGGCTGCGCTCCTCGCACGCGAAAGAGCACGATGCCGTCTTGCGCCGCAGCGCTCGCTCGCCAGGTCGCCTCGACGCGCACGACGTCGCCCTCGCGCGAGACGCGCGCGCGGGGCACCGGCGTGATCGCCCCTTGCGCGTCGATCCGCTCGAGCACGTCGGCCGCGGCCCAACCGACGGAAACCGCGCGAATCGTCAGCGTTTCGCCTGGAGCGATCGGCCTCTCCACCTCGCCCACCGCCGACGACCGATCGCCTCGCAGGACCTCGATGACCGGCCCGTCCGTCATCACCACGTCCCTGCGTCGACGAAGCGCCGCGCGCACTTGCTCCTCGGCCGTCGGCCCCGGCGGGCCTCCGACGCTGCGCCACGTGTGCGACCCACGAAAACAAGTGCGCGGGTAGCCCACCTCTTGCGTCACGATCGCGTGCGAGTCGCTGTTGGCCACGCCGGTGATCCGCGCGCCGTTGCGCAAGAGCGACAGCCAGTCGCGAATGACCCCATCGGCCTGCGGTTGATAGCGCCCGTTCCAAACTTCGATGGCGTCGAACGTCGGCGCGAAGCCAGCGCGCGCGGCGCGCCCCGTGCGGGGGTCGAGCTCGACGATGTCGAAGAGCCCCGTCGGAGAGCCCGCGCGCGGGTGGTTCACCTGAATCACCGCGTCGGGGTGCTGCCTTCGCGTCCTGGCCACCAGCTCGTCCGCCGGAACCTCGAACAGATCGGGCGCGCCGTTGAGCGGCAACGTCGGGTCCACGCGCAACGGATAGAGATTCCAGTGCCCCGTGGGGTTGACCGCGATGTCCGTGCTGACCTCGTCGCCGCCCATCGTCACGAGGCGCTGCTCGAGATCCTCGGCGCTCGCAGCAGCAGAGAGGTCCGTCGCGACGTTGTGATCCGTCGCGGCCACCACGTCGAGCCCCTCTGCCGCCGCCGCGAGCACGCGGTGCCTGGTGCTCACCGGCGAGTCGAGCGACGGCGCTTGATGCGTGTGAAAGTCGCCGCACACCCAGCGATGATCCGCGTCGATCACCCGCCGAACACGCAGCGACACCGCGCGCGTCTCGCCCTCGGCCAGCGTCACGCGCGCCTCGCCCAACGTATAGAACCCGCCGCGGGTCGCAACCACGCGATAGCTCCCTGGCGCGAGCGACACCGTCGTCTCTCCGCGGTGCGACACCAGAATGCTGTTGCGCGCGCCATCGCCGCGACCGATCGCGCCGAGCATCGGGTCGGCGGTCCCTCCCTCGCCGAAGATCATCACGCGCCCGTCCGTCGGGCCCTCGTCGGTCACGCTCAGCCGCAGCGCGCTCGCTGCGCCCACCGTCGCCTCCACCACCGGCGATTGGGTCGCCCCCTGCGCGCCGAGCGCGATGCTCGCGCCATCAGGAAGACTCACCGCGCGGCCCGAGGCCGTGACGCGCAACGCGTATGTCCCCGCGCTCGCGCTCTGCACGAGCGCGACGCCGTCCCCGCCGCTCGCGGCCATCCACAGCGGCGCGCCCTGGCTGTCCTCGAGCACCACACGCGCGCCCACAAAGGGGCGCCCCTCGCGATCACGGACGCGAACGCGGCCCTGAAAGACCGTCGCCGCCGCGCGAAACTCCGCGCACCGAAGGGCGTCGTCGACGCCCGACGCGAAGCTCACGCCGAGCGCGCGCTTGTAGGTCACTGACTGCCCTGCCGCGAGCGTGACCCTGCGCTGCATCGGGTTGCTCCACGCGCTTCCGTTGGGCCCGAAGAGCTCTGCAGAGTTCTCTGCGACGATGGCGTACACGGTCTCGCGGCCGACCCCCGCGAGCCACGGTCCGCGACGCTCGCCGCGCAGCGCGTGTCCGACGCCAGGAGCCCAGTGCTCGGCGCCCGCCCACTGAATCGCGTCGCCGAGCCCCACCTCCGTCGGCGCGCTGCCCGCGTACGTAAGCGTCGTCTCGAGCTCGATCGCGCAGCGCTGGGGGCGCAGAATATACCGTGTTTCTCCGGTCAAACCGGGGGTCCTCGGGTCTTCGCCGCGCACGATCACCGCGGCGCTCCCGTCTCGGCGCGACTCGCTCGTCGCGCTCGTAAACCGAAGCTGCCTCGGAAATCTCCCGAGAAAATTGAACACCTGCCCGAGCTCGTCCGGCGCCCGGCGCTCTCCGTCGGTGCGCTGAACGTCCACGAGCTGCCCGCCCGAGAGCGCGAAGCCTCCGCCTCCGGTGCGAACATCGTCCACCACGGCGCGCACGACTCCGTTGTCGAGCACCCAGTCGCCGGGCTTTCCCACGGCGTTGGGACCGGCGCACAGGTCCTGCGCCGTCCGCGCGCGAAACACCCTCGCAGGCGCAGGCGCATCGACGGTCAGGTGCTCGTCGAGGGCCGTCGAATCACCACGGGTGATCGTCCCCTGCGGCGCGCCCGCGCGCGACGACGGCGAGGAGCTCGACGGCGTCCCGCGCTCGTGAGCCTTGCACGTGCTCAGCATGCCCAGCGCCAGGAGCCACCGCGTCGGACCCGAAGAAGACCGCACCGCCATGGGTCGGTCGTATACCGCCGTCCGAAACAATTCGCGACGGCGATGCGATGGGTTGCGCCTCCCCTCGCGTTCGCGGCACCCTTTCGGCATGCGTACCTCCTTCGCGCGGCTGCTCTCGGCGCTCTTGTTCGTGTCCCTCACCAACGCTTGCGGCAACGCGGTCATGGGGCAGGACAGCGGGATCTCGACCCCGGACACGACGTGCATTGCTCCGCCGAGCTGCGATGGACCGCAGCGCTGCACGGGCATGCTGACCTACGAGGTCGTCGAGTCGCGGCCGTGCGCCGAGGTGTGCGGGACGAGCCCCTGCGTCGGAAGCACCTGCGTCGCGGTCAGCGGCCAGCGCATGTGCCCCGCAGGGATGCGATGCGTCGCCTATCGCATCAACGATCCGCGCGGATTCATGAGCCCGACGCCGTGCATGCTGCCGACGGCGACCGACGGCGGCTGAGCGCGAGGCCGGACGCGAGCGCGCAGGTGCGGTACGTGCTCGTGCTCTGTGATCAGGTGTTTCATGGCTGACGCTGGACGGACCAGAAGGGAAGGGGATGTCCGTTGCCTCGGATTTTCACGGCCCGAGCGACGGACTCGCTCCGTGAAGCGACCCGGTCACGCCACGCGCTTGCGCGTCGCGAACCTCCGCGCCGACCACACGGCGATCGAAGCGATCGACACGATCGCGAGAAGCGCGCTGCGAGAAGGAGCGCGCCCGCGAGTCGGCGTCGATCGGCACTGACACGCGCTGGTCTCGCGCGGCGAAGGCTCCGCGCCGATCCGGGCGTCCGTGATCGCTCTTGGTTCGTCCGGGGCGGCGTCGCGCGGCGCGACACGGTCGGGTTCGACGTCGAAGACGGTCGTGACGTCTCGAGTCGTGACGTCGGGCAGAGACGCGTCGGGGGCGCTGACGCCCGCGTCGGGCATCGAGGCGGGGGGAGTGACCCACACGCCGACCAGGTCGACGATGACGTGCGCGCGCGCCGAGCTGCCGAGACACAATGAGCCAGCGGTGGTCGCGCTGGTCGTGAGCGCGCTCGTCGCGCGAGAGGCCACGTAGTTGAGCGAGGAGGTGTCCGGCGCCGTTCCGCAGGGAAACACGGTGACAAACCCTGGTGCCGCGGCGTCGACGACGGTGACGTTGACGACCGCCGCTCCGAGCGACGCTGGGATCGACGGCAGTCGCGACAGAGGCAGCTCGAGCACCTGTCGCTCTGCGACGCGACCTGTGTAGAAGGTCGTCGCCTCGCGCGTATCGAGGATTCTCTGCGGAACGATCGGAACAAACGCGAGTCGCCCCGAAGGACCGAGGTAGCCGTTGACGTCGACGATGACGTCGGTGTCCACCGAGGACACGACGCACAGTCGCCCTGCCCCGAGGCCAGAGAGCACGGCGTTGGCGACCACCGATCCTGCCGTAAAATTGACGCTCGACGTGTTGGGCCTCGGCGCGCCGCACGGGTACGTGACGACGAACCCGTCCGCTGCGCGCGCGACGACCGTGAGCGTCGCCGAGACCGCGGTGCTCCCCGCAGGAGCGCGAACGTCGATCGAGCGCGGCTCGTTGGCGAGCAGGGGCATCGACGTCGCGCGCGTGTCGAGCACCCGCGTCGGCGCGATGGGATCGAGGCCAGCGCCCGTGCTGCGAAATACGCCCGTGAGGTCAGCGATCAGCTCGACGGTGGTGCTCGTGTCGAAGCGCACCGAGCGCGCGGCGCCGAGCGCGGACGGCGCTGCGTTGGCGACCGCGGCGGCCGGGACGAAGTTGATGCTCGACGCGAAGGGGCGCGTGGGTCCCTCGGGGTACACCGTCGCGAAGCCCGCGGTCGTCGCAGACACCGCGGTGAGGTTGAGCCAGGCCGCGGTGGCGTCGGGCGCGACGCCCACCTCGGACCACGCCCGAAACGCTCCGCCGCTCGCCACGGACAGAGGCCCCGCGCTGCTTCCGTCGCCGCGAACGAGTCGGGCGCTCTCCGCGGCAGAGCGCGTGTCGAACAGCCGCACGGGATTCACCGCGGTGAATCGCGACGGAGCCGCGAGCGGCGCGATCGTCGGCAGCGCCGGTGACGGCACGGCCGCGGCGCTCGGCGGCTCGGTCACGACGGGTCGATTGCCGCAGTGAGGCGCGGCGCCGGAGCCCGTCGCGAAGATCGCGAGGTGGTTTCGCACCGTTCGCTCGCCGGTCGCGTCGCTGGGTTGATTGACGAGGACATCGTTGCGCCAGAGCGTCGAGGACCCCCCGCCGTCGAGCCCCATCGCCCAGTGCGCGCCGAGCTCGGTGAACACGTCGATCATCTCGTCGCAGGTCATTCCGATGCTGCGGCTCGAGCGGCCGTCGGCGACGAGGATGATCGCGTTCTGCCGATTGCGCGTCAGGCCGATGGCCGTGCGGGGATGCCTGAGCCCAGGAGCGCACACGAAGCCGCCGGGGGCAGGACCGTTGTCATCGATGCCCCGCTGCGGGGCGCCGTCGTGAATCAGCGTCCAGCGTCCGCCGAGCTGCTCGGTAGCCCACGGCGGAGGCGCGGCGAGCACTTGATAGTCGGGAAACATCTCGATCCGATTCGGACCGACCGAAAAGTTGCCGCTGTGATCAGTGTCCGGGCTCGACCAACGCGTTCCGTTGCCGACGTTGAGCCCGAAATCGTGATCCGCGAAGTCGCCGTTGATCGCCATCTGCGCGCCGACGCGCCGACCGAACGTCGACGTTCGACTCGGCCCCTCCGAGGGAGCCGTCGCGCGAAAGCGCACCCCCGGAGCGCACGAGTCCACGACCAGCGCGTAGAGAACGACGGGCTGCGCCGTCACGCGTCGGAGCATGCGAACGCCAGGGTACGGAGTGCTCCACGAGTCCTGCGCGCGCGCAGGGAGCGCCATCGCAGTCGCGACGAGAAAAGCGACAACAGAACGCACAGACGCATGCTAACACAGCGCCGCGCGAGCATCGTGACGCGAGAGGGCGGAGAAGACAGGCGGGCCGAGGTCGAGCCTCGGGGGCATGTCACTCAATGAGGCAATCGACGCTCGACGAGAAACCAGGACGTCCACTCGCTCGCGCACAGAGAGCAGCGCGTGCGCGCGGCGCGGAGCAGCGAAGCGCCCTTGGCGACGGCGTCGTGCGAGAGCAGCCGGAGCGGCCCTCCGCAGCGCGGACACGGCTGCGCCAGGGCGCGAGGCTCGACGAGGGACGCGGACTCGAGCACGAGCGGTCGATCGATGGAGCCGCCGTCGCTCGCGAAGAAGAGCTTCACGCGCTGTTCGGCGAGCTTCTCGGCCGCGCGCTCGGCGGCCCTGCGTTCGGCGCGCTTTCGAAGGACCATGCGAGGGCTAAGCGCTCTTCAAGGCGCTGACGACGGCGGCGAGCGCCGGATCGCCCTTGGTCTCGATGGCGTCGAGGTGCGCGCGAACGCGGCCGCCCTTGGACACGAGGTACGACTCGAGGTGCGGCTTGACGTGCTTTGCAAAGCGCCTGACCACGCCGTGCTTGCTCACCGTGCCCGCGCGGCCGGGGCGCGCGCTCAAGAGCAAGCCGACGCGGAGGGCGAGCTCGGGGTCCTCGAGCGACTCGCGCTGCTTGGAGAGCGCGTCGATGACCTTCGCGCCGAGCGCCCCGGATCCCGCGGCCTTCCACTGGTCGACGGCGCGCTCGAAGGCGCTCGTGTGAAGCTCTGCCAGCAGCGAACACACAGATTCAAGAGGGACTCCCTTCTTCCCCTTCGGCGCCACGGCGAGCCCGACGAGCTCATCGAGCGGCCTGCCGATCGAAGGGACGCTCGCGGGGTCGATCGTGCCGACCGCGCGCAGCGCGCGACGCGCGTTGTCCGCGGCGCGGCGAACGACCCAGCTACGGCGACCGGCGCTCTTGACGAAGCCCACCAGCGCGCCTGCGGCGCGGGCGATCTTGGCGGGGTCCGTCGTGGGGGCCGTTCCGCGCGGAGGGAGCTCGAGCCTGGCGCTCGCCGCGGCTGCGCCCTTGGCGCCCGTCGGAGCGCTCGCAGCCGCGTCCGCTGCGACCTCGTGATAGCCCTTGCGCAGCTTCTCGGCGACCTTCTTCTCGCACTCTTTGCGCGCTGCTTCTTCGGTCGCAAACGCCTTCTCGTCGCGCTGTCCCGGCGTCCCCAGACGCCCGTACACCACGACGAAGTTCACGCCCTCGACGCCTGCCATCCAGAACTTCGCGCTCGTCCCCTCGACGAATTCGAACCGACGCATGAGACCTCCTGCCGCGCGCGACGACTTCGAGCCGCGCTTCGCGAAGGGATGGTACACCGCCGCCGTGCGTGTAGTGTTGCGGATCGAAGCAGAGACCTCCCCATGGCAACCGTTCACCTGAGATCCGGCCACGTTCAACCGGTGTGGACCGGCCACCCGTGGGTCTTTGCGCAGGCCATCGCCAAGATCGACGGCCCCGCGCCGGCCGGCGCAGCAGTGGACGTCCTCGATCCGCGGGGAAACTTTCTCGGCCGCGGCTTCTACTCGCCCGAGAGCGCGATTCCCGTGCGAATCGTCACGCGAAAGCAGGACGAACCCCTGGACGACGCGCTGCTCGACCGTCGCGTAAAGTCCGCGGTCGAGCTTCGTCGCACGGTCCTCGACCTGCCCAGCGGCGAGACCGACGGCTACCGATTGATTCACGCAGAGGGCGACGGACTGCCCGGGCTCATCGTCGACGCGTACGGGCCCGTGCTCGCCGCGCAATTTCTCACGATCGGGATGAAGCGACACAGCGAGGCCCTTCTGCGCTCTCTCGTTCAGCACTCGGGCGCGACCACGGTGATCGAAGTGGCCTCGCCGCGGCACCAGAAGATCGAGGGCTTCGAGGTGCGCGAGGGTCCTGTCTTCGGCCCCGCCGTCGAGCGCCTCGTGTTTCGCGAGCGCGGGTTTACCTGGAGCATTCAGCCTCCGGGAGCCCCGGGCGGCGGCGGACAAAAGACTGGGTACTACTTCGATCAACGAGAGACGCGCGCGGCGGTCGAGCACCTCGCGCGCGGCCGTCGCGTGCTCGACCTCTACTCGTACGTCGGAGGGTTCTCGCTCGCGGCGGCCCGCGGCGGAGCGAGCGAGGTGCTCGCGGTGGACAGCTCGCAGTTCGCGCTCGACTGCGCGGCGACGACCGCCGAGGGCGCGGGCTTTCGCGACAAGATCCGCTTTCAGCGAGGCGATGCGCGCAAGGTCATGGCGCAGCTCGCCGAGGAGCAGCGGCGGTTCGACCTCGTCGTGCTCGATCCGCCCAAGCTCGCGATGGGGGCGAAGGACCTCGACGAAGCGCGCGGGATGTACCGCAAGCTCAACGCGCTCGCGTGCAAGCTGGTCGCTCCCGGGGGGATCCTGGTGTCGTGCTCGTGCTCGCAAGCGATGACCGGAGGCGAGTTTCTCCGCGTGATCGCGACGGGCGCGCGCGACGCGCAGCGGGACGCGACGGTGCTGCGATTGCTCGGGCAGCCGCCGGATCACCTCGTTCCTGCGGCTTTTCCCGAGGGGCGATACCTCAAGTGCGTGCTGGCCCGTTTGGGTTGAGGACCGTCATGACTGACGTCTATCCCGACTTCGAGCGGCGCGAGATCACGCTTCGCGGCCGCACCAAGACCGTGTTCATCAAGGGGCAGGGCCGCGCGGTCATCGTGATGCACGAGATGCCCGGGATGCACCCCGGCGTCGCGGAGTTCTCTCGCCGCGTCGTCGACGCAGGCTTTCGCGTCTATATGCCCAACCTCTTCGGGACGCCGGGCCGCGCCCTCTCCCCTGCCTACTCGCTCGAGACCCTCAGCCGCGCCTGCGTCGCCAGCGAGTTCACGATGTTCGCGAGCAACAAGAACAGCCCCGTCACCGAGTGGCTCCGCGACCTCGCCGCGCTCGCCCACCAAGAGTGCGGAGGTCCGGGGGTGGGCGCGGTGGGCATGTGCTTCACCGGCGGCTACGCCCTCGCCATGATGCTCGACGATCGCATGATCGCGCCGGTCCTGAGCCAGCCGTCGATCCCCGTCGCCTTCACCGCTGCGCAGAAGAGAGACCTCGGGATCGACGACGCCACGCTCGCGCGCGTCAAGGAGCGGGCGCAACAAGGCGCGTGCGTGATGGGCCTGCGCTTCACCGGGGACAGGCTCGTGCCCGATGAGCGCTTCGCGAGGCTGCGCGAAGAGCTGGGAGACAAGTTCATCGCGGTCGAGATCGACTCGCGCCCAGGCAACGCCCACAACATCGGCCGCTTCGCCCACTCGGTGCTTGCAGCGCACTACGACCACACGCCCGGCCACCCCACGCGCGACGCGCTGGACAAGGTCCTCGCGTTCTACCTCGAAAAACTCGGGACTTGAGCGATGGCGCTCGTCGCCCGCGTGACCGCGCCCGTCGCGTCGCACAAGCCCGGCAAGTGCGAGGTCACCCTCGCCGAACGCGCGCTCACCGCGCCCGTCGCCACGCTCGAGTTCGGCGACGTGTTCTCTGACGCAGCCGGGACGCGCTCTGTCAGCGAGTTCGAAGTGACGCTCTTTTCCGTGGCGAACAGCGCTCGAGAATCCCGTATCCGCGTGCGCATGCAGCACAGCTACGAGGGAGGCACGATGGCGCTGCGCGACCGGTGGTTCGAACCGCTGCCGGGCGCGGACGAAGTGATCGTGCTGAGACCGTGCGACCCCGCGCCGCTCGCCGCGCTCGAGGCTCGATCGCGCGCGTTCTGGCAGCGCTCGATGGGCGATCGAGATCCCGCCGTCGAGTGACGCCGCCCGCGCATCCTGTACGCTCGTCGACCGTCGTGCGCTCTCTTCGCCCCCGCCTCGCCCTGCCGCTCGCCGCCCTCGGCGCCCTTCACGGATCGTGCACGCGCGCGGCGCCCCCACCCGCCGACGCACAAGAAATCAACGCGGACTCCGCCGCGCTCACGGACGCACAAGAAATCAACACAGACGCCGTGGCGTTCACGGACTCGCCCTCGGACACCGGGCGCGGGTACGAGCCCGAGCCGTTCGCGCCGACGGAGGCCACCCGCCGGTACTGCGCTGGACGCGACGCGGACGCGATCGAAGCGAGGATCACCGAGCTGCTTCGCGCGCTCTCGCCGACGCAAAAGCGCGGGCTCATGGCGGGCGCCGCGCTCGGACGCACCGAGGACATCTGGCTCGCGCGCGGGATCCCTGCCCTGGGAATCGCGGGGTTTCGCATGATCGACGGCCCGCGCGGGGTCGCGGTGCTCCCGCCGCTCAGGGCCACGGCTTTTCCCACGGCGATGCTGCGCGGCGCGAGCTGGGACCCCTCGCTCGAAGAGCGGGTCGGCGTCGCGATGGCCGTCGAGACGCTGAGCGCTGGGGCCACGGTGCTGCTCGCGCCGACGATCAACATCCTGCGGCACCCGCGGTGGGGCCGCGCCCAAGAGACGTACTCCGAAGACACGACGCACATGGGGGCGATGGCCGTCGGCTTCGTGCGCGGCGTGCAGTCGCGCGGCGTGCTCGCGACGCTCAAGCACTTCGCCGCCAACAGCATCGAGAACACCCGACACCGCGTCGATGTGCGCATGGACCAGCGAACGCTGCGAGAGGTGTACCTCCCACACTTTCGTCGAGCGATCCACGAGGCCAACGCCGCGAGCGTGATGTCTGCGTACAACAAGCTCGACGGCCTCTACTGCGACAACAACCGTCAACTGCTGACCGAGATCCTCCGCGACGAGTGGGGCTTTCAGGGCTTCGTCGTCTCCGACTGGGTCCTCGGAACGCACGGCGCCGCCCCCGCCATCACCGCGGGCCTGGACCTCGAGATGCCGACGCCCCTCGAGTTCTCGATGATCCCCGCGGACATCACCCGCGGCGCGCTCACCGAGCGAGACCTCGACCGCGCGATCCGTCGCATGCTCCGCAGTCAGTTCTGCTTCGGGCTCGACGCCCGCGCCGTGACCCGCGCGCCCGAGCAGCGCGAAACCATCGCCCACCTCACCCTGGCCCGCGAGGTCGCGCGACGCTCGATCGTGCTGCTGAAGAACAGCACCGTGGGCGCCGCGCCCGTGCTGCCGCTCGAGCCGTCGCGGCTGCGCACCGTCGTCGTGCTCGGACGCGCAGCGAACGTCGCGAACATCGGAGATCGCGGCAGCAGCGCTGTTCCTGCGAGCAGCGTTGTGACCGCGCTCGACGGGCTGCGCGCGCGCGCCGAGGGGCGCTTCGACGTCGTTCACATCGCTTCGAGCGCGCTCGACGCAGCGGCGCTCGCGACGATCCGAGCGGCGAGCGCGGTCGTGATCGTAACGGGCAGCCTCCACACCGACGAAGGCGAGGCCACGCTCGGCGCAGGCGACCGAGCGTCGCTGTCGCTCGCCGCCGAAGAGATCGTGCTCGTGCGCGCGGCCAGCGCCGAAAACCCGCGAACGATCGTGGTGCTCGAGTCGGGCGCCGCGCTCGAGACCGCGCCGTGGGACGCGGGCGTCGCCGCGCTCTTGTGGGCGGGCTACCCTGGCTCGCAGGGCGGCCACGCGATCGCCGACGTTCTCTTCGGAGCGGTCGAACCCTCGGGGCGACTGCCGTTCTCGATGGCCGAGCGCGAGGCGGACCTGCCGCCCTTCGACAACACGTCCGATCGCGTGACCTACGAGTTTTTGCAGGGCTATCGGCACCTGCAGGCGCGCGCGATCGCGCCGCGCTTCGCGTTTGGCTTCGGCCTCTCTTTCTCGTCGGTCAACTACGAGGCGATTTCGCTGACGAGCTCGACGGCGTCCGCGAGCGAGCCCGACAACGTGGTCGAAGCCACGGTCACGGTGCGCAACACCGGCGCCCGACCCGTGCGCGAGACGGCGCAGCTCTATGTCAGCGTGACGGGCTCGTCGATCACCCGAGCGCCGCGCGATCTACGGGCGTTTGCGCAGGTAGAGATCGCTCCTGGCGCGACGACGACGGCGCGACTGCGCTTCGCGCTGCGAGACCTCGCGGTGTACGACGAGACCGCGCGACGCATGGTGATCGAGCGCACGACGTACGAGCTTCGAGCGGGCCCCGACAGCGAGCGAACGCCGCTGCGCGCGACGCTCACCGTGCGTTGAGTTTGTCTTCGTGGCCGAGGGACACTGCGCGCCGTGTCGAGAGAACCTCCCGAGGACCTCGTCGAAGTCCGCGCTGTCTTGCGAGTGGACGAGCGACCAGGCGGCAAGAAGTTTCAGGGAGTCTGACGCGAGGGCGCATGCAGGGAGTGAGGGCGCATGCAGGGAGCGAAGGGCGCATGCAGGGAGTGAGGGCGCATGCAGGGAGCGAAGAGCGCATGCAACGAGTGCATGCGCATGGGCGCCGAACGCGGCGGGGCGTCGCGGGACCAAGCGTCCCGGACGCCGAAGAAGGGAGTCGGCGTGACGCACTCGAGGACGACACAGCTCGGGATGACTCCGGGGATTGATCCTGAAAAACCTACCCGCACGCGGCAACTCGAAGGAGGATCCGCCGCAGGCAGCGAAGAGCAGCTCCGACATCGAAGGTTGATCGCGAGGCAGGAACCGTCACGGCTCGAAGCACCTTCGGCGCCCAGCGAGGCAGAACGTCACAGGATGAAGCGTCTTCGACGCCGCAAAGCAGTTCACACAATCGGCTCACGATTGAGCGGCGATGCGAGCGGCAGCTCGAGATTCTCGGCCAAGGCGTCGCGTTCGTGTTTGGCGCGCTGGTCGCTCACGTAGCCGACCACGGTTTCGAGGTCCTTTGGACTCACAGTGATCGCGGCAAACCCAGCTTGCCAGAGAAGCACCCGCGAACGAGTGCGCTTGTTGAAGACGAACGCGCTCGCACCCTTCAGCGCTCCCACCACAGACGAAATCGAGCTTCGCGTGTCAGCCCGCAGCAAAACATGGACGTGGTCGGCAGCGAACCCTACGGCGATCGCCTCGCAGCAGAACTCTTGCGACTTCGCGACGAGCACGGCTCGAATCAACGCTTCGTCTTCAACGAGGATCAACGGGAGACGGCGGCGAGTCGCCCACACAACGTGGACAAAGAGCCGGTCGATCACCTTTCGCACAGCTCGCCTCCGACGTGTTCAGAGGGCACGCAGGGAGTCAACAGAAGCCCGTCAATCTCGAATACACGCACATCTTTTATCGTCGTCCACCTTCGCTCCTCAACCCATCGACGCGCTCGCGCGGTGGGCGGCGGTCCATCGCCGATCTCCCGCGGCTCGCTCGATCTCCGACGGACTCACCGCGTTCGGCGTAGTCATTCGCCGCTTGCGCAGCGAAGGCGCCGGACTCCACCGCACGCAACTCGCCCGACGCTCAAACGCCGCAACGGTATTTCGCCCGATTGGTCCCGCGATACCCGCCTCCCGCTCCCGCTTCGGCGTCCGGGACGCTTGGTCCCGCGACGCCCC
>LNFM01010314.1_pt1 | contig 13206 bp, 13 predicted proteins | sample 596031 | NCBI WGS metagenome assembly LNFM01 (sample SAMN04254537, study PRJNA301005) | activated carbon metagenome | isolation source: dual media filters at the Ann Arbor, Michigan drinking water treatment plant | place: USA: Ann Arbor
GGGCGAGGACAGCGTGGGCGAGTTCTACTCCGTCGCCATCACCAACAACTACCAGCAGGCCGATACCGGCACGAAGATGTTCCATATCGGCCCGCGCACCAAGTCGACCATCGTGTCGAAGGGCATGAGCGCCGGGCATGGGCAGAACACCTATCGCGGCCTGGTGCGGATCGGTGCGAAGGCGACCGGCGCGCGCAACTTCACGCAGTGCGACAGCCTGCTGATCGGCGATTTGTGCGGCGCGCATACCGTGCCCTACATCGAGAACCGCTGCGCCACCGCGAAGGTCGAGCACGAGGCCACCACCAGCCGCATCGCCGAGGACCAGCTGTTCTATTGCCGACAGCGTGGCCTCACGCAGGAGGACGCGGTGGGCCTCATCGTCAACGGCTTCTGCCGCGAGGTGTTGAAGGAACTCCCGATGGAATTCGCGGTGGAAGCGCAGAAGCTGTTGCAGATTTCGCTTGAAGGAAGCGTTGGCTGAGATGCTGAAGATCGAAGGACTGACCGCCGAAGTCGATGGCAAGGAGATCCTGAAGGGGATCGACCTCGAAATCCCGACCGGCCAGGTGCACGCCATCATGGGCCCGAACGGGTCCGGCAAATCCACGCTCTCCTACGTGCTGGCCGGGCGCGACGGCTACGAGGTGACGGCCGGCACCGCCACGCTGAACGGCGTCGACATCCTGGCGATGGAACCCGAGGAACGCGCCGCCGCCGGCCTGTTCCTGGCCTTCCAGTATCCGGTCGAACTGCCGGGTGTCGGCAACGCCACTTTCCTCCGCACGGCGCTGAACGCCGTCCGCAAGGGGCGCGGCGAGAACGAGCTCGACGCCATGCAGTTCCTCAAGGTCGCGCGCGAACGCATGAAGATGCTGTCCATGTCCGACGACATGCTCAAGCGCGGCGTCAATGTCGGCTTCTCCGGCGGCGAGAAGAAGCGCAACGAGATCCTGCAGATGGCGCTGCTGCAGCCCTCCATGGCGATCCTGGATGAGACCGATTCCGGCCTGGATATCGATGCGCTCAAGATCGTGGCGGATGGCGTGAACGCCATGCGCGGGCCGGGCTTCTCGGCGCTGGTCATCACCCACTATCAGCGCCTGCTCGACTACATCGTGCCCGACCGCGTGCATGTGCTGATCGGCGGGCGCATCGTGAAGTCGGGCGGCGCGGAACTGGCTCAGGAGCTGGAGGCGCAGGGCTACGGCGCCGTCCAGGCCGCCGCATGACCGTGGCCGCGCAGACCGGCGCCGCGGGCTTCCTCGCGCGCTACGAAGGGCTCAAGGACCACCTGCCGGGCGCGCGCAAGCCCTGGCTGAACACGCTGCGCGCCGATGCCGCGGCGCATTTCGCCGCGCGCGGCTTCCCCACGCGCCGCATCGAGCAGTGGAAATACACCGACCTCGCGCCGCTCGCGCAGTCCAGCTTCGCCGAGCCGCTGACCATGGTGGACGGCACGATCGCGCTGCCGGCCGCCAATGCGCCGCATCGCGCGGTCTTCGTGGATGGCCGCTTCCGCGCCGATCTCTCGACGCTGGATGGCATGGCCTTCCGAGCAAACGGCCTGGCGCAGCATCTGGCGGAAGCCGAGGCCTTCCTCGGCGCCCTGGCCAAGCCGGAGAACGAACCGCTCGCCGCGCTGAACACCATGCTGTTCGAGGACGGGCTGTTCCTCGACGTGCCGGATGGCGTCGATGGCGGGCTGTTGGAACTGGTGTCGGTCGCGGTCGATCCTGGTCGCCCCTTCGCGTTTCATCCGCGGCATTTGCTGCGGCTGGGCGCGGGCGCGCGTCTCACGCTGATCGAGACTGCGACCGGCGGCGGCACCTGCCTGCACAACCCGGTCTTCGAGATCGACGTCGCCGAGGGCGCCTCGCTCACCCATGGCCGCATGCTGCAGGAAGCCGCGACGGTCTTTCACCTCTCGACCATCTACGCGCGCATCGCCGCCGAGGGCACCTACGACAACTTCACCGTCGCCGCCGGCCCGCGGCTGACGCGCAACGAGATCCACGCCGCGCTGGTCGGCCCGCGCGCCGCCTGCCACATGAACGGCGCGCAGATGGCCAGCGAGGGGCAGCATGTGGACACCACCACGTCGCTCGATCACGCGGCACCCGACTGCGCGTCGCGCCAGACCTACAAGACCGTGCTGAACGGCCGCTCGCGCGGCGTCTTCCAGGGCAAGATCCTGGTGCGGCGCGAAGCGCAGAAGACCGACGGCTACCAGATGAACCAGGCGCTGCTGCTGTCCGAGGAAGCCGAGATCGACAGCAAGCCGCAGCTGGAAATCTACGCCGACGACGTGAAGTGCAGCCATGGCGCGACGGTCGGCGCGCTCGACCCCGACAGCCTGTTCTACCTGCGCGCGCGCGGCATTCCCGAAGCCCAGGCCAAGGCCATGCTGGTCGAAGCCTTCCTGCACGAGGCCGTCGAGACCGTGACCGACGAGACCCTGCGCGGCGCACTGACCCGGGCGCTCGATGCCTGGTGGTCGCGCCAGGGGAAGGCCGCGTGATGGACGGCGTGTCGGCGACCCCCTTCGACGTCGCGCGCATCCGCCAGGATTTCCCCATCCTGTCGCAGCCGCAGGCGCGCGGGCGCCCGCTGGTCTTCCTCGATTCCGGCGCATCCGCGCAGAAGCCGCGCGTGGTGATCGACGCCATGGTGCGGTGCATGGAGACCGCCTACGCCAACGTCCATCGCGGCGCCTACCGGCTGTCGGAACTGGCCACCGATGCCTACGAGGCCGCACGGGGCGCCACCGCGCGCTTCATCAACGCCGCCGACCCGCGCGAGATCGTCTTCACCAAGAACAGCACCGAGGCGATGAACCTGGTCGCCCATTGCTGGGGCCGCGGCGTGATGCAGCCCGGCCAGGCGGTGGTGATCAGCGAACTCGAACACCACGCCAACATCGTGCCCTGGCAGATGCTGCGCGACGATCGCGGCAACGAACTGCGCGTCTGCCGCGTGACCGATGCCGGCGAGCTCGACATGGACGACCTCGAACGGCATTTGTCGGACGGCAAGGTCGGGCTGGTCGCGATCGCGCATATGTCGAACGTGCTCGGCACCGTGACGCCGGTGGAGCGTATCGTCGCACTCGCCCACGCGCATGGGGCCAAGGTTCTGCTGGATGGTTCGCAGGCCGCGGTGCATCGGCGCGTCGATGTGCAGGCGATCGGCTGCGACTTCTACTGCTTCACCGGCCACAAGCTGTATGGGCCGACCGGTATCGGCGTGCTCTGGGCGCGCCTGGAACACCTCGACCGCATGCCGCCCTTCCTGGGTGGTGGCGACATGATCTCCGTCGTGACCTTCGAGAAGTCCGAATGGGCGCCAGTGCCCGGCAAGTTCGAGGCCGGCACCCCCGCCATCATCGAGGCGGTCGGGCTGCATGCCGCCATCGACTACGTCACCGCCATCGGCATGGGCGCGATCGAGGCGCATGAACGCGCGCTGGTGGACCATGCCACCGCGCGGCTCGCGCAGGTGCCGGGCCTGACGCTGCTCGGCGCCGCCCAGGACCGCGGCGGCGTGTTTGCCTTCGGCCTGGATGCCGCGCATCCGCATGACCTCGCGACGCTGCTCGATCGCGCCGGCATCGCCGTGCGCGCCGGGCGGCACTGCGCCGAACCGCTGCATGCGCGCTTCGGCCTGGAGAACGGCACGACGCGCGCCTCCTTCGGCCTCTACACCACAAAGGACGAGATCGACCTGCTCGCCCAGGCGCTGACCGAGGCGCGGGAGTTCTTCAAATGAGCGGACTCTTCGACGACCTGCGCGACCTGTACCAGGAAGTCATCCTCGACCACGGCCGCAAGCCGCGGAATTTCCGCCGGCTGGAGGACGCCACCGCCACGGCGCGCGGCGACAACCCGATGTGCGGCGACCGCATCGAGCTGTTCGTGAAGCAGGCCCCCGACGGCACCATCGCGCAGGCCGCCTTCCAGGGCCGCGGCTGCGCCATCTCCACCGCCTCGGCCTCCCTGATGACCGAGACAGTGCAGGGCAAGACCGCCGAACAGGCCCGCGCGCTGGGCGCGGCCTTCCGCGAACTCGCGATGACCGGCGCCTGCCCTGACTGCGGCGCCGCACTGGCCGACGACATGGAACGCCTGGCACCACTGTCCGGCGTGCATGAATTCCCCTCGCGCGTGAAATGCGCGACGCTCGCCTGGCACACGCTGAACGCCGCGCTCGACGGCGCGCAGGAGGCGAGCAGTGAGTGAGGACGCCCCCATGAACGCGCCGACTGAAACCCGCGCCGCCTGGACCCCCGAGGGCGAGGTGAAGCCCCCCGCGCCGAAGGTCAGCGAGGATGCGGTGATCGCCGCCATCGCCACCGTCTACGACCCCGAGATCCCGGTCGACATCTACCAGCTCGGCCTGGTCTATGCCGTCGAGATCGCCGATGACGGCCAGGTCAAGGTCGAGATGACCCTGACCACCCCGTCCTGCCCCTCGGCCCAGGAACTGCCTGCCCAGGTCGAGGAGGCCGTGCGCGGCGTCGAAGGCGTCGCCGACGTGCTGGTCGAGGTCGTCTGGGATCCGCCCTGGGATCCCTCCCGCATGAGCGAGGACGCCCGTCTCGCCCTGAACATGTTCTGAGGCTGCACGCCATGAGCATCACCACCGAAGCCCCCCGCGCCAGGCGCGCCCTGCCGCCGCTGATGTCGCTGACCGAAGGCGCGGCCGACCGCCTGCGCGCGCTCTATGCCAAGGGCGAGCACGGCAAGCTGCTGCGGATCGCGGTTCGCACCAAGGGCTGTTCCGGCCTGTCCTACGACCTGTCCTGGACCGACGCCGCGGCACCTTCGGACGAGGTCATCACCGACCGCGGCGTGACCGTGTTGATCGACCGCAAGGCGACGCTGTTCCTCATCGGCACGGTGATGGACTACGAGGTGAAGGCGATGACCGCCGGCTTTACCTTCACCAACCCGAACGAGAAGGGCCGCTGCGGCTGCGGCGAATCCTTCCACGTCTGAACCGCGCCGGACGTGTTCACCCGCGCCGATCCTCCCGCAACGGCGTCCACATCCCGATCTCGCGCGGCACCTCCAGCAAGTCCGGCAGCGCGGCGTGCCAAGCGTCGCGATACGCGCGCTTGATCTCCACCTCAACCACCTCGTCATGGTCGCGCCAGGTCTCGTGCAGCAGGAAGCGGTGCGGGTCCTGCGGGTCGGAATGCAGCGTGGCGGAGATGAACCCCGCCTCCGCCCGCATCGCATCCAGCACGCCGCCGAGGAGCATGTGGAAGCGGTCGAGCTCCGCCGCACGCACGCGGAACACGATCGTATAGGTCACGGCCATGGCGCATCCCCGCTGCGGTCCGGGGCGTCGATGCCCCGGCCGAAGCGACGACGCAAGCCGCCCATCACGCCCCGGCGGGCACCAGCCGATAGCCTGTCCCCGCGCGCTCCACCCGCCCCGTCGCCGGCATGTCGAAATGATAGCCGACCACCGGCATGCGCTCGGTCGCGGCGCGGTCCAGCAGGCGCTTGCGCGTCTCGACCGCCATCGTCGGGTCCATGTCGAAGCCCGGATACCAATCGGGATTCGCCATGAAGAAGACCGGCGTGGTGACGGCATCGCCGATCACCATCGCCTGCGCGGCACCATCCGCGAGCAGGAAGGATGTATGCCCCGGGCTGTGGCCATTGGTCGCGACGGCGCGGATGCCGGGCGCCACCTCGGTATCCGGGGCGAAGCGCGTCACGCGCTCCAGATACGGCGCGAAGCGGCGGCGCACATTCGCGAAGCCGGGGCGGCGTGCCTCATTGGCGCGGGATTCCTCGCCGGCATCGGTCCAGAAGACCCATTCGCGCTCGGGCACCGCCACGGCGGCCTGCGGGAACAGTGCGGCGCCGTCGGCACCGGTCAGCCCGCCGATATGGTCGCCATGGAAATGCGTGTGCACGATCAGCACGACCCGCGCGGGATCCAGCCCCGCCGCGCGCATATTGTCGCGCAGCACCCCCACGCCCGACCCCGGCGCGCCGCCGGTGCCGACATCGATCGCCACCAGCCCGCGCGATGTCTCGACAAAAGTCACGTTGTAGGGGTTCCGCATCGCCGGCCCGGTCATTCCGCCGGCGCGCAGCGCGCTGCCGACCTGCTCGGACGTGGCATTCACCACCAGGCCGCGCGTGACATCGGCGCGGACATTCGATCCGTCTGTCACCACCGTGACTTTCAGCGCGCCGACCTCGAAGCGATGAAACGCGGGGCCGACCACGGGCGGTGTTGCACCCTGGGCTGCGGCATCGCGCAGTCCCAGCAGCGGTGGGGCGGTCAGCAGGCTTGCGGCGGCGCCGATGGCGGCGCGGCGTGTCGTTGTCATGCGTGCTCTCCCTGGCCCGATCCGGGCGCGCAACACATCGTGCCGCGCGCCGCGGAATCAAGCTGCCGGTTCACACCGCCGAGGACCAGTCCGCCGGCACGAAGCGGAAGCCGTTGCCCTGCCTGGCGACATAGCCATTGGCCGGGAAGGGGTAGTGGTAGCCGGTCACGCGGATGCGATCGGTCGCCACCATGTCCAGCACGCGCCGGCGCGTGGCCGCCGCCGCGTCGCCGTCGAAGTCGAACACGATCTGCCAGTCCGGATTGGCCATCATGATCTCCGGCCGGTTGGTCACGTCGGCCAGGAACATCATCTGCGCGTCGCCATCCGCCACGCGGAAGATGGTGTGGCCCGGCGTATGGCCCGGCGCCGCCATCGAGGTGATGCCCGGAATGACCTCCGCACCCGGCGCGAAGGGCGTGACGCGGCCCTGATAGGGCGCGAAGCGGCGCGCGACATTCGCGAAGCTGCCGCGCTGGCTCTCCGGGCTGCGCGTCTGGTTGGCCTCGGTGGTCCACCATTCCCATTCGGGCTGCGGCACCAGCACCGCGGCGTTGGGGAAGGCGCGCCCGCCCTCGGCGTTCAGCAGGCCGTTCACGTGGTCGCCGTGGAAGTGGCTGTGGATCACATGCGTCACGCGCGCCGGGTCGATGCCCGCGGCGGCCATGTTGGCGATCATGCGACCGGCCGTCGCACCCGCCGGCGTCACGCCATTGCCGGCGTCGAACACCGCCAGCGTATCGCCGCGGCTGACGAAGGTGATGGTGAACGGGATCACTTGGCGGTCGGTCGGCAGGAAGGATGCCGTGGCGGCGGCCTGCACCTCCGCGAGAGGCGCGTTGCGGACGAAACCCTCGAGCGGCCGCGCGAAAAATCCGTCATGCACCGTCGTCACGGTGAACCCGCCCACGCGGAAGCGGTAGAAACCCGGTGCCTGGGCCGGCGTGGCAGGAACGGCGGGAGCCTGCGCGGCGGCGCGGCGCGCCAGGCCGGGCAGCGCCAGCGCGCTCCCGGCGGCGAGTATGGCAAGGCGGCGATGGATCATGGCGGCGGTCTCCCGGAAACGTTTCCCGACCAAGGCAGGGTGGTGATCGCGCCGAATCGTTCAAGCCCCGGCCGGCCAACGGGTTGCAACCTGCGCCGCGCGGTGGGAATTTGCGCCGGGGCGAGTGACTACGGATCGATCAAGGACAGGGTGTGCCCAAGGACGACACGCATCTGCCGATGACCTCCGCCGCCGCGCCCCGCGCCGGACTTGTGCCCCGCTTCCTGGCCTGGCTGTTCGCCACCGGCAGCGGCCCGGCCCGCAGCACGATGCACCGTACGCATGAGGAACTGTTCCGCATGCGCGGCGAGCTCGCGACCCTGCGCGCGGAAATCGAAGCCATCCACGCCGCGGTCGGCCGGCGCGACATCGCCACGCTGGACGAACTCCTGCGCGGTGGCGACCGCCGCCAGGTCGAGGCGCTGATCCGCGACCGCACCCAGACCGTGCCGCTGCCCGATGGCAGCGTCCTCTGCCGCGTGCTCGGCCGCTTCAAGATGTTCACCGACGCGGCCGATGGCGGCATCGCGCCGCACCTTCTGCTGGACGGCTACTGGGAATACTGGATCACCGAATTCGTCTGCCGCAACGTCGCGCGCGGCGAGACGGCGATGGATGTCGGCGCCGTGTATGGATACTACACGCTGCTGCTGGCCGACCTGGTGGGTTCCCAAGGCCGGGTCCATGCGCTGGAGCCCAATCCCTGGCTGCACTGGCTGCTGCACCGCAATGTCGTGGTCAATGGACTGGAGCCGGTGGTCACCGTGCGCCGCCTCGCCGCGACGGAATCGGCGCGCGAAACCATCAAGGTGCCCGCCCTGCTGACCGGCCCGGCGGAAGGGCCCTTCGCGGGGTTCTTCACGGCCGAGGACGCACGCCGCTTCTGCACTGCCCCCGGCGTCGCGCTGCAGGACCTGGTGCCCGGCAGCGTCGACTTCCTGCGGATCGGCTGCTCCGCCTCGGCCGATGCCATCGTGGCGGGCATCGCGCAGTTGGTCGACCGCAGCCCGAAGCTGCGGATCCTGCTGGAATTCGACGCCAAGCGCTGCCGCGACGCGACGGCGATGCTGGTGGCCTTGTCCGCGCGCTTCCCGCTGCGCTTCGTGGACGGCGATTCGCGCGCCAAGCCCTGCACCATCGAGGACCTGCTCGGCACGCGCCGCATCGCCACGCTGTACCTGTCGAATGTCGAGCCCTGCTGAGGCAGAGAGCATCACCCGTTCAAACGGAATCGGCTGGGCGGGTGAAGATGCTCGTGAACATGAAGCGTTAGGGACGTTGCAGCGAGCCGGAGCGAGCGGAAACGGCGCTAGCGGCGCGCCCGCGTGAAGGCCACCACCGCCTCGACCTGCGCGGAATGCACGAACTGGTCGATTGGCGTCGCTGCCGCCACCTGCCACCCCGCCTGGGCGAAGCCCCGCGCATCGCGCGACAGCGCGGCCGGATTGCAGGACACATAGACCACCAGCGGCACCGCGCTGCGCGCCAGCAGCGCCGCCTGTTCCGCCGCGCCCGCGAAGGGCGGGTCCAGCACCACGGCGGCAAAGGGCGCGAGCTCCGCCACCGTCAGCGGCTGGCGCACCAGGTCGCGTCGCGTCGCCGACAGCGGTAGCCCCGCGCGCCCCGCTGCGGCGGCCAGCGCGGCGACGGCGCCGGCCTCGCTCTCGAAGGCCGCGACGCGCCCGCGCGCGGCCAGCGGGATGGACAGCGTGCCGAGCCCCGCATGCAGGTCGGCGATCCGACCGCGGCCCGCCAGGCGCGTCGGCAGGGCGGCCAGCACGGCGGCAATGATCGCCGCCTCGCCCTCCGGGCTGGCCTGGAGGAAGGCCCCGGGCGGCGGCGCCACCGGCACCCCCGACAGCGCGATGCTGGCCGGGCCGAGCTGCGCGGCCGGTTCCACCGACCCGCCCGGCCCCGCCCAGGCGATGCGCGCCAGCCCGGCCTCGGCGGCGAAGCTGGCCAGCAGCGCGCGTTCGGCCGCCGCCAGCGGGCCGTCGGTCCGCAGCAGCAGGTCGGGTCCCGTATCGAGCAGGTTCACCACCGCCGAGCCATCCCGCCGCAAGGCCGGCAGGCGCCGCAGCATGGCGCGCAGCGGCGCCAGCAGCGCCACCAGCCGTGGGTCGAGCACGGGGCATTCGGCCAGGTCCAGCACGGCCGCGCTGGCGCTCGCGTGGAAGCCGATGCGGATGCTGCCGGCATCCCGCCGCAGGGCGAAATCGGCGCGGCGGCGCCGGGCCATCGGGGTCGTCACGGTGGGCGCGACATCGGCGCCAGGATAGCCGGCGCGCGACAGCGCCTCGACCAGCCGGTCGCGCTTCCAGCCGGCCTGCGCGGCCGGGGCCCAATGCTGCACGGCGCAGCCGCCGCAGCCCTCCGCGAAGTGCCGGCAGGCGGGTTCGACGCGATCGGGGCTGGGGGCGACCACCGCCTCCAGCACCGCGCGGGCGCCGTCGCGCCGGCGCGGGCCGGGGACGGCGCGCACGTCCTCGCCCGGCAGGGCGCGCGGGATGAAGCATGGCGTGCCGTCGGGGAGGGCGGCGATACCATCGCCGCCGGAGCCCATCCGCGTGACGCGCAGCAGCGTGGCGCCAGTGGTCACTTTTCGTGGTGCAACGGCAGGCCGCGGGCGGAGATCAGGACCTCCCACAGGAAGCAAATCAGCGCCGTGGTCAGGCAGGCCATGGCCACCACCAGCAGCCCGGCGACATGGTGGCCCACGGTCACGCCGATCAGCGGCTCGACGAAGGAGACGATGACCAGCACGCAGAGCAGGCAGGCGGCGATGATCGAGAAGGTGATGCCGCGATAGGTCAGCCTGGCGCGCTGCACCAGCTGGCGGCGCTCAGCGGGCGGCACCTGCGACCCGTCCAGGATCTCCTGGTAGCGTTCCGACAGCCGCGCGAGCCGCGCGGTCAGCAGCGACAGCAGCGCCATGACGCCGCCCAGGATGAAGGCCGGCGCGATGGCGAGCTGCAGCGTGCGCTCGATCGAGACGATGTCAATCGGACCGGGCAGATGCATCGCCCGCCCTCCGCGCCGCGCGCCCTAGCCGCCGAAGGCGTTCAGCCCGGTCTGCGCGCGGCCGAGGATCAGCGCATGGACGTCGTGCGTGCCCTCATACGTGTTCACCGTCTCGAGGTTCATGACGTGGCGGATGACGTGATACTCGTCGACGATCCCGTTGCCGCCATGCATGTCGCGCGCGACGCGCGCGATATCCAGCGACTTGCCGCAATTGTTGCGCTTCACCAGGGAGATCATCTCCGGCGCGGCCTTGCCTTCGTCCATCAGCCGGCCGACGCGCAGCACGGCGTGCAGGCCGAGCGTGATCTCGGTCTGCATGTCCGCGAGCTTCTTCTGGATCAGCTGCGTTGCCGCCAGCGGCTTGCCGAACATCTTGCGGTTCATGGTGTAGTCGCGCGCGCGGTGCCAGCAGTCTTCCGCCGCACCCAGCGATCCCCAGGCGATGCCGTAGCGCGCACGGTTGAGGCACTGGAACGGACCCGCCAGCGACTTCACGCCCGGCAGGCGGTTCTCCTCCGGCACGAACACATCGTCCATCATGATCATGCCGGTGACCGAGGCGCGCAGCGAGAACTTGCCCTCGATCTTGGGGAAGGACAGCCCCTTCATGCCGCGTTCCAGCAGGAAGCCGCGCAGCACACCGTCGTCATCCTTCGCCCAGACCACCGCGACATCGGCGATCGGCGAATTGGTGATCCAGGTCTTCGACCCGCTCACGATGTAGCCGCCATCGACCTTTTTCGCGCGCGTGCGCATCGATGACGGGTCGGACCCCGCATCCGGTTCGGTCAGGCCGAAGCAGCCGACCCATTCGCCGGTGCGCAGCTTCGGCAGGAACTTATCCTTCTGCGCGTCCGAGCCGAAGGCATGGATCGGGAACATCACCAGCGAGGACTGCACCGAGAACGCGCTGCGATAGCCGGAATCGACGCGCTCCACCTCGCGCGCCATCAGCCCGTAGGAGACGTAGCCCACGCCCGCGCATCCATGGCTGTCCAGCGTGGCGCCGAGAAAGCCCATCTCGCCGAATTCGTTCATGATCTCGCGGTGGAAGTGCTCCTTGCGGAAGGCTTCCTGGACGCGCGGCAGCAGCTTCTCCTGGCAGAAGTCACGCGCGGCGTCGCGGATCATGCGCTCGTCCTCGGTCAGGACGCCGTCGAGCAGCAGTGGGTCGTCCCACACGAATTGCGCGCGGGCGGCGGCGGGCTTGGTGACGACGTTCATGGCGGTGTCCTCCGGCATCCGGCCGGCAGGGTGCGCCCCTGTCCGGCCCTCGGTCCATCACGAAAGCCGGGCGGGGTGCGCCCGGCGGGTCTGCGCGCAGGGTTGGTGTGGCGGCTGCGCGCGAAAACAAAGGTCTGCGCGCAGGGTTGGTGTGGCGGCTGCGCGCGAAAAAAGCCTACCAGCTGCAGCTGGTCTCAGGCGGCCTCGGTCTCCGGCGCCGCCTCGGGGGGCGACGGGCGCGGGCGCGGCAGCGGGATGGTCATGAAGGCCGGCACCGCATCGCCGAAGCCCTTGACCGACGGGCCGAGATCCTCCGGGCGATGGCGGCGTTCGCCGCGCGGGTCGCGCTCCCGTTCGCGATCGCGGCGCGGGGGCTCGCGCTCGGCGCGGGGTTCGGCGGTCTCGCGCTCGATACGGGCGGAGCGGTCGGCGCTGCGCTCGCGGCGCGGGGCGGCCTCGGCGGTCTCGGGGCGTGGGGCGCGGTCGGCGCGCGGGGCGCGTTCGCGACGGGCGCGCGGCGCCTCGGCAGCGTCCTCGGCCGGGGCGGCGTCGCGCGGGGCGGCCTCGCGCGGGGTGCGCGGGGCGCGTTCGCGTGGCGGCCCGTCGCGGCGTGGCGCGGCCTCGCGGCGCGCACCGTCGCGCCCGCCACGGCCCTTGGCCGACGGGGCAGCACGGCCACGGCCACGCCCGCGCGGGGCGCGCAGGGCTTCCTCGATCTCCTCATCCGTCACGACGTCGAGGCCCTCGACCACGATGCGCGGGATGGGCTTGCCGGTCAGCTTCTCGATCGCGGCGACGTTGCGCGCGTCATCGGCGGTCGCGATGGAATAGGCGCGGCCCTCGCGCCCGGCGCGGCCGGTGCGGCCGATCCGGTGCACGTAATCCTCGTCGCGGAACGGCACGTCGAAGTTGAAGACATGGCTCAGCCCGCCGATGTCGATGCCGCGCGCCGCGACGTCCGAGCACACCAGCAACTGCAGTTCATTCGCCTTGAAGGCGTTCAGCGTGGCGAAGCGGGTGGACTGGTCCATGTCGCCATGCAGCGCGCCGACGCTGAAGCCATGCTTCTTCAGCGACTTGTAGAGGATATCGACCTCGATCTTCTTGTTGCAGAAGATCAGCGCGTTCTGCACCTGCTCGGTGCGGACCATGCGGCGCAGCGCCTCGCGCTTGTCATGCGGCTGCACATAGACGACGCCGGCGGTGATGGTGGTGGCGACGGAAGCCGGCGCCGAGACCGCGATCTCCTTCGGATTCGACAGGAAGGCATCGGCCAGGCGGCGGATTTCCGGCGCCATGGTGGCACTGAAGAACAGCGTCTGGCGGATCTTGGGCAGCATGCCGACGATGCGCTCGACATCGGGGATGAACCCCATGTCCAGCATGCGGTCGGCCTCGTCGATCACCAGCAACTTGCAGTCCGCCATCAGGATGCGGCCGCGGTCGAACAGGTCGAGCAGCCGGCCTGGCGTGGCGATCAGCACGTCCACGCCCTTCTCGAGCACGTCGCGCTGGTCGTTCATGCTCTCGCCGCCGATCAGCAGGGCGTGGTTGAGCTTGA
>LNFM01010315.1_pt1 | contig 13205 bp, 18 predicted proteins | sample 596031 | NCBI WGS metagenome assembly LNFM01 (sample SAMN04254537, study PRJNA301005) | activated carbon metagenome | isolation source: dual media filters at the Ann Arbor, Michigan drinking water treatment plant | place: USA: Ann Arbor
GTGATTTGTGGATTTATGTGAATTGGATGATTATTGGTATCATGCTCGCCAACCTCGAGATCTGGGAGCGCTCGCAGCGCGAGCAGCGCTTCAAGGGCATGGGCACGACCTGCGTCGCGCTCTACTTCCTCGACGACGCGATCATCATCGGCCACGTCGGTGACTCGCGCGTGTACCGCTCGCGGGACAACAAGATCACCCAGCTCACCGAGGATCACTCCCTCATCAACGACTACATCCGCATGAAGCGCGTGACGCCGGAGGAGGCCGAGAACTGGCCCCACAAGAACGTCATCGTCCGCGCTCTTGGCATGAAGGAGTCGGTGCAGGTCGACATCATCACGGAGAAGCCGCACATCGGGGACACCATCCTCATGTGCAGCGACGGGTTGACCGGCATGCTGAAGGACGACCAGATGCAGCACATCCTGATGGCCGAGCGGGACCTCGACCGCGCCGTCGAGAAGCTCATCGATGCGGCCAACGAAGAGGGCGGCGTCGACAACATCTCCGTCGTCCTCGCGCGCGTCGAGCCCGAGGCCCGCGCGCCGTCGTGAGGTACCTGCTCGTCTGCCTCGCGGTTGTCACCGCGTGCAAGAAGAAGGAAGCCGGGCCTCCTCCCGAGGAGAACCGCGGGCCTCCGATCCCCGAGGCCGAGATCAAGCGTAACGAGGACGCTTGCAAGGCCTACGTCACCGCGGTCTGTGACTGCGCCAAGACCGTCCCGGCCGTCCAGGAGCAGTGCAAGCTCGCCCGCTCCCTCCCGGAGGCGCTCCGCGTCGCCGGCGAAGTCGGCATGAGCCCCGACTCCACGCGCCTCGACATCGCGCACGCGCGCGACATGATGCGCAAGACGGTCGCGCAGTGCATCGAGCAGTCGAACAAGCTGACTGACGCGGGCTGCCCATGAGAGCCATCCTGCTCTGCGCCGGCCTGTCGACCCGCCTTGGCCCCATCGGCGCCGAGCGCCCGAAGCCGATGCTCCCCGTCTGCAACGTCCCGATCCTGGCCTACGGCATCGCGAACCTCGTCGCCCACGGCGTCCGCGACCTCGTGATCAACACGCACCACCGCGCCGACGTCATCCGCCGCGAGATCGGCGACGGCAGCCGGTGGGGCGCCCGCGTCACCTATGTCCACGAGGAGCAGATCCTCGGCACTGGCGGCGGCCTCCGCAACGCGCTCCCGCTGCTCGATCCCGACGGCACCGACGAGCCGTTCCTCTCCTGCAACGGCAAGCTGATCTTCGACCTCGACATCACCGCCCTGATGGCCGCGTATCGCGCCGCCGGCGACGTGCTCGGCATGATGGTCGTGAAGCGCGTCCCCGACGCGAAGTCGTGGGGCGCCGTCGACGTTCGCGTCGATGATCGCGGCCCTCACGTCGTGAACGTCCTCGGCGACGGTGAGCACATGTTCTGCGGCGTCCACGTCACGCGCCCCTCGGTGATGGCGCGCCTCCCCGCCGGGGAGTCCGACTCGATTCGCCAGGGTTACCTCCCCTGGATGCACGCCGGCGAACGCGTCGCCGCCTTCGAGCACGCCGACGGCTACTTCGCCGAGCACTCCACTCCCGAGCGCTACGTCGCCTCCAACTTCGCCCTCCTGCGCGGCGCGCCCCTGCGCCACCCTCCCGGCCCGCACGGAGGCGTGGCGTCCTCCGCCCGCGTCGATCCGTCGGCGAGGCTCGTCGAGCCCGTCCTCGTAGGCGAGGGCGCGATCATCGGCTCCGGGGTGACCCTGGGCCCCGATGCCATCATCGGCGCCGGGGCGGTCGTCGAGAGATCACTCTCTCGCGCGGTCGTCTGGTCCGGCGTGACCGTCGCGCGTGACTCGGCCGGCGCGCCTGTCGGCGACGCGACGCTCTTCACGTGAAGATCGCGCCACTCGAGCGCACCGCGCTGCTGGAGGCCACGCGGGTGCTCGCGGCCGCGTGCCGCTTCGATCGGGCGGATGTGGTCGCCGAGGAGAAGCTATTTGGCCCGGGCCCCGTGCTCCCACCACCGCCGCCCATCGCCGAGGCGATCTTCGACCCCAACACCATGGCGCCCACGACGGTCGGCGCGTGGGAGGGCGATACCCTCGTCGGCGTGGCGGCGTTCGCGGTGAAGCACATCCGGGTGCTGGCCGTGGCGCCGGAGGCGCGCGGGCGCGGCGTCGGATCGGCGCTGCTGGCCACATGCGAGCAGGCGGCGCGGGGCGCGGGCGCGAGCCAGCTGCGGGCCTTGGATCTGCCCGGCAACTACCTCGCTCCGGGCGTCGACGTCGACAATGTCGAGACCATCGCGTGGCTCGAGCGGCGTGGCTTCACGCGTGTACCCGAGCCGCGGACGAACGTGTTGATCGACGTCCAGGGCAATCCCCGCGTCACGTCCGCGCGAACTGCCGAGCTCGCCGACCGAGCGGCGCAGCGCGGCTACGTCGTGCGTCGCGCGCGCGCGAACGAGATCGCGCTCCTCGATGCCGTGGCCCGCGAGTTCGGGGGCGCGTGGCCCTTCGAGCTGGCGCGCGCCCTCGAGCACACGCCGGTCGGAGTGCACGTCGCGCTGAAGGACAACGCCTACTGCGCCTTCGCCGCGCACGACGGCAACAACCGCGGCCTTGGCTGGTTCGGACCGACGGGCACGTGGCCGGCGCACCGCGGCCAGGGCCTCGGCGAGGCGCTCTTGCTGGCCTGCCTCGTCGACGTCGGCGAGGTGCACGCGCAGTGCGAGGTGGCCTGGATCGGTCCTCGCCCCTTCTACGAGAAGGTGGCCGGCATCGCGCGCGACCGATACTTTGCCGTGATGTCGAAGCCCGTCTGACTGCTACGCTGGAACCATGACGGCGCCGTCGTATCGCCATCGCTACACGTACGAGGAGTATCTTGCGTACGAGGACGGCGCGAACACGAAGCACGAGTTCCTCGACGGCGTCATTTTCGGCATGGCGGGTGGTTCACCGGAGCGTGGCGCGATCGCGATGAACATGGCGGGTGCGCTGGTGCCACAGCTGCGCGAGACCCCGTGCCAGGTCCAGTCGTCCGACGTGCGGATCCGGGTCCTCGCAACCGGGCTCGTGACGTACCCCGACCTCAGCGTCGTGTGTGGCAAGGCCGAGCTCGATCCGGAGAGTCGAGTCACGGTCACGAACCCGGTGCTGATCGTCGAGGTCGCAAGCCCGAGCACGGCGGAGTACGACCGCACCGCCAAGCTCGAGCACTACCAGCAGATCGCCTCGCTGCGTGAAGTGATCATCGTCGCCCATGACGAGCGCGCCATCACGGTGTGGCGTCGCACGGACGCGAACGTATGGGCCCACGAACGGACGACGACCGGAACGATCAAGTTGACCTCGATACCGTGCGAGATCTCGGTCGACGAGGTGTACCGATACATCCTGGCGTAGGCGACGCCGCTCAGGACGCCGTGGCCCGGCAGTGAGTGCACAGCCGGCGTGGGGCATGGCCGCGAACGACCTGCACGACGAGGCCGAGCACTCCGAACGTGAAGCCGAGGATGAAGCCGAAGCCCGCGTTGCGGTGCTGGCGAGCGGCGACGAGGGCGGCCATCAGGCCCCAGGCGGTGAGAGCGAGCACGACGATCCAGGATGCGGGCATGACTAGACCTCCGCTCCGCACGCCGAGCATGGGGGCGCATGGCGGTGCGGCAGGTGGAAGACGATCAGGACGCCGACGAGCCAGGTCGTCGCACCGAGGAAGAAGTACGCGGGACCGCGGTGGCGCTCGGACGCGAGGCTGGCGCAGGCGATGCCCCAGAGGACGCTGACGATGACGAGGAGCCACTCGAGGGTCACGACGCGTCCTCCGTCCCGCGCGACATCCAGCCCGGCGCGAGATCGCGAATCTCCGGACCGGGGACCTTCGTGATGCGCCAGATGATGAAGAGGCCGATCGCCCCGAGGGTCGCGCCGAGTCCGAAGCCGGCGAGCCCGCTGCGGCCCATCGCCTTCATACGTGCGCTGCCGATGACGCCGAAGACGATCATCGTCATCAGCTGGAGCAAGAGCACGGTGTCCTCGGTCACGAGGCCACCTCCGCCTTCCACCACGCCTTGGGTGTGGCGCCCGTGGGCTCGGGAGCCAGTTCGCCGTCAGGCAGGAGACTGAACAGGACAAGGCCACCGATCCCGAGTGAGAAGCCAGCGACGAAGCCCCCGAGCAGGCTGCGATACTTCGTGCGTGCGATGGCAATGCCGATCACACCGCAGAAGGCGAGCGCGACGAACCCGGCGAGGATCACGACACGCTCGCCTTGGGCACGGGCGTCATCGCGATGATGACGAGGCCGATCGCGCCGAGGAAGAAGCCCAGGACGAAGCCGCCGATGCCGCTGGTCTGGCGGCTGGTGGCCATCGCCGAACCGATGAAGCCGAAGATGATCGCGAGGACGAGAACGAGCAGTGCCATGTGAACCTCCGCGGCGTGGCTCGGCCGGCAGAGGCTCGGGTTGCGGAAAAACTTCAGGTCGTCGGCGTCGGACCGAAGCCGAGGGCGATCCAGCGCGAGACGTTGGGGGCGACCCAGCCGAAGGCGTACGGGAGCGGATAGATGACGCGGGCCTCGTCGCGCTGGACGGCGGAGAGGACGCGCCGGGCGAGGTCCGCGGGATCGCCCGTCGGCGCATAGCCACCGAACCAGTCGGCTTGGCCGTAGGCCTCGCGGGCGCCCTGCTCGAGCGCTGACTTCACGGGCCCGGGGTAGACGGTGACGACGCGGATGCCGTGGGGCGCGAGGTCGGCGCGCGCGACCTCCGAGGCCATCGCGAGGCCCGCTTTCGCGGCGCCGTAGTACGCGCAGCCTTTCAGCGGCACCTTGCCGGCCATGCTCGAGACGTTCACGACGAAGCCCCCGCGCTGACGCCGCACGAGGCCCGCGACGACGAGCTCCTGCAGCCGCAGCGGCGCGAGGAGATCGATCGTCAGGAGGTCCGAGGCGGACTCCCACGGCACCGTCGCCACGCTCTGCACCCACATGACACCGGCGCAGTTCACGAGGCCATCGAGGTCGCCGAGCTGCTCGACGAGGGCGGGCAGCGCGCTCAGGTCACGCAGGTCGACGCCGTGCGCGGTGGCCTGGCCAAGCTCGGTCACGAGGGGCTGCAAGGCGACGGCATCGCGATCCAGCAGCGCGAGCCGCGCGGACGGCCACGCCGCTCGCATCACGCGCGCCAGTGCGGCGCCGATCGCACCCGCTGCGCCGGTGATGAGCACATGATTCCGGACGGGGTCAGACACAAGTTGCACAAGTGGCACCACTTGCACCGCCCGGACAAGCAACTTGTGCAACTTGTGTAACTTGTGCGTCTTGTGTCTGACCCCGTCCGACTACGTCCAGGATGCCAGCGCCGTCGCGAGGGCGCGCGCATCGGACTGCGACAGGGTCATCGCCGCATGGCGCTTCCACGTGTCGCGCACCTGATGCATCCGCAGTACGGCCACCTGCGGCGCCTTCCAGGTGCCATCGGAGGCTCGCTCCTCGTAGGCGATCAGCACGGTGGCCCAGCCGGGAGTCTCGAGGACCTGACGCTGTAGCGTGCGGCGGACGACCTCGCCGTCGACCACGAGATCGTAGGTGACCTCGTCGAGGCTCGAGACAACCACGCTACGGCTCCGGAGAGAGCAGCTCGAGCTCGGTGATGCGGCTGTCGCTCGGACCGACGTGGGCTCGCACCTTCACGGTGGTGTCGGTGCTCTGGCCGTCGCGATCGACGCGCACCGCCAGCTCCTCGCCCAGCTCGAACAGGTACGGGGACCGCACGCGGATGATGTTGTCCGTGAAGCCGAGGACTTCGAACACATCGTGGTCCCCGCCCTCGTCGCGGACGAGGACACGCGGAGCAGACGCCTCCGACCGTGCGGCCGCGTTGGACACCGCCCACGGTTACCACGCGCGGAGGACCCCTGGAAAGTCGTTCTACGGTACGCTCGGTGGGCGGGCATGCTGAAGCCGGTCGAGAAGCAGCGCGTCGCGGAGGAGATCGCGGAGCAACTGCGTTCCCTCATCCTCGGCGGGCAGTACCCGCCCGGGTCGAAGCTGCCCCCGGAGCGCGAGCTGTCCAAGCGGCTGCGGGTGAACCGGGCATCGCTGCGTGAGGCCCTGAAGAAGCTCGAGCACCTGGGGCTCGTGCGGATCCGGCAGGGTGACGGCACCCGCGTGCAGAACTTCATGGAGACCGGCGGCATCGAGCTGGTGCAGCACCTCCTGTCGGCGGCAGGTCCGGGGGCGGCGGCCAAGCCCGAGCTCGTTCGTGACCTCCTCGAGTTCCGGCAGATCTTCGGCCGGGAGCTGGCGCGCCTCGGCGCGGCTCGCGCACGTACCGACAGCGAGAACCTCGCGAAGCTGCGCGCCCTCGCGGATCGCGCCGATCAGACGTCGGGCCCGGTCGAGCTGTTCGAGCTGGACTTCGACTTCTACGTCGCGCTGTCTCAGCTCGCCGGCAACCAGGTCATGCTCCTGCTCATCAACACCGTGCGCGACGGCGTGCGCCAGTACATGCCGCTCCTCGCCAACCTCGCGCCGTCGGGCGAGGCCGTGCGGCGTCATCACCGCGAGCTGATCGCAGCACTCGAGGCCGGCGATACCGTCACCGCCGCGCGCATCAGCGACGACTATCTCCGCCGCGGCGTCGAGATGGCGGCCCGCATGGGCGCCGCGCCGGACCTGGCGCCACGTCCGCAGCCGACCACGCAGCTCGCCTGAGCCATGGCCCAGCTCTCGCGCACGGAGGTCGAGGAGATCGCGTTACTCGCGCGCCTGCATCTCGAGCCCGACGAGACCACGCGACTCGAGACCGAGCTCGCCGCGATCCTCGAGAGCTTCGGCGCGCTCGCGGCGGCGAACGTCGAAGGCATCGCGCCGATGACGCACGCCGTACCTGTCGATCTCGCGCTGCGCGGTGATCAGGTCGAGCCCTCGCTGTCCGTCGACGACGCGCTCCGCGGGGCGCCCAAGCGCGCGGGGGACGTGTTCCTCGTGCCCGCCATCGTGACCGGTAAGTCCGAGTGAGCGCGACGATCGCAGATGTGACGCGGCGAATCGCCGCGGGCGAGGTGACGGCCGAAGGGCTCGTCGACGACGCGTTCGCACGCATCGGGACGATCGATCCGCACCTCGGGGCGTTCCTCGCGCTCGACGAGCGGGGGGCCCGGCAGACGGCCCGTGCGATCGACAAGGCTCGCTCCGCGAACGAACCGCTGGGCCCGCTCGCCGGGGTGCCGATCGCGCTCAAGGACAACCTCGTCACGAAGGATCTCGCGACCACCGCCGGATCGCGGATCCTCGAGGGCTGGCTGCCGCCGTACGACGCGCACGTCGTCGAGAAGCTGCGAGCGGCGGGTGCGATCATCATCGGCAAGACGAACCTCGACGAGTTCGGCATGGGTTCCTCGACGGAGCGCAGCGCCTTCAATCCGACCAAGAATCCGTGGGACCTCTCGCTCGTACCGGGCGGCAGCTCGGGCGGAAGCGCGGCGGCCGTCGCGGCGAACCTGTGCGTGGCCTCGCTCGGCACCGATACCGGTGGCTCGATCCGGCAGCCTGCATCGTTCTGCGGCGTCGTCGGACTGAAGCCGACCTACGGCCGCGTCTCGCGCTGGGGCGTGATCGCCTACGCGTCGTCGCTCGATCAGGTCGGCCCGATCACGAAGACCGTCGCCGACGCGGCGCATCTCCTGCAAGTCATCGCCGGTCACGATCCCCGCGACGCGACGTCGCTACCGACGGCCGTCCCGAACTTCGCCGCGGCGCTGGAAGCGGGCGTCGACGGCCTGCGCATCGGCCTGCCGCGCGAGTATTTCGGCGAGGGCATCGACCCGGGCGTGCGGGCCGCGCTCGACGAGACCATCGAGGCGCTCCGGGCCAACGGCGCGACCATCGTCGACATCTCGCTGCCGCACACGCACCTCGCGTTGCCGGCCTACTACCTCGTCGCCCCGGCCGAGGCGTCGTCGAACCTCGCGCGTTATGACGGCGTGCGCTTCGGCAAGCGCGTCGAGGGTGTCGACCTCCTCGACATGTACAAGCGGTCGCGCGGCGCCGGCTTCGGCCCCGAGGTGAAGCGCCGCATCATGCTCGGCACGTATGCCCTCCGCGCCGGCTACTACGACGCCTACTACAAGCGAGCGCAGCAGGTCCGCGCGCTCATCAAGCGCGACTTCGACGAGGCCTTCACCCGATGCGACGTGATCTTCACGCCCGTCGCGCCGACACCCGCGTTCGCCTTCGGCGCCAAGGCGAACCCTGTCGACATGTACCTCGCGGACGTGTTCACGCTGTCGTGCAACCTCGCGGGCCTGCCGGGCCTGTCGGTGCCATGCGGCTTCACGAAGGCAGGCTTGCCCGTCGGGGCGCAGCTCCTGGGTAAGCCCCTCGACGAGGCGACGCTCCTGCGCACCGGTGCCGCCATCGAACGGTGGGCGGATATCACCGAGACGCCGCCGGGGGTCGCGACGCTCGAGCCCAAGCCCGATCAGGGGACGCAGCCGTCATGAGCCTCGATGACTTCGAACCGGTCATTGGCCTCGAGATTCACGTGCAGCTCGCGACGCACGCGAAGGCCTTCTCGCCCTCCGGGATCGAGTTCGGCGCCCCGCCCAACTCGTTGACCGATCCAACGGTGCTCGGCCTGCCCGGAGCGCTCCCCGTGTTCAACGCGGCCGCGCTGCAATGCGCGCTCGCCCTCGGTGTGGCGACCGGCTCGCAGATCCGGGCTCGCTCGCGGTTCTCTCGCAAGCACTACTTCTATCCGGATCAGCCGAAGGGCTATCAGATCTCGCAGTTCGACGAGCCGCTCTGCGAGCACGGTCACCTGGACGTCCTCCTCGGCAACACGGTGAAGCGCGTCGAGCTCCAGCGCATCCACCTCGAGGAGGATGCGGGCAAGAACATGCACGTCGGCAGCGTGTCCCACGTGGACCTCAACCGCGCGGGCATTCCTCTCGTCGAGGTCGTCACTGCGCCCGTGATCACGAGCGCCGACGAGGCCGCCGAGTTCATGCGGTCGCTGCACCGCCTCGTGCGCTGGCTCGGCATCTCCGAGGCGGACATGGAGCGCGGGCACCTGCGCTGCGACGCGAACGTCTCTGTACGCCGCAAGGGCGAGGACCGCCTCGGCACGCGCACGGAGCTGAAGAACATCAACTCGTTCAAGTTCGTGCAGGCCGCGATCGAGCACGAGATCACGCGCCAGGTGCGGATCGTCGACGGCGGCGGGCGGATCGAGCGCGAGACGCGATTGTGGGATGCGAACGCGGGGCAGTCGGCGCCGCTCCGGTCCAAGGAGGAGGCGAACGACTATCGCTACTTCCCGGATCCCGATCTGCCGCCGCTCGTCGTCGAGGGTCGGGTGATGGCCGAGGTGCTGCGCATGCTGCCGGAGCTGCCGGTGCCGCGGTTCCAGCGCTACACGCAGGAGCTCGGCCTCGCCGCCGATGACGCGAAGACGCTCGTCGGTGAGCGCGCCCTCGCCGACTACTTCGATGCGGCGCTGGCCGCCCATCCCGTCAAGACGAGCGCCCGCACCCTCGCCAACTGGATCCTGACGGAGCTCCTCGGCGCGCTGAACGCGGCCGGCGTCGAGATCGCGGCGTCGCCGATGACGCCGGAGACGGTCTCGGCGCTGGTGGTCCTCGTCGAGACGGGCGCGATCAGCGGCAAGATCGGCAAGGAGATCTTCGAGGAGAGCTACCGCACCGGGGAGGCCCCGAAGACGATCGTGGAGCGCCGCGGCGTGACCCAGATCTCCGACGAGGCGACGCTGGTGCCGCTCATCGAGCAGGTCATCATCGCGAACCCGAAGCAGGTCGAAGGCTACCGCGGTGGCAAGGAGAGCCTGTTCTCGTTCTTCGTCGGCCAGGTGATGAAGGCGACGCAGGGCCGCGCGAATCCGGTCGTGACCGCCGAGCTCCTGAAGGCACGCCTCAAGGGCTGAGCGCGATCGTTCCCCAGTATCGCAGCGTCATCTCGCGGTCGTACTGGTAGCTCACCATCGAGATCACGTGCTCGCCGAGGGCGAACGGGACGTGCTCGCCATTCACGGTGACGGTGTGCTCCTGGGTCGTGCCGCCCTGCGTGATCGTGAACGCGGCGATGAGCGCCGACTCGCCGGGACCCTCGGGCGTCTCGTGGCCGTGGCCCGTGAGACCTAGCGTGACCCCCTTCGCGAGGGCAGCGGTGGCGTCGCGCTTGATGGTGACCGTCTTCACGAGCTTCGCGACGGTGAAGCGGAGCACCTGCTGGGGCGTCGCCGACCGCAGGGCGAGCTTGTGATCGCGGGCCACCGCGCCCTCGCTCGTCCACGCCAGGTCGAGCTGGAAGGTGCCGCGCGGGATCTTCTTGAAGACCTTGGCGAGAGGAACCTCGACGCTGACCGACTCGCCCGTCTGGAGCTCGATGATCTCGACGCGTGACTTCTTGCAGGCCTCGAGCTTCGCGACGGCGGTGCCGTCCAGCCGTTCGACGGCGCCCTTGAAGTAGAGCGGCAGCCAGCAGGCCGCATCCACCGGCTTCGCGAGCGGTATGGGGCCGGTCCAGTTGCTCGTGAGCGTGATCGTCAGCGTCGGCGGCTTCGCGCCGATCTGCGCCGACAGCCTCGCGGCGACGTCGACCGCCGGCGCCACCGGCTTGGCCTCGGCGACCCGGGTTCCCACGAGCATCGCCATGACGAGCAGCCAGCGCATCTAGTTCGGCACCGTGATCGTGCCCCAGTAATCGAGCTCCATCGACTCGTCGTACGAGTAGGAGATGATCGAGAAGATGTGGGAGCCGAGGGCGAAGGGACCCTTGCCATACACGGAGGCGTAGACCTCCTTGGTCTTGCTGCCCACGGTGAGCTTGCCGGAGATCATGAGTGGCGACGGGCCGCTCCCCTCCATCATGTGCTTGTGCGAGTGGCCCGTGAACGTCAGCGTCACGCCCTTGGCGAGGCTCGCGGGCGTGTCGGCGGTGACGGTGATCCGCTTCACGAGCTTGGCGATGGTGAAGCGCAGCACCAAGATCTGCGGGGTGTCGGTTGTCACCGTCAGCTGGCGATCGAGAGCCGACGCCTCGGTGCTGTCGAACTGCAGCGCGAGCTCGTAGGTGTTCTTCGGGAGCTTCTGGAACAGCTTGTCGACCGCGACCTCGACCGTGAATGAATCCTTCGGCGCGAGCTCGAACGTCTCCGTGCCCGGGGCCTTGCACGGCTTCACCGTGGCCACCTCGCTGAGATCCGACTTCAACAAGTTGCCCATGAAGTAGAGGCCGATCCAGCACACCGGGTTCTTGACCGCCGCGAGCCGCACCGGACTTGTCATCGTGTTGGTGACGACCACCTTCAGCACGGGAGCCTGTTCGCCGATCGGAGCCGAGAGCGCGGCCTTGACCGCCACCGTGGGCGTCGGCGCCTGCTTCGCCTCTGCCCCGCCCGCACCGAACATCACGCTCATCGCAAGGAGCCATCGCATGGCTCCACTATGTCACTGGGTACCCCCCTCTCGCACGGAGCGCCTGACGATCGAGCTCGGCGGCGCTGCATGTAGTTGCTCGTCCGCCCTGGGGCCGCGTCAAGGTTGACGCCCCCGTCCGGGCATCGCAGCGAACTCAGAGGTTTATGGAGGCATGCGGGCTGCACCTGCGGCGGTGATGGCCGTGCTTGATGAAACGACCCGCGAGTTCTTGATCGAGTCGTACGAGAACCTCGATCTGCTGGACCGCGATCTGGTCGCGCTCGAGAAGGACCCAGCAGCGCGCGACTGCATCGCGTCCGTGTTTCGAACGATCCACACCATCAAGGGGACGGCCGGATTCCTGGGATTCGGTCAGCTGGAGAAGCTGACCCACGCCGGCGAGACGCTGCTGGCGAAGCTGCGCGACGGAACCCTCGAGTTCACATCGGGGCACATCACCATCCTGCTCGAGCTGGTCGACCGCACGCGCTGTGCGCTGCGCTCGATCGAGAGCGGGGCGGGCGAGGGCGACCCCGCCGGCGGCGACCTGATCGATCGCCTGCGCGCCGTCTCTGCCGGGGCGGCGCCTCCGGAGCGGTCCTCGCCGCCGGCTGGCATCGACCCTGTGCCCGCGCCTGCGGTCGCCGCGCCTGCGGTCGCCCCACCGGTGGTTGCCCCACCGACCGTCGTCGCTGCTGCGGCGGCTCCGATCGCCCCCACGAAGGGGACGCCGGCCGCGCCACCGCCGGAGCCCGAGCCGGTCGCGGTCCCCGTCAGCGCACCGGTGGCCCGCGACGGCGCGGATACCTCGGTGCGGATCGACATCGGCTTGCTCGACAAGCTGGTCAACCTCGTCGGCGAGCTCGTGCTGGCTCGGAATCAGCTGCTCCAGCTCGGCGGTCGCAGCCTCGATGTCGGGCTCGCCACGGTGTCACAACGGCTCAATCAGATCACGACCGAGCTGCAAGACCGCGTGATGAAGACGCGAATGCAGCCAATCGGAAACGCCTGGAACAAGTTGCCGCGCGTCATTCGAGACGTCGCGACGACCTGCCGCAAGCAAGTCCGGATCGAGCTCCAAGGGGCTGACACGGAGCTCGACCGCACCATCCTCGAGTCGATCCGCGATCCGTTGATCCACGCTGTCCGTAACGCCGTCGATCACGGGATCGAGACGCCTGACGTGCGGGCCGAGCGCGGCAAGCCCATGACGGGGACGATTCGACTCCGCGCCTACCACGAAGGCGGCGAGGTGTTCGTGGAAGTCATCGACGACGGCGCGGGGATCGACGTCGCACGGGTCCGCGCCAAGGCCGAGCAGCTCGGGCTCGTTCCGGCGGCGCGCCTGGCCGCGATGTCCGATCGCGAGATCAGTCAGCTCATCTTTCTGCCGGGCTTCTCGACCGCCGCCAAGGTCACCAACGTCTCGGGTCGCGGCGTCGGCATGGATGTGGTCAAGACCAACATCGAGCGCATCGGTGGCAGCGTCGAAGTTCAGAGCGTGTTCGGCAAGGGTGCGACGCTGAGAATCAAGATCCCGCTCACTCTCGCGATCGTCCCGGCCGTCGTGGTCGCGACCGGCGAGGAGCGGTACGCGATTCCGCAGGCGAGTCTGCTCGAGCTCGTCTATGTCGATGGTGTCGGGCGGGGGATCGAGACGCTCCACGACGCCCCGGTGTACCGCCTGCGGGGGCATCTACTCCCGCTGGTTCATCTGGGAAGTCTCCTTGGAACTTCGCAGGCCTGGAACCTGCGGGACCGCTGCCACATCGTGGTTCTTCA